>Ga0126370_10000676_pt1 | contig 14562 bp, 9 predicted proteins | sample PanSoiMetaPlot_3_FD_92586 | JGI IMG/M metagenome (GOLD analysis project Ga0126370, IMG submission 92586) | Tropical forest soil microbial communities from Panama - MetaG Plot_3 | ecosystem: Environmental > Terrestrial > Soil > Tropical forest > Bulk soil | place: Panama | collected 2016-02-17 | reverse complement strand
GGACGTGTCGATCTTAGGAGTGGGGACTGTGCTGTATGCCATTGCAGGCCTGCGCGATTTTTCCCCGAGCATCTTCGGCAAGGCCAATACCCTTGCCCAGGTGGTAACCGTTGTTTTTGTTATGTTGATGGAAGTTCACCCCGCAAGATGGGTGTACATCCTGCGCTGGGCCGGGCTGCGCGCCACTTTCGCATTCACTATCATCTCGGCTTTGCATTACATCTATTTGGTAGGTGTCCGTCTCCGCACCCACAACCACGCTCCCACGGCCATACGCGCGCCCGGCAGCTAGACTAACTGACATTGGAGGAGACAGCTGTAGGGCCGATCTTCGGGCCAAGCGACGCCCCCGAGTGCAGGAGGCCCAGCCTGGTTCATAGGCTGGACGCTTGGAGAATCAACACTTAACTTACAAAATCCTGCCGATCGCCAGCGGCGATCCTAGACTTCGATGACGGTAAACATGTCTTGGCGGGAGCGCATCGGCGTTTCGTGGTTTGGGGAAGTCGGGGGTGGAAACAGCATCCCTCGGCCGCATTTGACCCTTATTCTTAGCCGCCCCTAGAATTAAAAATTTGCTTGAGCCATTTATGCCCTTGCGCCTCTATAACACGCTGTCGCGCAGCATCGAAGAGTTCAAACCGCGGGTCGACAACGAGGTCCGCATGTACGCTTGCGGTCCAACCGTCTATGACTACGGCCACATCGGGAATTTTCGGACATTTATCGCTGTCGATATTTTGCGCCGCTTTCTGCGGCAGAGTGGCTACCGTCTGCACCACGTCATGAACATCACCGATGTGGATGACAAAATCATCCGCAACTCCGCGCGCCAACACGTTACGGTTCAGCAGTACACCGAGAAGTATGAAAAGGCGTTTCTAGAAGACGCGGCGACGCTCAACATCGAGCAGCCGGAGCTAGTACGCGCCACCCAACACATTGAGGAGATGGCCAAATTTATTGCCCAGCTGGAAAAAAAGGGATTCGCCTATCGCACAGACGACGGCTCGTATTATTACCGCATCGCCAAGTTCCCGGAATACGGCAAACTCTCGAAAAAGGACTTTGCTGGAATGGAAGATGGGGCGCGCGTTGACGTCGACGAATACGAGAAGGACAACGCGCGGGACTTCGCTTTGTGGAAGGCGCCGAAACCGGAAGAAGCGTTCTGGGAGACCTCAATCGGCCCCGGCCGCCCGGGCTGGCACATTGAATGTTCCGTAATGTCGATGGAAGAACTGGGTGAGACTTTCGATATCCATACCGGCGGCGAGGACCTCATCTTCCCTCACCACGAAAATGAGATTGCCCAGTCGGAAGCCTTTACCGGCAAACCATTCGTGCGCTTCTGGGTACATGCCCGCTTTTTGCTTGTCGAAGGCGAGAAGATGTCCAAAAGCCTGGGTAACTTCTTCACTCTTCGAGACCTGGTGTTGCAGGGACACAAACCATCGTCCATCCGATATCTGCTCGGTTCAGTTCCGTATCGTAACCAGCTGAATTTCACTTTTGATGGTCTGCGGCAGGCCGCCGAATCGGTGCAACGCCTGCGCAATTTCCACTCGCGCCTCAGCACCGCGCAGTTCCCCCCAGGCTCGACTCATGAAATGAAGCAACTTGCCGAAGAGACGATCACGCGTATGCAGACGAGTCTCGAGGATGATCTCAATACCGCGCAGGCGCTGGGCGCGATCTTCGACATGGTGCGCAAGGCCAATGCGGCCGCCGACGCCGGGCAAATAGGCGAAGAGGACGTCGCCCCCCTGCTGGCGGCCTTGACTCGGTTCGATGAGATATTCGGCGTTCTGAAGGACGATGATGAACAGAAGATCGCGCGCATCCTCGACTGGGCTAAGTCCGAAGGCAAGCTGGAAGACGCGAGCAAAGTAGCTATCGATCTGGCGAACGCGTCCCGTCTCTCCGATCAAGTGATAGACGCCCGGATCAATCAGATGGACCAGGCGCGGCGCGCGCGCGATTTCAAGACTTCCGATGCCATCCGGGCTGAACTGAACACAGCGGGAATCATCGTGGAGATTACCAAAGACGGAATACGTTGGAGAAGAAAGTAATCAGCACCCGGGAAACATTAGTTCGATAAGCAATACCGGCAGCTCGGAGCTGCGCTTTCGAATCGCGAGGTCTATCCAGCTACCACCGCCGACATCGGTTCCTCGACGCTGGCCTCGCGCAGGAACTTAGCCGCTTCTTCCGGCGGAGTCGGGTTGATATAGAATCCCGTGCCCCACTCGAATCCTGCCGTCTTGGTCAGCTTGGGCATGAATTCGATGTGCCAGTGGTAGTGGTCGTTGGTCGGGTCCTGCACCGGCGACGTATGGATCACAAGGTTGTACGGCGGGTTATCCAACACCCGGTCGGCCTTAGTCAGCAGCGCCTTCAGAGCCTTGGCCAGGTTCTCAAACATGTGCGATGAAGAATTTTCGAAGGCTGATTCGTGCCGCTTCGGCAGCACCCAGGTTTCGAACGGGAACCGCGGAGCGTAAGGCGCCAAAGTAAGGAAGTCTTCGTTTTCCGAGACCACGCGGATGCCGTGGTCGGTTTCCTGCCGGATGATGTCGCAGAAAACGCAACGTTCCTTGTAAATGAAATACTGTTTTGCGCCCTCGAGTTCCTCGACGACGTAGATAGGCAGAATCGGAAGGGCAATCAGCTGTGAATGGGCATGCTCCAGCGAGGCTCCAGCCGGTTCGCCGTGATTCTTAAAGATAAGTATGTATTTGAAGCGGCGATCCTTCTTCAGGTCGAGAATACGATCGCGGAACGTCCATAGGACGTCTTCGATGCGCTTGGCCGGAAGCGTCGCCAGGGTAGAATTGTGATCCGGCGTCTCGATGATGACTTCGTGAGCGCCGATGCCGCTCATCTTGTCGAACATGCCTTCGGCCTGGCGGTTCAGGTTGCCTTCGATGCCGAGCGCGGGAAATTTGTTCGGAACCACTCGCACGGTCCAACCGGGCGTGTCCCGCTGCGGCGAGCCGCCATTGGGATTAGGCCGGTAGGCTTGAATTTCCGGCGGCGTTTTGCTTTCGTTGCCGTAACAAAACGGGCAAAACCCGCCTTTATTCTTCACACCTTCGCGCACAAAATCGCTTGGGCGCTTAGCACGATCGGTGGAAATAATGACCCAGCGGCCAACAATCGGGTCTTTTCTCAACTCAGGCAAAGACTGAATCCTTTCAATAAAAACGCTGTTTTCAATGCTACCGAACAAGCGTTTTGCGACCGCTCGGTCTGCGGCTGGCAGGCTTGTCTCTCATCATACACGGTGAGCACGACAAATCGCCACTGGCACGAAGGTGGGGCGTAAGGCAAGTAATCGCGGGTACGCCCAGCTGGCAGGCTTTCCTTCATCGGCGTCCGCGCCTTTTACTCGATGAGCAAAGCCTATCCCCTTCCTCACAACCGGGTCGATTTCTCCGCCTGGCCGCGGCTAGCGGAAGTTCTAGACGACTATGAGGTAGCCTCTTCTAGTAGTCGTCTCGGCGGCCGGTCGATTGCTGTTCAGGGATTTGTTCGTGCAAAGGCCGGACATCGCCTTTGTTGAGCGCCTGCCGACCAGGGGTTCTGGCGGTGTTCAAAATCGGATGCCGGTTGCCGGTGGCGGTCTCAATCGGCGATTGGACGAAATTCGTTCCAGTCGTCAACTGAGAACTATTACTACGCAATTCCCATCTTCCTCTGCATCTGCTCGAGCGTGACGCCCTTGGTTTCCGGATACGCGAACAAAACAACAAAGAACTGTACGACCATCATTACGGAGAAGAATACAAAGGGGTATGCCCCCGAAGAAGCAGCCATTTGCGGAAAGGTGAAGGAAATTAGGGCATTCATGAACCAGTGAGAAAAGCTGCCCAGGCTCTGCCCTTTGGCTCGAACCGTATTCGGAAAGACCTCGGCCAGATAGACCCAAATCACGGCACCCTGGGAAAAGCCAAAAGAAGCGATATAGCCGACCAACAGCCACAACAGCAAATTTTCGTGCTGCCCGGTAAAGAAGATGCGGGCCACACCTGCCAGGCACACGGCGGTCCCGACCGAACCAATCAAGAGCAAGGTTCTGCGGCCCAGCCGATCGATGACGGACATGGCAATGACGGTGAACAGAAGATTGGTCGCTCCAATCGTAACCGCCTGCAAGTTGCCTGACAGCTCGCTGAAACCGGCACGCGCGAAAATGAAATTCAGGTAATAGAGAATGGCATTGATACCCGATAGCTGGTTGAACATCCCAATGGTGACCGCCAGAAAAATCGGGAACAGGTATTTGCGGGCAAATAACGGCTCATTCTCGAGGCCTCGCTCCAGGTGCACCGATCGAACAATGTCTTGCAATTCTTGTTCGACGTCTTCCTCGCCAATCGACTCGAGTACCCGTCGAGCCTCCTGAACCCGGGCTTTCTTGACCAGCCAACGCGGGCTGCGGGGAATTGTCAAAAGCATGAGCAAGAAAAACGCCGACGGAATGGCAGCCACTCCCAGCTGCCAACGCCACTCGGCAGCTCCAAAATGGGCAAGGCCGATGGCATAGTTGGAGAAATAGGCGACCAGAATTCCAAACACAACGTTGAACTGAAATAGCCCGACCAGGCGGCCCCGCCATTTTGCCGGGGCGATCTCGGCGATATACATCGGCCCCAGCACCGACGAGCCACCAATGCCTAAGCCACCGATGAACCGGAAGGTGACCAGAGAAGGCCAATCCCAAGCCAAGGCGCAGCCCAGGGCAGAGACCAGGTAAAGAATTGCCATGATTCGCAAGCTGTCGCGGCGTCCCAACCGGTCTCCCGGAAAACCGGCCAGCATAGCCCCAAATATGGTGCCCACGATGGCGCTGGCCACGGTCGCGCCCAGCAGCCTTGGGCTTAGCTCATAGGTTTGTGTCAGCGCAGCCGTCGTCCCCGAAATGACTGCGGTGTCGAAGCCAAACAGCAATCCGCCTAAGGCAGCGACAATGGTGCTCTTAATTAAAGATCTGTTGAGTTGCATGTGAACCCCGTAACTTTTCGCCAGAACCGATCCCGCGTGATCGTATGCCTCGGCGGTATCGAATCTTTTTCGCCACACGGAACCGAAGAGGCCACGGCCATCGTGTCGTACCTTGATCCTGTCACCTCTGCCGCGGGGACAAGGCTATCTTTACCGTCTTTATCTCATACGGTTTGGTGTGCACTGAGAACGTGTTCCCCTCGATGGGCAGTTCTGTAATCGGCCGTTCCATCAGATCGGCGTCAAACGCAGATTGCGCCCCTGGAGGCAGGGTGATTTTCACATCGCCCGCTTTGCCTGCCCATTCATAAAAGCGCAGAATTAGCGCATCATCGGCTTCCGCTTGTTTGACCGCGGTCAAAACGACGTTATCCGCCTGCAACTCGATAAACGTATGCGCGCCCGGAAGACTGCCCTCGTGGGTGTCCGTCTGCCGCGCGATTAGCTTGTAATTGAGTTCGTATCCGCGGCGCACCGATTGCCCATCGCGCCAATCTCCAGCATGAGGATAAAGCGAGTAAGTGAACTCATGATGGCCTTCATCGGCATGGGGGTCCGGCCAAGCGGGAGAACGGAGTAATGACAACCGTAGAACATTGCCTTTTGCGTCGTAGCCATACTTACTGTCATTGAGCAGGCTGAATCCGTGGCTCGCGTCCGAGATATCGGCCCAGCGCAGTGCCGGAACTTCAAATTCCGCTTTTTCCGCTGGCGTGTTGCGGGTGGTGGGGCGCTCGATCGAGCCGTATGGAATCTCGAAGGTGGCTTTGGTATTGTGCGCGCTGAGAGGGAATGCAACCTTCAGCAGAATATGTTTCTCGCGCCAGTCCGCTTCCATCCTCACGTCGACTCGCGGCACTTTGGGATACATCGTGACGTCCTGTACGAACGATGAGTTTTGAAAGTGTTTCTTCACGCGAATGATCGCCCGCAGTGGGCCGTTTTCGACCAGCTTAACCTCATCCGCGCTGTCCAGATCCCAATGCTGATCCTCGAAATCGGCATCAATGTTCCAGGCATCCCATTGCTTGGGCAAGTCATGAAAAGTTTGTAACAGGTTGCCGCAGACGAAATTCTTCGGACCTCCGCTGCCGCTCTGGGCGGGGGCAAGAGCTTCGGTTTGACTGCGCTTGTCGAAGAGGCTGCTCATGCAGCCGGTTTTGCCGTCGATTTTCAGGCGAATAGATTCGTTTTCCAGACCACCGCTGGTTGCTTGCAGGGTGGATGCAACCGGCGGTTTGGTCGTCGCGCGAACGAAATAGGTGTTGTAACCGAAAGCGGGAACGTTCACCAAAACCAAGAGCCGCACGCGATGAGTTGCCGGATCCATTGACAGCATCTCCGATGGTGCCGATTTACCGGTTCCATCTAGAACTTCCACCTGCTGTGCCGGTCCGGGCAGCTGCGCTTCCAGTTCCGTCACTTCCGATCTCGGCCAGGAGAGCGTGTTAAACACCACGATCGGCACACCAGAGCGTTGCGTGTCAACCTGGGCGGAGATCTCACCGAGCGAGTCATCGATTATGTTGTTGCCGACTCGGCGCACGTCCCGGAGGTTGCGCTCTGCATCCAGATAATTCACAGCGATGCCGGATCCGGGCATGATGTCGTGAAAATGATCGAAGAGCAGCCGCTTCCAGGCACGCTGCATCTCCTCCTGCGGATAGGGTTTCTGCTCAAGCTTGGCAAGCGACGCAAGTTTCTCAGCGTTCAGCAGAGTTCCTTCACTGCGCCGGATACGGCGCTTGGTTTCCGACTGGGTAGTAAAGACACCGCGGTGATACTGGAAGTAGAGTTCGTCATTCCATACCGGTACCTGCATGTTCGGAAGCTTGCGTTCTAGGTCGTTAAAGAAGCCAGTCGCAGTGCTGAACTCGAGCCTAGGAAACACAACTTCCGGCGCCCTCAATCGGTTGGCGTTATCGAGCATGCTGCGGGTTGGACCGCCACCGTGATCGCCCACCCCGTAGAGGTGCATCATCTCCGGCGTATCGGTTAACGTCGGTCCATAAATCGACGGCGCCCAGACGGAAAGGTCGTTGCCAAGGCGCTCGGCTTCAATACCCCCGGCATAGTCGTGAGGAAAGTAAGTGAGCAAGCGGCTCCCGTCCGGCGCCTCCCACCAGAACAGCTTATAGGGAAACGTAGTGAAATCTTTCGCCCAAAGTAACTTTTGGGTTACGAAATAGTCCATCCCCGACTTCTTATAAATTTGTGGCAGCTGCCAGTTATAGCCGAAGGAATCGGGATTCCACCCAATCTTCACATCCACGCCGAATTTATTCTGAAAATAATTTTTTCCCACGAGGATTTGCCGAACCAGCGACTCGCCATCCGGCATGTTGAGGTCCGGCTCGACCCACATTCCACCAATCACCTCCCAACGGCCTTCCTTCACCCGCTTCTCAATTTCGCTGAACAGATCAGGGTATTTCTCTTCCATCCATTCATAGGTTCGCGCCGACGACATTGTGAACTTGAAATCCGGGTACTCGCGCATTAGGTCGAGGACGCTGCGGAAGGTATTGCGGACCACCTCAACGGTTTCCGTCCAGGGCCACAGCCAGGCCATATCGATGTGAGCATTGCCTACGGCACGAATGATGAACTGCTTCAAATAAGGGTTGAGCGCTTTCAGCCTGGTTTGGGCCTCGCGGAGCGAAGAGTCAAACGCAGTCTGGTCGTCGTGGTCAAGCGCGGGAAAGCGAATGGCCTTAACCGCTGCCTCAAGCTGCTGCTCCCGCTCCGACTTTCCTTGCTCGTACGCCGAAATCATGGGAATAGCCGCAACGATCTCGTCATGCAACAGCACGGGATCGGGCCGTGAGCTGGGAGCCGCGATCATGAGCCGCGCCCGCGAAATCGTTATTTCCGCGTCCTGATCCGCACGCGCTCGAATTGCGATAAGAAATCGCTGGCCAGGCCGTGCCTGGTTGACCAAAGGAATCGGCTGCTGCATCTCGTCGGTGCCATGAAAGACCAGCGAACCATTCGAGAATACCGACATCTCGACCGTCGTCGGACACGTCAATTCGAAGTCAAGGCGTACGCCCGAGTCTTGAATGGCATAACCATGAATGCTCGCCGGGAGTTCAATCCATCGGCGCAGGACACGGTCGTCAGTCCATTTGCCGCCAATCTTCATGGTTCGCCAACCGGAGTCGTCGAGCCATGGGTCTTCCGGATGAGGCACATCGGCGTGGAAGCGCCAGTCGGATTGGTCAAGCGTTGTCAGCGATTCGAGATGAGCCAGAGTCGGGCCATAGGGCTGGATGGAAGAGCGGCTCGTCGTGGCTTGCGCAAAAATCGAGATCGTCCAGACAGGCAAGAGGAGGAGTGCGAAGAGTTTCTTCATGAAGGCTCGCTTTCCGTCAAAGTAAACAATTATCGTGGCAGGAAAGCTGCCAAGCTAGCACTTTCCTTTTTTCCTTGCGGATCCATACGAGCTGCTTGCCGGACAAGAAACAGTTCGCCAGGAATGCTTTCCCGACTGCGGTGTCCCGATGCAGACGACTATCTCACTAGACCATATCGTCCTCGAAGAACTTGGGGCGGCTAGTGGGAATCGGCGAGCGACTCGTCTCCTGTCTGGTAATTGCCGCCCAGGTACCGGTGCCAGAATTGGGCCAGGCAGGATCGCAGTCAGGTTGTGCTAGAGCAGCCTTTGCCCATGTGCCGAGTTGCAGAAGGACTCCCTCCGACGGCGACTGGCAGGAGATGAATGTTTATATTGGCGAGCCCGCGGGCGCACTGAGCCGAGCGCTTGTTCAACTAGTGTCGCGGAAGTTCACCCCCGGAGGCCTGCTGACGAGGAGATGCTTGCTGAAGCGCGCGTGCAAGCGTCAGGAAGCGGGTGATTCCGCTTCCCATTCCCAGCAGCGCTCGCCGTCCTCGAGGAAGGTGCGCAAGAACACCGGACCTTCGATATCGCGATAAACCAAACAAGTGCCTTGGTATTCCGGTAGCGGCTGATCCGTCTTCCAATCGCGCACTGCTTTGGTGGTCCGATCCCAATACGCGCTTGGCTTGCTTGAGGCGATTGCCCGAGCTATGGCCGACATCTTACAGAGTCCTTTTAGAAACCTTTCATTAAATCGTATGAATATTCTGCGATCATCCACATTGCTGTCAAGGGCAAATTCGACGTTTCGAGTGCGCGTAATCTGGCTGAGGACGTGGGAGGTTGCGCACTCCGTTATAATCTGCGACTAAACTCATGGATTTCGACCAGCTCATCACCTTTCTCGAAGTTGCCAAGCAAGGAAGTTTCTCGCGCGCTGGCGAAAAAGTGTTTCGCTCGCAGTCGGCGGTCAGCGCTCAAATCCGACAACTCGAACAAGAATACGGAGATCGGTTGTTGGACCGCTCCGGTAAATCCGTGAAGCTCACCCCTGCCGGGCAGGTGTTCTACGAATATGCCGAACGCCTGAAGAATCTCCGCGATGAATCGCTGATGGCTGTCGCCGACCATGGACGCACACCGCGAGGCACGCTTCTGGTCGGTGCCAACGAGGCAACGTGCTTATATGTTCTGCCGGAAGTGTTTGCCGAGTATTGCCGGCGTTATCCCGCTGTCCAGATCAGTATTTACCGGAACTTCAGCTACAAGATTCTGGAGAAGCTGGAGACGGGCGCCATTGATGTTGGGATCCTGACTTTGCCAGTGAAATCGTCTAGCTTGAAGACTCAGCCCATCTTCCGCGATAAGCTGATGCTAATGCTGAGCCCAAGAAACCCATTATCCCGCCTGAAGGTCGTTTCTGTGAAAGACATCGTTAAACAACCGCTGCTATTTCCCAAAACCGGCCATACCCGCAGACTGATGGACCGCCTGTTTCGAGAGCACGCTTCCCAACTGCAAATCCGCATGGAACTTCCCAGCGTCGGCATGATCAAGAGCTTCGTGGCCGCCGACCTGGGTGTTTCCCTGATCAGCGCGGCATTCGCCCGCGATGATGTAGACGCTGGGCGCGTCAAGTTAATTGATTTAGCGGATGTCGAACTCTGGCGGGAACTGGGCTTGGCCTATCGCCGTGACCGCACCTTGCCCCGGTCCACTACCGCGTTCATTGCTTTGCTGCGTGAGCGCGCTCCCAAAAAGGCCGAAGCGTCGGCAAATGCTCAATAGCCAGTTGGCTGGAGTATGAGCTCGCTCGGGCGAAAGACGCCGATTGGACTACCTTGCCTTCTGGGGGATTTTGCAACTGCGAGCCCAGTCCCCAAGGTTCTGATTTGCCCCGACTAAAGTCTCGGGAATCGAGCAAACGACGGTGTAGAGGCGACTCGTTTGGCGAACTCCTTGCTCCTTGTTTTGGTACCGCAAGCGATCGCCGGAGTCTGCGTTTTGGTACTGCAAGCGATCGCCCGAGTTTGATCGCGGCAGAGGGTGGAGTCACCCTTGATGGCTGGAGTTAGTAGCGCCATCGTTTGCTTAAGACATTCGTCCGCCCAGCCGCCTGTGAATCGCGCGGGTGATCGCAGCCGCCAGAGCAATGTGTACGGAAGGATCCTGAACCGATTCCCGGCGATAATTCTTTTGGGTTGGCAACGACCCGAAATTTTGAATAGCTAAGATCAAAAATTCGAATTTCCGTTGCTTCCGAAGACCGGGTAAGGTAAAGGGGCGCCGAATCCTCGGTAGGTTATCAGTCATGAGTGAACTCGAAAGCGGGTTGCACAAGGTTCTGGAAGAGCATCAACACGAAAGCGGCTTGCACATCATCGGCGGCCGCAACAAGCTGGTGGCTCGCCTGGCTGAGTTCTTCGAGCACCTCACTCAGAGCGGACAGGACGGAAAACAGGAAGACGCGCACACCAGCAATTAGCCATGAGTGGCCGGATCCAGATCTCGACACGAATTAAATCGACAGGGACAACCATGTCGACACGAATTATGTGTCTTCTGGAGGCCGGTACCGGATAAATCGCACTAGATAAAAGTAGCACCGGAACCCACCGCCAGAAGGAAACTGGCGGTGGGTTTTTTCTTTGTTCCCGAAATCGGAAAAGGAGACGGATGCGATGAACGAATTACCTGGAGCTAAGCGAGAATCCGTAAGAGGAGATGTAGTCGTCCTCAAGTTTGGTGGGACTTCGGTTGAGGATGCCGCCGCCATTAGACGCATGGCGCGCATCGTCCAGAGCCGCACCGAGGTCCGCCCCGTGGTCGTGGTCAGCGCGTTGGCCAAAGTTACGGATCAGTTGCTCTCGGCGGCACAGGCCGCAGGCGAAGGCAAACTGGACTATTCCAATGCTACGGTCACCTCCATACGGCTGCGTCATCGGCAAATCGTAGGCGAGCTCCTGGATGCGGAAGACTGCGCGCACTTATATCATGCATTTGAGGCAGACTTTCAACAACTGAATGTCGCAATCTGCCAAGTGGCCGGGGCGGGGCGGCTTGCCCCTCGCGCCCAGGATGCGATTCTCAGCTTCGGAGAACACCTCTCAAGCAAGCTCGCGACTGCGGTACTCTGCGCGCACAGCATCGATGCGGTGCATTTTGATGCCGCAGCGGCTATCGTAACGGACTCGCGGCACACCCACGCTAGGCCCCTCTGGCAACGCACTTTTGAAAATTTATCCAAGGATCTGGAGCCGCTTGTCGAAAGGCATCGCGTTCCGGTAATGGGCGGTTTCATCGCTTCGACTGCTGATGGAGTGCCTGCTACCCTGGGTCGCGGGGGATCTGACCTGACTGCTTCCATCGTGGGAGCTGCGCTCCATGCCGAGCGCGTCGAAATCTGGACAGATGTCAACGGCATCATGACCACCGATCCGAATGTCTGTCCAGATGCGCGCCGCATCCCGCAGATGAGCTTTGAGGATGCCTCCGAGCTAGCTTATTTTGGCGCCAAGGTGCTCCACCAGGCTACGTTGCTTCCGGCAATGCGAGCCAACGTTCCAGTGCACGTTCTCAACTCGCGCAATCCCGAATGTGAGGGAACGGAAATTCGCGCGTGCGTGAAGGGCTCGGGTCAGGTAAGGGCGCTCACCGCAAAGCGCGGCGTCACCGTCGTCGAAGTAGAACTTCGCGAGAGCGTGGATGCGGAACTGTTGCGGAAAGTGTTCGCCGCTTTTGACCGGCATCAATGCCCAGTCGACTTGATGGCAGCCTCGCCTGGCCGTTTGTCCTTTGTAGTAGCATCTCTGGCGGCACTGCCCAAGGTCGCTGCCGAACTTCGCGGTATCGCGAACTTCACTTGGGAAAACCACAAAGCTCTGGTCTGCGTGGTTGGTGAGAACCTTCGTCGCCAGCCGAAAGTGGCCAGCCGTGTATTCGCGGCAGTCTCCGATATGGACGTACGCATCCTTTGTCTTGGAGCATCGGATCGGACACTGTCCTTCCTGGTGGAGGAAGAGAGGGCAGAGGAATCGGTGCGTCGCCTACACGCCTTGTTCTTCTCGGATCGAAAACCAATCTCCAGTTCGACCCTGAACTCGGCGGCACTGTGCCAGGCAGGTGAATCATGGCGCTGACTGCCTACCTAGCGACTGTGCCTGGCCCGGCAAAGCAGGCCACCATTTGCACACAGCGTGGCATATCTCCTTTCCCCTCGACGTTGCTCTCTTGGGTTTTGGCACCGTCGGCCGGGCAGTGGCCGAGATACTTTGCCGCACGCCCCGACCCGAATTGCGGCTGAGCTGTGTCTTCAATCGCAAGGTGGAGCGCAAGCACGCCCATTCGGTACCGGATGCCGTTCAGTGGACGGAGAACTTCGCCGATGTCGTGGCCGCCAGCGCGGACATTGTTGTGGAACTCATCGGCGGCCTCAATCCAGCCCACGAATTTATTCGAAGAGCCTTGTTGGGAAGTCAGCGGTTACTGCGAACAAACACGTCATTGCCAAGCACGGAATGGAATTGTTCGCCTTAGCCCGCCAAGTCGGCCAACGCCTCGAATATGGCGCCTCGGTTGGCGGCGGTGTCCCCATTCTGGCGGCGCTTCAGCACGGACTCAGCGGCGACCGGCTATTTCGAGCGTGCGGCATTCTCAACGGTAACCTGTAATTACATCCTCAGCAACATGGAAGCAAATGGAACCACTCTTGTCGCAGCTCTCGCCCAGGCAAAGAAGCTCGGATACGCGGAAAGCGACCCCTCCGACGATGTCAGTGGCCTTGATGCGGCTTCGAAGTTGGCTATAGCCGCCAGAGCGGGATTTCGAGCGGAACTAAACGCCTTCGATGTCCCGAGACGAACCATTAAAGGGATCAAGCCGGCCGATTTTGGTTATGCCCGACAGCTAGGCTGAATGAAACCATTCTGCAGTCGGCAGTCGGCCCTGCCCTTGTGCCCTTAAACTCACCCTTGGCGAAGACCGTAGACAATCAGAACGCCATCGTCTTCACGGGAGAAAAAAGTGGGGATACGCTGCTGGCGGGAAGGGGAGCCGGTGGTGACCCGACGGCCGTAGCCGTAGTGTCCGACCTGTTGGCAGTCGCTCAGTCGGGGCGTTTCCCGGCCCTCCGTCTGTGCTCTCGAAGTTTCGCTCGGGTGAACTGAAGCGCAAACATTATCTCCGCGTAAAGACGAAAAAAAGCAGACGAATGTGGTTGATTCGGTCACGCGTCGTCTAGCAGACTACGGAGTCGAAATTAGCCAAGTCCTCGAGCCGAGTGATGAAAAGAGGTTGTTGTGGGCCTTTGCGCTAAACAGTGTGGCAGTCTTTTTCTCGAGGAGGCGATCGAGCAAATACCGAAGCTGGACGGAATAACCGAAAACATGCTCGCGCTACCGATTTTTGACTAACCCGCGCCGCCGGAGGCGGAAAAAATTCTGCTTTGTAGTCAGCCTCGAGCTGATGCCGACAGCAGCGTGCAGGAAACGATGGCTTGTGTGCGGCCCATGCATCAGTTCCGCGCAATCGTCGGGCGCAGCAAAGACCAGAGTACCCACGAATCAGAGTGGCGCTGGTCCTAGGGATTTAATGGAGCTAGGCTTTCGCCAATGTCGGCGGCATGCGCTACCCCCCGCCCAAATTGATGCCAAATCAAGTAACTTTCTAGATGCTCCCCTTGCGTCAGCGGCAGGGCCGATGGTATAAAAGATGAACCGAGAGCGAACAGTGGCAGGCTGGGCATTTTTTGAATCTCTCGCGTGGACCCAGCATCTAAACAGGGAAGCAGAGAAGTTACTCTGAAATTGACCCCGGCCACGGGGTTTCGATTCGGGGACAAGGTTCCTCGAAGGGTTTAACGCCAGCGCAAGAACCTGCAAGTGATCTTTTCTCAAGTTTGAACTCTTCCGCTTCGGCCTGCGCCGAAATTGTCGGCAGCTCCGTAGCGGAGGACGCGTCTTGCTGTGCGTAAGCGGCCCACAAGCGTGGCGCAGCTTTGGCTTAGGCCTTGGCTCCCGTTGTGGATAACAGGGTGGAAATCCTGTGAATTCAACAAGTTGACACTATCCAGCAACACGCGATATGTTTAAAAGGTTTCGAGGACAGGCGGATTCGCATTCGTGTGGCTCCGTTCTGGACTGAAGGCGCACCCCTAGGGGGAAGCGATTCGGTCTTTGACAATAAGGTTGAACGTGCCAGTCGTGAGAGGAAAG
>Ga0126370_10000674_pt1 | contig 14571 bp, 10 predicted proteins | sample PanSoiMetaPlot_3_FD_92586 | JGI IMG/M metagenome (GOLD analysis project Ga0126370, IMG submission 92586) | Tropical forest soil microbial communities from Panama - MetaG Plot_3 | ecosystem: Environmental > Terrestrial > Soil > Tropical forest > Bulk soil | place: Panama | collected 2016-02-17 | reverse complement strand
TGGTTCTAGACGAGCTCATGGACCACAGGCTGGATTGTTAGCTGCAAGAGCTGCATATATAGGGGGATGTGCGGGAACTTCAAATACACTTGCTGGGTACAAGCTAGGGATACCAGTATTTGGTACAATGGCTCACTCATTTGTTATGAGTTGTAAACGAGAAGAAGATGCATTTAGCCAATTTAGTAGTATTTTTCCTACTGGCTACTTGCTAGTTGATACCTTTGATAGTATTGCAGCTATAAAAAAGATCATTAGCTTAGGAATCGACATATGTGGTATAAGATTAGATAGTGGAAACCTACCTCAACTAAGCACAGAGTCCAGAAGATTGCTTGATAACGCTGGCCATACTAAGACCAAGATAATGGCAACAGGAGACCTTAATGAAAACGTGATAAGTAATCTTGTTGATATGCATGCTCCTATTGATTCTTTCGGGGTCGGAACTGAGCTAAGTACATCAAGAGATGATCCTGCGATGGGTGGTGTGTACAAATTAGTTGCTGTAAAAGAATATCCTGCATCAGGAATTAGGAAAAATAGCGTCCGCAATAAAATAATATACAAGATGAAGACCAGTCCAGGAAAGCAAACTTATCCTGGTCCTAAACAATTGATCAGGATTATAAAAAATGATAAAATAAAAAGAGATGTTTTAGTACTGGAAGAAGAAGGGAATAATCTCAAAGATGGGTATCCCTTGCTGGTCAAGATGTTTGATAAAGGAAAACTCGTACGTAATCTACCATCACTTGCAGAAATTCAAAAGTATCACCTACAGCAATTGGATCTACTTCCTAAAATCTATAAGAAATTAGAATTTATGCCATTTCCAATAGAATTTAGCAAAAAGATGAAGATGATAACTCGGAAATTTAAACCAAATTGATTTTCAAGAATATGTTCACAATTATGAAGACAGTTATCAAGAATTTGAATACAATCAAACAGCATTAATCCAATGATTAAGGAGGAAATATGATGAGGGTTACAATGATTAGAGCTGGAATACTATTAAGGCAAAAGTGGAAAGCGAAGCTGAAAATGAGTATCTTTCTTGACAGTAAAAGCAATGGTAGAGCTCTGCAACGAGTTTTCTTACATTAATATTCATTATTAGTCTCATAGGTAAAAATTATTAGATTCATATTAATACTATATATTCTATATAGAAACATATACTTTATAAGCTCGTTGTAGGTATCCTGACTTACGCAGTGGAATGGGCAAAGGTTACCTCTCGTGGATTAGGTCGAATGATAAGACGATTATCGCTTTACTAGAACAACAAGCCAGTATGACAGTTGACGCAGCATCGTTATTAACAGAACTTATGCGATCAATAGCGGGCGATCGTGACAAGAGCAGGAAATTTCAGTTCCAGATTAGAGATCTTGAAAAAAATGGAGATCAAAATTTTCGAAAATTAATTACCACCATAGATGAAAGTTTTATCACTCCGTTGGATAGAGAGGATATTTCTAGATTGAATAATCACATAGAAAAAGTGTTAAATCATACTCGGAAGGTTGCCGACAAGTTCGTATTGTTCAATGTAGAAAGACCTTCCTCAGAAATGTTGGAACTTGTCATCATACTTAAAGAATTGACATCTCAGATATCGGGCTATATCTCTGAATTAAGACACTTAAAAAAGATACGCATAATACTTGAGCGAGGAAGTATAGCTAAGCATCATCAGGACAAAGCAGAAGATATTTATGATAAAGCAATCTCAAGCTTATTTGGGACCGATAACTCGATCGAAATTTTACGCTCAAAAGAAATATATGATTATCTTCAACGTGCAATAAGCCGCTGCATAGATCTCAACGAACTACTTGAAGATATTGCACTAAAATATGCTTGATTGAATTGAGGGTTTATTAAAGACGATAATCTCAGAAACTGAAATCATTGTGTACATTACAATAGGTGCAGCGTTATTCTTTGACTTTATTAATGGCTTTCATGATTCGGCAAACTCGATAGCCACTGTGGTTGGAACGAGGGTTTTGAAACCTGTCCAAGCAGTTGGAATAGCTGCCGTGGCCAACGTCGCTGGGCCATTTTTATTTGGTACTGCAGTAGCAGCTACAGTAGGTAAGGATATCTTACAACCAGAATTCTCAACAGTACCTGTTATTCTTGCTGGTCTGATTGGGGCCATTACATGGAATTTGATAACTTGGTATTTCGGATTACCATCGTCAAGTAGTCATGCCTTAATTGGAGGATTAATAGGCGCCGGATTAATAGCTGGCGGCCCTAAGGCATTAGTACCAATAGGAATAGAGAAAGTGGTTGCCTTTATGGTGCTATCACCTGTACTTGGCTTTGTAGCAGCACTAGCTTTGACTATTGGTGTCATGTATTATTTTCGTAATACCTTAGCTGAAAAAATCAATAAAGTATTTGGTAAACTGCAAATAGTTTCGTCTACCTTTTTTTCGCTCACACATGGCGCAAATGATGGTCAAAAAACGATGGGTGTAATTACTGCATTATTGATTGCAGGCGGTATTTTGCCTCATGGTTCATTTATTGTACCTGTTCCAGTAATACTTGCTTCAGCAACAGCAATTGGTTTGGGAACATTTTTTGGAGGTTGGAGAATCGTTAAGACCATGGCATTTAAGTTGACTCCACTAAAGCCTTATCAGGGATTTTGTGCAGAAACAGCTGGCGGGTCTATTTTGTCTGGCATGGCAATATTGGGAATACCTGTCAGTACGACCCATTCGATCGCAGGTGCAATCATGGGAACTGGGGCAAGTAAAAGATTTTCTGCGGTTAGATGGTCAATGGGAAGAAAGATAGTTTATGCCTGGATAATTACTATACCAGCAAGTGCAGCAGTAGCTGCACTGGCCCTTGTACTAATAAATTTGATAGGATTTAGGTAATCAGTAATCAGTAAGACCATGGCATTCCAAACTTGAGGACTAGATGATAATCTGTGTCTGCTAATTTAGTCTATTCGATACGGTCACTTTACAAATAAAAGATGAAATCAGGTTCCCCATTACTCGAGAGACGTGCGCTCTGACCATTCTGAACCTACCTCGTGACTCGCCTTCCATTCTCTTGACAATTCACTTCCATCTTTCATCTTCGCTGTATTCTAGAGATTAATAGTGAAAAAAAGATGCTATTTTGTTGTGTGGTTTGGCATTGTCGCACCAATTGAATGACAAAGCTAGTTGATAGTATTATTGCATAAGTGAAAAGAAAAAATTTGGATTGCCCTGATTATCATTGTATGTGTTTATCTCGATCAGTAGTTACATGGTGTAGTGATATTGGCATGCCGACGGCGCATATTTGAACATCTGCTCTGATAGTAACAAATTCTCCTGACCACTATTTGAAATTATAGAAAAGAAAGATTGATGGAATATATTTCAAAACAATGATTGATAAACGCTTTATATGCCGTATTGTCTGATTCAATATACATTATTTTACAAAGTAGATATTTAGATTAGAGATGGTATATTACTTGAATTGTGAAAGTGCTCGTCCGTAATCAAGCTCGGAGTACAGTTTACTGCTCCTGATACGGATACGATCCTCGTCAATTTACTTAGATTAAAAGTCATAGATCATTCTCACATAGCCGCAGAAATCTGATATTCAAAATTGGCATTTTTCCGAACCCTATCCTATATTGCATACAGGGGCTTTGAAAATGTCTATATACTAGCCTTTTCGCATAATCAATCAGATATGAATGCACTAAAACTTTCAATGTTGATTAGCTTGATGTCCATATCAGTCATTACGGCAGCAGCAGTTACAACCGTGTCTCCAACAATATATGCTCAATCGAATGGTGGATCCAACTCAGGCAAGACTCATTTCGTTGCAGTGCTCAATGGAGAAAGTGTCATGCCTCCAGTGAAGACGAATGCTTCAGCAAAGGCTAACCTTGCATTAGTGGGCGATGGAAAAACTATGTCCTATAATATCACAGGTGGACCAGTGGACACAGTCAAAGATGTGACATTATCTCATACAACAGGAGGAAGAGTCACTGATATAGTCGTTTTAAGAAGTGCTACGCAGAAAGGATTAAGTGGTCAGGCGAATACTGCGAGTCTATCAGGCAATTTCACCTCTTCTGATTTCATTAATGGACCCAAGGATATGTCAGCACTTGTAAAAGACATTCTCTCCGGGAACGTGATTATAAGAGTAGACACACTAAAATATCCACTAGGTATAGCAGCAGGAACAGTAAAACCGATTCTATAGGATTAATTCAGAAGGCTTAACACCTTCTATTTATTTTTCTATTTTAAAATATGCATATCGACTGCCACAGACAATTATGTTCCGACCAAATAAAATAAATAATATTCTGAATAAAAGTGGAGATAGCAGCATATAGTTCTTCTATTGATCCGCAGTTGCAACTCAACTAGTTATGAAGGTTATAATTCTTTGACCTACGAATCAACTCGTGAAAATTAATAGTATCTGATTATTTAATACGGATTTGGGCCGATCTAGGTAGAGGGCTACTAAAGCTATAACCACGTCACTATACTTTTGATCCCTTGTATATTTATAAACATACTCCATATATTATTGCCAGTATGCAGAAAATAATTCCATGCTTGTGGTTCGATGATAAGGCAGATGAGGCAGCAAAGTTTTATGCCTCCATTTTCAAAAATTCAAAGATTGGTGACGTTACTCACTATGGGAAAGAGGGTTACGAAATTCACGGAGGAAAAGAGGGTTCCGTGTTAACCACAGAATTTGAAATCGAAGGACAAAAATTTGTGGCACTCAATGGCGGTCCAGTTTTTAAGTTCAACGAAGCAATTTCATTTCAGATTCACTGTGAGACTCAAGAAGAAGTGGATTATTACTGGAATAAACTTTCTGATGGTGGCGATGAAGATGCACAACAGTGTGGTTGGCTGAAGGATAAATATGGAGTTTCCTGGCAAATTGTTCCAATAGCGTTAGTCCAGATGCTAAAGGACAAAGATTCTGAGAAATCAGAGAGAGTCATGAAGGTAATGCTTCAAATGCATAAACTCGACATAAAGACTCTAAAGCAAGCATATGAAGGAAATTAGCAAACAATAAGATATTCGCAGATCCGCGTAAGAAGAGAATGAGAATGAGAAGGGTAAACTACAACTAGATGAATAGACAAATAAATCCAGACTATTGTAACTGCAATGAATTCAAAAAAAGCGGGTGTTTACAATGATATTAGATATTATCGACCTGAAGACGATAGGTATAACTCGGTGAAAATGCAAGTTGGTACATCTATTCTACCACCAATTTTTCGGTTTTTCATTAGATCCTACAATAGTTGTACACAATAGATATATTACTATCAATTTTTCTAGCTAACCACTTCTGATGCTGTTTCTAATTTTTGACCTAATAGCATTCCGGAGTATGCAAAATTACTATTCATTATTGAATCAGTATATTTTGGAAATACAGAACTATCAATACAAGAACCATGCATTGGAAATATCATCTTAGGGGAGAGATTAACAAGTCTCTTGGTTGTTTGTCTCACTGGATCCTCGCTTGCAAATATTCCTGCTCCTCTATAGAGGTTAATCATATCTTTTGAGAGATCATCCGATGTCACAGGCTTGTTATCTCCCGGCTGTATAAACAAATCAGATGGAAAAAGTGACTTTGTAGTTTCTTCGAAAACCATCATACTATCCCAGTGATGGACATGTGGAGTCATAATAAACTTGAATATTCTTTTTCCAGTCTTTAAAATTTCATTGTCCCAGAATGAAATATGGTCTATTGGAACATTATGCCAACCAGTCAGATTTAGTTTTGAAGATAAGTCACTACATACCAATTTTGCATCGGCAGAATCAAGAAATGCCATACCACCCCATTCATCACTCTCAAAATGCAAAAATGCCACATAGGCTAATTTTTGCAAAGAAATGATTTCTCTCACTTTCTCTTCTATCTTCTGGTACATTCCTATGGGACCTGTATGGATAAGAATCGGCCGTTCATCATCAATTAAAAACTGGTTGAATGTAATACCATACGTATCTACAAATCCTGCAATTCTATATATGCCATCAGTAATTTCCGAGATCTTTACATCAACGTCTTTGGCTGTTTGATATGTCTTGCTAACGTGCGGCATTACCAAAACAAATAGATGACTGAATTGAATAAAAGTGTTCGTAATTTTTAGGACATACTTATCAATGCTGCACCTTTGTCATCCAAAACAACTATGCCACAGTAAATGTTCTTCATAATCGGCTATAAAACAAAAGAGAGATAGTCTGCACATAAACCAAAATTTCCGATCCTCCAGAGTAAGTCTCTATATTCCTCCAAGTCGATCATCTTCACCTTACGATATTTCACACCCATCAGTAAAACTAGATACCTGCCCTGTCTGTAGAGTGAATGTTGTTACATCGATTGCTATTTCTGATCTTCTCTGTCAAGATCATACTTGCGGATTAGTTTTCTCTACCTTTTCCATGTCTTTTACATATGTCACTTCCTTTTTATGCAGTTCATCAAGCCTGATCATTCCTATTTGTTCATACTGAATAGCTGAAAATACTTATTAGCATGTGATACCATCTGGGGACTAAATAAATGTCAAATATTAACTTGCTATTTACATGTCCACATGGTGGAAAAAATGATAATGGATCATCAGAAAATCCGCCTATAATTCGAAGAACTATCGATAATTTCCCTGCTGATTCTATCTGTCCAGCTCGAGATGGTCAAGGATTTAATAATGTGAATGATGCTTTAACTGAAGACCTTACTAAAGCCATCGCTGATAATATAAGCAATCTTAGTGGAAAAGACCCATATGTAGAATTAGCAGAATTCAACAGGAGGTGGATTGATTACAACAGAAAGCATGAAGGCGGATGTGCATACGTGGTTTCGCCGATAGATCCGGACTCCTCTGCTCGAGATTCATACAAAAAATATCACGATGGAATTTCTCAAAAGATTAAAGAAATGCTTCCTCCGGATAGTAATAGTTTGGCTTTTCTTTTTGATATTCATGGTACAGATGATGAAAAGGCGCCAAATGGTCACTGTATTGAGGTAATTATTGGTACTGATCAGACGCGCTCAAGGCAAGCGTTGACTGATGATTTCTTTTGGGGTTCCAATGGTTTTATACCGCAATTAGACACAAAAGGGATTCCGGCATATCCAGAAAATCTGTGTCAAGAAAGAGAGAGCCATTCGCTGGATGGAGGCTACACAGTAAAAACATATGCTAGTTCTCGATTGGTGGCAATACAGATTGAAGTAATTCATCGTATCAGAAATAATCGACATCGCCGCGAACAATTTGCTGCTGATCTTGCCGAGTGTATTTTGAACTTTGTGAAACCTTTGGGGATTTTTTAGAAGAGTTTATGACATTCATCACACGAGAACAAAGATACGGATCTATATTCTATCACGAAATAATTAATCATTTAAAACCTTTATAATTTAGGACTTTTCCGGTATCAGTTCCAACTGCATTTGTTACTAAATAAAAATAAATAGAATGATCTTTAGCCAAGTGACATTAAGATATCAAGATTTTGAAGAATTAGTGTTCTAAATGATTATATCTTAGTGCTATGTCTTTCTAAATAATATGTTAGGAGAACAAATTGGAGAGATAAAAGGAAAGATTACTAGTCAACGAGTATTAGATTTAGAAGGTCCTTCAGTTGAAACATCTATAATAGCTAGTGGGAGTCTAAAAGGGGTCCAAATTAAGGAAACGATAACCTTCGTGGGAAAACCAACTAATACTAGTGGGATAGTTCACGGAAAAGGAAAAGCAGTTATTATGGCCGGAGAATCAGAACTGGCAACCTATACTGGGGAAGGAATAGGAAGAATTGACTCCCTGAAAAATGTAAACTATCGTGGTTCTTATTTCTTCAGCACTTCATCAAAAGGTGAATTGGCATATCTTAATAATACGATTGGCGTCTTTGAGTCTGTCATAGATGCTGAAGGGAACTTCTATGAGAAACTTTGGGAGTGGAAATAATTACTAATTCCATTTCCTTTCTTTTATTTACTAAACTAACTTCATAACCAAAGTACTATTGAATAACCTTTTGGTGATTTTTTCTTGACTACAGAGATATCACAATAATATCGGTGTTTTAGTCTTATGCGTGTGTACTATACATCACTGAACCCTCAATTTTAGTATTATCATTCAGAGAAAATTGACCAACTTGGAAATTTGAATATTAGTATTAACCAACTCTCCAAATTCTCATGACATATCGTATGATAATAAATAGATCGCCGGGCAGTAAGGAACTGCGGAGCAAAAGATGTGAGAATACTTCGACGCTTTCTTAAAATGCTAGGGCATTGGAAACTGTTCTTAACAGTCAGCCCAGATCAATAGTGACAATATATCAAATCAATGCGCCGCTAGATTAGAGAGAAGAGACGGACAGCCTCATTCAGATATTCATGAAAAACAATTCTTTATACCCTGAGTACATCGTCATTAATGCTATCTCGATAAAGCCCTAAGTTCTATACTTTTGGCAAATTTCGGCGTCTCTTGGCGATTATGAGCGTCTGAAGCCTGTTGTCTAGCAGCTCTAGCTTGTTCAAAGGTGATATCATTGTTTGCGATGAATGTTAGGAACTCGTCTGTGGCAGTAGCATGAATATGATTACTGTATTCACAACTATGATCATCAATCCTCTCGACACTTATCTCCCATAGAAGATGTACTCTAGTGCGTCCTTTTGCAGTTATGGCATCTGAAATGGACGTCAAACGACAAAAGTGCGGTTTCCAGACTTCTGCAACAAAGTGCTGAACCATAAGTGCCTCGCCAATTGATTCGACGTTGATTGACATAGGATGTCCATCATCGCTAGTGGTATGACCTGCTGCTATATGTGCAGGAGAGCAACGTTGGTATTCCGCATCGGGAAGGTTGAACAACCAGTCAGCTAAATCTACTTTCTCTATTGGAGCGTTAATAGAATGAGTAACAGTTGATAAGGAGAGAGTTCGGTCATTGGTCATATGATGTTCCCTCTACACATCGAATTTGCAATGTTTTCTTCAACAACTTATCATTCAATTCTTGTCGTTGGTTTTAAAGCTTTTTTATATCTAAGACGGTATAATAATGATGTATCCTGTTCTGATCAGATGGTGTTTTACTTTTCGATTTACTATGGAGTTAGGAAGTCAATAGTGTGGCATAATATACTGACTTATTTTCAGCATTTTATTTGGTAATTTCTAAAACCTTTTTTTTCAAGCCTATCCGTTATTTCAGCAATTCCTTACCTTACTTCCCGAAGAACCTCATATATTAATTATCCTCGAGAATTTTTAATGCATCCTCTTGTCCTTGTTCTATTAACTTCTTGACAGTATCAAGAGTAAAGTCTGTAGATTTACTAGAATAATCTGCTTCTTTACCAGTGCTTGTATCAATGTCATTAGAACGCTCGATTCTCACTACGCGATTTAATCTGAATTTCCCTTTTATTAGATTCTTGTATTTTTCCCTTCTACGTTTCAAAGCATTACTTTTTCCTTCTGTTATATTTAGAAGCTTTTCTAATTCGTTTTGAAATGCAACTCCTTCATTTGTATTGACAATGTGTTCATTGAGAGCTTTTAATTTACGTATTAATCCTATAGAGTCATTTAATGTATCTTCCAATTCATTGTAGTCTGTTACAATATCGGTTACCATTTCATCATACCTAGAATTCCTATCTGAATAAGTTATATTATTTACTCTATCACTAACTCCATCATGGTCAGTAGGAATGATGTCTCTTTTAGAGGGACGTACGTTTACTATATACACGTCCAGATCTGGAATTTTAGCTTTAACGTTGCCTGCTATTCTAGTCCAATAATCTCTATGAGCTTGCAAGAGTTCTCTCAAAGGAGTATTACTTAAGAAACCTCCATCGTAGAAACTTCTTCCATGTATTACTCGGAACTTGTAGAAGAGTGGTACCGTACCACTAGCCATAATATGATCTATAGTAATCCCATTATCCTCATACACTTCTTGTTCAAGATCATATTTTGTATGATAGCTGTCAAACACCACAGTCTTGCCTTCAGAAGCGTCTACACTAATAACAAGTAGACGAGGTTCTTTCCTACTCCAATTAGTAGCAATCCTTAATTTTTTGTTGTCATCTCCTTTTGAATATACCTCTATGGTGTGTTGCAGTGGGTTGCTACTATGAACAAACCATGTATTATCTGGATCTGCGAATTTGAAATCTGATTCTCTTTCTGGCACCGAACATACATTTGGTATCCCCTTTAGTACAAGCTCTTTTACAGAATAATATCGTCTCACAGCCTCAACTGAGGCCCTAAATGTCTTTTGTTTCCCTCCATCACTGAACCACTTGCTTATGTCAGGAGTAGACGAAATGCCATTTTGCTTGTTCGTCCAAAAATCTTCAAGCACTTGCACTGCTTCTTCCCAGGACTTGTGTCTATTGACTACATTGCTCACTAATAATGCTGCATTAATTGCACCAATAGAACTGCCTGCAACAATATCAAATAAGGGTCTATATTCTGTATCACTTTTTGTACTGTCAAGGAGGTTTCTACACAATATCTTCAATACGCCTACTTCATATGCCCCTAACGCTCCTCCTCCCTGGAGTACCAATGCCCTCTGCTTCTCTGGTATGTTATGGTCCTTAGAGTGATTTGAGGAGTTCTCTTCAGTCATATAATAGTGTCAATAAAACCGATCTTCTTATTTTATAGTACCGCGATTCTATGTTTTTAAAATTGATGCTGATATTTCATTTTTGGATCATATTACAACTCATTGCTTATCTTTGGTGGAGAATAAGGTTCATGATACAGACCCCATATCCAGAATTTACATTCTCCCCAAAAACTATAGCTTAGAGATATAGAAATTAGAAGTTGCTCTCAGTCGAAACTAATGGCGAGCATGTAGTATGTATGAACTGTGCTAATGGTATAGGATATAATGTTGGCAGTAGAGGAGTTGGCTGTGCTAGCCGTATTGGCAGAGATTCATTCACAATGTGCAGCTTTGACTCTAGTAACGGATAATTAGAAAGTACTCTGGGCTTAATTATGCAGGCATTCATCTGTATCAATTTAGTATATGGCTGATCTTTCATTTTGTGACATGGATAACACAATAACTGCATATTTCTGACTATTGATTTGCCAGATAGTGCTCGCGGGACAATATGATCTACACTAAGTTCTCTATCAAGAAAATATTGATGACAATAGGCACATCTTGGACCATGCATCTCGATTAATTTCCTACGTTCATCGTGGAACCTACGTCCTTCCAACTTGTATTTTACATTGTAATTGAAAATATAATACCTTTACCACTATAGTTACTATAGATCGACTGCAAAATCTCACATCGATATCCGTTCTGTATACATATGGTAAAGCAGGTTTAATTTGAATGGATCTGTAATTAACACGTTTTTACCTTAACTAACTACATAAAGCCTTGTGAACCGCGATTCTACATTTTACTGGCTTCTTACAACAAATCTTGAGTATTAATAATAGTGGTTCGGTACATTACGGTTATTACTAACGATGAGGCAATCTAGTTACTAAATGTAGCTCGTTTTCATGCTCATTGTGAGAGATTTACTGCAATACTTGTCTGTACATTGCATTCAGTAATTTCTTAGTGAAGTTGTATTATCACTAGCGACTAGTGATTCTATTAGTGCGCTTACTAAATAATCTGATTTATAAGCAGTTCTATCGTATTTGTGGTTCTATTTTCAAAATCAAACCGTCATTTTTCTTTAATATGGTTCAATTTAGCTTATTGTTGCGCATGATTTTTGTACTTATGCATCTTTTAACTCTCTTACTATCAAATAGAACATCACAAATTGCACATTTAGATTCAAAATCATCCGGGTAAGTGAATCGCTTTTCTCGATTTGGACGGATCAAGACTTTGGCATTGACACTTCCTATATCAAATAATAAAAAAATTACTCATTTAAGGAGAGTTACTTAGTATAGTAATTAACAGATACACTGAAGGTGAGTAATGTATAAAAATCTACAATATCATATATTATTCGTTCGAACTACTTAGGAAGCATATGGGCAATCTGGGTTTTTACTTGGTGGTGATGACCCAGACTTGAACATATGGACGGCATTCTGATTATTTTGCCGTCTCTCCACTTCCTCTGACCTGATTTTCAGTTGAGCACATTGTATTCCCAATAATCATGTTCTCAATAGACATATAAAATAAATAATCCAATTCGAATTTGTACAAGATCTTCCCATACTTTATGGGCATTTCTAGTCCATTCACTAGTTGTACTATGAAACTTATGAATATCACAACTTAATCGGACCAGTGCAAAATTCAGAACTTTACAAATAAAGTATCATCATTGGAATGGCAAGTATAACTTCGACATTATATTTTATGTAGCAGTCAGAAAATATTCTCAAAAATCTAGTATTGGATCGGATGAATCTGTGATAATAAAAGAAGAAATTGCCTGCTATATATGCAGAAAAACTTTTGATTCCAAAATCCAAATGGATCGACATTAAAACGATGTACACAATAAGATGAAATACACCAAATTGACCCTTAAAAGAAATGTACCTACTGCATAAACCAACTGTAACAAGCAATCAGATGGATGAAATTGCAAATCTGTTAAACTACATACACATGAAGAAATAGCACTTGTTTTCTGGACCAGTCCATTTAGTATCCCCTCCAGATATGACTTTCCAAAAGGACTTAGCCTATATGAATATCAAATCCATTGAGACTATCGAAGTAATGTAAGAGGTGGGGCTGAAAATCTCTCAGACAGTTACAAAATGTGCCATAAAATGATAAGCAAAATTGCTTCAAGGTCCCAAATTCAGGAATTAGGTGTGCAGTTCAGTTACAAGAATCGATTGATCAAGAACGTTTGTAAATGAATAGTACCATAATACTATTTGTGGAAGAACAATCATTAGTAAGAATACGTAGACTCAAACTTGTTCTTTCTCTTAGTTCGCTATATCTTGTTGCAGCAGTAATCACAGTTCTCTTGACTGGAAGCCTATCTTTGCTGTCAGAGGCTGGACATATGTTAGCTGATGTCGGTGGGATTGCACTTGCTCTTTTCGCAGCTAATTATTCTAGGAAATTGCCAACTCCACAACGAACGTATGGCTTTTACAGGGCAGAAATACTTGCAAGTTTGCTAAACAGTGTGGTCCTTGTATTGCTCTCTCTATATGTCTTATACGAGGGCTTTCGACGCATCTTTGAACCACCTGTAATTCCTGGCTTTCCAATCATCGTTGTAGCTTCTATTGGTCTAGTTGTAAACTTCATTAGTATGCGACTCCTAAGCAGTAGTAGTAGCAACAATCATTCTCTACATTCTCATTCCCAGCATGATCACACTGAACTTCTAATCGATCGAGATTACGATCATAATAATACTAAGAACAATAAAAATGAAAGAGAAGAAAATCTCAACATAAAAGCTGCATATCTAGAAACCTTGAGTGATACTTTAGGTGCTGCTGGCGTAATAGTAGCGGGCATACTAATACTAACTTACAACTTCTATCTTGCAGATCCAATAGTCAGTATCGGTTTGGCAATTTTTATGCTTCCCAGGACATGGGCTATAATAAAAAAGGCGGTACATATCCTAATGGAAGGATCTCCTGCAAATGTGTCGCACGAGCAAGTAAAAAATGATTTATTACAGATAAAAGGTGTAACTGGAGTATTTGAACTACATATTTGGACAATCACGTCTGGAATGAATGCTTTATCAGCCCATATCGTAGTAATTGATACCAATAAATCACAATTGATTCTGCAGGAAGTCAATTCTCTGCTAGAGAGAAAATTTGGCATCACACATGCAACAATTCAAATTGAGAGATATCATTCTGATCCTACCGAAGGTAGATCCTTCTAATGACTATTCTATATCACTCGATTATATTGTGGCATAAAATGAGTAAATTATAGTTTCACAGGCAGGTTAATATTGTAGATTATTTGACCATAAAAAATGTGACAAGCTGTTAATTGGCAAGTAAAATAGCTTCACAATGCTTATGCTATTGATGGTGTTTAGTATTTGTCCTAACACTTGCAATACCATATTGGCTGCTCTGGATGGAGTTATTCAGCTTGGCAAGGACCATTTTATCCTAGCAATCTAGAGAATTCCAAATGGTTAAGTTACTATTCCCAAGTGTTCGATTTTGTTGAAATTGATTCTTCTTTTTATAGGATACCTAATTCATTTATGGTAAAGAACTGGTCTAAAAAGACCCCTTCCCATTGCAGATTTGCTGCCAAATTTCCAAAAGTTATAACTCATGATAAAAGATTGAAGGATGTAGAAAAGGAGCTAGAACTATTCTTTTCTTCCGTGGTCTATATTGAAGACAAGGTCTTGGCATTACTGATACAATTACCGCCATCTATGGGTATAGTTGAAGGTATGAACGGTTTG
>Ga0126370_10000673_pt1 | contig 14587 bp, 13 predicted proteins | sample PanSoiMetaPlot_3_FD_92586 | JGI IMG/M metagenome (GOLD analysis project Ga0126370, IMG submission 92586) | Tropical forest soil microbial communities from Panama - MetaG Plot_3 | ecosystem: Environmental > Terrestrial > Soil > Tropical forest > Bulk soil | place: Panama | collected 2016-02-17 | reverse complement strand
TGAGACAATTCGTTATCCCAATCATCAAGTACATCAAAATCTAAGAGTACTTGACCACGTCTTACAAGTGATTGATTATAGGAAGGCCAATCAACCATACCAGAGGATCACGACCAGCAAGCTAAATGGGAAGTGGTCAAATAAGCATCACCTATAAGGTAAGAATCATGCAACAGAGCATAAAATCAGAATTTCAATAGTCATTTGATCATTTGGACGCCTATATCTAATTGTGTATCGAGCATTCTGATGAACCATTTGATTCTAAACGGTATGCAAATCATCATTGTTTAGATAGAATATATTTACTTACACATTATTGCAAAATGCCTACTTAGGCTACTTGAGAAAAATACAACATGAATTTGCTTCTTTTGACATTTGTTCCTTTTAATGATGATTTTATGACTGATGTTTAGTACAAGCCAATTCTTGATTTATCACAATCTTTCTTATCCCAAGAACTCTAATACAATTCCTGCTTTCGGAGTGTAATTGATTCTAAACGATTCATCTTTAGAAATTGGTATCAATTCTAAACCACTATCGTAACAAAGAGGACATCTGGCGATAGAAATATTATTTGTAATTGAATAGGCAGACGAATAAATTGATGCACACCAGGAACATGCATTACATATTAGGAAATTTACTCCCTCATTGATTGTGTTATTGTTACTATTGTTGTTATCTATATCGTGGTTGTTGTTATCTATGATACGAGTCTTATAAACATCTTCAGTCTTCAGAATCTTTACAATGACATCTAAACTATACCGAGTTCTTATTGAATTATTGCAATATGTTGAAATTGACATTTGGGTAGCTGAAATCTTCGATAATATCGGTAATAAGGGTTATGCCCATAATCGTGTTATCTCTGAATTTAATTTTAATCGTGATTTTGGGTAGGTCTAGACCAAGTCTTGCAATTTGTTCGAATGGTCGGTCGATCCGTTGATGAGGCATATTAATACGGAATATTCTATTAAATATTGTATTAATTCCTAATGTGTTATTAGCACTCACAACTATACTCGATATTATTTAATTATTATTTAATTATTATTTAATTGGTTAATCAATCAATATTCTGAATATAAGGTGGACATTTCTATATTATCTTTACTTTTCTTTTATAAGTTTGATCTCATTGAGACTCATATGCACTAAAAATAATATCAGAGTTTATAATCCTGCGTGTTTGCTTTGTATTTTATTACATCGTATCACGCTGTAACTGAGCTAGGTAACTTTGTGTCTAATCCGTCTTGAACAAATATTCTGTAACGATCTACTAACTTTATTGATTTTCACTACTATTATTTTGGTAGCGTTATTTGATTTATTATCTATCAAAATTTTGATCTTATGAAGATGGGATATAAAATATTTTTTCTGGTTTTATTTTTATTATGATTCTTTTTTCATTTGGTGATCTCATTGGATATTTATCTATCCCTAGGTATTTTTTAGCAAGCTTGTCAATATGTTCATCGGCGCCTTCATTAGTTTGTTCTGTAGCTATTCCTCTAATAGATACCATATTGTATGGATTGTTACGATCGATAACTGAGACTGCGACTCTTGGATCTCTTGATATGTTCTTATGTTTGATTCTGCCTTCAGCAGTATTTATAAGAATAACACTGTCTTCAATATCTATCCAAGTCGGAGTTACTTGGGGAGATCCATCAGACATTAACGTTGATATGAATGCAAAATTTTTATCCAATAGAAGTTCAGCTACAGGTCCTGTGATTTGACTGGTTCGACTATTATTCATATTCTATAATATATAGAAAACATATTTTATAAACCACCCTGTTAATATAAATATTAAAGGTATATTAGGATAAACTAATGCCGCGGCAACAGCAGGTGCAAATTGAATATAATACGGACAGTGAAGCCTACCTTAATTTCATTAGCTCGATAGACAGTCCAGTTACAAAACATTTCTATAGAATCTGGCTGGTGTATTTCATGAAATTTTTAAAATGTACAAATTACGATGATTTACTAAGAATAGAACCTAGAAAGCTAGAGGGTCTGATAAGGGATTATATCGTTTACATGCGTGAAGACAAAAGACCTGCACATGCTACAATGTCTAGCAGGATTGCTGCCATATCCCACTTTTTACATATGAATGATGTTCAAATCAACTGGAAGAAGATAAAAAAGTACATGGGCAAACATCGCAGCATAGTAGAGGATAGACCCTATCAGAGAGAGGAAATAAAGAAACTGATAGAGCTAGCTCCCCTACGTGATAAAGCCATTATCTGTTTATTAGCTTCCTCAGGAATGCGCAGAGGTGCTCTACCTAGGCCAAGGTTGAGGGATATCGACCGCATAGACAAATACCACCTATACAAATTCACAGTCTATAAAAACGAATCAGAATCCTACATCACATACTGTACCCCAGAATGTACAAAAATAATAGACGAATACCTGCAATATCGTAGCTCGCTAGGAGAAAGACTTGTACCAAACACTCCACTTTTCAGACAGATATTCGACGGTGTTTTGCAGATTAACAAACCATTACCTATAAGCGACTACTCAATATCATTAATGATATCTAGACTGTTAAAAGATAGCAGAGTACGGCAACCACCACCAGCAGCTAGTATCCACACGGAGCTAATGCAGACCCACGGCTTTCGTAAATTCTTCAAAACTACTTCCATAAACGCTGGTATGAATCCTCTATATAGTGAATACCTAATGGGGCATCGTAGCGGCCTAACCAAATCCTATTTCAAGCCTACAGACATGGAGTTACTAGAGGGTAACGACAAAACACTAGGATATATAGCAGCAATTAACGATCTAACTATAAATGAAGAGCATAGACTAACCAAGAAAGTTAATGAGTTGCAGTCGAAAAATGATCAGATTATGGAGCTTGAACGGCAGCACAAAATAGATTTAGAGAAAGTTCAAAATCAGATGGCTCAGATGATGGAGATGATACGACACAATCCTAGATTAGCATATGTTAAACCTGAATCATTAATAAAGAAAAACCTCAGCTAGTTATTATGGATACATTAAGCCTAAGATCGGCATAAACGTATGGGAAGAGAGATTACAGTCCTAAAAGTTGCTGTTTTTGGATCATAAATTTAGCGTCTATTAATTTAAAAAGGGACAGAAGAAGAGAGATTAAATCTTATAAACTGCATGAATTACCTTACATTCTTAGATTGTACCGCAGTGGAAGCTAGAGGTAAAAAGCATTGAAGCTAAACTATTTGAACAGGATAAAGAAATGCGCCCCATTAAAAGAAAAATATGAACAGGCTTTAAAGACTATACGTGAAGAAACAGATTCAATCAGATAATCTCAATAATACAAAAACAATCCCAAAAATTGACACAAGTCAAACCAGAGATATACTGAAGAAAAATCCTACCTAATTTATTTAGAAAGGTTGAATAATTGCCTGAACCAGTTCGATTGAATAGTTTTAAAATTTATTAATAGATTTAGTCCACTAACATAGGACATGGTACTAGTTTAATACAGGCTATAATACTACTATAATCAAAATCTTCTATGCAGTAGCAATCCCAGTAATCCTGAAGCCGAAAAGTACATACCACTATCTAACATAATTATGGCGTGTTGCTCTGCTACTTCTTCAAATTTGTTCTCGTCGAGAGAAGCAATTTCGTCAATTTGGGATTTGAGATCAGAGGGATTTGCACCAGCAGGTAGAGGACCAGCTGCGGTAAGAAATTTGATGGCTGCTTCTTTATCTATTTTAAATAAATATAAAAATGTCATAATTAGGTATTTCAATACAAATGGGCCAATATTAGATTCAATAAGCTTTTTATGAATTAGGCTTCTTATTTCTGGTTTCCTCATAAGTTCATCTGATTTTGCATAGAGGACCGAAATCACATAAGCTGATGGTCTTCCCCCTAGTCGCTTGAAACCCGAAGATGATTTTTCTGATCCTATTCTTTTATGTTTACGTAATTCCCTTTTGCCTTTTACATTATGATATAGCTCTAATCGTTCCAAATTCTGCAGAACCTGTGTTATAACACTCGGGCGTAAATATGTCTCGGTAAGAGAGGAATCAGACTGAAGTACGCTAAGATTTTTCTTAAGTATTTTATTTAACTCGGCAGGAGAATAAATGCCATTTGGATGTCTATATCCGTGCATGAATAAGAAAGTCTCGGCTGTCTTAGTTTTGGACTTTGCAATCTTTATGGCTACCTTTTCTGCGTAGTCTTTTGGGCCAGCATATTTTGTATTCAAAATATAGTATAATGCAACCCAATTTGTGAAATAAAGTTCTACATAAAACAATTCTTGTTCTGTCAATTGAGAAGGGTTTTTCACATCTTCCGCCATAAAAAATGAAAAAACATTTACCTATTTTTAGTGTGCGGATTGTACTCATGTTAACTGAAGAACTTATTTCAACGGAAAGGAATCAGAACGACTTAGAAGTTAGCGCTACATGTGAAGCCGCAGGATGCTATTCAATGGCTACAGAGAGAATCATAGTAAAAGTTGGTAATGTGGGAACAATTCCGTTGCTGTTGTGTAGCAATTGTGTTACTAAGTTTCAGGATGAGGGTACTAATATGATAAGTAAAGATAATGATAATTTATATAAAGAATGCCCATCAAATCGTCTCAAATTTGAGGAACAAAGGAAAATTCACGAACTGGGACACAATATGACAAAAGCAATTGATGAATCTTCTAGTTTATATCTGGTACGTGAAAATGACCTATTTAGAGTCGAAGCCGACCTATCCCGTATCCAGAGAAACTGAAAGGGGGCAAAAGCTTGAGTGAATCTACTCATAATTATAACTCGGATTTAGATGCAGTCATCAGAGAAGTTAAAGAAGAACTCAAAACTATCTTCTTTAAGCGCAAGGATCTGATTTTGAAATTAGGAGAGGCATTCAGGAATATCGTTTCAGATAATGAAAGCATATGCGAGGAAATTAAAAATGCATTGCGTGACGAAATAAGAGATGGGCATATTTCTGAACGAGACATAGAGCGATATTGTCCAGACGAATGGAAGAAAAAGACTAAGCCCAAAAAGCCCAAGAACGACAAAATGTCGTTTTCTCAACAGGAGCAAGAGCCATCCCACAACTATTGGTCAGTACTGATGGAAATTCAGTAGTTGAATCATCAGCAATACCAGTTTCTGACCAGAATAATAGTGATGCTATAGATAGTGAAGGATCTGCTAAGGAAAGAACTAATTCTACAAGAGAATATAGTACAGACAATGTCTTAGAAGATGTAGATCTGCAGCAATCACTATCAGAACAGGATAAAGTAGAGAAGCCGGAAACCAAGATGAAAGAAATTGAAAGTGAGTCAGAATGCAAGTCAAATGAGAATAATCAACTACAATCGCAAGTAGAAGAGCTAAGATCAATATCAAATTTGCACGCTATAAATCTTGATCAAGAGGATAGATTCTTTGACGTCGAGACCGAACTTTCATTCGAGGCTCTACGTGAGAGTATGAAGATACTTTTTAGTAAAAATAACTATATAAAAAGTATTTTTCTCATTGCTACAGTTGATCTTACTACTAAGAGTCTAACTGATATTCGAATACGGAATGAAGATGGAACTTATGATGCACTAAATTGATAATGACAATGACACCTGCTGGCGCTGAGAATTCTGGGTGAAAATGAATGGGTAAGGTAAAGTTAGATTATCCGATGAAAATATATATGCAAAGACTAGTGCTAATCGAGAAGAGACCGTTTTACTATCTTGATTTTTAGACTTTGAAGTAGATGGTAAGAAATATAGTATGACTCATGGGACATTTAGAAAAAAGATTTCGCAAAATGTAAGAAACAGTTACGCACAACTAGAATACATTTCTGGTCCAGCATTTTATAGTCTCAAAGGAGTTAGCTTTACCAAACCTAAACGAGAAATGACAGACGACCATACGGTGGTTCCCAACCTGTCATCTGTGTCATCTGTGTCATTTATCGATAACTTACCAACATACAAACATGCCTTACATGATATACGATTTAGATTCAAAGTGGGATGACATCTGGAACACCATAACAACTAATCACCCAGAATTAGAACCTAATGCAAAGAGTAAGGATATCTCTCTTGAACCATTAGAAACCCGTGACCTTACTATTAGGACTACTATACATCATACAGACACAGTTAGTGTCATAGTTGGATGCTCTTTAAATCCCGTAGCTGCTGACATTAATGGACTTGTTCGTCTTTCTAATGCACTAACTCGTGTAGAAGAGAGACTGCTAAGATACATAGAATGCGTGCCTCGGCCGCTGTCACTGTCATCCATTCCTGATCATGAATCCTGGATTGTTACCATGTGGCATTTCGGTTATGATTCTTCTAGTGAATATACTGGTGAGAACTTTGAAGTCGCATGGGAAGATGGGCAAAACGCTTTGATGCGCTATACACTAAAGATCTGAATGGCGAAACTAAAATCAGAAAAGAGCATCAAGAATATCCTAATAAAAGATTTGATGAGGCAATAGAGGAAAAACTGCCTACGGTCATCAAGATGCGCGCACCAATTGCTAAAGATGCCTAGAAACCCTGTGAATCGTGAAGAGCAAGGCAAACTCATAGCCAAAACAAGCGGCTCCATTTCGATGATCAATAGATCGATGTCTGGTAACAACACCTATACCGTCACTGCAACCAATTCTGAATATACTTGTTCATGTCCAGATTATGCGTGCCACAATGCCAGGTGCAAGCATGTATATGCTGTTGAAATTTATTGCCATCAAAATACAACTTTTTAGTTCATTGAATTATATGGGATATTTGTGAGTACCGTTTTTTCTACTTTCATCAGCACTAGATCAATGAACCATCTGAATTTCCCACTTGGCAACTTCATGTTCGACTAGTGCATTTGCTTCCAATGGGTCTGGTATTACTTTCAGCTCTATATTATGATGTCCGATCGGGAGTGGTTTGAAGAAGAGATAATAACTTTCACCCATAGTTGGATGTTTTCCGACAACAGGCACCTTCATCTGGTGGGTTATCCTGGGATACGTCAAAGATGATAATACGATAATACGATAATACGATAATCTCAAGTCTCACTGGAAGTACTTTTATGGTTACAACATACACAAAAAGGATCCTTCAGAAAGTGGTGTATACCTATTACTATTGTTACTGATTACTTTATCTTCTCTTACTTATGTGAAATAATGCTTACTAATTTCCTTAAAGTACTATGTGGTAAGAGACTATGAAGCATCTTGTATGCGTCATCAGCTCAACAAGAAAATGAAGTCGTGGCTCGCCGCTTCCATACGGAGATATTTAGACAAAGAAAATTAGATGTAGCAGATGAAATACTGGCTCCAGATTTTGTTTTAAGAAATCCCGTCCTCCCTGCTGAGTTTACCTATGGCTCAAATGGTGTAAAGAAACTTGCATCATTAGTAGCAGATAGTTCGCAGAAGTAAGAAATCGTATATCATGATACAATATCAAGAGGAGATAAAGTATTGATTCGATGGACGTTTACTGGTATACTCAAAAAAGAGATGTTAAGCATACCTCCTAGCGGGAAACCTGTAACCATAACTGGATTTGATCTTTTCAGAATCATGGTTAATGGCAAAATTGCAGTGATGTGGCAACAATTTAATGTTGGAAGCTGGCTATAGTATCAATTAACTGATATACTGACCATAGGAATGACTGCATCATGATAATCTTCAACACTTTTTTCTCAATTAATATCTTGGGTATGTAGACACCTAAAATATTGTACTTAAATCAGATTTATTTAGTCAAGGTTATTTTGCCCGAGGCTGGTCATTTGTTGTCTTTTTTATAGTTTCACACTATCTGTTTTACTCGAAGACTAAACACACCCTCATCATGATACAGTTCGCCTATGACTTTGAATTCAGATCCTTTTTTGAGTAATTCTCGTGGACCTTCATAATCGTAGTGATTTAATCTAGCATGCCATTTTTCGTTAACAGTAACTAGCGCTCCACCTTGTACGATTTTTTCAATATATACATCAATTGTGCTGCCCGCAATCTTTTCCAAATTTTCAGAGAGGATTACTCGGGTATCATCAAGCCATTGTATAGTATTCAGTTTTTCAAGCTTTTTCAATGCGTCTAGTAAAACAGAATCCTCAAATGCGAAGGTCTCTTGAATTATATCTACATCTAATCCTTGTCTTCCACTTTTTGCTATTAATGTATAAATCCTTCTCGCAGCAGAATCTACCGCTTGTCTAAATCCAGTAGTAGTGATACCAGACTCGCGCGAGAGCATTCCGCCAATTTTCTTATTCTTGTCATTATCCTCGCTATCTATTGCCCTTGTTCTGACTAGACGATTAATTGATGCTAGAGATGGTGGTGGTAAATCAACCGCATCTCTTGTGTTGCCAATCGTGGATGATAGCATCTTATCAACTCCTTTGCCTAATATTGTACGTTTGAATTCAAAAGATGATATCTCGTCAGCTGTCATGGGATCTGGTAAGATACCTGCTCTCTGAACAGGCTTTAGCATCATGCTGATGGTAGAAAGTATCTGTTTCATCTTCTCCATACGTCTCTTGCTTGCATAAAGATACTGCTCGTCAATGGTATCCTTTGCTGCGAGTATTATAACCCTACCAGATGATTTTCGTCCAGTTCTTCCCCTTCTCTGTATATATCTTATCTCACTAGGTATTGGTTCATAAAATACAACTAGATCTACTTGTGGGATATCAAGTCCTTCCTCAGCAATGGAGGTCGCTACTAGAACATCAAATTCTCCATCTCTAAAGGATTGGAGAATAGCTGATTGTTTGTTCTGGTCCATCCCCATATCTATCTCTCTTTTTGCCTGGCCTACAAATCTTGATGCTTTTATCCCACTATCAGTCAAAATTTCGACAACCTTTCTTGCAGTATCTCGATAATGGGTGAACACAAGAGCTTTTGGCCTTGTGTTAGTCTGGTCAGCGGATCTTGTAATATTTGTATTATTGCTATTCCTATTACTTTGAGATGTATCGTAATATTGATTTAAAAGTTCTACAAGATATTTTGTTTTAGGATGCTCTATCTTTAGACTGTTTATAAGTGTCTGAATCTCCTTTATTCTATTATCATTTAGCAGGGATCGATGAGCCTTGCCTCCATCCCTTTCAATTCTCTCTAGAAAGGTCTTTAACGACTGAGATCCTTGGCTTTCTATAAGTTCTGCACAGTACATGAGAGTAAGGGCTGACGACTGTTGCACCAAGGCTGAATAAAGTGGTCCTCTTTGTTCTTCTTGGGTTAGTTTTATTTTATACTGGATCTCCTCTCCTAGTTTAAGTAGATCGCTCTTAAATACCCATTTCGGATGTTTTTTTCTTAGTAGTCCTCTTTTTATAAGAAAGTAAAGTTTGTCTTCAAGCACGGAACGAAGACTTGTACTAATGTATTTGTACTCTTGAGGAATAGTAAACCATTTCCAAGTAGTATCGATAGGATTGATATACTGTCTTACATCTACATCATCTTCATTCCTATATTCTATTTTTTCAATGGATAGGTTATTACAAACTTCCTCTATCCTGCCTTGCTCTGATCCAGGGCTTGCCGTCATGGCTAGAATTATAGGATGTGAAGATTGTCGAACGTAGTACTTGGCTATTAGAGTATAGGCATAATCCTTTACAGCCCTATGAGCTTCATCAAAGACTAGCAAGCCAAATTCATCAAGCGATAACCTTCGCTCTACAAGGTCGTTTTTGACTACCTCTGGTGTAGCAAAAACAAGCCTTGATTCTTTTCGATCCCATATGGCTTTTCTAGTTTGAGGCGAGTTCTTTCCCGTAACTACTGCTATACTATCTTCAGGCATCTTCAGTACTGATAAGAATGATGTCATATGTTGAGATACAAGAGGTTTGGTTGGAGCCATTATCAAGACTCTCTTTGACTTGTAATTGTACAGAATTTCCGCACAAACAAGTATTGCTACAACCGTCTTACCTAAAGCAGTTGGAAGAATCACTAGGGCGTTCCTATTTTTGACAGATTCAAATATGTTATTTTGGTATAATCTAAATTCAATGCTATCCTTTTTTATCAAAGGATGGCTGAAGTATTGTTGGGGTCCATTCTGCTCAGTAGCTAAGTTTACCACTTTCTACTCTATAATGATGAGGTAACTAGTATGACTAATATCTATTTGGTATCTTCTTTTAAAAATTGACCTCATTAAGCGGATAGTGGAATACGAATGTTAATACTTTACCATAGACACAGAAAATTACAATGTGATCCTAACAAATAACTTTACATCGTGTTTTATGGAAATTCAAGAACTGGTCCGGTATGATTATTTTCGGACATAGTGTTACAATATGAACTGAGGAATGTCGTGTTAAAAAGATCATCGAAAAAGCTGTGCCCTAGGTATAGACTGACGACTATGAATGGTTATATAATTTATGTATGCTATAGATTATGAGATAAGGCTACTAAATATTATAATGATAATTTCTATCATGAGGAGCGCGAAGAAATAACACAAGGATCTATTTCAATTCGAAATATAGAAATACTGTATAGCTGAATGGGAGTAAAAGCCTCAGCCTAAGAGAGATGACAGAACGACATTTTGTCGTTCTGTAGTCAAAGGCAAAAAGAAATATCGCCAATGTGGTCAATACTTATGGAAATACATAATAAGAAAAACATCGGGATCGCTAAGGTTGTACTTACTGCGAAGGCTAATCCCTCTAAGAGAAAGCTAACTGAATTTAAATAATAGATGCGGAGAGTGCAGAATCTATAAATTAACAATGACAATGACACGTACTGGTGCTCCCACTTGTTGAATTAAACAATGGATAAGAACGTAGATCATCCAGTGAAAATGCATATGCAAAGACTAACTTTACCCAACCTAAACAAGAATGGATGACAGATAACCATACGGGGTGGTCACTTCAGTGTCATCAGTGTCATTTATCGACAGTCTATCATTAGATAAACATACCTTACATGACATACGGTTTAGATTCAAAGTCGATAATATCTGGGCTACCATAGCCGACAATCATCCAGAATTATCAACGAATGAAGCTGGTAAGAACACCTCTCTTGAACCCTGTTGTAACTCATGACCTTATCATCAAGACAACTATTCATCATACAAATAGTTGTTACAGTTGCTACAAAGATTAATTACATCCAGTACACATATAGAAACTAAGCAGAAAAGTGTAACCTATGTAGGTAATTAACACTGTAACCTATCAGTGCAAGTGCAACAGCTAGTTATGAAAAAATATTCTAGGAGTAGTATGATCAGGATTATTAGCTTAAGAGGTATCCTAAGTCCATTGAAATCTAAACGACTGGCCTTTAGTTATATCACGTCTAACCCACTTAGCGACTTTGAATCTTGAAGCATGACCGGAGTCCAATTTCCTGTTCATAATAGGTTGAGTTTTACATTTTATAACTTCATCAGTCTCAATATTTACTTCATAAACTACAGGAATCTTCATTCTAGATCTTAGCTCGATATTGACCACAAATCTTCCGCAATTTGTGGCAAAATAATTCTCAAAGTACTTTCCTGTCTCTTCTACATCATATTCTAAGGTGTAGTATCGACGCTCTTTTTCCGAGCTTACAACTGGCCTATTGAAGATTGTTGTGAACTCCTTCTGGAATGGCTTGTCTATAGGTATACTCGATATCATTAAAGGTAAACCATCTTCATCAGTCACTTTCACGTTTAGCTCTTCAAACCTTTTACCAACATCTGTTGCTATGCCGTGTACAACTTCGTAAATTGGTTCATCAGACAGATTTCGAATCTCGTACACCCTCTTGTAATGAACAAGCATGGTCTTTAAATTCTTGATTGTGATATTAACTTCCAGTGATGGGTATATCGTGCCACTAGATGTGAGTGCGAGCTTTGAACTGATTGCTTTATTCCTAGCCCCAACAATAGCACTGCTCATTTGATTCGAATTCTTATTTGGTAGTCTGGCATTACCAAACCCTCTACCACAAGCAGTATAAAGAAATAACTTTTGACTATGTTTAGTTGTATAGTCATACAAGGGCCTTATTATCGACTTGTATTCATCAGAAATTTCCCTAAGATCTTCGGCAATCCTTCTTCCAAGTAAAATGTGGCCATCATCACCAATGTCCATTATCCTCCTCGCAATGATTATTCCTGGGCCCCATACGTTATTGTTTCCAAGAATATCTTTAACTAAAAATACAGGGCCACTATGTATTCCAATTCTTATTCTTATAGTTTCAGCAGGAAGGCGTCCTTTATTATATTTCGCGAGATTTGCATGCAATTCTATAGCAAGTCGAAGAGGAAGCTCTGGACCTTGCAGGAAACCAATAGCCATCCCATCCCCCGTAGGCAAAACAATTAGGGTATCTTTTGGAGTGCGTTTGAAGGCTTCACATGATATGATACATTTATTTAACATTTTTATTTTTTTAATTTGTATCATAGTTGACATAGATGGGTCAGATAGACCGACAATATCCACAAAAAAGAAATTTGCATGAACCAGGTTGGGGCTGATATCTGAAACCATACCTCATCATCGTTAAGAGTAATAAATCATATGAGGCTTGTCAGCCCTTGTCATCTTTCCGAATTGAGTGAAGATGATTGCTTGATCCCTCCAACTGCAAATTTTGAAAAATGTTGTGTATGCAGCGAGTACCCACACCAATCAGAATGATCTAAGGTTGGTTCTCGGTCAGGTTCTATGCTTGGTTCCCATCTCTTGTAAGCTTCGTTGAGTGCAAATAACTCTACACTTGGACATCCGTCAGAAAGTCTTTTGATAATAACAGGAATGTGCTTACTAACTAGTAAGTGGATCACAGGAGAGGTTTTAAAAAAAGATGGATTAGAGAAATTCACTGGAGTTGTTCCGGATTCCACTCCTAAGTATCCAACATTCATAAACATTAGTAGAGGATTTGCGGGTGAAGATGGGAGTTTCAGGGTATCCGGAATAGTGTTTGATAGTGCAAAGGATAGCCCAATATTCGTACTATTTTTTTCAAATTGCATCTGCACACTTTTCAAGCTAGCTATTTTGGATGCGATACCGGCATTAGGATTCAACAATAGCACCATTCCCGGGAATACTTTCGCTATGATAGGAGTTAAAGTAAAGTTGTTACTTTCTAATCCTCTTTGATTAATGGTAAACACTGGGGATATGTAAGTAACATTCGAGGCGATATCCTTTACGGGAGCAGGATAGACAGGCATCTTGAGCTCGCTGAATATTTTGGGGGTAGAGTCTGATGGGGCAATAGTTCCATTGAGATCCACTTGTGGGAGTAGCGTATTGTTAAGCTCTTCGACATTGTTCTGAGCAGCATTTAAAGGACTGAAAATCACCGTGGACGGCAGATCATTGACTTTGGTGACAGACTTTCCGCCTACGGTTGCATCTCTAGAAGTAAATGCGGCAAATGAGCTTTCGTTTAGGTACGGTGCAAATACTTTAGCGAGGCCAACAAAGGGCTTACTTAGATCTCTATTTTCTACTATCACAAGCGGATCTTTTGCTGTCGAATGAACACTAATTCTTGCCTTCATCAGGACTGGACCATACCCTGGTGATGTGTGAGTTTCGTTTATAAGATATGATGAAAATCTAACATTTTTCAAAACAATAATACCGAATGTTTGAGATGAATCTTTTTGTGGATCGTTGTCAGACACGATTAGTGAATCTTTAAGAGTGTAGGGATTAGGTGTAATCATGAAAATTGAATTAGGTAGTAACTTTCTGGTATGTATCAGGGTACTCAGAATAGTTATACTTCCCTTGGTGGTGAAATTGTTATTTGGGCTCTGGAGGTTGTGCTCACCGAATCCAGCACTGACAGAATTACCGGGAAGGAAGGGCATAGGATTGATAAAATCTATGGCTATACTGTTAGCTCTAGTGAGCAAGGAATTGCCATATTCATGAGTCATATGATTAGGGTCAGCCAATGTACTCCTGCCAGTCAAATAGGCATTCGTTGATTTGTGATATTCCTTCCCATTAGTGTCAAGGACAGAAACTTCTAATCTTGCTAATAGAACGAAAACCAGGAGCAAAAGGATTGCGCTTTTCAACACGTTCTTTGATACGTTACGTTGTTATTTAGCATAACGTTTGAATTTCAATATTTTTATTCATTGAAAAATACTATCTAATAGACCTCATAGCCATCACCAATTTTAATGAGACAGACAACACTTGAATTTTAAATCAGATACGATTATTGGGGAATAATGTCTTTTCTAATATGGCGTGAAACATTTCTCATTAGAAGCATTTTCTAGATCGAGGGATCAAATGTATAGGCTGACATCTAGCTAAGATAATAAAATTGCATTTCTATAATGAGGCGCGCCAAATAATATACATTACAGAGGAGGGTAATCCTAGAGATGAAGAGTACACAGTCTGGTCGATACAGACATTGTTTCATGAATCTGACTTTACACTCTAAGCAAGTGCGAAAT
>Ga0126370_10000670_pt1 | contig 14620 bp, 16 predicted proteins | sample PanSoiMetaPlot_3_FD_92586 | JGI IMG/M metagenome (GOLD analysis project Ga0126370, IMG submission 92586) | Tropical forest soil microbial communities from Panama - MetaG Plot_3 | ecosystem: Environmental > Terrestrial > Soil > Tropical forest > Bulk soil | place: Panama | collected 2016-02-17 | reverse complement strand
TTGGTTACGCCAAAATGCCGCGTCCAATATTTAAGATGGTCGTCATGCTCAATAATGATTTTGCTGCGGTCGTGCGTAAGTAGCTTGGCGGCCGATCGCCGGCCCGGTTCATTCTCGAAATAGAGCAAGCGAGTTGCTGTCGGTTAGCGTCGCGCACGACGTAGTGGTTCGGCTGCACCTCGGCAGACCACGGCGGCGGGAAACGGCGACTGTTCATCGCGCAGGGCAGCACCTTCGCAGTGACGATAGTCAGGGCATGGCGACTCGTAGGGGCTCGCTGGTGAGTCGGATTGAGCGGGCTGGGTAGATGCGGGGGCTTAAGCGCCGACGCATCAACAGGCATTTGTGGGGCTCGGACTGAAAAATTATGAGGTGCTTCCCCGACGCTTTCCCGGTTTCGATTTGGGGAAGCAACGACGTAGTAAGCTGTTGATTTTGTTGGCCTAGATAAAGAGGTGTGGCTATTAGCCGAAGTCAAAATGACTCATCGCGGCAGTCTGTTTTTCTTGGTCAACTGGTTGAAGAACACACGATATATTCACAGTACGTCGGTCAGGGGAGTGGGAAATGCCGATCATTCGGCACCTCAAAGTGATCGGTCCAACCTTCGAAAAATGCGCAGTTGCTTTGCCGGTGCGCAAACCCAATGCCGCGTATCGGTCCCGCGAACACCTGACCGAGCGAGAAGTTGAAAGGCTGATTGAGGCTGCCAAGGACAACCGCTGGGGCCAACGGGATTCAACCATGGTCCTCTTAGCCTTTAGGCATGGCCTTAGAGCCACCGAACTGGTTGACCTTCGCTGGGAGCAAGTGGACCTGGAAAACGCGATCCTGCATGTCCGTAGAGTCAAGCAGGGTACTCCGGCCACGCACCCGCTGACCGTCCGTGAACTACGCGCCCTGCGGCGGCTCCAGCGCGAGCGCGGCGGGCTTCGAGATGAAAATCCATCCGCACATGCTGCGGCATAGCTGCGGCTACAAGCTGGCGAACGACGGCGTCGATACACGAACCATCCAAAGCTATTTAGGACACAAGTCGATCCAGCACACCGTCCGCTATACCGAGCTGGCGCCGACGCGCTTTAAGAGCTTATTTCAAGATTAGCACTTAATTTAATGACTCACAGGAGGCCGCTGGTTCATTATTAAGGCTAATGACATCGGCTTCCTGCCGTTTCCGACGTAGCGGCGGCACACTTGCGGGACTAATCGCCACCCTTGACGCCTCGGTGCATCGGTCCTACGTCGACCGTTGCTGGCATCATGCTAGTTGTCGTGTGGCCGGTTACCCCAGCTCATGGGGGTCGATAGGCCGAGGCAACCCATAACGCCCAGGTCGTGTTCATTGTCGACCAAGGCGTAGCCGCAAGTGCGGCGACGGGTTTGCGTTCATTGCGCCGGTTGACAAAAACCGCCCCACGGCACACCGCCATGCAACGCGCATCATGAGCAGCAGGCCCCGTCGATCAGGCGGGGCCTTGTTTTCTGCTCGGCGGCTTTCCCTGCCGTTTCCGGCGTAGCCGAAAGGCTCGACTTCCCAGCTTTTATTTCTTATTGCTGCCCCGCGCGGCGTTACGCGCACCATCCAAAGCTCTTTGGGCCACAAGTCGATCCAGCACACCGTCCGATACACCGAGCTGGCACCGACGCGCTTTAAGAGCTTATTTCGGGATTAGCATGCAGTTCGCTGACTCGCAGAAGCCACTGGTTGGTTTTAGCGCGCAGGCAATGTTGGGCGTTTGACTCACCACGGGCCATTTCTGAGTCATTGCGGGATGGCCGAGGAATTGAAGCCCCGCGCTACTGCCCACATAAGTGCGAATTAGGACCGCCAGGGGTGTGGCTTGTGCCCGCACTGAATAAATACGACTGAAACGGCTCATTCGTCAGTTTTCTTCGGCTGGGCAAACGTGTAGTTCAGATCGATGTCGATGCCTAATTCCTTAGCCTGATCGGCTAGCTGCTGTATGAGCTCAGCATCAGATAGGCGCGATACATCGATCTGTTCTCGCTCTTTCTGCCCACCAATATTGAGCATCTTGCGCAGTTCCGCATTCGCCCATGTCTTGCTGTACAGCTTCGGAACTGCTCGACCTTTGCTGTCGATCGTCACGTCTTCGATCAGCTTGGCGGTTTCGGGAGCCAGATCCGTTAGCGGCCGCGGAACGACACGCGCGCGGGGCGAAACCGCGACTTTTTGCTGATCTGGATTATTGGTTTTTTCTGCTGGATTACTGCTGGCATCTGTGGGGTCAAGATCATTTTCAGTGGTGAAGAAATCTTGGATGGCTTCGTGGATGGACCAGAGGCGTTTTTCGATCCTGGCGCGTTTTTCTGCTATGCGTTCTTCGGCTTGTTTAGTGAGGTAATTGATGCGGTCTTTGACACTGGGTTTATTTTCTAGGCGAGATGCATTGTTGTGAGCGATCTTATCATTTGCGGCGTAATTACCGAGTTTTCTGAAGGCTACGATGCGTGGCAATGCCTGCGCTCGATAGCGCGCATAGCGTTCCCATTTGCTGTGTTTTAGCGGCTTGGAACCTGGGCTAATGCCCAATGGAACCAGCACATCTTTTTCACTCATCGCCGTCCCTCAGCAAAAACGGTCCGTTTATTTCGTTACGCGTCACGTTTTCAACCCAAGGCGTGTTCAAGAAATACGTACAGAGCCATTTCAATCGAACGAAGATCGTTACGCGCATCGGCTTTCAAGAAGCCGCGACGGGCCAGCGCGTCAATTTCTCCGTCATGTACGTCAAGCGTTACGCAGCGCAGCCCATCTCGCCGGCGCTCACGGTGCCGGCGCATGCGCTCGGCTGCCGCGGAGCGGGTTGCAGGCGCGGCGATCGGTGGGTTTGTCGTCATTTCAACGGCTGTTCAGCCGAACATGTTCGGCGCTTTTGGCGAGGCGTAAATTCAGCGCGACCACGCAACCGTTCATATGCGGTGCGTCACGCAGTTGGTGGCCGCGCATCAGCAGTTCGGTTTTGAGAATAACTTTCAGTTCGTTCGGCGGCCCGCACGCACCGTGAACAAATCCCACCGATTTCCCACCGATTGAGCGTGCACGTTTCCGTATCGTTCTGCCAGCAACTGCCGGATACTGCCGAGAAGTGCCCGTAAAATGGTGGGCGCTGTAGGGATTGAACCTACGACCTCTCCCGTGTGAAGGGAACGCTCTCCCGCTGAGCTAAGCGCCCGACATATGGATTTAAGGTGCGGTGCTTTCGGGTGTCAAGAAATCTAGTTGGTCGGGGCGACCCGCGAGGCGCTCGATTGCAGCGCGCGAATGCGATCGGCCAGCGTGTTTCTGTTCTCCGCAGCGGTGTCGCCGTTTTGCGTCCCGGCCTGCTCGTGGGCAGCGAGGGCAGCGCCGGCAGCGCGGCCGTCGCCCGAAGCCTCGACCAGCATGGATTCAATCGGCGAGCCGGGGCCCTCCAGCGCCGCCGTCAGTCGCGCCACTTCGGCGGCGACATCGTTGATACGCTCGCGCAATAGTGCGTTCTCGACGCGCTCGGCCGCCCAAGTCGATTCGGCATCACGTTTCATCGTGCCGATCTCGCGTTGCAATTTATTGCGGTCCTCGATAGCGACGGCAAGCTGCGCTTCGAGCTGGGTGATTTCGGAACGGAAGCGGTCGACCGCGCTGTTGGAGCGGTTTCCGGTCGCCGCCAGCTCGCTGCGCAGATCGGCTTCGGTCTTAACCGCGGCTTCGAGTTCGGAGCGCGTCCGGTCGAGCTGGTAATCGCGCTCGGCGAGCAGTCGGCCTTGGTCGGCGAGGCGCGTCTCGAGCTCATGAACGCGGCGGTTGAGCACTTCGGCCTCGGTTTGCTGGACGAACAGCTGGCGCTCGAGCTCGCTGACGCGAGTTCCGAGATCGCCGACTCTGGCACGCGCCTCCGTCAGTTCCTTGCCAGCGACTGCGGCATCGGACCGTTCGCGCTCGAGGCGATGCTCGGTTTCGGCCACCGCCCGCTCATAATCGGCGACGCTTGCTCTGAGGGCTTCGACCTGGGCACGGAGCGCCGAGATTTCACCGCGCTGATTGTCGGCAACCAGCGATCGTTCGCCAAGGTCGCCCAGCAGCTTGCTCAAATCGGTTTCTTTGTCGGCGAGCTGTCGCTCGGCGTCGCGCAGCCCGCCCGATTTGATCTGGAACTCCTCCTCGGTGGCGCGCAGCTGATCGCGCAGCGTCTTATCGCGCGCCTCGAGCGCGAAAATTGTGGCGGTTTTCTCGCCCAGCTCTTTCTTGAGCTGATTGATGGCGTCGGTCTTCTTGCCAAGTTCGGCGAGCTGCGTGGTGGTTTTCGCCTTCATCTTCTCGACGCTCATTTCGAGCCGTCGAGTCGACATGGCGAATTCGGCGCGGAGCTGATCCTTGTCGGCGCGGATTTCGGCGATCGAGAGCGGCGTTGCCGCTTCGAGGCGCTTCATCGTTAGTCGCACGGCGCGATTGTGGACGAGGGGAATAAACAGTAGGCCGAGCAGGGCCGCGACCAAGAACCCGATCCCGAAATACATGACCGATTCGATCATGACGCTACGCCCTAAACGCCTAGCTTATAAGCCGATCCTGACCGGCAAAGCCTGACACAAACAATGCCATGCAGAGGTTAACCACACCACACCGGCGAGCGACTAACCTAAACCGACTTTGCTCGCTGCGCCACCTTTTCGATGGCTGACGCCTTCCGTTCGGAAAGTGACGCTTTAGAACGGGTTCCACGTTGGGCGATTGGTGAACTTGAGATAGCCCACATTGGCGCCGAGGCGCAGGCCCAGACCCGAGCGTATCGGGACGACGGTGATGTTGTTGGCAACGAGCGCGGTCATGCCGAACCCGCCGATGAAATAAGCGGACCCATTGATGCCGCCGAAACGCTCGAAGATCGCGTCGGTGCGGGGCAGGTTATAAACCAGCATCATCGTGCGCGCGCCGTCCGCGCCGGCATCAAAGCCGATGCTCGGTCCCTGCCAGAATACGCGCAGATCCCCGGCGTTCTTGGTGTAGAGCGTGCCGTCGCCATAACGCAGGCCGCCGACAAAGGCTCCGCTGGCTTCCTCGCCGAGAATATAGCCGTTCGGCAGTCCCCACTGGCTGACCGCCTTCTCGACGATCATAGCGAGGCCGCGGGAAACGCCGCCGAAAAATCGATGCCCGGCATCGACCAGTTCGTTCGAGGAGAACTGGTTGGCGGGCGCAAGTTGCGGCGGCGGGGCAGGGGCCGCGACGGTGGGCGGAGGCTGGGGCGGAACCGGCTGCGCAGCCACGAGACTAGAGACCAGCAGTACGGAAAACGCTGCCAAGACCGAGACAGTGGCCAGCGCAGCCGTAGGACGAGCGAATTTCATAAGGAAGCTCCCCCGCTTACCTTACTTATGCTGACCGCGCTTGTGCCTTGCCTGCCCTGACCCTGCTGTCGCCAGCTCGGCCAAAGGCGCATCGCCGCGAATCAGCGCAGCTTTTGCGGCAACTATGACCGCAGCGCGGCGAAAACGGAAGGATTTGCGGGGGCGGTTATTGCGGCGCATGCCACCGGGCGCGGTGCAGGCAGCGGCTCGCCCTAGCGCAGAGGCGTGGCGCGCGTTCGCGCGCGCTGTGCTCACCGCCCCGCTGGCTCGCCGCGAGCGATAAAATCCGGAATGAGGCGCTTGGACGTGCCATAGATCAGCGGCTCACCGTCAGCAGCCCTGACCTGTCCGCCGGCGGCGACGACGAGGACGTGTCCGGCGGCTGTGTCCCAATCGTGGGTCGGTGCAAGCCGCGGATAAAGATCGGCGGCTCCTTCGGCAATTCGGCAGAATTTGATCGAGGAGCCGCAGGCCATCGGCCCGCTATGTGCATGCTTCGCCAAATATGCCTTGGTCCGGGTGTCCAGGTGCGAGCGGCTGACCATCACGAGCGGGCTTGGCGGCGAAGGGCGCGTTCTGATCGCAATTGGCTTGTCTTTAGCGCCGAGGGTGAGGCGGTCAGCTCCGCGTCCAGCAACGCCGCGCCAGATGAGACCGGCTGCGGGGGCCGCCACCACGCCCAGTAAAGGCGTGCCGGCGCTGACCAGCGCGATATTGACCGTATATTCGTCGCGGCCGGCGATAAATTCTTGTGTTCCATCAAGCGGGTCAACGAGAAAATAGATACCGCTCGCGATACTGCCGGCATGGGGTCCCGGATCGGGAGATCGTTCTTCCGAGACGATTGAAATGCCCGGCGCAAGGTCTTCCAGGCCCTCGCATATCACCGCTTCGGATGCTTCATCTGCTGCGGTTACGGGGGATCCGTCAGGCTTTCGCCGCGGTGCGCTCCCCGCCAATCGCAGGATCGCCGTTGCCGCGCGGGCGGCAATTGTCGTCACATCGTCGATTAGCTCCGCGCAGGCGGCAGCATCAAAAACGGCCACGGATATGGGGTCCCTTCAGCTTGCACGTCCGCGCGGGTCTTCTTGGCGCGTAAGGCCGTGCGGTTTAGCACGCTCGAGGCCGGGGCACGATTGCCGAATCACATGCGCTGTGACACGGACGGTTCGTCACCGTTCTCGCGGAGGTTTTATGTCCGCCCGTCCGGCCGCTCCACTGGCAATCGGCGCTCTCGATCTCGCCGCGCTCCTGTGCTCGCGGGTTTGTCATGATTTGGTCAGCCCGGTCGGTGCCATCATCAACGGCCTCGAGGTGATGGAGGAGGACAGGGACGAAGAAACCAAGACCTTTGCCCTCGACCTGATCAAGAGGAGCGCAGCTCAAGCCTCGGCCAAGTTACAATTCTGTCGTTTGGCCTTTGGCGCAGCCGGATCGGCAGGGGCGCAAATCGAGCTCGGCGACGCTGAAAAGGTTGCGCGCGGTCTCCTTGAAGATGGGAAAATTGCGCTCACCTGGAATTTGCCGCGTGTGCCGGTTGCAAAGAACCGGGCCAAGCTTCTGCTCAATATGCTGCTCGTGGCGAGCGCGACAATCCCGCGGGGGGGAACGCTGGTGGCCGAGCAAGCGGGCGAAGGTTACCAAGTCATCGCCCGCGGGCTTAATGTGCGGCTCGCATCCGCCACTGCCGACCTTCTTGCCGGTAGCCCTGCGGAAGGGGTGAATGCGCATGCCATTCAGCCGCTTTATACGGGCATTTTGGCCCGCGATTGCGGGTTTGCCATTTCAGCCAACTTGCAGAGCGATGCGGTTGTCGTAACCGCTTGTTGACGGCAATCGTTAGCTTTCCAGGCCTGGATTGGCCTACCGCGCAACTGAAATTAAAACGCTTTGCCAACAGACTCCCGCGTCCTTTCAGTGCCACAGGGGCGCCTGAAGCGGGTGGCGGCGCCGGCTGCGCGCTTGCCGCCACGACACGCGATGGGTGTAACCGCAGCTCCGTGTTCGGCGGCAGTGAGGCATCGATGGACGAGCTGTTGCGTGATTTCTTGACCGAAACGGCCGAGGGCCTCGATCGGGTCCATTCACAACTCGTGCGTTTGGAGCAGGAGCCTGACAACGGCCAGGTCCTCGGAAGTATTTTTCAAAGTTTCGGCCGCGTGAGTCAGCGCTTCCAGTCGCGGCAAACCGAGAAAGCCGCAGGTGCCTTTGATCGTGCGCACAAGGCGGCGCGGGCATGTACAGCCAATTCGAGGTTCAGCGCGGCCTACCCGTCAAGCTCTTGATCAAATATTTCACACAAGTCGGCGAGCGATGGCAAGTTACTCCAGAAATCCGCGCGATTCAAATTTCACCAGCTTAATCTTCTGGCCGATTTTGCATCGCTCGGAACCTTTGACATGGTCTTTTGCCGGAATGTTCTGATCTATTTCGCCCAGGAGACGAAAACCGACGTGCTCAATCGGCTGGCGAAGGCCATAGCGAGCGATGGTTATCTCTGCTCGGCGCGGCAGAAACGGCAATCGGCCTGACGGACGCTTTCAAAATGGTCATTGATAAGCCGGGTCTGTACTTGCCGCACACGGCCAGAGCGCGAGTGCCGGCGCAACAAACGCCGAAATATCCTCGACCACGCCTAGTGGCGATCAGCGGCGGCCGCTGAAACGAGTGCCGGCCTCCCTTCGATAAGCAAAAACCCGGCCGCAGGCCGGGGTTTTGCTAAACGACCAAGCATTAGGCCGGTATCTTTGCCTCGTCTTCGGACGGCTCGCGCAGCACATACCCGCGGCCCCACACCGTTTCGATGTAGTTCTTGCCGTTCGATGCATTGGCGAGCTTTTTGCGGAGCTTGCAGATAAACACATCGATGATCTTCAGCTCCGGCTCGTCCATGCCGCCGTAGAGATGGTTGAGGAACATTTCCTTGGTCAAGGTCGTGCCTTTGCGCAGGCTCAGGAGTTCCAGCATCTGGTACTCCTTGCCTGTGAGATGCACACGCGCGCTGTTGACCTCCACCGTCTTGGTATCGAGGTTGACGACCAGGTCGGCGGTCTGGATCACGGACTGGGCATGCCCCTTCGACCGACGCACAATCGCGTGTATGCGCGCGACCAATTCGTCCTTATGGAACGGTTTGGTCATGTAATCGTCGGCGCCAAAGCCGAGGCCCCTGACCTTGTCCTCGATGCCTGCCAGGCCAGACAAGATCAAAATGGGCGTTTTCACCTTCGAGACCCGAAGACTGCGCAGTACCTCGAAGCCAGACATGTCCGGCAGGTTCAGGTCGAGAAGAATGATGTCGTAGTCGTAGATTTTACCGAGATCGATGCCTTCTTCTCCGAGGTCCGTCGTATAGACGTTGAAGCTCTCGGATTTGAGCATCAATTCGATCGATTGCGCCGTCGCGCTATCGTCTTCAATTAGCAATACGCGCATGCCAGTCCCCTTCTTCGCTGCGCGGGCCAGACCTCGGCGAGCGGCAGCGGCGGCCCCTGGAAAACGCCATAGACAAACTGATTCGGGACAGTAACGGTTGTATGGTTAACAAAACCTGATTCCGTCGCGCAAGCATCCTGTAAGCCAGACTGGCTAATACCGGTCAACATACTGGCAACCAGTGGTTTTTTAGCCACGCTCGCGTTCATATCCCGGATTAAGTCTCGGCGCTAACCGATTCATCCGACTCGCCGTCCGATTTGCTGAGCGAGCGGGCCTCGGTCCTTCGGACGCCGCTAATGATTAACGGCACCGGTAAACAGCCGATTAAGAATGAGGCCGCCTCAGTAACCAATTATTTCACGAAAATCGGCCCGGAAACGGTCTACCGCCGGTGCGGACAGCCAATTGAGGGCCAGCGGAGCTCGAAGACAGCAGTATTCCTGTCGCCTGGGCCGGCTCGGAAACGGAACGCTAACGTTATCGCGCCACAATCGATCATAGCGGAGGGTGTACCGCGCTTTCGCTTGCTTTCCTCTTTCGGGGGCAGGCGAGCGGGCGGGCGCGCCTGATCCCGTGGCTTCGGGGGAGTACTAGTCGATGAAGTCTCGCGAGACCCTTGTCCGGCTCAGGAAGTTTCAGGTCGACGAAAGGCGGCGAAAGGTCGCCCAGATCGAAACGATGATTGCCGAGTTCGACCGCGTCGCGGGTGAGCTCGAGCGCGAAATTCGCATCGAGCAGGATCGCGCCGGAATACACGACCCTGCGCATTTCGCGTATCCAACCTATGCCAAGGCGGCGATCGCGCGGCGAGAAAATCTCAAGCGCTCGGTTGATGAGCTGCGGATCCAACTCGAGGACGCCAAATCTGCGCTCGGCGAAGCCTTTGACGATCTAAAAAAGGTGGAGCTGCTCGACGTCCGCGATCAAATGCGTGAACGCGAAACCGAAGCCGTTCCTGAACCCACCGACCTGCACGGGCTCATGCGCGTGCCGGGCGTGGCGTCCGCCTAATCGATTTGGGCCGCCAAGGCCTATAGGGGGAGGAGAAAGCCGCGTCCCGCCTGCACCGCGGGCGGGGATTTTTGCGATCACGACGGCGCGCAGCAGCGCGCCGGGTCTCAGATTGCCGAAAACCTTCGGCTTTCGCTCTCGACGGCTCTCCATTCCGTGGCGATAATAATCTGGGCGATTGGCGCGGTTCCCCAATGGCAGCCCTCCGGCGGCCTATACCGGGCGACCAAGGGGCTTTTTTGGGCGTGATGCCCTGGAGTCCCTGGTCTGTTGCTGCATTGGGGCTTTGTGCACCGGTTTTATCCGGCACCGGCCTAATCGTTGGGGAGGCGCAGAACCCGGTTGAGCGGGTTCGTGGGTTGGCATGTTGATGCAGACCGAACTGGTTTGGCTGCTGGGCGCCGTCGCCAGGGGCGACGAGACGGCGTTCGAACAGCTCTATGAAGCGACCCGCACAAAACTTTACGGCGTCTTGCTGCGCATTCTGGGCAAGCCGGCACTGGCCGAGGAGGTCATGCACGAGACCTACCTCAAAATCTGGAACATGGCGGATCGATTTGATCCAGCCACGGCAAGCCCCATTACGTGGATGGTTGCGATTGCGCGCAACCGCGCGATCGACATCGTGCGCAAACGCGGAGATGTTTCTTTCGACGAAGAGCCTGAGGCGATCGAGCCTGCGGCAGAGGCGCCAGCCCCGCTCGCGCGCCATGAGATGACGGCAGAGCTTAAGCGTCTTTTGTCCTGCCTCGGCAGGCTCGATCCGGAAAAGCAGCGCGTTGTGCTGCTCGCCTATTACAGCGGCTGGAGCCGCGATCAACTGGCGGCGAAACTTGACATCCCGGTGAACACGATCAGGACTTGGCTTCGCCGCAGTCTGCTCGAAATTCGCGAGTGTATGGGCGCATGAGCCAGAACTATGCCAGCTCTGGGACGCGGTGCCCACAACAAGGCAGTTGAGGCAACCATGTACGATGATGACCGGGACGCTTTGGCCGCCGAATATGTTTTAGGAACGCTCTCGGCGGACGAGCGCGAACAGGCCGAGGCGCTGCTCGCGATCGATCACGGCTTTGCTCAGACCGTGCGCCTGTGGGAGCATAGGCTCGGCGAGCTCAACGTTATGGTCGAGGTTGTCGAGCCGCCAGGTGACGTCTGGGAGCGGATCAAGAATGACATCGATGGCGCCGTCGATAAGAGCACAGTCCCCGCCGATGCGGCGCAGTCAGATGAAGAATTAGAGGAGCTTGATTCGGAAAGCTCCCCGTCGACCCCGCCATTGATCGACTGGGAAAAGTCAGGGTCGGCACCCCATCTTCTCTCCGAACGGACAGTTGAATCCGGCGATGCCACCACCATCGCGGCCCTGGCCTCGAGCTTGCTGCCGCCTGACGAGGCAGCCGAATTCGACAAGAGGCCGCCAAAGTCTGTGCCGGCGGTCGCGCCGGCCCTGACTGAGGATGGCGAGGTAGCTTTAGACAGCAAGCTGCGGCGCTGGCGTGGACTTGCTATCGGCACCAGCGTCATCGCACTTCTGCTGGCAGGCTATGTCGTGGCCGCTCAGTTCATGCCGGGGCTGAGCCGGCAATCGCAACCCGCGGCGGCAGGGACGAAGCGTCCGGCAGTTCCCCAGCTGGTGGCAATACTACAGCAGGAGCCGACCACGCCGGCCTTTCTGGTCATGCTGGATCCGCAGGAAAGGACGATCACCGTGCGTCGCCTGACTGCCGCCCCCGATAATGGCCGCAGTTACGAATTGTGGTTGAATTCCGCCAAGTTGCCGAAACCTACTTCCCTTGGCCTTGTCGGCGGCGCTGAACTTACCAATCGAGCGGTTCCTGCCAATCTCGACGCCGAAATCTTGCGGACCGCAAACTATTCCGTCTCACTCGAGCCGTCCGGCGGTTCGCCGAGCGGGATACCGAGCGGTCCCATGCTGTTCAGGGGGCAAATGGTCGATGCCGTGCCTGGGCCAGGCTGAACTGGCGGGCTTGCGCGCCGAACACTGCCGCCCAAGGTAGTCGGCCGGCCTGCTTTCACTAGGGCGGCCGTGCCGAGATCGATATTGCTGCTGACATGGGCAAAAATGCCTATGGCCGCAACAACGATTGTGGGTGGCGCGATCCGCGCTGTAGATCGAGTGGCTCATGCCATCCTTCCCCCTCGCGGCGGGCGGATAGTCCCGGAATAGTTGCGGGGTCGGGCGTGCCACACCCGTGATCACCTGCGCTTGAATTGCCGTGATAAAGATTGATGAGCCGAACTCGTCCCTGAAGCGAAGTCTCTGGCCGGGTTAAGGAAATTTTCGCAGAGGAGAATCTTAGGTGCTCTACCGGCCTTTCTGGTCAACCATCCTGTGTGGGCTTATCGCCGTCGCATGGCCAAGTGGTTCGACCGCCTTGGCCGACGGGCTCGAACCCGGTCTGTGGCAGGTGACTACCCGAACCCAAACCGGCGGCGTGATCGGCCCACCGCATGAATCGTCGAAATGCCTGACGCCGCAGGACACGAGCGATCTCGCCACGACATTTTCGCCGGTGTCCCAAACCGTCAATTCGGAATGCGCACCGATCGAGCGCAGCTTTGACGGCTCGCGCCTTAATTGGCGGCTCACTTGCAAGGGGCAGCTCGATATGGAGCTGACGGGCGAGTTCAATTTCGAGAACCCGCGGCACTATATGGGCACGGTGCAGACCAAAGCCGCCATGGCGGACACGGTGATGCTAAATTCGCAGCAAAGTGTCGAAGGACGCTGGGTTTCGGCTTGTCCTCAATAGAAGCGGCGCTCACCACTTCCCGAGGTCGAGCGCGGTTGTCAGCGCGGCGCCGCGCAGCTCATTCGCCAGCTCGCGATCGTCGATCGACCGAGATAGAACCATGCCGCCCACACAGAGCGCAGCGATCGCCAGCGCATTATTCCGCCGAGCCTGACCGCTGCCACCCGCGGCCTGCTCAAACGACCGAATCATCAATTTGAACGCGGACTCGAAGGCCTGCCGGACTGCGCGATCGGTGCGTGAGATGTCGTTCGGCAATCCGATCATCGGAAATGTGTCGCCGGTGTCCTCATGCTCGCCGGCAGACAGGTAATCGCACACGATCTTGTCCGCTCTACTGCGCTCGGATGTGCTGTCTTTCTGATTGTCTTTGTCTTCGTGGACAACACGCGCGACCGACTGCGCGTACAAATCGCTCTTCGATGCGAAATAACAATAAAAGCTTCCGCGGGTTAGTTCCGCTTCCGCCATGACATCGTCAATCGACACAGCGTTGAAACCCTGGCGGTTGAACAATCGGCCTGCGCTCTGGAGGACTAACTCACGAATCCGGTTGTGATGCTTGCGCGAAGGCGGCATTGAACTTTTGGGCCTGATCGGGCCTGAGGCGGTCCATTGCATAGTGTCCGCTTGAACACCCAATGACTACTCTTATTCCATTGGATTTTACAAACGCTAGATGGCTCGCTTTCTACAATGAAGAGAAATCACTAATTCGTTGACCTAAAATATCCTCTTGCCAAAGATCATTTGAAACTCTGCAATGGCGACCGTGGGAATGATGGTGCATCGCTCATCATTTCAGCGCCGCCAATTGTGAAAAATTCTTCTTTGTTGAGTTTTAGAAATGTGTAGTGAATTAATTTCATTTAATTGCCGAACCTCGGGAGATTAGGAGCCGATGCTCAAACTGTCGCTAGTAATCGCAGGCGTAGTGTTTGCGCAGGCCGCGCTTGGTCAACCTATAAAAGCCTCGCAGCGGCCGAGTGCATTCGTAGATGCCGCGAGCCTTATCCCCGGCCTGACCGCCGATATCCGCTACGCGGGATCGCACAATTTCGTCGGCCGGCCAGTTGTGGGTTACGAAGCGCCGCGCTGCCTGCTTACTAACGAGGCCGCCACTGCGCTGGCCGGAGTTGCGCGTGACCTTGCGGCGCGCGGGTTGGCCCTCAAAATATTCGATTGCTATCGCCCGACACGCGCGGTCGCTGATTTTGTGCGCTGGGCGCGTGACTTGAAAGATCAGGCTCGCAAGGCCGAGTTCTATCCCGATGTCGATAAACGCACATTGTTTCGGGATGGCTATATCGCATCGAGATCCGGTCATTCGCGCGGATCGACAGTCGACTTGACGGTGGCGCGCTCGGCCGGCGGCCAAGTCGGCGTCGAATTGGACATGGGCACGCCGTTCGATTTTTTTAGTTCGAAATCTTGGACGGCGGCGTCGAATATCAGCTCCGAGCAGCATGCCAATCGCACGCTTCTTGCGAGCGCGATGGCGCGGCGAGGTTTTCGCGGCTATGCCAAAGAATGGTGGCATTTCACGTTGCGAAACGAGCCGTTTCCCAACACCTACTTCGATTTTCCGGTGCGGTGACGGTATCGCATGGGCTCGCCGACATGAGCGATCACAAACCAAGATAAAATTTCTTGATCAGATCGTTGTTGTTGAGCTCCTCGGTGGAGCGGCCCTCGAAGGCAATTTTACCGTGGACGATTACATAGCCGCGATCAGCGATGCGGATCGCCTGATTGAAATTCTGTTCCGCCATCAAGACTGTGAGAGCATAGCGCTGTTTCATTTCGGAGATCGCATCGATGGTACGGCTGACGAGTATGGGAGCAAGGCCAACGGACGGCTCGTCCACCAAAAGGATTTTCGGCGCCAGCATCAGCGCGCGGCCCAGCGCCAGCATTTGCTGCTCGCCGCCGCTCATGCTGCCGGCAAGCTGGCCGCGCCGCTCGGCAAGTCGCGGGAAGGTTTCAAAGCAGACGCCGAGATTGTGTTTGAGCTGCCGGCGTGCCGTCGGACGGAAAGCGCC
>Ga0126370_10000669_pt1 | contig 14633 bp, 10 predicted proteins | sample PanSoiMetaPlot_3_FD_92586 | JGI IMG/M metagenome (GOLD analysis project Ga0126370, IMG submission 92586) | Tropical forest soil microbial communities from Panama - MetaG Plot_3 | ecosystem: Environmental > Terrestrial > Soil > Tropical forest > Bulk soil | place: Panama | collected 2016-02-17 | reverse complement strand
TCCGGGCGTCTGTGGGGAGACGCCCGGAACCTGGGCGAGTAACAGGCAGGACAAAATCAAAGTCTGTATTTCCGATACCACCCCTTATTTAGAAGACTGCGCCACGAGCAAACAAATCCGGCGCAATTCCTCGTAAGTGAAAAATACTCTCTGACCCTTGCCGTCGTTCTCAACATGGCCCAAACCCGAAGCACGCGAATAACGGCGCAACTCCGATTGCGGCATTCCGAGAAGGATTGCCGCGCGGCGCTCGTCAACGTGCTCGCGAATGCTTCCGTTCATGCAAAAAACCTCAAGCTTGCTACAAAACTGAGCGGCCATGGCCAACTCTAAACTTGCAGCAATATCGTGCAAGCACGAAGCCAAATCGGCCATGCGCTAAGTCTTTCTGTTTCAATAAGAAAAAGGAGAGCTCGGGGCTTGTAAGGCGGAGACTGTTCAATTTTTTGCACATTCCGTCCCCAAGGTTAACCATCTATGGACGATTGGTTTCCTTGGACCGGCAGGCGCCTTGGCTTAGAGGAGTTACCGAAGCCAGGGAAGAGCGTCTAGATCCACGTTGCCGCCCGAAAAAATAACGCCCAGTTTCGGCGGCCGACCATCCGGGCGAGCTGGCAGATCGAGCGAACCGATAACCCCCGGTTTCAGTAGCGGCGCGAGAGCTACCGCGCTCGAGGGCTCGACGATGATTTTCATGCGCTCCCAGACCAGGCGCGCTGTAGAAATAATCTCTTCCTCGGTGACCAGCAGAATGCGTTCGACATGGCGGCGGAGGATGGCGAAGGTACGCGGAGAGAGGGAAGCGCGCAGGCCGTCAGCAACGGTGTCGCTCGAGTCCTGAGATTGCAACGTTCCGGTCGTAAGGGAGCGGTAAGCGTCATCGGCTCGGGCAGGTTCGCAGCCGATGATTCGAATGTCTTTTCGAATCCCCTTAGCGCCGAGGCAGGTGCCGCTAAGCAGCCCACCGCCGCTGACCGGTGCGAGTATTGCACCAAGGTCGGAAATTTCCTCGAGGAACTCCTTGGCCGCAGTGGCCTGGCCGGCAATGATGCGGTCGTCGTCGTATGGATGAACGAGGTAGGCGCCCGTATCCGCCTGCACCCGGTCGCAGGTTTCTTTTCGCGAAGATACTCTGGCCTCGCAAAACGTGATTTTGCCGCCGTAGGCCTCGATGGCCTGAATTTTCACTTTCGGGGCGTTTCTTGGCATGACGATGTAGGCGGGCACGCCGCGCCAGGCTGCCGCGCAAGCCACTGCCGCCCCGTGGTTGCCGCTCGATTGTGTAACGATCCCGCGTGCGGCTTGCTCATTTGAAAGGGAAAGGATGGCGTTGGCGGCTCCGCGGATCTTGAACGAGCCGGTCTTCTGAAGGTTTTCGCATTTGAAGAACAAATGGGTTCCGGCGAGTGCATCGAGCGAAGCGGAGGTGAAGATTGGCGTGCGATGAATGCGCGGCACAATGCGCTCATGCGCCTCGAAAATAGCCTCCCAATTCGGGGCTTGGTAGGTAGTCGCTTCAAACGTCGGCGCGGTGGTCATAGGGTCCATTCTTGTGACGTGTCATAAGTCGACAGCACGTTTTCGATGACCCTCTTTAGCGTCGCTTCTAGCCAAATAAAAGAGGCATTATGGCATGTAGAAGGGCAACTGGGCGACCCCCGGTCGAACCTGCGGGCAAAAGTACTGGTATTACTTGGCCACGCCATCTTTGGTACTTGACCTCGCGTATCTCTCTGATACGCTTAGATTAACCTTCCTTTTCGCGAGTCCTCGTCACACCCTTACTCGCGCGCAGGAGGACAGGATGAGAGCTACCGAGCGCAGACAGCTCGCGCGGGTCAACCACCGGACGCCCCTACGCTTCCGTGCGGTGGGGGTTGCTGCGGACAAGACCGAGCATTTCACCGAGGCTCTCAACGTCTCCCGGGGCGGGTTCTTCTTTGCGTCCTCGGCTCCCCTCCAAGTCGGCATGCCCATCGAGGCCACCATTCGAATGCCAGCCGAAGTCACCGGAAACGCCGCGCAGGAAATGCGCTGTACCGCGCGCGTGGTCCACGTTCGCAATGAGCCTTACGGCGACGGCCGCATCGGCTTCGGCGTGGAAATCGAGAAATATCAAGCCGTGGCGGCGCAAGAACGCTGGATGAGCTAGAAGTCCTACAGTCCGCTTTTCAGCCGCAGGCAGAAGGTCCAAACATCCTATAGCTACTTTGAGCGAGTCTGCTGGCTGCACCGTGCTATTTGGATACTGGCTCAATCTCGACGTAATCGAGCACGGCGAGTTCGCCGCCGTCGGGGATTCCTTCGATTCGAATCTCATCTTCTTGGCGCAGCCTCACTCCGCTGATTTGACGGCGCGTCGAAGTGTCGCCTCCGATTTTTGCATTCGGAAGAGTGTCATCAGCAACCCACTCGTCCAGTGGATGTCCCGCTACGAACACATGAAACTTCGCTTGGCCATTGTTTTGGTCGAAATACTGGATGGTCAGCTGGTACGTCCCGGAAGCCCCGGTGAAATGGAAGCTGGCCATGCAATCGCCCGCGGGAGCTTGGCAGGCAACCGCCTTCCCTCCGGACGCAGTCTCCGAAGGTTCTACGTCCACAGGCGCATATCCCTGAAGCTGCATGGATTCCGCTTCAATGCGATTTGGATAATGCCCCACGCGGCCTTTGGCGTCAGGAATTCCTGAGACACGCAGAAACCAATTGCACACCGCGTCGCGCCAAACGATCGCATGTCCTTCCTGGTATTTCAGTCTCGCCAAAACAAACTCATAACGTTCATCGTCGCCTACCAGGTTCCGAATGGACTCCCACATCTTGAGGAACTCGCCTGCGCGCTCGGCGCCTTCGTAGTGGGTGTCATAGATATGTTGGATCACCGTCTTGCCGGATTTCAGCCGATGCGTGTACGGCACATGGTGGAAGAACAAGAGCAGGGAATCGGGAGTCGCGGACAGGGTCTCGAATTCCTTCTGAACTGCCGCGGAATACTGCCCGACATAACCTGTGCCAGTCGCTACGCTGCGGTCCATTCCAATGCCGTCGTGGTCCGCGCGGTGCCACTGGCCCCAGCCGTTTCGTTCCGAAGATTCCACGCCGGGACCGTAATGGCTGCCTAAAATATCCGTGAGCGTGCCGGCCCCGAGCGGACCTGTATAGTTTTCATACGTTGGCCACGACGAAAGCAGCATGGTGTCGATGGTGCGATCCACTAGGGGGTCATTTCCGAAGGTGAGGCGCGTCCACTCGTTCGCAATCGCGGCGGAGGAAAGGTTTGGATTCCAGGCCAGGCGCGCGAATCCGTAGAGATTCGCCATGGCCATGGGGTTTCCCATCCAGTTCGAATCGAGGCCCACATTCGCAACGCCCGCGAATCCGCCGAGAGCCCGATGAAAGATCTGCCCGGAGACAATGTCCTTCACGGGAGAGGCCTGACCGCTTACCCGCATGTCGAAGTCGAGAGTCTCCTTCCACATAGGAACGAGAAAACAAAGATGGCGTTGCTGTCCGATGTATTCCTGCGTGATTTGCAGTTCGATGGCTTCGTTGGTTTTTTCGAGCCCGTCCAAAAGGGGAGACGCGGGCTCGCGCACCTGAAAATCAACAGGACCGTGCTTGATTTGAACGATGACGTTGTCATCGAACTTGCCGTCGAGCGGATGAAAGATGTCATAGGCGGCCCGGGCGCGATCGTTTTTTGGATTGCGCCAGTCCAGATGATGGTCGTAGACGAACGCGCGGTACATCACAATGCCGCCGTGCGGCTGCAGCGCGCGCGCAACCGTATTCGCTGCGTCTGCCGGCGTGCGGCCATAACTCGATGGGCCGGGACGGCCTTCGGAGTCCGCCTTTACAAGAAATCCCGCGAAGTCCGGAATCAGCCGATAGATCTCGTCAACCTTCTCTTTCCACCAGGACTGCACTCGTGGGTCGAGCGGATCAAACGTGTCCAGGCCGCCCAGCGTTTTGGGGCTGCTGAGGTCCACAGAAATCCCGAGCCGTACTCCCCACCGGCGAAACCCATCCGCAACGCGCGCTAGTTGAGGGATAAACTCCGGAGCCAGGGCGCGAGGGTTCGCGTTTACGTTGTTGACGATGCATCCGTTGATGCCAACCGAAGCGAGCACCCGCGCGTAATCGCCGACGCGCGAAAGATCGGCGCGAACGTTTCCGTTCTCGAAGAAAATGGACCGGCCACCGTAGCCGCGCTCAATCCGGCCGTCGAGGTTGTCCCAGTCATTCACCCAGCGAATTGGATTTGCAGGCGCCTGAGCTTCCTCGAGATGGCTCAAGTCTTCCGCAAACGCGATCTTGCGAAGCAGGGCAAAGACCCCGTACAGCGTTCCGCGGTCCGTCGCCCCTGCGACAAGAATGCAGTCGTGCCCGTTGATGCGCTCGCTCGCCAGCCAATAGCCGTCCGAGTGCAAGTTCTTCGGTGGCAGCATATCGGGAACGACCGAATGTAGTTCCCCGAGCGTACCCAGGACAATGACGCTTTCCTTCGGCAACTCTTTCTCAACGCGAAGCGTGCGCCCCAGCATTCCTTGCACCCCGCGGATTAATTCTGCTTCGGCGGTTTGCCGCAGAGGCGAATCGTTTCGCACAACTAAAATGGATGGAAACACGACAAACTTCGTGAGTTCTGGCTCTTTCAGCGGGGCATACCGCAGCCAGGCGTCGTAACCATTGTCTGCGCGGAGTTTCTGCGAAGGAAAAAGAAGCACCAGGAATCCTGCGAGAAGGGCGACGCGCAGAAAACTTCTTCGCTTCATGCAAACCTCAGAGAACTTAGGGCTTGGATGCAGCAACGGTGAACGCAATCTTTGCCGTTCCGACATTTTCAAAACGGTCATAGGCGCGAACGGCGACCGTGTGTTCACCTGGCGGCAGGATCTTCAGCGTAATGGAGTATTCCTCTTCCGGTGCGTCGCTGATTCCCCGCAACGGTGCAGTAAGAATCCACTCGCCGCCGTCCAGACTGTACTCTGCGTGGTCGATGTTGCTCGTAACATCCCGCGCCATGAAGTAAATCGTCGGGAAATTAACGACCGCCCGGGAACTTTGACGGCTCCCAGTCCCTTCTTTTAGCCCCTCGATCGCTGGTGGCGTGTTGTCCACTTCAAAGCGCTCACTCTCGCGTTCGGCGGAGAGCGCGGCGGCCGGCGGATTCGAAGGTGCGTCGGTAGCAACGATCTTCAGGTAATACGCGCCGTCGGCAAGCGCGGTGGTATCGAAGGAATAGAACTTTTGATCCACCTTGTCCTTCAGCAGCTTCCACTCTTTTTCATTTTCTCCCCGAAAATAAACGGCGTATTGCAATTCATCTTCGTTGTCGTCGTGAGCAGTCCAAAGCACGGTTTGGTAGCCCTTTTGCACAACACCCTGGGGCGGCTGTTCGAATCGGCTCGATGATGAAGTTTGCGCGATGGTCACTCCCGTTGGATTGGGCGACGATGGCATTTTCAATGTAACCGGTGCGGGCTGGTTGGATGAAACCACGGCCGGACCCTGCGCACGCACGCCCGGTTCCTGAATCGCGATTCCATCGATCACCGGAGCGACGTTGCGCGGAAGATACGCCAGGCTGACCCACTCGAGTCCGTCGCCGGGGCGCCCGTCGTGAATGACGGCCTTCCACTGTGCAAATCGCGCGGAAGGCGCTTCCGTCGCGGCAGCGGACTTGGTGTAGGGGCCGAACCAGCGAGACCACTCCTTGCCGGGATCATCGGTGTTGCCGCTGCGGACAAAAAATTCAACACGCGGCTCGTTCCCGTGCTCGGCGCTCGTGCCTGAACCGGGTTTCGGCGACGATCCCGGAGGACTCCACCACTCAATGCGCCCCCACTGCGAAAACAGTTGAGCGTCGAAAGACCGCGACTCGTACGTGCCTTCGGCTTCATATTCCGGCCCGAGCGAAAACACTTTTCCCGGATTGGAGGTACACAAAAAGACCCTGCCCGAGCCGTTTCCAACGATGCCGGTGATTTGCGAGGAGCCCGCCTTTGCGAGCTGAGCAAAAACGCCGCGGCCGTCAATCGCGAGCAGCGCGCCATTATTGCCGGTGCCGGCAAGAAGGCGTCCATCGGAAGCAAGCCCAAGGGCGTACACGGAGTCCTCGCGCGAAGTCCAAAGCTCTTCCGGAGCGCCGTCCGGACCGATGCGATAAATGCTGCTGGACGCCAGGGAAGGGAAGGGAAGAAAGGGGGCCTGCGCTTGTGCTTGCGCTTGAGCCGCGCCGCTCACCCCGTTCGTGATGGTGGTCGTTCCTTGCGGCGTGGCAATGATCGTTGTGGGAGCCGCAGGTCCGATGCGTGGCTTCTCGCCGATCGCGGAAGCGTAAATGCTTCCATCCGGAGCGACCGCGAGCGAAGTGACTTCACGCTTGGAGGTTTCGTAGAGGACAAAACCTTCGGCGGCAGATGTGCTGGACTTGGAATTTTTGCCGCCACCTTGTCCCGCAGCGCGAGAGATGCGCAGGATGCGACCGCTCGGCTCGGTTCCGGCGATGAGATTCTTTTTCGCATCGAACGCCAGGACACGAATGTGAGCTTCATCGCTCGAATAAAACAGTTCGCCTTTGCCGTCCGGAGCTACAGCGAAAAGCTGCCCCTTGTCTCCCGTGGCGACATACAGCGTGCCGTCGGGTCCAAAGACCAGGTCCCAAATGTATTTTGTCTTGGGATCGAAAAATACGGACTTCTCGCCGGAAGAAGAAACTTTGTAGACCTTGCCGTCAGGAGAAGTGCCCACATAAAGCGTTCCCTTCGAATCAAAGGCCATGGCCTGCGCCGAAAGATCAATCGAGTCAAATACGACAGTAGGCTTGGAGTTGGAATCAAACCGAAAAACCTTTCCGGGAGAACCGCCCGCCGCATATAACGTGCCTTTGGGGTCGAGGCGTACGGACCAAAGATAAGAAGCATCGGCGTCGGCCAGCAGACTGAATTTGGGAGCGAGCTCCAGGCGGCCGTCGCTCCGCACCGCGACGCCATGGGCCGTGCCTTTCAGGAATTCCTCGTAGGTGGATTGCCGCCAACGGCGAGTATGTTCAGAAAGCAGAGGCGAGGACGCAAGGAAGAACAGTAAGGAAAAGGAGGCCAAACGAACAAAGCGGGGAGAGGCAACTGAAAACGCGAATGTTGTGAAGATACTCTTTCGCTGCTGAGGGCTGGTCGTGAGCATTCTTTTCACCGGATTTGCAGATTAAGGGAGATGACGCCGGAGACGGGGCCTCCGAGCGGGATGGAAGCTTCACTGGCGAGCGACTCGCGAAGTACCTGTACGCTGCCCGGGGCCGGACGCCCGTCCACAATATTGATTTGTGAAAGCGGAACGTTGGGAAGCTCCTTGTCGTCCCAGAGCAGCGTTGGCGCTGGGACAAAAAGGCCCACATAAAGGCGGTCATTGCGTCGCTCACGATTTAGAACGGAGATGAGCTGATCGAGGCCTGCGGGACCCCCTCCCGCGCCTGCAAAAGCGAAGCCGCGCGAAGCGCGGTTCATCAGTTCGCCGTCACTCACCAGGACTCGTAGATTGGTTCCTCTGGTTGCCTGCTCGGGAACGCGAACTGTTGTTTCCTTGATCTGTGGCTCACCGCGGTAAGGCCGAACCAGAATGCGGACGCGCAGAGTTTCTCCCGGAGCGGCTTCCCCTTTTTCCAGCCAAGCGCTTTCAATCGTGAACGACTTTCGCCCCGGAACACTTTCGACATGCAACGAAATGCCTTCCACTTTCGCGGGCTCAAAGGTATTCGAGAAAAGCCGTCCAAAGGTGTTTTGCATGGTCAGGGCGATGGGAAAACCGTCGGGGGACAGAGTATCGCCGGGCGCAAAAGTGTTTTCGATTTCTACCGCTGGATGGCCTTGCAGGCGAATCTCACCGGTAAGGTGCAACGTGGTGCTTTCGCCGTAGATGGGATTCTGTGTCAGACCGTTAAAGGTCGTCAGCGCCACGAGCAGCGGCGTGAGCTTTGGGTGATTCACGATCTCGAAGTGCAGTTTCTTTTCTGCGCCCGATGCCCGCAGCGAAAGATCCAAGGGAATCATCGCAGGAGGCGCGCCAAGTTTCCCCGTTACGGCAGTCAAATGGTCGCCCGTGATGGTGCCGATGGAGCCCGCGACGTTGACGATCTTGGTCGAAGAGAGGTCCGAAGAAAGCGTCATGACCACATGGCTGCGCGCCATGGGAAGTTGTACGTCGCCAAGACTCAGAAACGGGTGACCGCAAAGGAACACACGGTCCGCCTCGACCGCCGTGACGGTGCACGCGGAGTTGATGGACGCATCTCCTTGCACCAAAACCATTCCCGCCATATCGCCCGCGACCAGATGACCGTCTTGCGGGCTAGGAGCCGTAGTACCCCCTTGGGTGACGACCAGGCCATAGCCCTGAAGCTGATTGGCAAATTGCTGGAGCGCGGCGGGCTGAAAGCCTGAAAAGACCAGCGGCGTCTCAATAGGTTCGAGCGCCGAGCCCGAGGGCAGCATTGCACGGACCGCTGCTCCGGAGGGAACTCCGAACTGCTGCAGCGGAATTTCAGCCGCCGCGGAAGGTGGTGGATTCAAGACGTCCTGAATTGGAGTGACTCCGGCGATCGGCTCTTTGGTGAAGATGCCCAGCTTCAGGGACAACGCTCCCGCGAGCTTGCCATCGAGATAAACCGGGCTGCCGCTCATCCCCGCAACCACGCCGGTGTGCTCTACCTTTGGCCCTTTCAGCTGAATCAAAATGATCGATTGCTTTGGGCCAAGGAAATTGTCCAGCACGCCGATGACTTCCAGGTCGAACTTCTCAATCTGATCGCCCGAAAAAATGGTGTAGGCGTAGCCTTGCATGCCAGGCCGAACCTGGCCGAGCGGAAGCATTTCCGGCGGCTGCTGGGCTTCCATGTTTCCGGGAGTCAGACCGAGCGCCGCCAAGAACGCCAGGAACGCGAGGAAAAGAGGAGCGCGACGATTCGACAGATGCGGCCGGGCCGTAAGCATGAACGTTCCATAATACGCGGCACCCGTACTAGAGGCAATTGGACGACGGGAGGTTGCCCCAATAGGAAGATTCAGCTAGGCGTTCTAGAACCTGGCTAGACCCGAGGAGCCTAATCGTGGTGATGCATGGCGAAGATTTTTTCGGTTGAACCTTCGTAGGGGTACACGTGGACCATCCAGCCGAAGATCACAGGATGAAACTTGCCGCTGGCAGCGTCGCAAGCTTGCGGCGTGGCAATGGAGCCGCGCAAGCCGAACTTGGTCCAATCGGCACTCCGGCGTTGGTTCGCAGGCGGCATGCAGAGATTGGTGTGGAGGTGCCAGGTCGCCACGCTCAGGGGAACACGGTCGTTGAGCTGAGCTTCGGTGGCGCGCCTGGGCATGGTGTACATGGCGCCGACGAGTTCGTATCCCGCCGCAGTCTTCTTGTAGAGCAGGGAAGTAGGCCGCGCGGGGTCGAACTTGAACGCTTCCAGAAAGCCGTTCATGTAATTCGTGAAGTGATATTCGGGTTGCTGGAGGTTGGGAAGGAAAATCTTGTAACCGTCGGCCAGCGCCACGTGATAGTCCTTGTATTTGGCGATTCCCGCGCGGAGCTGGTCCACAATTTCCTTGGCGCGAGCGGCGTCTTCGGCGGTTTCCGGGCGCGGCGCGGTCATGTGCATGTGCGCGTTGTGCGCATGCTCCCCGGGCGTCATGTCGCGGACGGCGTGGGCCTCGTTGGCCTTGGCGTCATCCATGTCCATCCCGGGCATGTTGGGATCCATGGCTGGTTGCGACGGTTGCTGCGACTGCGTGGCAGGAGGCTGCTGCGATTCCTGAATTTGCGCACCAGGTGCGTGGTGGCCGGGCATGGCGGCGAGCAATACCGTGACGACAAAGATCGCGCCAATGAGCATGCCGAATTTTGTGGCGGCTTGAACCAGCTGACGGCGGGCAGACATTTCAAATTTCTCCTCACTCTATGATACGTAGAGGAAGGCCGCGCGATTTCAACTCCAGGGACCGCCGGTGCGGCAGAAAAAACTGGCCGCACGGACAGGCGTGCTAGAATTTTTGACGTGAAGAAAGAAACGATCCAGCCAGCGAGGTACCTGCATGGCGCCCTAGAGCTGCCGGGCGACAAGTCTGTTTCGCACCGGTATGCAATGCTTGCGGGGCTCGCGGAAGGCACAAGCGAGCTGCGGCATTTTTCGGCGGCTGCGGACTGCCACAGCACCCTTGATTGCATGAGCGCGCTGGGCGCGGAGGTAAAAGTCGAGAAAGACACGGTGCGCATCACCGGCCGCGGAGCTCGCGGACTGAAGAGCAGCCGGCGCGCGCTCGACGCGGGGAACTCCGGCACAACGATGCGCCTTCTCGCGGGCATCCTGGCGGGACAGAGTTTTTCCTCCAAACTCACTGGCGATGGTTCGTTGCAAAAGCGGCCCATGAAACGCGTGATTCTACCGCTGCGCGAAATGGGCGCAGATATTCACGGGCGCGACGATAATTTTGCGCCGCTCGAGATTTGCGGGACGAAACTGAAGCCCATTGATTACCAGATGCCGATGGCCAGCGCGCAGGTGAAATCGGCGGTGCTTTTGGCCGGATTATTTGCCGACGGCGTCACCAGCGTGACCGAGCCTGCGCGCACGCGCGACCATACGGAACTCGCGCTCGAAGAATTTGGCGCAAGTGTCGATAAAAATGGCCAGACCATTCGTGTGCGCGGTCTCGGTGGCGGAAATGGAAGTGGCAGTGGGAAGCTCACCGCGAGGTCACTCGATGTGCCGGGAGACCTGTCGTCGGCGGTATTTTTCCTGGCCGCCGCGTCCTTGTTTCCCGATTCCAACGTCCTCATCCACAACGTTGGGTTGAATCCGACGCGCACTTCGATTCTAGATGTGCTCGCCGAGATGGGCGCTTCGATTCAAATGCTCGGGCTGAAAAGCTCGCAAGGGGAAATTATCGGCGACCTGGCCATGAAGGGCGCTTCTCTCAAAGGCGGCGTGATTGCCGGCTCGCGCATCCCGCTCGTGATTGATGAATTGCCAATGCTTGCCGCGTTGGGCCCATTTACGGAGGAGGGCGTCGAGATTCGCGACGCGGGCGAGTTGCGCGTGAAGGAAAGCGACCGGATTGCGGCGCTGGCCGAAAATCTGCGAAGGATGGGGGCGAAGGTCGAAGAGCGGCCGGACGGATTAAAAGTGGAAGGGCGCCACCGAGGAAAGTTGCGCGGAGCGGAAATTGACTCGCGCGGAGACCATCGCATCGCCATGGCATTCGCTGTGGCCGGTCTGGCCGCGGAAGGAAACACAGTGATTCGCGACGCCGATTGTGCCGGCGTATCCTTTCCCGCCTTTTTTGCGGAGCTCCACCGCCTGGCCGAGCGCTGAATCCGAGTCCCAAGGTGAGTTCCGATAGCACTGCTGTTTCTTTCCAGAATTTCACCTCAGGTTTACACCGGGTTGCCAGTTTTTTCCGACGACTTATCCTTCCATGCTTATTTTCTCCCAGCTTCCGGGCCCTTATGAGAGGGCCCTAAATCTCGATTCCTGGTTCTTCCATGGGAGGGTGGTCATGAGGATCAATCGTCGCAACTTGATCAAAAACGCGGGGCTCGCCTCGGGGGCAGCTTTGTTCGGGGCGGCTTGTGGCTCCAGTAAATTTTTGCCCGGGCAAAACACCATGCCAACCTCGGGGGCTTTGCCCCAGCCTGCGGATTCGGGCATTGAGCATATCGTCGTGGTGACGATGGAGAATCGCAGCTTCGATCATTTCCTTGGCTGGCTGCCAAATGCGGATGGCAAGCAAGCCGGGGTGACCTTTGTAGACAACCAAGGTGTCTCGCACTCGACGTACTCTCTTTCGGGCGACAATACCGGCTGCCCTCATCCGAGTCCGGATCATTCCTACAGCGGCGGGCGGGTGGAATATGACAATGGTGCGATGGATGGATTTCTTCGCGCGGGAAGCAACGACGTTTATTCCATCAGCTACTACGGTGAAGCCGACATGCCATTTTACGCGGCGCTGGCGCGAAACTTTACGACTTGCGATCGATACTTTGCTTCCATCCTCGGACCGACTTTTCCGAATCGGCTCTTTCTCCATGCCGCACAAACGGACCGTTTGACGGACAGCGTGAGTTTCACTTCCTTGCCAGCGATTTGGGACGCACTCGCGGCCGCGGGCGTGAGCGCCAATTATTTCTTTTCGAACGTGCCATTCACGGCGTTGTGGGGCACAAAGTATTTGGGAATTTCGAAGCTCTACGCCGAGTTTCTCCTGGCCGCGGCTACGGGAACGCTTCCTGCCGTTTCTTTCGTGGATCCCAGGTACACGATTCTTGACGATGGCACGGGGAACGACGACCATCCGCACGCAGACATTCGCGAAGGCGACAAATTTCTCTACAAAACCTTTGAAGCGGTCGCGAACGGACCAAAGTGGGCGAACACCGTGTTCCTCGTGAACTTCGACGAGTGGGGCGGCTTCTTTGAGCACGTTGCACCGCCTCGCGCGGCTGCGGCGAATCAAGTGGATACCGATATGGTGAATGGAAAAACGCTGCTGGGCTTGCGCGTGCCTACGGTTGTCGCCTCACCGTTCACGAAAGGGAATCCAAGCAACCCGGCTGTGAATTCGATGGTCTTCGATCACACCTCGGTCTTGAAGCTGATTGAATGGCGCTGGGGGCTCGCGCCCCTGACGCCGCGCGACGCGAGCAGCGACATTTCCGATCTTGCAAACGCGCTCGATTTTACAAATCGAGACGCCAGCGTTCCGACTCTGCCCGTGCCGCCGACTCCGCTCATCGCTTCGCCGTGCCTGCAAAATCTGGGCGGAGGCATTTTTAGCGGCGGGGGGTCGACATCCACCTTGACGGAGTGGCAGCAACTCCGTCAGCAAGCTGCCAGCCTCGGATTTCCTGCCGGCTCGTGAAAGTATGATTTTGCAATGCGGAAGAGTCGACCCGAGGCTTATTCGAACGGCCTTGGCGATGCCCAAGCTATCCCCTGTGAAATGAGTGGCTCGCGGATTCACAGAGCGTCAAAAAGAAGCGCAACCAGCTTGTGCCACAAGCTGGTTGTAAACAAAGTAGCCTGCTCGACAAACTGCGTATTTCGCTTCAAGTTTGTAGCCAGATTGTTCTGGAGATAGGGCTAGCTCGTTTTGCGGATGGAAATCGAGCCGTAGCTGGTTTTCAGAATGATTTTGGGGCCGCGGCCGCTGCCGTATTTCCCTTCCAAGTGAGCGTCGCCGCCGTTTGACGTCTGTTTCAGGGAGTCCGCCGAAAATTCGGAATCGATGTCACAGGAGTGGCAGTCCCCAACAATCTCGAAGCTCGAGGATTCGGGCAGGATCAACGTGATGGGGGAAGAGGAATTCGTAATCTCGATGTCTTCTTTTGGCGGAGTGGGAAATCGCACTTCGATGTTGCCGTTGCGATTGTCTAGTTGGAGTTTGCCGCCGGGGTTTTCGATGGAAATATCCTCGGAATTAGAACGCAGGGTGAGACTGCCGGGAGCGTCGGCGATTTCAAGATTGCCCGGGCCGGCTTCCATGTGACCGCTGAGCTGACTGATCGTGAGGTCCGCACGGCGGGACGTAAAGCGCACGCCCTTGGCGATTTTGTCGGCGCGAACCGGGCCCCGGAATTCTCCATCCAGTGTGAGCGCGCCGGTTGCCCCGGAAACATGCACTTCGCCGCCGCGGCCGCCAATTTTCACGTTGCCTTTGGTATCGGAAACTTTGACGTCGCCCCTTTGGGTATCAATTGTGACGTCACCCGCCGTGTCGCGTACCTCGACATCGCCGGTTGTGGTATTGACGGTGACCGGCCTGCCCATGTCAGACACGGACACGTCGCCGTGGTCGTTGTGAATCGTGAGCGAAGCCTTTTTAGGCACCGAAACGTCCAGGTCCAAGCTGACGCGCGAGTCGCCACTTCTCGCATTAACAGGGCGAACCTCATAGCCGTCGCCATTCTTGGCGATCTCGACAGAGATTGCCGCGGCAAGGTGCTCGGCGTCGGTCTCGCTCCAGGCGCTGATATTCTTTTTGCCGTCCACACGGACTTGTGCTTCCTCGGAGGACCGGACGGTAATGTCGCCGCGGTCGTTGCGAATGGTGACGCGGGCATCAGAAAGAACCTGCTTCGGCTCGACGTTCAAATCAAAATTGAATCTGTCGCCGCCTCGTGGCCAGTCAACGCCGAACCCGGGAAACCTGCTTTTGAAGAGGTCGGATGCGGCAACCATTCCGAGCAGGGAAAGAAGGCCTAGAACGAGGAGAATTTCGCCGCCAGAGATTGTGGATGCGCCCTGGCCGGTGCGATTGGCCATGGCGCGTTCATAGAGCTTGATCGCGCCCCAAAAGATGATGATGAGCGGCCACCAATATTCAAAAAGGCGAGAGATGTCCAGTCCCCGATAGTTGTGCACCAGGAGGAGCAAGCCGACGAACAGGAGTGCGAGGCCGGGGAAGAGCGATCGGCTAGGGGCGGGATTGGGCATGGAGCGTTAGTGTCCCTGAACCGGTCCTTGCGGGTTTTGCGGCGAGGAAGCCGCGGCCACCGGAGGAGCGGCGGGAACCGGGCCGGTGATGTGACCTTCGGTCGAAGCCAGGTTGCTTGCGAGGCTGATGGCCCCAATCACGATC
>Ga0126370_10000667_pt1 | contig 14635 bp, 16 predicted proteins | sample PanSoiMetaPlot_3_FD_92586 | JGI IMG/M metagenome (GOLD analysis project Ga0126370, IMG submission 92586) | Tropical forest soil microbial communities from Panama - MetaG Plot_3 | ecosystem: Environmental > Terrestrial > Soil > Tropical forest > Bulk soil | place: Panama | collected 2016-02-17 | reverse complement strand
CGTTCCAGCCTTAAAATCTTTAGAGATCAATCTGATGATTTGAGGAAGTAGAATCACTTACATGTTATAACATTGTCGAGAAAGAGAGAAAGAAATATTGATCGATCTAGATAATAGATTATGGTTGAAATTATCAATCGATACAATTTGTAATTCGGAGTTGTTACTATAGTTTAGTAAATAATTGTGTCACTCAATGATGAATCTGGTCAGGAAGACATCTCCCAATTCATAACTCGAGAGGTACTTGAAGTAGGATAAAAATGATTCGAGATATCATTTGCACGATTTCATAATTGTATTACATCTCATTTAATACTACTAATCTAATGCCAGTCCGATTATAAATCAAGTATATCACTCATTAAAGCGCCGGGAGAGGGATTTGAACCCTCGAGACCTTCACAGATCACAAGCTTTCAATATATTTTTCCAGGCTTGCGCCCTCCCAGGCTAGGCGACCCCGGCAGACATACATTTCGTAGTAAATTCTATATATTAACTATTAAACAAGATTTTATAATTATAATTCGCTCGTATCACAGGTGTTCATTTAACAGATTGTCAACATTCCAATATCTTACACGGTTTCACGAATTCTATTATCTAAACTTATTATCATTTCTCCCGAAAGCAGGTCATATTTTTTCATGCTATAGTGACCTGTCTGTAGTTGATGGTCAACCCAATCTGAGTGGAAGATAAACCTCTGTAGACAATCTACACATATTCGCAGTATTTTGAGATCCTCTGGATGCATGTTCGTTATAGTCTTATACCTTGAGCTATCAAATATATGGAATAGGGAAGTAGTTAATATTCGTTTTATTCGAATTTTTATTATTAAGTATTCAATATAACGTTGAAGAAGTATTTTGGTAACATCCTTGTACACTAATAAATTATACCCTCTAATTGTTATCCTATTACTGTCTTGTGGTTCCAAATCTGTTCTAGACTGGAACTTCATAGCACAAATATATCTGCCAAATTTCCAAATAATCTTCAAACGTACTGCCTAGATTTCTAATATATCTTTAAATCAAGTATGACGATATTTCCGAGTTCCTATTTATTAAATGAATAACATTTTTTAGGTAAAAATAGGAATACTTATTGATTGGAGATTTCATTCAATCAAACATTCAATAGTTCAATCTGCGTAATCTCTGGAATCATAGATATATTTGTTCGAGAAAAATAGGTAAAGATAATCCTTTGAAAGAAGCAAATATACTATAATCTACAATATTGTCTTGGGATATGGGAACGCCAATATAGTCCGCATTTTGCGATATTAGATTTATCCATATTCTCTGCACACAGGTCCGAGTGCAACATCTATTAAATCACAATTTTAGTTGAACAATATATAAATTCACATTATATTATGCTAATAACACAGAATAGTAGATTACGCGCCGTCTGTCATCAGGACTCAAATTGGGAATGCTACATTGTAAAGGAGGTTCCAGAATATATGGTCCAATTTCACTTAGATGGATAGTAATATTATCAGAGGAAAATCATGTTTTAGTATTAGTAGGCATGCCACTAGCTATAACACTTGCGTTTGAGCGCCAGGCCTTCGGATAAGTCCCGGGTTTCATGATAATTCTTCGCATATGAAATGCAATTCCCTTTACACTTTCCTTGATATCGTCACTTGACATGGCGGCTTCTGCTAATCCCACTATTTCCCCCTTTATGGTATAAACACCAACAAGTTCATGTTCTTTAAGACCTTTAGTAGCAGCTATGACACCTGGAACCGCAAGCTGGGCACCATGACACAGGGCATCGATGGCTGTATCCCGAATCATAACAGCTGGAATTAAATCAAGACACACTTCTACTGGTCTAATAATCCCTCTAAGCTTATTTTCATCGTTTTTCTCCCTGTAGACCTGAATCGCGTCAGAGAGATCATGCAACTTTGTAAAATTATCCTTATTTTCTGAAAAATTACTTACCCTAGTTCTGCGTAGCTCTATCATGGTGGCCCCAGGACTTAATATTTCGCCGATATCATAAATTATTTTTCGAATATAAGTACCCGCTTGACAAACAATTCTCATTAGTACAAGTCGATCGAACTGCTCAACAACCTCTAATTCATAAATTGTTCTAACACGAGTTGAGCGTCTGACAGAAGATCTCTGGGGTGGTCTCTGATAAATCTCCCCAACAAACTCCTTCATAATATTGTTCAATTTGTCTGAATGAACATGTGCATGTAAGCGTGCAATAGCATAGTATTCCTTTGGGCCTATAAGTAGTACAGATAACGCCTTTGTTCCCTCGCCCAAACCGATCGGTAGAAGGCCAGTAGTACCAGGATCTAATGTGCCACTATGTCCTGCTTTTTCAATACTTAGCAACTTCTTTATCCAAGCGATAACCTCATGGCTGGTAGGACCAGGGGGCTTATCTAGTAATATTACACCATACTGGAGTAGCTCATTCACTGGCCTTTCGTAAGGATAATAGCCATTTTTTTCGCTAGTAGTATCATCATCAAACCTCTCCAGATTATTAAGTTGTATCAGAGGAAATTTGTTTTCTGTCAAGGCCACTAACGTTAAACTCTCGCTAACGGCTATATCAATGTAGATTTTTTATCTCTGCCCTACAAGAAGACACTTTCTCCATTTGTATGTTGTAAGTTGATCAAATAATAAAACACGACATTGTGGTGATGAGATGTTCATACGTACAACTTAAAGGAAATATATGATGTGTCATCAATAATTCTATTGAAAATATACTCATTAGTAAAATTCGTAATAAAGGTAGGTTAGTGTCCCTTCAGCACTTGCATTGGAAATTTATCTACCATTAGGAACCTTCAATTCAATGCCCAAAAAGACCACCAAATTGAAGTAAAATTTTACTCTAGAACGTCATGTCTTTAAGGAAAGAATAATTGTGAGGGATTGATTTTGTCCGAACAACTTAGAGCATTGCTCTATCTCTAATATCAGTAACCTGAATGTTTTATGATTGAAAATGGTACTCATTAGTGTACCAGTAATATATGAAGCTAGCTCAAAATGACATTAAAATTGGGCAATTTAATCAACTTGATGGTCGTACAAGTTTTGACATGATTAAAAGACTAAAAGACTAGATACATTTAGTTAAGAATTATTTAATAATTTAGTATATGAAATCAAAAGTGCCTTATGATTATGCAACAACTACAAACTTATTTTAGATTATCTAAACAAGTAGATTTCTAGATTCGCAATAAGTAATAAGAAGAACGCCTAGTACAAAATTAATCTTAGAGTACTCGAAAGTGAAACACCGATTTATCTCTGATGTACCGGTGGGCACCTATCTGGACTGGACAACCCCCATTAAAGCATTGTAGTAATTTATCAAAAAAAATTATGGAAGTAACGGAGGCAGTTTAAGATCTGGAAATCCGGGGATTTTTGGTAGCTGTGGCATGGGACCCAGGCCGAAGGGCAGTTGAGGTCGAGATGAAGAGTCTTGAGACACTGATGCTGTTTGGGTAGTGGGGCGCTGTTCTAGATGGACTGAAAGATCCATGTTCGTGCCGCTTCTCTCCACGGTTAATTTTACATCATCACCTATTTTTTTGTGCTGCTCTATATAGTTTATAATATCGTCAATTTGTCGAACAGGATGATTATCAATTGCAGTTATTACATCACCAATATTTGTGATAACTCCATTGTCATCTTGAACTATACCTTTCAAGCCAGCTTTTGCAGCCGGTCCGCCATCTTGCACAGAAGTTACAAAGACTCCTTTAGAATTAGGAGATAAACCCAGATTTCTTATCAAGCTAGTAGGGATCTTGCCACCTGCTAACCCCAACCATGGATGTTCGTATGTACCAGTACTAATCAGCGATGACAATTCGCGAATTATGCTTTCTGATGGAATGGCAAAACCTACTCCTGAGTAAGCTCCAGTACTAGAAAATATTGCAGTGTTCATCCCTATTACCTGTCCCTTCATGTTAAGTAATGGTCCGCCGGAATTTCCAGGATTGATTGCTGCATCAGTTTGAATGGTATTAGGAATAGCATAACTAGTCTGGCTATCAGGTAGTAGTCTGCCAATCTGACTGACTATACCAGTAGTCATACTCGCACTTAAGCCAAATGGATTTCCAATAGCTATGAGTTGCTCTCCAACCTGAACTCCCGAGGAGTTTACTATAGGTAATGGGAATAGCTTTTCATCTGAAAAGTTATCTGTTATTTGTAATACTGCAAGATCACCAAAGGGATCTCTTCCAACGACCTTAGCTGAATACGTATTCCCATCAACGAAAGTGATATCGGCCTTAGTTGCCCCATCCACTACATGATTATTGGTTAGAATATGCCCTTGTTTGTCAAGTACAAATCCTGATCCTAAGGCAGTATTTCGTCCAGTCGACGGCACGCCATTTAGTATTACGAGTTGATTAGGATCGCTTCTGGTAGTCGTTACCTGTACTACGGAATTTTCAACACGCTTGAAGATGTCTACTAGAGCTGAAGGAGATTGCTGTTGTACGGCATTATTTATTTGACCGTCAGTTTGGTTTTCGCTTGCTTGTGTCTGTGCTTCCGCTTCTTTATAATGCGATATCAATACAACTGCTGCAATTCCTGATATCACCAAAAGAGTGAGGATCATAACTGCTTGTATACTTCGGTTCATCATTTAGAATAATGTCATCCAAATATATATATCTTGACATTTATATCATTAACTGTGTAAAAAAATGTCAATCGGTCTGTTTGATCATACAACATAGACGATAACTAGATGCATATAGGTGATCCAAGTCATATTTGTATAAATTATTTCCGAAGACAAGGTTTGAAATTTGGAAAAGATTACGACCATTTACGATCTGGATTTAGATTTATTGATATAGGAATTTTTAATTGACAAAAAAGGTGATTATATGCATATTCGAAACAAAATACAACGAATCAGATTATCATCTATAGTATTTCCAGACGCTCATGATATTTCTTCCGAAATTTGCTGGGTCTTTTGCAAACCAAAATTCGAACCAGTGAAAACAGCACTGTGGGTCAAGTTATTATTGTCTAAAGTACTATAAAATAAATTTATGCTACTGGGTTACATCATAAAACTACTAAAGAAAGATTTGGGTAAAAATGACCCAGAAAATATCATTGTTACTAACGATAAGATTTCTGTTTCCTACGCCTAGCTCCAGAGCCGCCAAATTTCTTTGATTCAGTTTGTCTTGGATCACCAGCTAAGAAATGCCTATCATAACTGATTATTTTTTTGCGAATTTCCTCCCTAACGCTCTTTGATAACGGATGATCTTTAGGATCCTTGCCTCCTTTGGCTTCACCAGTAATCGCCCTGGATATGGCGACTGCGCTAGCAAACGCCTGACCCATGAACCCTCCACCTTGCACCTTTACACTTATGTCAAATTTGTTCCTTAGATCTCCTATTAAATTTAGGGGTACTAATAATACTTCTCTTGCAACCTCTGGTTCCACCAGCTCTGCTGGAATATTATTTATCCTCACTCGGCCGCTCCCTTTTGATATAGCTGCTGTAGCACGACAAGATTTTCTTTGCCCAGGATAAAGATCCGTTTTATGCATTACTTTGCCCTCCTTTCCATCCGATTTCTTTTGCTACTTCACCCATCGTAATATAGTAAGATGGTGATTTCGTAATCTTACAATTATCAAAAATTTCAAAATTGGTTTTTTTCAATTTTTCTGGAATGCCATTGTAAACTCTTAATTTTTTCAGTGCTACCTTTCCATTTGGTTTCCGTTTGGGTAACATTCCTCTGACCATTCTAGATAATATTGTATCGGGTCTTCTAGGATGAAAGGGTCCATGAATCGGATTCGTTGCAGAGGATACTTCAAGATTTTTCTTGTACGCTTGAATGGTAGCAAACCTGTTTCCAGATAACATTGCTTTATCTGCATTTACAATAGAAACCATTTTACCTTGCAGCAATATTTTTGACGCCCGGGAACAAAGCCTACCTGCGATACAGTTCGCAGCATCGATGTTTACGAAATGATTAGCATTACTTGGCTCTGATTCTCTTTCAGCCAATTAATCTGACCCCTGTACCTTCGGGAAAGGATTCGGTTAGATTTGCCATCGTAAGGATCTTACTACCAGAATCAGTTAGCTTTTTAGCAGCCTTCTGAGACACGGAAAAAGCACATACAGTGAGTTTATGATCAATTCTCCCAGACCCAATAATCTTACCAGGAACGACAATAGTCTCGCCGTCCTTAGTAACACGTGCTAACTTACTGATGTTAATTTCACTTTTATTTGCTCTCGGACTCGCAAGTTCACTCTCTAGACGCTTCCAAATTGGCGCCTTGCCGACTTTGAAGGCCTTGCGAAGAATCCACACAGTCTCATTTGATAAACTTTTAGTAATCATAAGCGACCAAGTCGTCAATCGTAGTTAATCATAAATAAATGTATTCAAAGTCTTTTAGATATATCCAAAGACCTGACAACCTCATCAAACTTTCTTATCTTTGAATCCAATTTTTCTATTGCAGCTTGGATAGTTTCATGGGCAGTTAATGCTCCATTCGTCTCCACTGTCAAGATGGACTCACTTTCATCTTTCCCATCCGTGACAACTGATGCCGAGGTAGGCTGCCACTTTGCATGCTCCTTTCCAAAGCCTAATCTTGCATATGCTTCAAACTTTAGCTTTTGAGCGGGAGCAAGAACAATAATTGGGATTTCCGTGCTTAGAGGCTTGACCACCTCGTCCTCAGATATAAGGTCACCTGATGTGACTACCTTGGTCTTATCGTTGGCTTCTGAATCCACCGAGAGTAACACTCGGCATTTGGAGCAACCTAAAGTACTATTGCAATCACAGTTTGTAGGAAGCACAAATCTATGCAAGTCGGTTCGTAGCGGGATAAGCCCCAACCTGTGTGCTAAGGCCTCATCGTGCATCACAGAAGAGTTTTCAAGAATTACAACATCATCTATGGCCAGAGTCGGAACTTCGCTTATAGATATTCTTCTTAAAGCATTTACATACTGTCTGGGTGCATTAGTAAATTTTAGAACTATCCTTTCATTGTGATTTTCAAGTATTTCGATAGAAGCGGAAGTCAAGCTTTAATGGTAGTATATAGTACGTATTAAATATCTACCGATAGTTAAATAGATTATATAGAAAACTCTGCAATTATACCAATTTTTGATATTCATTAATTGATATTAAAGTTTGGTAACTTTATATGTAAACCGCGGCTCCGATGAGTTTACTAAAATATATTGTACAATCTTGTATGGCCGAGCCAATTGGGATTTACGAATAACTATTCTATTGACATTGCCATAATATCATAAAATAATAATTTCAAGATACTTTTATAATATTCAGATAGTATTCATCTTCTCGGAATAAGAGATTTTATGTTATAACATTTTTTATATTTCCTCCTACGTGGAAAGCCTTATAATGCATGTGAAATCGATGGGAACAGCAGTTTTATTTGTGGGCATTCTCGTTGGCCTTATGACATTATTGACTACTAGCACAGTTAGTAATGCTATGGCTCAACCAGCATATCCACGGACAGAAAACTACACAAAATCCAATCCTGCAGTACCATACAGTTGTTTTAAACATGAGGGGGTGAGTCCTGAGACACCTAATGGAGACAAAACTAAGCCATTGTTAGTTGACAAGAGCGGAAACCTGACACCTTGCGATATAAACGAAGGAGACAACGCATGGATGTTGGCTGCTTCGGCACTTGTATTGATTATGACTCCAGGTGGATTAGCAATATTCTATTCTGGTCTCTCTAGACAGAAAAATGCTGTAAACACACTTCATATGGTGTTCATAGCCACTGGAGTGATCGGAATACAATGGGTCTTATGGGGATATAGTTTAGCTTTCGGGCCAGATGCAATGGGTAATGGATTCATAGGAAATTTTGCTTGGGTTGGTTTACAAAACGTGTTGCATGATGTACCATCGGATGTGTATGGAGGACTCGCAGGACCGACCATACCTCATCAAACTTACATGATATTCCAAATGATGTTTGCTATTATTACTCCTGCGCTTATCGTTGCCGCTCTTGCTGAAAGAATGAAATGGAGTGCATTTTTGGTCTTTATTGTACTCTGGGCCACATTCGTGTACGATTTCGCAGCGCACTGGACATGGTCACTTGGATCTGGTGGCACGCACGTAGGATGGAGTGGCGCACTTCCCTCATTGGACTTTGCCGGAGGAACAGTGATTCATATTACTTCAGGCTGGTCTGGACTTGTAATAGCAATTATGTTAGGTAGAAGGCTTGGGTATGGAAAAATTCCAATGGAGCCTCACAACTTGACACTAATAGTCTTGGGTGCAGCTTTGCTATGGTTTGGATGGTTCGGATTCAATGCTGGTTCAGCAGCATGGGCAGGAACAAATGCTACAAGTGCATTCGTCGCAACACAGATAGCGACCGCTATGGCCGCAGTGACATGGATGTTAATTTCTTGGGCCCACACGGGCAGAGCGTCAACTGTGGGTGCGGCATCTGGAGCAGTGGCGGGCTTGGTAGCTATTACTCCTGCATCAGGTTATGTAGGACCTATGGCATCCATCGTTATTGGAATTGTTGCATCCATCGTTTGTTACGCCGCGGTCATGTTTAAGAACAAACGCAAATGGGATGACGCACTTGATACATGGGGAGTACATGGAATGGGAGGTCTAGTTGGGGCTTTACTTACTGGAATCTTTGCCCAAAAGATGTATACACCGATCGCCAACGGCTTAGCATTTGGAAATCCCCAACAGTTTTTGAATAATGCAATAGGTGCGTTTGCAGCTCTCGCCTGGGCTATGGGCATCACTGCAGTCATAATCAAAGTCATGGACGTCGTATGGCCTGGCGGTATAAGAGTTACTCCAAAGGAGGAGGAAATAGGATTAGATTTGACTCAACATGGAGAAAGAGCTTACGTTACGGAGTGAGTCTCCTAATACTTTTTTGATCAAGTTAGCCTGATTTTCTGAGCGTTATAAATAGGACAAGATTCTGCGTATATATTTTTATTTTAGATTGAAATTTAATTAGTTGGTGCCAGAAACTAAGTTTAGTGTAGTTCGACTTATTATTGGAAATAATAAATTCGAAATATTGGTTAGGCCCGATCCAGCCCTTGAGTTTAAGCTAGGCAAAAAACATGATCTTTCTAGTGTCCTAGTTTCTGATGAAATCTATACTGATGCAAACAAAGGCTCTAGAGCGGGTAACGATAAGCTTTCAAAATATTTCAAAACTACAGATACAATGGAAATAGCTAGACAAATACTTCTTCGTGGAGAACACAGTCTTACAACTGAGCAGCGCAGAAGAATGACAGACGAAAAGAAAAAACAGATTGTTCAGTATATTAATAAGAATTTTGTTGATCCAAGGACTCATTTACCACATCCTATTCTTCGAATATCTAGTGCTATGAGCGAAGTAAGAATTGTAATCGATCCAAACAAGAGAGCTGAAGACCAAGTAAAGGGCGTAGTTGATGCCATAAGAAAGATCTTGCCTCTTAAATCTGAAAATGTTACTTTGACGATTACAATTCCCTCCGCTTGTGCAGTCCAGTCATATACCGCACTAAAAAATACCGGCAGTCTTAAAGGGGAGCAATGGCTTGCTGACGGTTCGCTTAGGATACTTGTAGAAACCAATGCTGGGATGAAAGGGGAGATATTAGATAGGATAGGATCTATAACCAAAGGGACTGCATTGATATCTGAACAATAGCGAAGGTGCTACCCATGCACTTAACATATAAGTCCCATCCTGGTAGACCAAATGAAGAGAATGGAAAGATTCATTTTACATCAACCTAACGATGAAGGGGTGACCAATTAGCATAATGCAGGAGATCAAGAGAAAATATGTGATTCCTGGCGATAAAATTATAGAGGGTAACTTTAGGCCTTTGATGAATGTGATGAGGACTGGCAATTCTGTTGTTGCGACTAGAATAGGTATCGCAGAAACGGGAAGGGACGGAATCAAAGTCATACCATTATCCGGCGTCTACATCCCTAGAGTGAATGATATAGTTATAGGAAAGATAACAGATCATTCTTCGCTATCTTGGGAAGTTGATATAAATTCATGCTTCTCGGCTCATCTCCCTGCTCAAGATATTTTTGGCAGAGATTTTTCCCCTGCACGAGACGATATGAATAGACAACTGGCTACAGGAGATCTCATTACAGCGCGGATTGTTGCGTTTGATCGAACAAGAGATCCAATGCTAACCGTTCAAGACAAAGATTTAGGAAAAATCCCTCGAGGCGAATTGCTTAAAATATCTGCGACACGAGTTCCTAGGCTTATAGGGAAACGTGGTTCAATGATTCAAACTATCGAACAAGCAACACAAACTAGAATCATGATTGGTCAAAACGGAATCATCGTCGTCACAGGTAAGCGTTTAGATGGGACCCAATTAGCCATAAGGGCTATCAAAATGGTGGAAGAAGAAGCACATATGTCAAATTTAACCCAGAGGATAAAAACATTGCTTAACGTGTCTGACAGCCCTCAGACAGATGTCCAGGTCAATCAACTACCTGAGAACCAGAAAGATTCCAATTTGAAAGTCGAGGGATCTGAATCAGAAATGGAGATAGGTCAATGACCCAAACAAGAAATCTTATTGACGAGAAAGGAATACGAACGGATGGCCGAACTGCCGATGAATTACGTAAGATAAAGATTGAGGTGGGAGTTGTAAAAAACGCAGACGGTTCAGCCTATATTGAATTTGGCAATAACAAAATCATAGTTGCAGTATATGGCCCAAGGGAGGTGCATCCGAAACACATGGCATTGCCTGATCGATGCGTACTGAGATGTAGATACCACATGTCTCCATTCTCTACTGACACACGAAAAAATCCAGCACCATCTAGAAGAGAAGTTGAAATCTCAAAGGTGATCAGGGAATCTCTTGAACCTGCACTAATGTTAGCAGATTATCCTAGAGCAGCTATAGATGTATTCGTTGAAGTCTTGCAAGCTGATGGCGGATCTAGGTGCGCTGGGATAACAGCTGCTTCCGTTGCTCTTGCAGACGCTGGAATAAATATGAGAGATATCGTAACTGCTTGTGCAGCGGGCAAAGTTGACGAAAGGATTGTACTTGATATAAACGACACAGAAGATAAGGAAGGTGGTGCGGATATGCCAGTTGCATATTTACCCCATTTGAATCAAATTACACTATTGCAACTGGACGGCATTTTAAGTAGTGAACAATTTAATGAATGTCTGGATAAAGCATTAAATGGCTGCAAGTCAATTTATGAAATTCAAAGATTGGCTTTGATGAAGAAATATTTTGGTAGCGAATCTGAGGAGATAAGAGAAGAACAATGAGCTCTTCAAGGCGGTCTACGCTAATTGTAGAACATCTACGTAAACAACAGATGTGGGAGGCCATTTCGAAAGGCAAGAGATTAGATGGCAGAAATTTAGATGAATTAAGGCCATTAAGTATCGATCTAGGTATTATAAAGAAGGCAAATGGGTCTGCCAGAGTTAACCTAGGCAATTCCGAGGTTATTGCAGGAGTTAAAGTTGAAACCGGCGAGCCATTTGAAGGTTTAGAGAACAAAGGAGCCTTGATTGTTTCTGCAGAAGTACTTCCTACTGCTTCACCCTTTATAGAGCCAGGTCCACCTGATGAAGAAACAATAGAATTGGCTCGGGTGGTCGATAGAGGAGTCAGAGAGTCTGAAATGGTTGATCTTGACCAGTTAGCTCTGATTCCAGGAGAAATTGTTTACACAATATTCGTTGATTGTAGTATAACAAACACTGATGGCAATTTGTTCGACTGCACTTCCTACGCAGTAGTTTCAGCTTTAATGAGTTGCAAACTCCCGGTCTTCGAAATTCAAGATAACAGGGTAATCGATACTGGTGCTATAAAACCAGCTCCTGTGACAACGATACCTGTATCAATTACTGCGGCTAGAATTGGCGATTCGATCATTCTCGATCCCACTGCTGAGGAAGAGGCATGTATGGATGCAAGAATTACCATTACTACTAATTCAGATAGTCACTACACTGCCGTTCAGAAGGGTGCTACGGGCGCATTCACTAGAGAACAAATAAAGAGCATCTCGGAATTGGCCAGATTAAAAGGACAGGAAGTAAGAGGCAAGATCAAGGAGTTGGCAAGAATTGGTGAGTAGAAAAAAACATCGATCCAGCTCGCTAAAGGGACTAGGAATCAAGTTTGGTGCTACAGTGAGAAAAAGATATGGCATGGCATACAAGACATTAAAGCAGAAAAGACGTTGCCCTTCATGTGGCTCATTAAAAATACGTCGAATTGCATTAGGCATATGGCATTGTGAAAAATGTAATTACAAAATTGCTTCTGGAGCGTATGAAATCAGCTCACAGTAACTGTAGGGCCACAATAGTCTTTTCTTTCGACTATTCATGTCCTAAAGCACGGGACATTTCAACATCACTATGTTCGTCATTGAACGCAGACGCTAGAGTCATGTCTAAAATCTTGGACAATAATGGTACAGCGCATTCAAGATTGATAGTTCAAATTGGCAGTCACGATATCAAGGATTTTAGAGCTAGTATTAACACGGACCTTAGATTAATTAATATGGCACATTTATCAATTTTAGAGACGATATAGGCATCTTTAAGTAGGGAAGTTTTTTTTATACTCACAGCAATCAGAGAACTTGATTTCTTGGATGCCAGCATAAAGCATTAAGGTTACACTTTATCCAGAATTAAGAGTCAAAACAGATTTTCTTAAATTCATAGAGAACTAGAAAAGCTTTAAAAAGTTCGTTTTGATACTTGTTGTGTTGCTTGAATACATGTTAACTCGAACGTTTCTAGCTACCATATATCTAATTCATACTAGTCCTCTGGTAAACTCTATCGCTTTATACTAGGAATTTGAAGCCTACGAGCTGTTGTTCTCAATGTTTGGTCCTTTGCACATTTGCACATTTGATATTTATAATACCATTTATATCCTAATAATATGAGTGAACAAGAACTCCCACCATGGCTAAGAGAACAAGTGTCTCGCTTACAACAGCTTCAACAAAATCTACAAGCAATAATGATGCAAAAGCAACAGGTCGAAATAGAGACTGTGGAAGTTGGGAGGGCATTAGACGAGTTAAAAAAAATAAGTCCAGAAGATGCTGTTTACAAAACTGCCGGGCCTCTGCTCATTAGAGCAGATAAGGAGTCAGTATCGAAGGAGCTCGAAGAAAAGAAAGAGTTATCAAACACAAGATTAATGGTGTTGACGAAACAAGAAACTAGGGTCAAAGATAATCTGAAAGAAGTGGAGGCAAAGATAAATCAAATGATTGCAGGAGCTCAAGGTAATATGGGTAACTCCGCATCTAATTTGAAAACTCAAAATGAATAACTACATATCTACCAGGAATAAGATGTTCATGAAAAATCTCCTAACTTGACTCCACTTAGAGTCACTTAAGCAACGAAACTCAATGCTTGATCATTAAATTAATTTGTTGATCAGGATTGTTGTTGATGAGAGGGAGCGAAATAGCCAAATACCTACACTCCTCCTTGAAGCAGGGGTTAGGGTTGATTTTGCTCAACTGAAAATAGGCGATTATATAACTTCAAGTTCGACTGCAATCGAAAGAAAGACTATTACTGACTTGATCTGTTCTATATATGATGGTAGATTATTTTTACAGTGTTCTGATTTAAACCAATATTATTCAAAGCCAGTACTTATCATCGAGGGCAATATGATGGATCTTGCGCTTATCCCAGATGGAATCACGAATGAACAGCATTTGAAAAATCTAGTTGAACGCCTGCCTCTAGCCTATCAAACACTAACAAGAATAGCGCTAAATTTTAGGATTCCAATAATCAATACAACTACGGCAGAGTATACAACACAAATAATAATCCACATGGCAAAGATTGCGCTAAAGCACGAAGATGATTCTGGCCCGCTTTTGAGGAAAATAAGAAAGAATAAGCCAGCATACCATCAGCAGCTTTCGATTTTGTCTTCGATACCAGGTATAGGAGACAAATTAGCAATTAGAATGCTTCAACGATTCAAAACACCAACTAGAGCGCTTAATGCCAGTATTGCAGATCTTGCGAGAATCCCCGGTCTTGGAACAGCTCGCGCTGTTAGAATTAGAGAAATCCTTGATCATGTAGTGAGCGAAGATTCAAGTTTTGGTGGACAATCCACCCTCTGGGACAGTGAACAATGAATTCTTCATTAACAGAAGTGTGGGGTTTAGTATCACAATTGCGGTTTGTCGTTGGCAATTAGATTATCCTTCTAAATCGCATTATTATCTTTATTCTAAAGAGATACAGGTTGAGTCTGAAATATCGATGGAGAATTGCAAAATGAGCAATTCGCTCCGTTATTTGTAAAAAAAGTTTTCCAGAACTTCCTAGTACGTCATGTGTACCAATTTCCTTGAATATCTGAGTATTACCTCTTGCTGCATTTTGCTAGCTTAAAACCCGAAAATTAATAAATAAAACGGACAATTCGTGCCCTTCCCTTG
>Ga0126370_10000666_pt1 | contig 14639 bp, 18 predicted proteins | sample PanSoiMetaPlot_3_FD_92586 | JGI IMG/M metagenome (GOLD analysis project Ga0126370, IMG submission 92586) | Tropical forest soil microbial communities from Panama - MetaG Plot_3 | ecosystem: Environmental > Terrestrial > Soil > Tropical forest > Bulk soil | place: Panama | collected 2016-02-17 | reverse complement strand
TGGGTGACTATAAGGCGTTCTAACCAGCTGAACTACGCCCCGCATTGGAACTTCAATTCCTTATTTATTACTACTTCCTCCCTTCTGTGCCCGTGCGTTCCCAAAAACTCCCAAAAGTGCTGTGACAGTACCGCATTAGCTAGTAACTAACTGAAACTGCGCGACACGGATGGCTCCCAAAAGCGCTTTCAGAGGAGTCAGAAACAACCACTGGACCATAATTGGACCATGGACTGGTATACTATTCACAACGCTATTGCTACGGTTTGCTCGTCACGCGGTGGTCATCTCTTAGACCAGATTCATCTCCGCCTTTCCTGCCCGCCGTTTATTTTGCGTGAAATCCAAAATCAAATGGTCGGCTTCGCGGCTCTAGACGTGTGTCAGAGTGTGCGCGACAACTAACCCCTCAAGAAAGAAAACAAATTCGAATGACCACATTTTCAGAACTACCCTTGTCTTCTGCGCTACAGCGGAAACTAGCGGCAGCCCAATTCATTAACCTCACACCGATTCAAGAACGTGCGATTCCGCCAGCTCTCGAAGGTCGCGATGTCATCGGAACCGCCGATACGGGGACTGGCAAGACACTGGCGTTTCTCATTCCCGTCATTGAGACGCTGAACCAGGAGCCCGCACATCATACGGTCGCCCTAGTGCTGCTGCCAACGCGGGAACTCGCGATGCAAGTGCACGAGCAGTACGAGCAACTGCGCACTAAAGCCATGCCCAAAGCTGCGCTCGTTATCGGTGGTGTCTCCGAGAAGGCGCAAATCCAAAGTTTACGTACTGGATCCGAATTGGTAATTGCCACTCCCGGACGACTGCAGGATCTGATCAACCGCAATTTCGCTGACTTGCGCCAAGTCAAACTGCTCGTACTCGACGAAGCGGATCGCATGCTGGATATGGGATTCTTGCCGGCAATCCGGCGGATTCTGTCCACGTTGCCCAGGCGGCGCCAGACTCTATGTTTCTCAGCCACGATGGAGCAGTCGGTTGCCGGCCTCATCAATGACTACATGCAGAGTCCGGTGCGGGTCGCTCTAGGCTCCGTGCTCAAGCCTGCTGAAAGCGTGCAACTCAGGGCGTACGAAGTGCGGCCCGGAGAGAAACTCGATGCTCTCCGCCAACTGCTGTATGCAGAAACCGGGCAAACGCTGGTCTTCACACGCACCAAGCGAGGTACCGAACGGCTGACGAAGGAACTGGTACGCGACGGTTTTGCCGCCGCAATGATTCATGGCGATCGTTCGCAGTCGCAGCGTAACGGTGCCTTGACTGGCTTTCAGGAAGGCCGTTTCCAGGTGCTGGTGGCAACCGATATCGCATCCCGTGGTCTGCACGTGGACGAAGTCGCGCATGTGATCAACTATGACGTTCCAAAGATGGCGGAGGACTTTATCCATCGCGTCGGGAGGACGGGGCGAGCAGGGTCCCAAGGGTGCGCCTCGACCTTGGCCGCCGGAACCGAGGTGATGGAGCTGCGCCAGATCGAACGTGCGCTCAAGTTGAAGATCGAGCGTCTGCAAATGGGGGCGGAGATGGCGGGCCCGCCGCGGCGACTGATTCAAAACACGCTTGCCTCGCGGACTCTCACGGCTCTGCCTGGCGAAGTGTTCGTGTAGAGGCACCAAGCCCTGCTGCCGGGGCGTCAAGCTCCGGCAACTTGCAAGCGTCAGGCTGCTCTCTGAAATTACTTGTCATTCCGACGCGAATCGGTCGCAGATGAACCCTCTCTGCGGACCTTTTTTCGCGCGCGCTTCCTTGCCAAGGCGCTTTTCACCCGACGTTTCTCGCCCGGCTTTAAGTAGTAGGAATGACGCTTCACCTCTTTGATGATGTCTTCGGATTGAACCTTACGTTTGAATCTACGGAGGGCATTCTCCAAGGATTCGCCCTCTTGCAATCGGATTTCTGCCATGCTCATTCTCCTAAATTAGTGCGATACGGATCTCTTGTAGCCGACTCTCAGGCGCACAACTTGTGCCTACAGGGCATCAACCTCGCATACCTGGAACTCGAGTTACTCGTTGACGTGGCCATCCTGGTTGGACGGATCCGCGGTGTCCTCGTCTCCTGTGCCGAGATTGAAGAGCGCCGCTTGCTCTGCGGCATGCTTGTGCAGTTCAGCCATCTCGTCGACGCTGCCTGCAACAGGCTCCTCTTGTTTTCGCTGATTCCGGCGCTCTGCTTTGTCCCGTTGTCTCTGTTGCCTTGTATGTTCCTTCTGGCGCTTTGTAAATGTTGATCGGCCTCTTGGCATATGTTCCCCCCTAACATCTCTATTGTTGATCGCCGACAGGCATCTGCCACCCTGACCGGACCAACTTTGTGTGTTCGGAAAAGCTACCAGCGCGGTTCGCGTGGCTGCCGTGGATGGCCGCGATAGTCGTCGCGCCCACGGCCGCCTCCACCGCCAAAACGATGGCCTCCGCCCCGAGGACGTTCCGCTTTAGGTTTGGCCTCGTTGATGGTCAACGTGCGTCCACCTAAATCGGTACCGTTGAGCGTCGCGATAGCCTTGTCAGCTTCACTGGCGTTCGCCATTTCCACAAAGCCGAACCCGCGAGAACGGCCTGTATCCCGGTCGGTTACGAGTGTGATTTTTTCCACGGCTCCGTGAGCTTCGAAGAGGTTTCGCAACTCGGCTTCGGTTGTGCTGTGGGGCAGATTTCCAACATAAAGGTTCTTCATCGCAATTCCTCTTTCAGTAAATCGTCTAGGCTGGTCTTTATGGCGGCTGACTTTTCGGGTCGTCCTTCGAAGTCCCGAGGCGGAGGAGGCAGTGCGCGCATCGCTTGCGTGCGAGCCAGGGACGCGGAGCGAACAGCGGAGATTCGACGCGAAGCTTCGAGAATGCCCCACCGCTGAGTCGTATCTCGAGGATCGGCAGGAACGATGCCGTTCGCGTCGATGGTGGCCCGGTTGTCCCCGTTCTCTGCGACCAACTCCTGGTTCGAGTTTGGTGAGTCCGCGAGATATTCTGGCTGACCAACCAGAAAGGCCAAACGCTGTGGCGGAGTCGCGCCGCGAAGATCATCACAAAACTTGTCGCGTTGGCCCCGTCCTTTTTCCATATTGATCAACACGAGATCATACAGTGCGGGTCTCCACCAGATGCGGGCCTCCACGATGTCAGCGGCGCTATCGACGTCGATCCCGAGCTTCCGCAGGACCTCAACACGTAAATCGCGCTTCGCATGCGAAGTATCGATCAGCAGCACTCGCTTCTTCTTGACTGCATCGGGAATAGGTGCGGACAGCGCTAAAGGCAGGACCGGGATATTCATGCCGGCACCGACCTTGGCTTTGCCCGAGCTGTGGTATCCGCTGGCCTGCCTTCGTTTGCTGCGCGAGCCAATAGCTCCTGGTTACGCTTCCGTCGAGCGATCTTCTGTTTTCGCTCCCGGTGAAATCTCGATTTGTCTCCGTTCCGTGCGGACATGGTGAACTCCTGATGTGAGAGTGTTAGCCAGCTTTGGATCTGCATGATCGACAGTCGATCGCGCGAATCCGCTCAGAAACAAAGTGGATTGCCACGGACAGTAACAGCGGATGTAGAAACTACGCCTCTCGATCTCTCAATCGCGAAGGGCGCGAGCTTCTTAGGCGTGTCTTCGAGGTTAAGTATTAACATTATATCGCCTTTCGAACTCGTGCCGCGCCAGCAGAGCCCGGAGTTCGGCGGATTTTAGGCCGCGACGGTGTCTTGTGATTATTGCCCTTTCATCTTTGCGATTTCGTGGGGCATGATGAACGCCATGGCGCAGACCAAACCAACATCGGAGGAGTTGCGCGCCGAACTCAAAAACTTAGGTTCCACGGCCACTCCCCTGATTGAACAAGCTTCTCGGCTGAGGGAGAGATGCGCTGAACTGGAAGATCTAGTATCCCGCGGAACGTCAAAGCCCACCAAACGACCATGATTCCACACCGCGAGTCGAGTCGCGGTTGCCAGTCGTGCGTCGGGCGCGTAAGATCAGAGTGCGTTTGACCGAATCGGTCGTGAGCAGCTCTCGCCCAACAAGCCAGTAACCTGCCTTTAGTACCTCCGAATCTCTCCAGCGTAAATCAATCAAAGGAACACGAGTATCAATATGGCAGAACAAGGAACGGTAAAGTGGTTCAACGACGCCAAAGGCTACGGCTTCATCAGCCGTCAGAGTGGCGAGGATGTTTTTGTGCATTTCTCGGCAATCCAGGCGGGCGGGTTCAAGAGTCTTCAAGAAGGGCAAACTGTGCAGTTCGACGTGACGAAGGGTCCCAAAGGCTGGCAAGCTGAAAACGTACGGCCACTCTAAGCACGCATTATTTGCAAGAGGCGATCCAAGGCACGATCGCCTCTTGCAACTTCTCTTCATTCCTGATTGCGAAATCTCGGGAAGATCAAGAGAGAATGAACTCGTGACTAACATTTTTATCGGGACCTCGACATCACCGCGACGGAGCAGCAACTGCGAGAACTTTTTGCAGCCCACGGAAATGTCGAATCCATCACCACCGTCAACGGCAGGGATACGGGGGAGCCCCGTGGCATGGCCTTCGTGGAGATGACGCAAACGACGGAAGCATGGACGTCCGATGACTGTGAACGAAGCACGCCCTAAGCTTCATCGTGACTCAACCCATGATTCCGGGATGCGAGATCACCGGAGACATAAAACCTGAATTGCAGCTCGTTAATGAATCGTTCGGTCAATTCCAAGCGCTTTACGAAACGGACTCCATCTGAAACGCGACGATCTTACGTCTTCCTACGCCATCATCCGCTATAACGTTCGTACCTACCGGTCCGCCGGAGTGGTTGCTGTTGTCAGTGGCAAGCACAACGCAGAGTCAGAATTGAAGAAGTTTGAGGACTGTCAAGACTCCTCAGACCGCCATGAGGGCTGGCGCTACCTTATTGACCGAACAGACCTTGAAGCTGGAACAGACCCAGCTGAAGCTACTCGGCATCGCCAGGCCGAACTGGAAGCGCGAGAATCGAAGGCTATGAAGGAAAACGGCGACTCGCATCTTCCTTCCCAAAAACCCTGAACGGTGATCTTTATTCGTCCGAATGCCCTCACAAACGTGTGCGCCGGCGACTGGTTGTCTCTAGCGGCTTGCGTTAGCCAAGCGCTCCGCAACGATACCGTAGACGGAAGGGTTAAATACCAGCCCCAGGTGTGTTCCAGAGACTGAGAAGTCGGATTCGGCGCGGTCTGTCTTGCAATATCGCCAGTCAACGACTCCGTCGCCTTCGCTGTACACCGCGGTTTCTGCTACCGACGCGGGCATCGCATGCCGCAACGAATTCAGGAAATCACAAGTGCAATGCCCGGTGTAGCAGTCCGGAAGCACGCCGCTTCCATGTTTTGCATGGATACGATGTCGAACAATTTCAGCCGCATGCAAAATGCTGCTGTGGGCCACTGTACCTCGAAATGGCGAACCCAAGGTGATAACCGAAGCGATATCCGATGGGCGCTGCGCGGCTATCGCCCGAGCAATAATCCCACCCAGACTGTGACCGATCAGATGGATTTTACGCCCGGATGTGGCCAATGCCTTCTCGATGGTGGCATTGAGTTGCTGTTTGATCAGGAGGTTCGGACACTCGGTGTTGAAACCTATGCGGGAAAAGAATGGGTTGTATCCAATTCTCGCCAGCCATTGATGCAAGGGTGTTAAGTAAGCATCCGGGCAAAGGAAAGCAGGGAGGAGAATCACTGCGGAACCGTCCCCGTGCGGTATCCCGAGACCATAATATAAGGGCGCGGTATGCAGGAGAACCAGCTCGGCCGCAAACAGTACCTCGCTCAAAATAGGAACATTAGCTTCTTGATATTCCTGAGTGCGGATAGGGGAGCCGCCATCCCTTGGTACAACGTGGGTTCTTCTCATTCGACAGTTGTCTCACTGTACGTGAGAAACCTATCTTCCACAATGATGATTTTTTCCAAGTTCACCCACGCGTAAACCTTAGATCGGACGTTGACAAGCAGCCATGTACGGGTCACGATTCACGAAAGGTTCGAGCTAATGGTGCTCACTGTAAAGCCTGTGGAATTGAACCCGAAGACCTTGGAAGCGTTTGATGCTTACATTCACAACGCTGAAACAGAGATGGAGAAGAGTGTGGACGGGAGCGTGTCATTCCTCTGGTCTCAGCAGGCGCCAGAGCGAGCTCAAGTCGTCGATCAGGGGCAAATGGTGGCGCAATTTTGGTCTGGCCGAGGGCCTGCCAAAGTTCCGAATGGTCTAATCCACGACTGGATCGCTGCGGCGTTCATTCCTGGTTCGAACATCCAAGAGATACTTGCAGTGATTCAGAACTACGATAACCACAAAAACACTTACAAACCTGAAGTAATCGATTCGAAATGCATCAGCCGCGACGGTAACGACTTCAAGGTCTATCTGCGGCTTCTAAAAAAGAAAATCATCACTGTCGTCCTCGATACTGATCATGAGGTTCATTATTGCCCCATAGATCAAACACGCTGGGTGTGCCGCTCCTACACAACCAGGATTGCAGAAGTGGAAAATGCCGGGAACCAGGACGAACGAGTCTTGAAACCTGACACCGGTCACGGATTCCTATGGCGCCTGTATTCCTATTGGCGATTCGAGGAGTGTAATGCCGGTGTGGGCGTCGAATGCCGAGCCATTTCGCTGACGCGTGACGTACCATTTGGATTGGGATGGGCGATTGAACCGATCATCGAAAAGCTCCCGAAGGAGTCGCTCATCAACACCCTCGAAGCTACACGCCAGGCGGTCCAGGCCAGGGCAGGATAGTTACCGTCCGCCGTTTGAAGCGTGGTTGTGGACCCGCCCAGCTTCCTTATTAACGTGCGTCATCGAAAAGTGACTGAGTTCACCGCACCGCGACGGATGGCGCAGCTTGCGCAGCGCCTTGGCTTCGATCTGGCGAATGCGTTCGCGCGTAACCGAGAACGCCCGCCCGACCTCTTCCAGTGTGTGCTCCGAGCCATCTTCGATTCCAAACCGCATACGTATGATTTCTTCTTCCCTCGGACTGAGAGTACGCAGCACCTGAACGGTCCGCTCTTGCACGTTGATGCTCATGACCGCCTCAGCGGGCGAAATCTGGGTACGAACGACTCGTGCTTGCTTCGTCGCGTCATCGACGAAGGTCTCTGGAACTTGTGCGATGAGGCTCGACAGTTCCTCATCGCTGAAACGGTTGCGGCTTCAATCGAACAGTGTCTTCCTTCGTCAACTTAATTGGCTTGAGAACCCGAAGGATGTCTTCGAGTTGCTTGCCCTCGCAGGCTGATCAGAGGAAGCCCCGAAAATTCTGCTGCGCCTTCTGGCGGGTCACGCCCGACTTCCACTTCCAACTCGCGCGAAATTCGACGCAGTCGTCAGTTGTGATTTCGTGCGGGAAGAACTTCGAGCGGTCGCTCATGAACTGCTCGAACAATCCGAGTTGATATTTCAATTTCCGACGGGTCGAGTTGCTCAGGCCCTCGCTCTGCTTTGCAAGGATGTGCGTCGCAATCTTGTCAGCAATCGTTGCCTTTTTCGGTTGCTCTGGTCGGTGCAAGACCAGAACCTCACCGGAATTGAGACGGCGCTCGAGTTCTCTGGCTTTCTCTTCAGCCGTACCGAAAGGGCGTGTGTGGGCTGGTACTCGAAACTGCTTGCCATGGCGAGAATAGCGAAGACACTTCGCACAACGGCATTTTGCGTGGCCTTCCTAGCCATTATGGTCGCATGTCGCCTTGTGCCGGACGAAAACCCTGACGTTGACCTCGTGTGCTGGTTCGTTCACTGCGCCTCCTCCGGGGGAGAAGGAACGCGCTTTCAAAAGCGGCGTATAACACAGATTCTAGCGACACTTGATGTAAGTTATTGAAAACTATTGGCGGAAGCGAGTGGGGGTCGAACCCACCGGTGACAGGAGTGCCTGCCACCCGCCGGTTTTGAAGACCGGGACGATCACCGGACCGCATGCGCTTCCACCGCATCGTGACGAAATCCATTACAGCATACCCGTCTTTGTCGCGCTTGTTCTGCGTGATAAATGCATGGTGATGGTGCAGATACTTCGGCATCTCGTTTTTGGGCACGACGCCTTTCGGTAGGGCGACATTGAGGCTTGGCTTAAGAGGTTGGTAAACACCGGAAAATCGGCTGAAAAATGACACGAAGAGGCTATGCTTGGGAAATGAGTGACACACCACCATCAGACCCCGACTACATCAACCACAACCGTCTTGCAGCTTTGATGCGGGCCTTTGATTTCGCTGTGACAGGCAGGCAACAGGCTCATGTCATGGGTGAGGAATTTAGAACGGTGAACCCGGCAGAGCAAATTGAAGCCCTCAAGCAAATTGAAATCAATGGCGAACCCACCATCGTGTATGTCCCGCGCCAAAAGAACCCTCGCCGCAGATTGAGCACCTTCTCTATGTTCCGTTACATCAGAGATAGCATCAGGCTTCGCCGGTACAACCGCGAGTGGATCAAAAATAACATCCCTGGCAACTAGGGTCTCAAACCGCCCCGGCCCACCTCGTTATCGGTTGCTCTCCGGCGAGGCTCCGACAAAGGCTTACCTTTGACCAACAAACTGGTGGCACTTTCCCGCATGTGTTTGATCGTTCCACGCAGGAGTTGCGTTAGCTCTTGTAGAGCCGGTTCCAGATCACCATCAGCTGCGCTCGCTGCCTTCGCACAAAGTTCGCGTATTCGGTCCTCGATTCTGCGTTGAGGGAGAGACATTGAATTGTGGATGTAAGCATTACACGGAAAGCGGCATTTGTAGGATGCCGCACAAACTGTAGTCGGCTCTACAGTGTTTACCGGACAAAAGCTTCTGCACTCATTGAATATTGCAGAACCAGAGGTTACGTCCCCGCTTTTTCAGGGGACATGCCTCTGTGGTGGTGGTCTATTTGCAACCAATGAATCCTATGGCACCAATGTCCGAGCACGAACGTCGCACGGTGACTGTCTTGTGCGCTCGAATTGCTGGTGAGAAGAATCCCGTTATTTTCAGGCAACTACTAATCGAGTTGGACACTTTGTTGGAAAAGCTGAACAGTCATCAGGCAGAGTGCACGGGATTTGAAGGCGAGAATATTGCAACCTAAAACGGTGCGACTTTGACTCTCGGTGTTTCTCATCCATCCTTCCGAGCACCAACACGTGAGGGGGCCTCCTGAAAACAGGATGGCGCGGGTGGATACCCGCGCCACGCCCAACATTTGTTAGCCAAGAGCTTTTACTTAGGCTGAGGGGCTGTCCGAAGATAAGGCTTCACCGTCTTGAACCCGGGGAACTTTTGCTGTGCTTCTTCGTTGGAAACGGCCGCAGTCAGGATTACATCCTCGCCCTGTTTCCAGTTCACCGGCGTTGCTACTTTGTGCTTGGCTGTGAGTTGGATGGAGTCGATCACGCGCAAGATCTCGTCGAAATTGCGCCCCGTCGTCATCGGATAGCTCAGTTGCAATTTAATCTTCTTATCCGGACCGATCACAAAGACTGTGCGGACTGTAGCATTGTCGGCAGGTGTGCGGCCTTCACAGCTTTCGCCGGCGTCGCCGGGAAGCATGCCGTAGAGCTTCGCCACCTTCAGTTGTGGGTCACCGATCATGGGATACGTGACTTTTGCGCCCTGTGTCTCTTCTATATCCTTCTCCCATTTTTCGTGACTCGAGACTGGATCGATGCTGAGTCCGATGATTTTGACGTTGCGCTTGGCAAATTCCGGCTGCAACTTCGCCATGTAACCCAGTTCGGTCGTGCAAACGGGTGTAAAGTCTTTGGGATGCGAGAACAGAACGGCCCATCCGTCACCGATCCACTTATGGAATTGAATTGAGCCTTGCGTGGTGTCGGCGGTGAAATCGGGTGCGGTGTCGTTAATTCTGGGTATGCTATTGGTTTCGTTCACGGTCGCTGTCGTCATTAGGTTCTCCTCCGTATTTTGATCGATTTTAAGATTCCGAAAGTCGGCCCGCCCGGCTCCCTGTTGGTAAGAGCGGATGAAAACAAAAACCCACCCGCTTTGCCGGGTGGGTGGGAAGAATCTCGCTTAGTCCCTTACCCACACGCCGGCGTCAGGCAACAACAACACATGATCCTGACGACGCGTGAAAGAGACATGCTTTAGGTAGGATAGGCGGCCAAAATGTGCGTGTCAAACACCGCCAGTTTGCGGAAATCGGATGACCCTAGGATTTTGTGCATCGTCACGCCGGCCCTATTCATCGGTAGCATGACAAGTTCTTTCGGTCAAACGGGGCGCGCATGAATCTTCCACAACGGCGGTTTGCGGTCACACAATGGGATGTATTTTCGTCGAAGCCGCTTGAGGGTAATTCTCTTGCGGTGCTTTCCGATGCTCGCGGACTCAGCGATGCAGAGATGCAGGCAATCGCCAAAGAAATGAACCTGTCAGAAACAACTTTTATCCTTCCCCGCGACTCAGAAACCGAACGTGCGCGTGGCGTCAGGGTAAGAATCTTCACTGTGCAGGAGGAATTGCCGTTTGCGGGACACCCAACCCTGGGGACAGCTTTCGCGTTGCGGGGTCAGACCGGCGCCAAGCAGGTTACGCTGGAACTGAACGTTGGAAAGGTTCCGATTGACTTCGAAGAACAGGATGGCGAACCTGCCTTCGGCGAGATGACGCAGATCGAGCCGGAATTCAGCGTAATCCACGATCGCGATGCAGTGGCACGCGCCACCGGAATAGACGCTGATGACTTCGATACGTCATTGCCGATTCAAACTTTATCCACGGGTCTTTCCTTCACCATTACGCCAATGAAGTCGTTAGCCGCCATCCAGCGCCTGAAAGTCGATTTGCGGAGCGCTAGTGCATACCTAGAGAAGAGCGGCGGGAAATTCTTCTATTTTGTATCCCGCGAGACAACTGATCCGGCCGCAAAATTGCACGCCCGCATGATCTTTTACAACGGAGAAGATCCCGCTACCGGTTCCGCGGCGGGCTGCACTGCCGCATGGATGGTAAAGCATGGAGTTGCCGAACCTGACCAGCCCGTCCTGATTGAGCAAGGGGTCGAGATGCAGCGGCCGAGCCGAATTTTTGTTCGAGCGTCGCGACAAGATAACCGGATAGTTAACGTTCGCGTTGGAGGCAACGCAATCGAAGTTATCCGCGGCGAGATTTTTCTTTAACACATGCTGCGCAAAATATGGAAAACACTGACGAGCCCTCACTCGCTTCGAGAGTAGTAGCCGGAAAGTTCCATTAGCATCGGCGGCACTTTACAGAGCGCGCTTTTCTGTTTAGCATCCATTTCGCTCTGTACATTCTTCATATTGAGAAAAGCCTCCATTGAGATCACGCGAGCCGCGTGTGCAATGGGATGCGGAAGGCTAATGAAACCGAAACGCACAATCTTGTGTGTAGACGATAACGAACAGTCCCTTTCTCATCGCAAAATCATGCTAGAGACCCGCGGCTACCGCGTGGCTAGCTACTCGCGAGGAGAGGACGCCTTGGAAAGGTTCGCCAAGGGTGGTGTCGACCTGGTGATCGCCGACATGACCATGCCCGGGTTGGACGGTCCTCAACTCATCGCCAAGATCAAGAGTTTCTCGCCGCATACACCTGCGATTTTGATTTCGAGCAAAGTCCGTATCTACGATCACGACTCACAGGCCGACGTGTTCCTCACCAAAGGAATGTATTCTCCCGCTGATTTGCTGGAACGGGTTCGATTGCTCCTGATTCGCAAACGCGGCCCCCGCCGGCTGATGCAACGGCCTCAAGCAATGGCGCAGCAAGTCGGCGTAGCGTAGTTCCCCAATAAGTCCCTATCCCATACCGTGTTCGGCACGGGTGTTTCAAGCTTATTGCGCCCCGACGAAATCGCGGACCAGTCGCTTCGTGTAAGATTTCATCAGCATGGCCGGAGCATTCATCGAAGCGAAGAATCTGCGCAAGACCTACCACATCGGCAAGATCGACGTTGAAGCGCTGCGCGGAATTACGTTTAGCGTAAAAAAGGGCGAGTTTGTCAGCGTAGTCGGCCCCTCTGGAAGCGGCAAATCCACGTTGTTCTATCTTTTGGGAGGTCTGACGCGGGCCGACGGCGGAAGTGTCGTTCTTGATGGCGACGACCTCGCATCACTGTCGGACGCTGAGCGAACACGAATGCGCAAACGCAAGATCGGATTCGTGTTTCAGAAATTCAACCTCTTGCCTACCCTCGATGCGCGCTCCAACATCCTGATCGCCCAGGAAATATCGGGAAATGGCAATACGGATAGCACGTACTTCAATCGCATCACCGATCTGCTTGGGCTGACGAAACGTTTGAAGCATCGGCCATCGGAGTTATCCGGCGGAGAGCAGCAACGTGTCGCGCTGGCTCGTGCGCTGATCAACAAACCGACGGTGGTGCTGGCCGATGAACCAACTGGTAATCTCGACTCCCAGAATTCCGACGTCGTTCTTGGAATGCTGCGCTTGTCGAACCGGGAACTCGGTCAGACGGTCATGATGATCACCCACAATCCTGAGGCCGCAAATTACGGTGACCGAATCATCCACATGCGTGACGGACAGATCGTAAATCCGGAACAAGATCCGCAGTGGACGCATCATTAAGCCGCGCCGAGCGATGATATTCTATTGAATTGCGAGCCTGCGGCGAGGGGTTGTCTTCTTTCATGTCCGATCCACAAAACTCAAACTCACTAAACCTGCCGGAAACCGAAACCACGGAATCGTTCGGCGAAATTCTTTCTAAATTCCAGAAGAGTCATTCCCACAAGACCGAGGATGCCAGACAACTGGAAGGCACCGTCATTTCCGTTACGGCAGAGTCTGTCTTTTTCGATATCGGATTTAAGTCCGAAGGAATCCTGCCGGTCACAGCACTTCAGGGCGAGACCCTTAAACCCGGCGACAAGGCATTGGTAACTGTAAAGGGCCGTGATCTTGACGGCTACTACGAGCTCTCACGGTTCAAGGTCGAACGCCCGATGGATTGGTCCGCGCTCGAAAAAGCCTTTGCCGATAAGAGCTCGGTGCTCGGTACCGTAACCGCGGTCGTCAAAGGCGGATTCAGTGTAGATGTGGGAGTTCGGGCATTTATGCCAGCGTCCCGTAGCGGAGTACGCGAAGCCGCAGACATGGAAAAGCTAGTGGGCCAGGAGATCCGCTGCCGCATCATCAAGCTCGATGTGGCGGACGAAGACGTGGTCGTAGATCGCAGGGCCGTCGCCGAGGAAGAGGAGCGTGCTGCGAAAGATCGCCTCTATGGGCAGATCAAAGAGGGGGACACCGTTACAGCCACGGTGCGCAGCCTGACTGATTACGGTGCCTTCGTTGATCTCGGCGGAGTCGATGCCTTGCTGCACGTCGGCGATATCTCCTGGGGACGCGTGAATAAGTCGGCCGATGTTCTTTCTGTGGGACAACAGATCGAAGTAAAGGTACTTAAGCTCGCCACTGAAGGTGGCAAGAAGCGCATCTCGGTCGGCCTGAAGCAACTTCAACCGCATCCTTGGGACGCGGTTCCCGGTAAGTACAAGATCGGCGATCGAGTGCGCGGCACGGTCACGAGGCTGATGGAGTTTGGTGCCTTCGTCGAACTCGACCCGGGCATCGAAGGCCTGATTCATATCTCGGAGATGTCATGGGCGAAAAGTAAAGTCAGGAAGCCCAGTGACGTCGTAAAGCCAGGAGAGACCGTCGAAGTGATTGTCCTTGGTAGCAATGCCGGAGAGCGACGTATTTCGCTGGGGCTCAAGCAAGCGCTCGGCGATCCCTGGGTCGATGTGCCGCAGCGCTTCGCGGTTGGTTCTGCAGTTGAAGGTCCGGTCACAAGCTTGACGAAATTTGGCGCCTTCGTACAGCTCTCTGAGGGCGTTGAGGGCATGATCCACGTCAGCGATATCAGCGCTGAAAAGAGGATCGGGCAGCCGGCCGACGTCCTCCGCGTAGGACAACTGCTAAAGGCGCAGGTTCTAGCGATCGATCCCGAAAAACGTCAGATGCGATTGGGTATAAAACAACTCGTTCCCACGGGCCTCGACGAATACGTGGCCGAACATAAAGAAGGAGACGTGGTCACTGGCCGCCTTGTCGATGACTCCGGCGAGCAGTCGCGGGTGGAGTTGGGCGAGGGGATTTTCGCTGTGTGCAAAGGCTCGGCTGCTGGCAGCGCAAAGAGCGAAACTCCGAAACAATCGAAGGCTGACTTGTCATCGCTTAGTTCGATGCTTCAGGCTCGATGGAAAACCGGAGCCGGTGCTCCGGCGAAGGCCGAGCCCGCGCGGGCTGGACAGGTTCGCAGTTTCAGGATCGCGAAGCTTGACCGGGCGGCGAAAAAGATCGAACTGGAACTGGTCTAGGCAGCAATACTCCGGTAATCCCCAGCCGGCCTGATTAGACGGTGCCGAGCTTAAATGCTGTATAATTTTCAGGTCGAGCGGGAGTAACTCAGTGGTAGAGTGCGACCTTGCCAAGGTCGAAGTCGCGGGTTCAAATCCCGTCTCCCGCTCCAGATTTTTCTCCAGTTTGCTCGTGCTCCGCAATCGGATTCCATCCGGGGCGCTGGTAGATTGAGCAGGGGCGCGGTACCCAAGTGGTAAGGGAGAGGTCTGCAAAACCTTTATGCGTCGGTTCGATTCCGACCCGC
>Ga0126370_10000665_pt1 | contig 14642 bp, 9 predicted proteins | sample PanSoiMetaPlot_3_FD_92586 | JGI IMG/M metagenome (GOLD analysis project Ga0126370, IMG submission 92586) | Tropical forest soil microbial communities from Panama - MetaG Plot_3 | ecosystem: Environmental > Terrestrial > Soil > Tropical forest > Bulk soil | place: Panama | collected 2016-02-17 | reverse complement strand
GGGAAACAAGCCGTACAACTGGCTTTCCTCGGCCGAGAGGGAAAAGTCCGCGCCGCTGTTTGCCAGCAAAAACCGCAGCCAGACCGCCTCGCCGAGCGCGTCGTTTTGCGCGTGCGCCCACTCTTCCTGGTTTTCTTCTAGCGTCTTCGCGTTGAACCGGATATGCGGCCGCTCCTGCACCTCTTCCTTGCGCTTCGGCTTAGCGATGATGCGCTCTATCTTTTCCGTCTGCGTCTTTAGAAACCTCGTCAGCGCGCGCGCGGTCTTGAACGCCAACTCCTGGTCCCCGCAGGCAAATCGCGAAAACGCCACCATGGCGTTGTCGCGCAGCCATGCGTTCTGATACCCGGAAGGCGCATCTTCGGCTTGGCTGGCACTCGCCGCGTAAATCCCGTGCTCGTTGCCGCCGACCTCGAGTGTTTTTGCCGCTGCCAGCTTCTCGCGCAGCGCCGCCGCCTGCTTCCCCAATCCCTCCGCCTTCAGTTCCGGAAAAAACCGCTCTGTCTTTTTCTGGCTCATGGACCTTTCCCGCGACCCTTGCTAGAAAGCCGGGCTTCGAAGCTGGGCTTTGTATTGTCGTGCCTTCCGGTCGTTCCACAGTTGTTAAGTATAGGGAACTGCCGGGAAGTTTCACTATCTCGAGAATCGCCGCCTGGACCGCAGGGGGTCAAAACAAACCAACCAGGCCGCCCGGCTAGTCGAACCTCTTCTTTATCTTCACATCGATGCCAAATGTTCCGTTGTAATCCCGGAGCGCGATGATCGACACGTTGCGGTTCACGTTGTACTCCACCTGAATCACCTGCTGCTGCGTCGAGCTGACATTGCTTACATAGGTGATCGTCAGGTTGCGTGCGATCTGCTGCTCCACGGTAATTCGCGCTGCCGCGTTTTGCTCCGAGCCCGTCGAGCCGACTCCCCCGAGCCCCGGATCGACGCGCAATCGCGTGATGCCGAACAGTTTTTCCAACCGGCCGCCCAGCTGGCTGGAAATCGCTTCTGATAAGAGCTGCGACGCTCCCGAGCCCGCGCTTGCGGCTCCCGCTCCGGTTCCGCCGCTGCGCACTTCCGATTCCGTGCTGGTCTGCCCCAGCGCCAGCAAGGTGATGATGTCGTTGCTCGGCAGCGGCGGATCGGAACGGTAGGAGAGCGAGAGCTTGTTCGCCGGTCCGCTGAAGTTCAGCGTGATTTCATACTGCTGAATGGTGGTCGTGGCTTCCACGTTGATGTCCGGATTCAGCTGGAAGGGGTTGGCAAAGTTCAAATCCCCCCGCGCCACGCGGTAGCGGCTGCCGTGGAAATAGAGGTCGCCCGAAAGCACGTGAATGTGCCCGAGCAGAATCGGATGATCCCAGGTGCCGCGCACGCGCAGGTTGGCTTCCGCCTCGAGTTCCGCGCTCGGCCATTCCATGCGCGCATCGGGAGTCGAAACCGCCTCTACGTCAAACTGCAAATTGCGCAGGAAGGCGGAACTGCTCGCGGTCGGGGCGCCCGGCTGGCCGCCGATCAGATTGCCCGCTGTCTCTAGCCCCCCGCTCATGTTCACGCGCGCAATCGCGACGCGCCCGGAAACCAGGCCGCCCTGGGGCGTGCCGGTAAGCCGCAGCGTTCCCGCCGCCTGCCAGCTCATGCCTTCGGGGTAGCGGATGCGCACGGCGTCGGTGCGCGTGGTGATGTCGAAGCGGATCGGGCGGTCCGCATAGTAGACGCTGCCGCTGGCGTTCAGCGTTCCGCCGCCCACCTGCGCGGTGAGATTCTCGAAATAGAGCCTGGAAGCGTCAAAAATCAGGTCGCCTCGGATACCGCTCAACCCGGTCGGGAAATCGATGGCGCGCGCTTGCGCGTTTTCGATGTGAACTTTGCCGGTGATGCGCGGGCGATCGAGCGTTCCTTCAAAAGCGGCGTTCACCTGCGCCGGACCGCGCGCGTCGAGGCCGGGCACGAAACCGCTCAGCAAGCGCAGGTCGAGCGCGCCGTTCAGGTTCAGGCTGACGTTGCGCCGTCCGGTGAATTTCACGTTGCCGGCGATCTGAAAGTTGGTATCGGCTCCTTTGAGGGTCGCGGAATCGATCGAGATTTCGTCGGTCGAGGAGCGGAAGTGGATCGGCCCGGTATTTTCCAGCTGCACGTTGGCGTAGTTCATCAGCAGCCGCGAGAACCGCGCATCCACCACGATGCCGTCCGGCCGCCGCAGATTTCCTTCCATGGAAACTTCGCCGTCCGCCGTTCCGTGTCCGCTGATCTCGCGCATGTGCAGAGCGGTCAGCAGGAATGGATCTAGGTTGATGTTCTCGAGCCGGACCCGTCCGTTGATCGGATAGGGATCGGCGAGCCCCAGAGAATAGCCGCCGGAAATTCCGCCGCCGCTCATGGCCGAGTGCAAATCGAGCTTGGCGACCTGCCCGTCGGAGTGCAGTTCGCCGTCGAAACTGCCAATCACCTCCTGCCCGACGCGAAAATCCACCACGCGCACCGTGCCCTCGCCCTGCGGCGCCCAATAGGGCCCGGAAGCTTTCAGGTGAAAGGAAATCTGTCCGGAAATCGGAAGCCGTTCGGTTTGCAGCTTCTGGAAGTTGCCGAGCGGCAGGGCCGCGCCCACCAGGTCGGCGGAAATGCTCTGGGTCGAAACGCGGTAAGCCGCGCTTCCGGTGATGATGCCGGCTCCGCCGACTTCCTTGCCGGGCGCGAACACGCGCAGCTCGGCGTTGCTGATGCGCGCCTCATCGGGCTGCACGTTCAGCTGGCCGCGCAGGCGGTTGAATTCAAATCCGTAGACCTTGCCTTCGGCCAGATCGAAAAGCCCGGTAACCGCGGGATCTCGGCGCGTTCCGCGTCCGTGGAACTGCCCGGTGAGGGTTCCTTCGACGGGATATTTTTCACCGGCCAGCGCCAGCACGCTGTCGATCGGGATTTTCTCGACGTTGGCCTCGGCGTTCCATTCGCTGTCGGGCTCGAAACTCCATTGGTCGAAGCCGAGATGACCGGAGAAATCGGCGCGCATCGCGCCGTATTGCATGTGCCCGTGCGCGACGCTAAGTTCCGCAGCAGAGTAAGTGACATCGCCTTCGACCGAGTCGGCATGGAATTTTCCGTAAGCCAGCCGCTCGCCGCGCGCGTGCCCGCTAAACACCGGTCGCGCCAGCGGCCCGCTCATTCTCCCGTCCCAACGGGCCGCGCCGCGGAGGTGCGGAGCGAGCTCTTCGGGCGTTCCGGAGGCAACGCCTTCGATCGACTGGACGAAGTCGTTGAATGCTGCGAGCTCATCGGCGCGCAGGTGAAGCTCCAGGATCGAATCGCTGTGGCCGAGCGTTCCGCTGGCCTGAATGCGGCTTTGCGGGGTTTCAAACAGGGCGGACTCGAGAGTGAGAATCTGGGGATCCTGTTTGTAGCTGAATTTCCAGTCGGCCGTGACCGGAATGTGGCCGGGAGCGACTTCATCGGGAGCGGTCCAATGGGTTTGCCCGGAAATCTCGAAATGCTGAAAGGCCCCTTTCCAGGTCTCGACGGTGTCGGCGGCCAGGATCGCATCCCAGTGCAGATGATCGATGGGAAAACCGCTGTGTTCGATGGCCGGAAGAATCTGCGCGATGCGCATTCCCTCGACGCGGGTCTGGGCGCGGAACTCCAAGCCGGGGAGCCGCATGCCGACGCGGCCTTTGACCGAGCCGCCGAAGGCATAAGCGGCGAAATTCGGAATGTCCAGACCTTTTTTGTCGAGCTTGTAGTCGCCGCTGCTGCGCAAGCCGCCCTGGTGGAGAATGTCGTAGTGCAAAACGATCTCGGAACCGGAATAGCTGCCGGTGCCCTGGAGGTCGCCTTGGGCGTAGCTGCCTTCGCCGCGCAAGTCCACTTTGCCTGCCGGAGTAAGCGGCGCGCGCAAGATTTTGCGGAAGTCGGAAAGGTTGACCCAGGCGCGATAGCGGTATTTCCACTGCGGGGAAGAAAAGTCCGTCATTTCGGCTTCGAGGTCGATCCGCGAGGTGCCAACGCCGAACTGACCCTGGTCGATCGCGAAGCCGCCGCGCGACAACGTGAACTTGGCAGAGACGGTCAGCGGGACCGGGAGGAAGCGCTTGCTGGTGAAAAGCAGGTTGTTCCAGTCACAGGTGCCGGCATAGAGCGGATTTTCCGCGCTGCCGCTCGCGGCCAGGTGCAATTGAAGATCACGGCCTTCAAGCGCCAGCGGCGTTTTGACGTCGTTGTAGAGGACGTAGCCGTCGCTGAGGGAAAAGCGGCGGATGCGCAGATCGAGAATCGTCTCGCGCCAGGGCTTGCCGGAAGCGGTTCGGGCGCGGCGGGCGAGGGGGATGTTGCTGCTGCCGTCGCGTTCCGCGCGAAGGTGCAGGTGCGGCCCCAAGACCACAATTTCCTTAAGAGAAATTTTCCGGCCCCAGACCGAATCGACGCGAAGGCCGGCGCGAATCTCTTCGGCGGAAAACAAGGGAGGGGTACCGGCCGGTTCCTTGCCGTGAATGACCACGCCTTTGACGGTGGCCTCGAGGGCCAGCCACTCGACCGAGAGACTGCGGATTTCCGTCTGCCCGCCGGTAATGGAATTGATGCGTTCGATGGCCAGCCGGCGCAACAGCGGGTTGCCCGCTCCCGAGCCGAAGAAGACGACCACGGCAATGAGGATCAGAACCACTTTGACGCCAAGCACCCAAGCCATGCGGCGCAGCCATTTCCACTTTCGCCGGATGGTTTGCTCGGTCGTCACCGCTCGGTCTCCTCGAGCATTTTTGTGACGCGCAGACGGCCGTGGCTTTCCTTGAGCCAGCGCTCGGCCTGCTCGTTGATGCCGCGCTGGATGAGGGCTTCCTGAATGAAGTCGCGGGCGGCATCGAAGGTCGGCGGAGTCGTGCCGCGCGCCTGCGCGCGCGGTAAGAGCGCGTTCTGGTAGAAGTCCCGGATGGCCTGTTCGTCCACCTGGACCGTGGGGCGGAAGCGCGAGTCGAGATAGCTGTTGAGGAAGAGCTGATCGGAGGTGACGCGGCGAATGTCGGCGGGGCCAAGCCCGGCAAGCTTCTGGCGGGCCTCAAAATCTTCCTTGGAAGAAAAACCCTCGACCAGGCGATCGACCGCGCGGTCGATGTCAACTTCGGCGGGCTGCGGCGTGCGGGCGACGATGGCTTCGTTGCGCACAATCCATTGATCGATCAGGCGATCGAGGATTTCCGCGTCGCTCTCTGCCTTGCCTTCCACCAGCAGCTGATAACGGGAAAGCAGACGAATGTCGCTAGCCAGAATGACATCGTTCTCAATGCGCGCCACGATTCTGTCGATCACCTGCTGCGAGAACGCCAACGGCACCAAGAAAAGCCAGAACACGAGGCCAACCGCCGTCCGCCACGTTGCTGTCGCGCTGGACATCAGAAACTCGATCCTAGACTGAAGAATACCTGGAAGGCAGGCAAGCGCGTCGACTGGAATCCGAGCGAGCCCGTAGGGCAGGTCGCGGGCGTGGTCCCTTTGGGGCAAGGAATCGGAATCACGAAATGCGGACGATTGAGGGCATAGCCGAGGTCCACGCGAATGGGCCCGACCGGAGTGGCGTAGCGCGCGCCGATGCCTATGGTGTGCGAGAAGTAGCTAAGTTCATTGCTGCAGTTTAGCTGGCATTGCTTGGGGTTGGCCGGGTCAAAAACGGGTCGGGGCGTACTCCAGTGCAGGTTGACCTTGTTGATCTCGCTGAAGACATTGCCGCCGTCATAAAACAGCGTGCCGCCCACCTTCGTTCCTACCCACGGCAAATGCATGGGAAAACGAAATTCCTGGTTGAAGATCAGGAGAGCCTGCCCGCCCACCGGAAAACCGGTGATCGAGTCGCGCGGACCGGCCTGGTTCAGGGCGAAGCCGCGCAGCGTAGTGCCGCCGCCGGCATACAAACGCTCCGGTAGCGGGATCACGCGGGGAAGGGGCTCGACGGTGGGCGCGGGAAAGGTGAGCGAAACGGTATCGCGGTAAGGCGCGAGCAAGCCGAAGCGGAAGGAACGGGCAAAGCTGAAGCGGCGCTTGATCGAGTGGTAGGACGAGTTCTGGTAGAGCAAGCGAAAAAAGCTCGCGCTCGAACCAAGATAGGTGTCGGAGATTGCGAAGTCGGCGCTGTTGAGCCAGCCCTTGCTGGCGTCGGCGGGGTTGTCGCGCGTGTCGCGCACCCAGGTGCCGCTGAACTCAGAGATCAAGGTCGGCTGTTGGAACAGCGGAATTTCCTCGGGTGGAATATTGAGATTGGAAACGAGAATCTTGCGGAAGCTGTAGCGAGCCAGAAGCGTGGTGGCATGGGACTCCTGGTCGGTAAGCTGGACTGAACCTTCGTAGTGCGTTTCGGTAAAGGTGTTGATGTCGCGCGTGCGTTCCGCGAAAGCCGTGGCCTGAATGCTCAACTTCGGATTGCCGAACGTGCTGGGCGCGCTGTAGCCCAGCAGGGCGCGGCCTTGCAAGGTGCTGCCACGCAGCTTAAAAGAGAGCGTATCGGCGCGGCCGGTCAGATTGAGCTTGCTGATTTCAAAGATGCCGCGCGGAGCGGCCTGCACTTCTCCGCCGGTCGGGCTGGTGGTGCTGGCCAGACGCTGCACTTCGAAGCCGCCGCCGTAAGCAATGGTATAGCGCTTGGCTTCTTCGACCAGCACCACGATATCTTTGTCGGGATCGGTGCCGGTCGGATTCTGCGGAACGATGGTGACGCGATTGAACACCCCCAGGTTGTAAAGGCGGCGCTGCGAATCGACGACCTGCCCTTCGCGCAGCGGTTGGGCCGGTTGCACCTGCACTTCCCTCTGGATCACGTTGGGGCGGGTGTGATCATAGCCGGTCAAAAGGATGCGGCGAACGTGGACTTGCGGTCCTTCATGAATGGTGTAGACCAGGCGGACGGCGTCCTGCTGGGGCGGAGCCACCTTCTTGTCGGCGCGGGCTTCGCTCGCTTTATCGACGAGCGAATTCGCGGAGTTTTCAATGGCCGGGGCAGTCACGGGCTCGACGGTTGATTCGAAGCTGGCTTGCGGGAAACCTTCATTGAAATAGAGCGCCAGGATGTTGGCGCGATCGCTGCCGACGTTGGCTTCCGAATAGGGCTGGCCGGGGCCGGAAGCAATGACGCCAAGCAGTTCTTCCTGTCCGAAAATCTGATTTCCCTCGATGTCCAGTTTGGCGACGCGAGTCTGCAGGCCTTCGTTGATGACGAAGCGAATGAACAGGTTTCCTTCCTTGCTTTGGTAATTGTCGTTTACTTGCGCGATGACGGTGGCGGCGGCGAAGCCGTTCGAACGGTACAGGCTCTCCATGGACTGGCGGTCATTTTCCAGGATGCGGCGGCTGAACTTGCCGCGGGAACCAAAGGCCGCTTTGTAGATTTGTAGGCGTTCAGAAAGCAGGTCCGTGCCGAAGTAATGATTGCCGCTGATCTCGATGCCAATCAGCTTGTGGCGGTCTCCCCGTTCGATCTTGTAGGTGATGACCTGCTCTTCGCCCTTCCAGAGCTTGCTTTGCACTTCGCGCATCGCGGTTGTGTATTCCACGCTGGCGTCGAAATAGCCCTCGCGCTCCAGGCGCTCGCGAATGTTGCGCTTGCCTTCTTCCAGCAGGTCGGCGTCGACGGCACCTTCCTGATAGATCGGAACCAGCCTTTTCAGTTCGCCGCCCGAGATTTTTGTGCCGATGACCTCGACCTTGACGCGGGCCCCTTCCGACACGTCCAGCGTGAAATCGACCGTGTTCTTGGCCGCGTCGTGAAGGCCGCGGCGAACCGCGGCGCGGCCGGAGAGGTGCCCCTTTTTGACGAGGTACTTGCGAATGCGCTCGGTTCCGTTCTGGATGCGGTTGCTGGTGATAAAGGTGCCGGGCTTCATCTTGAGCTTGGAGACGATTTCGGCGTCCGGGTATTCGGTGTTGTTGGTGAGATGAAGGGCGCCAGTGCGGGCGCGCACACCGGGATCGATGCCGACGAGCACGTCCATCTGGTGTTCGGCGAAATTCGGACGGAGTTCCGCGTTGAGTTTGGCGTTGTAGAAGCCCTCTTCCACGAGGCGCGCGCGCAGGTGCTCGAGGGCGTCGTCTAGCGTTTCCTTGCGGAAGACTTCGCCCAAGGTGATCTGCATGGCGGCCGCCGCGGAGGCTTCGCTCGGAGGCGGCTTCAGGCCCAGAAGAATGACCTGATTGAAGAAAAGATTTTCTCTCACCACAAAGTCCACGCGCACGCCGCCGTCTACCGTTTCCGAGACCGCGCGGATATCGGAATATTTTCCGGAACGATAAAGCGCTTTCAGACTGGCGGCGACCTGCGCCGGATCAAGCGGCTTGCCGATCTCGAGCGAGATGGGATTTCCGGCGACGCCCAGGACTTTGCCGTCGGCCGTCACCACGCGGTAATCCACCAGCGGACGGGCGCTCTCTGGCCCAGCACCTGGCGACGCCGCTGGTTGCTGCCCGCAAGGGGCCGCCGGCATTCCTCCGGTGAGGAGCGCCGCGAGCATCGCGCCGCACAGCCATCTCACACAATTCGCCCTCATGCACCCAATTTGCTCAGACGAAGGGTAGCACAGGGGCGTTGCCCGCTTCCGCATCGCCTGTCGGTTTGCGCGCGGTCTGGAAGCGACCGGCTTTGGCGCTATGATCGTGACATGGTGAAGCGCGCGGCAGAAGCGGATGAACACTTGAAAGCAAACCCGGATTGGCAGCGATACTCTCGGCAAATCCTCTTTGCCGGGATTGGCGGCGCGGGGCAACGGCGCCTGCTTCAGTCGAGCGCCGTGGTGGTTGGCTGCGGGGCGATCGGCGCGCTAACCGCACAGCTTTTGGCGCGCGCCGGGGTGGGAAGGCTGCGCGTGATTGACCGCGATTTTGTGGAAGCGTCGAACCTGCAGCGGCAAGCGCTGTTTGATGAGGAGGACGCCAGGAACGCTTGGCCGAAAGCGGTGGCGGCCTGCCGTAAGCTGCGCCTGCTGAACTCCGGGATCGAGATCGAAGGCGTGGTATCGGACCTGACCGCGCGCAATGTCCGTGAGTTGCTGGCCGGCGCCGATTTGATCCTGGACGGCACCGACAACTTCGAGACGAGGTTTTTGCTGAACGACTACGCGGTCGAAACCGGGCGGCCGTGGATTTACGCAGCGGCGGTCGGCAGCTACGGCGTTATGTTCGCCATCCGGCCGGGTCAAACGGCTTGTTTCGCTTGCCTGGTCGAAACGGACGACGGCGGGAGAATGCTCGAGGAGACGTGCGACACAATCGGGGTGTTGGGCCCGGCCGTCGCTCTGGTGTCGTCGCTTGAAGCGGGCGAAGCGCTGAAGTTCTTGTCGGGCGAGGTGCGGGCGCTGCACGGGCGCCTGGCTTCGTGCGACGTGTGGAGCGGGCGAATGCAATCGCTCGGCGTCGAGCGGAACCCGGCCTGCCGGGCCTGCGCGCGGCGCGAGTTCACCTATCTTTCTGGCGAAGCGCAACCGCATGTCACCATGTGCGGACGCGATTCGGTGCAGATTCACGAGCGGCACCGGCGCCTCGACTTGGCTTCGCTCGAGGCCCACCTCCTGGCGGCCGGGTTGGCGGTGCGTGCCAACGATTTTCTGCTGAAGTTCAGCGCGCCGCCCTATGAAATGACGGTGTTCGCTGACGGGCGGGCGATTCTGAAAGGTTCGACCGATCCGGCGGTGGCCAGATCGTTGTATGCGCGCTATATCGGAGCGTGAAGACCCGAAGGGCCCGGGGCTAGCGCAGTGCTCCGCTGCGGCCGGGCGGGGTGCGCATGGACGCCCGGTCCAGGTTCTCGCGCAGATTCATGAGCGTCAAAAAGGTGCTCAGGATGCGGGCTTTCAGGTCGTCGGTGAGGGCCATGCCGCTGGTGGCGACCCGCGCCAGTTTCTCGCCGCTTTCCGTGATGAAGCGCATGATTTCGCGCTGACGCTCGTGCGGCGTGTTGCCCAGAGCGGTTTCACGGCGCATTTCAGAGCAACTGCCTTCCAAAGACAAGGTGTAGTGCAGCACGCAGAGCTTCTGCTCTTCTAGAGCATGCGGCGTGGTGCTCTTGCAGCCTGCGATGTGGCAGGAAGTCGGCATTGCTTGGCTATCAACAAAGGTAGCCACAGGAACGGAGAAAAAGCCAGAGCGGTTCGCGGGCCATGTGCGCTCTGCGTAAGCAGGCTGGCGCTAGGCGACACAGCAGGGCGCGGCAAGAAAATGCATTGACAAATTTATTCACACGCCTGTATTTTTATACAGGAGGCCATGACCGGTTGCAGATGGCGAGCGCCAAGACATTTCGGCACGGCCAGATCCTGAGACTGGTGACCGCGGAGCGCATCGCCAACCAGGAGGAGCTGCGGCGGCGTCTGTCGACACAGAAACTGCGGGTGACGCAGGCGACCCTCTCGCGCGATTTGCACGAGCTGAAGCTGGTGAAAACGCCCGCAGGCTACCGCCAGACGGCGGCGCTCACGGAAGAAGCGGCCCCCATGCCGCCCTTGGTACGCGCCTTGTCGGAGTTCCTGCTGGATATTCGTCCCGCCGAGAATATGCTGGTTTTGAAAACTCCGCCGAGCGGAGCACAGCCCCTGGCCGCGGCGGTGGACGCTGCGAAATTTCCGGAAATTGCCGGAACCATCGCCGGCGACGACACCGTGCTGATCATCACGCCCAGCAAAAAGCAGCGCACGGCGCTGCAGCAAAAGATCGAATCGTTCCTGAGCCGCCCGCTGCGCAGCCGCGCTTCATAGCATGAAAAACCCCCGAAACATCGCGGTAGTAGGTGTCTCCGGCTACACCGGCTTGGAGCTCGCGAAAATCCTCCTGCGCCATCCCGCGGCGGAGCAGCTGACGTTTTATATGCGTGACACCCAGGGCGCGCGCTGCCTGACGGAACTTTTTCCAGAGCTGCGCGGGCGGGGTGCGGCGCCGCTGCGGCCGTTTTCGCTGGCAGCGCTGGCCGGCAGCGGCGCGGGAACGGCGTTTTTGGCCACGCCGCACGAGGCTTCAGCGGAGATCGCGCCGGCTTTGCTCGAAGCCGGAATAAGGGTTGTGGACTTGAGCGGCGCCTTCCGCTTCCGCCAAGCGGAGACCTTCGCGCGCTGGTACAAGCTGCCGGTGCCGCATGCCGCTTGGCTCGACCGGGCGGTTTATGGGCTGCCTGAACTCTATGCGGACGAGATTGCCCGGGCGCGGTTGATTGCCAATCCCGGTTGTTATGCCACCAGCGTGATTTTGGCGCTGCGGCCTTTAGTAGATGCCGGCTGGATTCTGGCGGAAGCGAACGTAGTGTGCGACGCGAAGTCGGGCGCCACCGGGGCGGGCAAGGAGCTGCGGCGCGACCTGCAGTTTTCCGAGCTGGATGAAAACTTCAAGGCCTACAACCTGTTCGCGCACCGGCACACGCCCGAGATCGCCGAGCAAACCGGGCTCGCGGAATCGCAGCTCGTCTTTGCTACCCACCTGCTGCCGTTGGCGCGGGGAATTCTTTCCACCATTTATGTGTCGCTCGCCGAAGAGCGCACAGCGCAGGAAGTGGAAGCGCTCTATCGCCGCAGCTATGCCGGTCGGCCCATGGTAAGGATCAGTGAAGCCGGGGAATTGCCAGAGCTGCAGCACGTGGCGCACACGAATTTTTGCGACATTGGATTCGCAATCCATACCGGCGGGCGGCAGTTGATCGTGGTGTCGTGTCTCGACAATTTGGGGAAAGGCGCGGCTGGGCAGGCCGTGCAGAATTTCAATCTCTTGCTGGAAATCGAGGAGCAAACGGGGCTCAAATGAAAATTGTCATCAAATTTGCGGGGGCTTTGCTGGAAGAGGCGAAGACGGTGAAGGCGCTGGCGGCGCAGGTGGCGGCGCTCGCCAGGCACGGCCACCGGATTCTGGTGGTGCACGGCGGCGGGCGCGTTTTTACCGCGACGCTGAAGCGCATGGGAATTGAAAGCCGATTTGTCGCCGGCTTGCGCGTCACCGACCGCGAGACGCGCGATGTGGCGGTGATGGTGTTTGCCGGGTTGCTGAACAAGCAGCTGGCGGCGGCCATTTCGGCGGCCGGGCAGCCGGCCATCGGCATTTCCGCGGCGGACGCGCAATGTTTCCGGGCCGAGCCGCTGGTGCACAACGATACGGAAGGCAGTCTCGGCTACGTCGGCTACTTGACCGGAGCCAATACCGCGCTGCTGGCTGCGCTGTGGAATCAGGGGCTGGTTCCCGTAGCGGCTTGCCTTGGGCTCGGGCCGGACGAGGAGCTCTACAACATCAACGCCGACCATATGGCGGCGGCTTCGGCGGAATACCTGCGAGCGGACCAGCTTATCTATCTAACCGACGTCGACGGGGTGCAGGAAGGCAACCGGACGCTCCCGGCCGTCGCCTGCGACGAAATCGACCGGCTGGTGCAGAACAAAGTGGTTTCGGGCGGGATGGTGCTGAAACTGGAAGCGGCGCGGCGCGCGCTCGAAGGCGGAGTTGCGGGTGTGCACATCGTCGGCGGAACCATTCCCGGCGGATTACTGGCTGCGGTCGAGGCGGCAGGCGCCGCTTCCCCGTCTGAAGCGCCGGGCACGCGGGTATTGCACGAACCCGCGGCGGCGAGCGTTCGCGCGGCGTTGTCGGCGGCTTGATGATGGGCAAACTCAGGAAAAGCCGGGCGGGGTCGGGCGGCTCGCGGCAAAAAGCGAACGAGCTGGCAAGAGCCGTGGCCTTGGCCGATCGATACTTGCTGCCGACCTACAAGCGGCCGGCCATGGTGTTCACATACGGGCGCGGCGCTTATGTTTTCGATTCGGCGGGCAAAAGGTATCTGGACTTTTTGGGCGGAATCGCAGTGAACGCGCTCGGCCACGCCCATCCGCGGATTGTTCGAACCATCCGGCGCGAAGCCGGCCGCGCCATCCACCTTTCCAATCTGTTTCACAACCAGTTTCAAGGACCGCTAGCCAAAAAACTCGCGGAATGGTCGGGCTTGAGCCGGGTATTTTTCGCAAACAGCGGCACGGAAGCGATTGATGGGGCCCTGAAGCTCGCGCGTTTGTGCGCAGGGCCGGCGCAAGATTCGGCCGCCGGGGCCACGGGCAAGACGCGCATTCTGGCCATGAGCAATTCGTTTCACGGCCGGACCTTCGGCGCGCTGAGCGTGACGTCGACCGAGAAGTACCGGCTGCCGTTTCTGCCGCTGGTGCCGGGCGTCGAGTTCGTGGCCTTTAACGACGTGGCCGACCTGGAAGCGAAGTTCGACTCTACGGTTTCGGCAGTGATCCTCGAACCGATTCAGGGCGAGGGCGGAATCTATCCGGTCAGCGAGGAATTCTGGCTCCGCGCGCGGTCGTTGACGAGCGAACACGGCGCGCTGCTGATTGCAGATGAGATTCAATGTGGACTCGGCCGGACCGGACGCTATTTCGCCTATCAGAGATTCAAGGCCAAGCCGGACATCGCCGTGATCGCCAAGCCGCTGGCCGCGGGGCTTCCGCTCGGCGCGATTTTGACCAATGATCAAGTAGCCTCGCGCGTGACTCCCGGTCTGCACGGGACGACGTTTGGCGGCGGTCCGATGATTTGCGCGGTGGCGCTCGAGACGCTGGAAACCATCCAGGAAGAAAAGCTGCTCGCGAACGTTCGCGCCCGCGGCGCAGAGCTGCGCGCCGGGCTGGAAAAGCTGAAGTCGAAGCTGCACTTCATCAAAGAGATCCGCGGCGAAGGCTGCATGCTGGGCGTGGAGCTTTCCCTCGACGGCGCAGCGTTCGTTAGCGAAGCCTTGCGGCAGGGCCTGCTCGTCAACTGCACGCAGCAGTACACCATTCGCCTGCTGCCCCCGTTTTTGATCAGCCGTGCGCAGGTGCGCGAATTCCTGCGCTTATTTGAAAAGGTTCTGTGCGAGGCCCTGCCGGCGGTCCCGGCGGCGGCTTCTGAAAGCAAGGTTTCGTCGCCGGCGGCCAAGTCCGCGGCGTCTAGTTCGAGGTGAAAATGGCAACGACGACACTGGCAATCCCGGCGCAGGAAAGCAACGATCTCCTTACGGGAGCGGAATGGAGCCCGGCGCATTCGCGCGAACTGCTGGCCATTACCGCCGACATCAAGGCCCATCCGGCGCGCTACGCAAGCACGCTGCGCGGCAAGTTTCTGGCGCTGATTTTCGAGAAGCCGTCGCTGCGCACGCGCGTGACGTTCGAGGTCGGCATCCAGAGCATGGGCGGCCACGTGGTGTTTTTAGACCACACCCAGGCGCGGCTCGGCGAGCGCGAATCGATCGCCGACGTGGCGCGGAACCTCGAGCGCTGGGTGCAGGGCATCGTCGCGCGCGTCTACGAGCAGCGCGTGCTGGAGGAAATGGCGGCGACCACCGAGATTCCGGTGGTCAACGCGCTTTCCGACCGCTTTCATCCCTGCCAGGCGCTGGCGGACTACTTCACGCTGGAGGAAAAGTTCGGTGCGCTCAAAGGATTGAAGCTGGCCTACGTCGGCGACGGCAACAATGTCTGCCATTCGCTGCTTTACTTGGGCGCGCGTCTCGGCGTAAATCTGCGGATTGCCACGCCGACCAACTACGCTCCGGACGACGATGTGATTGCGGATTCGCGCCGCGTCGCCAAGGAAAGCAAAGCAAAGATCGAGCTCTTTACCGACCCGCGCGAAGCAGTCGAGGGCGTGCAAGCGGTCTATACCGACGCCTGGACCAGCATGGG
>Ga0126370_10000661_pt1 | contig 14697 bp, 9 predicted proteins | sample PanSoiMetaPlot_3_FD_92586 | JGI IMG/M metagenome (GOLD analysis project Ga0126370, IMG submission 92586) | Tropical forest soil microbial communities from Panama - MetaG Plot_3 | ecosystem: Environmental > Terrestrial > Soil > Tropical forest > Bulk soil | place: Panama | collected 2016-02-17 | reverse complement strand
CGGCGCGGAACCTGTTGCGGGATCCCGCATTGCTTGCGGCGATGGCCGCGGCGAGTCTGATTCAGGCGAGTCACGCGGTTTATTACGGTTTTTCCGCGCTCGATTGGGCGGCGGCGGGACTCGACGGCGGCGCGATCGGGGCGCTCTGGGCGCTGGGCGTGATCGCAGAAATCGTGCTGTTCGCAATGTCCGGGCGCCTGCCGGTTGCCCCGACGACGCTCATCCTATTCGGCGCCGCGGGCGCGGTCGTTCGCTGGGGTGCCATGGCGTTCGATCCGCCGGCCGCGTTGCTTGCTCCGTTGCAATGTCTGCATGGCCTGTCATTCGGCGCGACGCACCTCGGCGCGCTGGGCTTCATCGCGCGCACCGCACCGGCCGAAGCCGGCGCGACCGCTCAGGGCTACCTCGCCGTGGCGCTTGGCCTCGCGATGGCTGCGGCGATGGCAGCTGCCGGCGTGCTCTATGCGCGCTGGGGGAGCTTCGCTTATGCCGCCATGGCGCTCGTTGCTGCTGCCGGCGGCATCTTTGCTTTAGCCGCCCGCAGCCTTACCGCGGGGAAATAACTCCGTAGCTCGTTCTCGACAGAAGCGCACCTCACTCGCAGGTATTGTACATTGCGGTGAGCTCACGCCCGCTCAGATACATCATGCGCGGAGAGAGGCCGCCGCGCCGGGCGATCCAGCTGCGGACCTGCTCGGGATAGATGTCCATCAACAGTCGCGTCGCCTCGCGGCTCGTCACCTGCTGACCGTTGCCGCCGGGATGCCATGCCGCGTGGAAGCCGAGCCGCGCGCGCGGCGTGACGCAGATGCGATTGCGCGGGATCACGCCGAGCAGCATGGTGCACGCCGACAGGCACGGCCCATCGATGATCACCCGCTCGCCCGAGCCCCGTAACGCCACGAGGTTTTCGAGATAAGGGCCGATTTGCCCCCCGGAATCCGCCCTGATGCGTACCGTCGCGTGCGCATTGGAAAGCGTCAGCGCCGCCGCAACGGCGCCGGCCAGAACAGCAATTTTCATGATTGCCCTCTCCGTGCTCCCGGCGCCGACCCCGGCTGAGGTGGCGCCGCCCTCGCTCCGATCTTTCAAATCAAATGTGGGCTAAATGTGAACGGCCCCGCGGACGCCACCCGGCGTTGCCCTACATGGTTACCCCGCCAAGTCCCCCCGAGTTCCTTCATCCCCACAGCGCCGGCGCCGGCGGGTGGACGCGGCTATCCTCGTAACGCAGCCCATCCGGCCGGTCGTGTGCGAGCAGGAGCGGACCGTCGAGATCGACCACGCGCGCGCGCTGCGCAAGCAGCATGGCCGGCGCCATCGACAGCGAGGTTGCAACCATGCAGCCGACCATGAGCGTCAATCCGAGCCGCTCGGCTTCGCGCGCCATGGCGAGCGCCCCGGTCAGGCCGCCAGCCTTGTCGAGCTTGATGTTGACGGCGTCGTACTTCCCCACGAGCGCGGAAACCGACGCGCTCGCATGCGCGCTCTCATCCGCGCAGATTGGAAGCGGGTGGACGATCCGTGCGAGCGCATCGTCGTGCTCCGCCGGCAGGGGCTGCTCGATGAGCGTCACGGCGGCCTCTGCGCAAGCGGCGAGGTTTGTGGCGAGATCGCTCTCCGTCCAACCCTCGTTGGCGTCGACGATCAACTCGGCGCGCGGCGCGGCGCGCCGCACCGCCGCAATCCGCGCGGGATCGCCTTGCGCGCCGACCTTGATCTTGAGCAGCGCCCGCTCGGCCCCGGCAGCGGCCTTTGCCATGGCTTCCGGCGTGGCGAGCGAGATCGTGTAGGCGGTGGTGACAGCCTTGGGCGCGGACATGCCAAGCAGCTCGTGGATCGGCCGTCCGGCACGCTTGGCGGCCAGATCCCAGAACGCGCAGTCGAGCGCGTTGCGCGCCGCGCCCGGCGCCATGGCAGACTGCAGCCGTTCGCGATCAAGGCCGCGGCCGATCTCCACGCGCATCCCTTCGATCGCCGCCGCCACGCCGTCGACGGTTTCGCCGTAACGCGCGTAGGGCACGCATTCGCCGCGCCCGCGATGGGTACGGTCAGAGAGCTCGGCGACCACGACCACGGCCTCGGTCTTGGCGCCGCGGCTGATGGAAAAGGTGCCGGCAATCGGCCAGCGTTCCACGCGCACGGACAGGGTGAGGGGGGTCATCGGTAGTGCATCATACGCAATCACATTGCTGGAGCGCAGCCCGTCACCACTGCCTCTCACGCTGATTCCAGTCCGTGCGAACGTGAGCTCAAAGCAAACGGCCATGGAGCAGCAATCGCAAACGAAATCGGGCGTGAGGGGCACGAGGTGCCGCGGTCCACAGGGCGTGGTTTGTGCGCTTCTCGCATGTTGCACCATCTTGGGTCTTGGTCCGATGCGTGCACTCGCGCAAACCGAGGAAGGCCCAGCGATCTATACCTACGCGGGCCCCGATCGCGGACAGCGCCTGATCGCCAAGGCGCGGGAGGAGGGCTCACTTACGCTCTATACCTCGATAGCGACGACGGAGTCGGCCCCGCTCGCACGCGCCTTCGAGAGCAAGTACGGGGTCAAGGTGCAGCTCTGGCGCGCGCTGAGCGAGAACGTGGTGCAGCGCGCGCTCACGGAGTCGCGCGGGGGCCGGCGGGGCATGGACGCGGTCGAGACCAACGCGCCCGAGGTCGAGGCGCTCGCACGCGAGACGACGGTCGCGCCATTCCACAGTCCCTATCTCGCCGATCTGCCGCCCTGGGCGATCCCAGGGCACCGGCGCTGGTTTGCTGACCGCGCGAATCTCTGGGTCGTGGGTTACAACACGGGCAAGGTCAGGCGGGAGGAGTTGCCTGCAACGCTCGAGGGTTTCGCCGATCCGCGTTGGAGCGGGCGCCTCGCGCTCGAGGCGACCGACAGCGACTGGATGTACGGCGTCGTCAATTTCATGGGCGAGGAGCGCGGTCTCGCGTTCTTCCGCAAGCTTGCGGCGCTCAAGCCCGAGATGCGCAAAGGACACATCCTGGTGGCTCAGCTGGTGGCTGCTGGCGAATTAGCGGTGTGTCTGACGACCTACAGCGGCAACGCCGACTCCATCAAGGCGAAGGGGGGACCGATCGATTGGGCCGCGGTTGAGCCGCTGGTCGGTCGCCCCCAGGCGATCGCGCTGGCGAAGAACGCGGCGCATCCCCACGCCGCCCTCCTGTTCGCCGACTTCATGCTCTCGCCGGATGGCCAGAAACTGCTCGTGGACATGGGCCGCATTCCGTCGAGCCACACCCAGAGGACGCTGCTTGATCAGTACCGACACGTCATGATCGATCCGGTCAAATGGCTCGACGAGGCGCCGAAATGGCAGCAGATGTGGAGCGAGCTGTTCTTGAAGTAATCAGTCACAACGCGTTGCGTGCAGCCGGATTTATTTTCCCGCTTGAATCTGGGAGCAGTGGATGACGAATGTAGCCAAAGGCCTGCCGTCCCGATCGCATTGGTTGTGGCACGTCCCGCCGACCGCAATTTCAATGCCGGTGAGCACCATTCCCTGCTGACAGTCCGCCTTCCAGATCGTCGCATTTTGGCCGCCCGACCCGCCGTCTGCCAGAACGCGGACCGTGTTGCCCGTCGTGATCTCTTGAGAGTAAGCGCTGCTTGGAAGCAGCGCCAAAAATCCCACCAACACGAGCTTGTCCATGGCCTCCTCCGGTCTGAACGCAGTTTCGAGTGGAGACTGGAATAGCATGCGCGGCAGGCGGAGTGTGCAGTGAATCAGCGCAGCAATGAAGGGCGCAAGCGAGTGGAACTTAGTGGGGCCGCGCCAGCGTGGTCGTCTTTGCCTTCCGAAACGATGCGGGCGCGCTCATCGCGCGCCCGCGGTCTTGATAATCTTCGCTTCGATCAGTCGAACCGCCCGGCGGCGTGGGCGAGCATGGTATAGACCTTCCCCGTCTCCGAGGTGAGATAGGTTCGCGCCAGCATCTGCCCGCGGTCCTCGCGCGAGACTTCCTCCAGCAGCCGCTCGAACTCGCCCACATAGCGATCGACCGCATGTTTGAATTCGCCGTCGCCGCGATAGCGCCTGCGGATTTCCTCGAACGCCTTTTGCCCCTGCATCGTGTAAAGCTTGCGCGTGAAGACGTTGCGTTCGCCGCGTTTGTAGCGGTCCCACAGCTCGGCGGCAGCATCGTGGTCGATCATGCGCGCGATATCGACGGCAAGCGAGTCCAGCGATTCCATGCTGTGCCGCTCGGGGCGCTCGGGCGGACTTGCGCGCGCGGCAGGTGGCTCACGCGCGGGAGCCTCGGCCTCGTGCGAGGCGCGCGTGAGCAGCTCCGAGAGCCAGCCGGCGCGCCCGCCGCCCGCCGCCTGGGAGGGGCGCAGCGTAGGCGCCTCGGCCCGCCTCGCCGGCATCGCTGGCGCAACCATACCGGTGATGTCGGAGCGGGCGCGGGCCGGCTCTCCGCGCGGATTGCCGTTGGTGCGCGCCGGCTCCTCGCGAGCGGCGCCGCGACGGGAGGCGACCTCGAGCGGTTCCATCCGCAGCGCGGCGGGCTCGACCACGTCGAGCTCGCGATTGTGGCGGGCAACGATACGGTTGAGCTCGGCCAACGCTTCGATCTGATCGACGATGACGCGCCGCATGTGCGAAGCGGTGTCCGAGGTCTCCTGCGGCAGCTCGAGGATGCCCTTGCGCAACTCGGCGCGCGTCGTCTCGAGCTCGCGACGCATGTCGCCGCTCATCTGCTTCAACTCGTCGAGAACCTCCGCGAAGCGTTGCGCCGCCTGCGACAGCATGGTGTGCGACTCCTCGCTCGCCTGCTCGTAGATGCTGTGCATGGCCTCGCTAAGGCGCGCCCGCTCCTCCTCGGTGCCACTGCGGATCGCATCGAAGTTCTCCCTGATCGCTTCGGATCCGCTGCTCGCCGATTCCGCGGTCAGGCGAGCGATTTCGCGCGCCCGTTCGCCCGCGCTTTCGAACGACTGATCGAGCACGCCGGCAAAGCGGGTGAGCCGTTCCTCAAGATCAGCAGCTTTGCTGTCGAGGGCGGCCATCAACTGCTCCATCGCCGCGCCACGCTCGGTGAGCGCGCTCTGGGTCTGCCGGTTGCTGCCGTCGACCAACGCCACCGCGTCCGCCAGCGAGCGGGCGTGCACGTCGAACTGACCGGCAAGCTGGCCGAGATCATCGAGCGTCTTCGTCGACATGTCCTTGAAGCTTGCGATGTTGCGCTCGACGTCGCTGTTGGCGGTGCCGGCCTTCTGCGCGACGTCGTTCATTGCCGCGACAAAATCGGCCACGCGTGCAACCAGCGTGCTCTCGATGCCGCTCATGTTCTCGTGCGCGCCGCTCAAGACCTCCTGCAGGAGAATGTTGGCCTCGCGCAGCCGCTCGTAAAGTGTGGTCGCATCGGAATGCAGCATGGTGTGCGTCTCGTGCATCTCTGTAACGGCTGCCGATGCGGTCTGCTTGGATTGCTCGACCGCGCCGTGGGTTGTATCCTGCAGTTCCTTGAGCGTGCGGCTGATGGTCTTGGCCGCGCTTTCGGTCGCCATCTCCGCGCTTTCGCGCAATTCCTTGATCGCGCGATTGACCGCTTCGCTGGTCGTCTCCGTGGCAGCGATGTGGCTTGTCTGTAGGTCCTTGAGCGACTGATTGACCGCGCCGGTCGCGCTCTCGCTCGCCTGGCTAATGAGGCGCGCGATCTGCTCGCTGTTATCCGTCATCGTCTGGGTGAAGTTGAAGCCCTTGGCCTCGATCGCCTTCACCGCCTGATCGGTCACGCGGCCCACTTCGTTCACGAATTCCTCGCTCTTGCGGGTGAGCGCGGCCAAAAGGCCACTCGACTTCTCGTCAACCACTCGCGTTATCTCGGCGGCACGCTGGCCGACCGCAGTCGAAATCTCTTCCGCCTTTCCGACGAAGTTGCGAGCCACCTCGGCGCTCACCGAAAGCAGCGTGCGTTCGACTTCGCTGGCGTTCTGCTTGAGAACGTTGCTGACGCCGGTCGACATGCCGCTGATCATGCGCTCCGCGTCGTGCGCGCTCGCCCGGATCGCGTTGGTGGTATCGGTCGCGAGCTGCGTGAGCGAACGCTCGGCTTCCGCGCTGTTGCTCTTGACCGCCTCGCCCAGCTCATGCATCCGCGAGTTGATAATGCTGGAAGCTGACGTCGAAAGATTGCCGAGCGAGCGCTCCGCCTCCTCGGTGGCGGCCTTGATGCTGCTGCGCAACTGCTCCGCTCGTCCGCCGATCGCTTCGGTGGATGCCGCGGTCAGCTTCTCGATCGCCTGCGCGGCATCGCCGGCGTTGGACCTGATCGCGCTGCTCAAATGCTCGGTGCGGGCGGCGAGCAACTCGGCAGCCGATTGGCTGCGCGCCTCGATCTCCTTGGTCAGGCTTTCGGTGCGCGCGGCGATCAGCTCGGCGGCCGATTGGGTGCGCGCCTCGATCTCGCTGGTCATGCTCTCGGCGCGGCCGCTCAGCAGATTCTCGAACCGGCTGATGCGCGCATCCAGATTGTCCGCGACCTGCGTGGCTTTGACGCCGAGCGTCCTGTCCACGTCCTCGATCTTGGCGCCGATGCTATCGGCGAGTTGTGTTCCGCGCAGGTTGATGACGCCGGTGAGGTCGGCGATGCGCTTGTCCAGCGCGCCGATCACTTCTTTTCCGCCCTCGGCCACCCGCTTGGCGACATCCACGACCTGCGCGGAAAGCGACTCGCTGAGTGTCTGCGTGCGGCCGTCGAGAGCATCGCGGAAACGGTTGAATTGCTGGTCGAGGCTCGCCGTGATCTCGGCCGACTTGACCGTCACGCGGGTGTCGAAATTGTCCAAGTACTCGCGCATCGAGCTGGAAATGTCCTGCGTGCGCTCGCCCAGACGTTCGACCATCTCGCCGCCATAGGTCTTCACCGTGCGGTCGAACTCGGCCAAATGCCGAGTGATTACATTGCCGAGCGTGCCGGCGTCGCGGGCGATGCGTTCGGCGAGCTCGGTGCCGCCGTGGTTGAACACGTCCTCGAACGATTGCAGCCGCGCCGCGAGCAGCTCGCGTACCGCGTCCCCGCGCCGCGCAATGGTGTCGGCAAGCTCGCTTCCTCCCTGATTGAACATCTCCTCGAACGCATGCAGGCGGGCCGCGAGCATTTCGCGCGCCGCGTCGCCGCGGTTGGCAATGACGTCGGCGAGCGCCTCGGCGGTCTCGCGGAACTGGTCGGTCACCCGGCTGCCGCGCTGCACGATTGTATCGGTGATACGCGCGCCGGTCTGCTCGAGCTTGGACACCACGTCTCCGCCGCGCAGGCTCAGATCGAGCACGAGGGAATCGCCGGTATTCTTGAGCGTGGTATTGACCTCCTCGACGCGGCTGGAAATCGTATCCGCAAGCTGGTTGCCGGTCTCGATGACCAGATCGGTGAGCTCCTGCGAACGGTTGCTCATCAGGTCGAGAATCTCCGCGGATTTTTGTGCGAAATTCTCGGTCACTCGCTCGAGGCGTTCCGCCATCGTGCGTTCGATATTCGCGGTGATTTCCGTAAACTCGTCGCCGATGTGATCGGTCTTGAAGTTCAGCGTCGTGGTCAGGCGGTCGCTCGCGCCGGAAATGGCCTGCGACGTTTCGCGGCTGGTATTTTCGAGCCGGTCCAGCAGGTCGCCGCCGCGCTCGCCGAGGGTCTGGATCATCGTGTCGCCGGCGTTTCCGAGCGCGCGGGTGATATGCTCGGCCTTTTCGGACAGCGCGTGGGTGATCCGCCGCGAAGCTTCGTCGACCTGCTGGGCAACAAGCTCGCTGATCGGCGAAATGTCGTGGCTCAGATCGAGATGGACGCTGTTGATGGCGTCGCGGATCTGCCCGGCCTGCCCAACCAGGGTATCGCGTTGGGTGCCCAAATCCTGTAGCAGCGCGCGGATGCGCACCTCATTCTCGCTGTAGGCGTGTTCGAGGGCGGAAACCTCGTTCGCCACGAGTGTCTCGAGTTCGGCGGCGCGCGCAAGCGCGCGCTCGACGCCGTCGCCCATGGCCGCCACTTCGCGCCGGATTGCCTGTCCGACTGTGACGATCGACTCGCGCGCAACCGTCTCCGGCTCGGCGAGCCGCATCGCGACCTCGGCCATGGACTGAGTGATGAGCCGCAGCTCCTGCGAGCGCCAAGCCATATGCGCGAGCACATAGAAGAAGATGATCGGCACGAAGAAGACGACGGCGAGCATGGCCAGCACCGGCGCGGCGAGGCCAGTTGGACCAAGCGCGGCTCGCATCTCGGGGAAATACATCCAGCCGAGTACCAGGCCGGCGAGCACCCACAGGCCCGCAAAGACCGTCGCGGTGACGTAGGACGTGCCTGCCGGACGGCGCTGCAGCGCCCGCAGGATGTTGCCGATGGATTCACGGTCGTCATTGGCGGCTCGGCGCGAGAAGGCCTGCTCTTCACGTTGCTGCTCGTCCGCGGCGGGCGCGGAGGAGATGCCGGACCACTGTAGGTCCTCGGCCGCGCTCACCGCTGGGGTGGGTGAAATGCCGGCCTGCGCCTCGGCCGCGGCATCGCGCGCCGAAAGCGCGTCCTGGATCGCGGAAAGCGCCGCTTCCGTCGGATCCTTGATCTTCTTCGAAGTGTTTGCCATGTCCGTCGTCGCCTCGTATTACGCTGGACTACAGCGGCGGCAGGAGCGAGCACCCTGACCGCGCCACGAGCGCGTTAGCCTTGAGATCCCTGCGAACCCCTCGGGCGGCGGCCCAGTGCGCGCCACCCAGACATTTCATCGCGATTGGGCTATCTTATCGGCTTGGCATACCGAAGGAAACCGCTTGTTAGGCGTCTTTAATCATCGTTAACGGCAGGCGGGCGATGGGTCGAGCACCGCAGGGCAAGGACGACGTCTGCGCGCGGGGCGAGGATTTGTCCGGCCGTAATGCGGGTGGCATACGGCCGAGCGAGGCGCAGCGGCGCTACCTCGAGCGGGGACTGACGCAACCCGGCGGAAAGCTGCCGCTTTTCGACCGGGAGGGCCGAGAAGTGTCGAAAAAGACCGTCGAGTCTTGTGTGGCCCACGGCTGGGCGACCCCCTGGATGCACAACCCTATCAAGCCGGACTGGCTGGTTTGCCGCCTCACCGCGGCCGGCTATCGCGTGCTCGGCGGCGAGCCGCCTTCCGAGCAAGCCGCGGTGAGCGGCGGACGGCGGGCATAGGCTATTTTTGATTAGCGTCAACTCGAGCGTTCGTGTCCCGGACGCAGCGCAACGCGAAACGAAGTGGAGCAGCGCACCGCTTCGTGCTGCGCTGCGCGCGCGACGCCGGCTGCGCCTACGACGACGCGCAATGAGCTCAGGGCGTCATCTGGCGCGCGGCAGCGCCAGCGGCTATAGGACGCCGACATCACCGCACATCGCCAATTGTTCCGCCAACCGCATGCCGAAGATCACCTATATCGATCATGAAGGCACCCCCCGGACGGTCGAGGGCGAGATCGGCTCGACGGTCATGGAGACGGCGATCAAGAACGGCATTCCGGGCATCGAGGCGGAGTGCGGCGGCGCGTGCGCCTGCGCTACCTGTCACGTGCACGTCGACGAAGCGTGGCGTGCGGTGGTAGGCGAGCCGTCGCCCATGGAGGAGGACATGCTCGATTTCGGCTATGACGTGAAGCCGGATTCGCGGTTGTCCTGCCAGATCAAGGTGACCGCCGAGCTCGAGGGACTCGTGGTGCGCACGCCCGAGCGGCAGGCTTAGCGAAAACGCCCGCGACTACACATTCGCGGCGCATCATCCCATATCAGACGCGAACGCAAGTGAGGCGCGTAGCAAACGCATGAGCGAAACGATCAAGACCGACGTGCTGATCATCGGTGCCGGACCCTGCGGGTTGTTTGCGGTGTTCGAGCTTGGCCTGCTCGACATGAAAGCGCATGTCGTCGACATTCTCGACCAAATCGGCGGTCAATGCGCGGAGCTTTATCCGGAAAAGCCGATCTATGACATCCCGGGCTTACCTTATGTCACGGGGCAGGGCCTCTGCGACGCATTGCTGACGCAGATCAAACCGTTCGGAGCGACCTTTCATCTGCAGGAGATGGTCGAGAGCATCGAGACGATCGGGGACCCGCTGTTCCGCGTCACGACCGACCGCGGCCGCGAGTTCGAAGTCAAAGTCATCGTGATCGCGGCGGGTGGGGGGTCATTCCAGCCCAAGCGGCCGCCGATCCCGGGAATCGAGGCCTATGAGGGCACCTCCGTTTTCTACGCCGTGCGGCAAATCGAGGCGTTGCGCGGCAAGCGCATCGTCATCGCGGGCGGCGGCGATTCCGCCCTCGATTGGACGATGAACCTCGCGCCGGTTGCGAGTCACCTCACTCTCGTGCACCGGCGCAGCGAGTTCCGCGCCGCGCCCGAAAGCGTCAACAAGATGATGAAGCTCGTCGGCGAGGGCAAAATCGATTTCGTGCTGGGTCAGATCTCGGCGCTTGCGGGTGAGGACGGATGCATCGGCAAGGCCATCGTGAAGCGCAACGACGGCTCGAATTTCGAAATCGGCTGCGACGCGCTGCTGCCGTTCTTCGGATTGACCATGAAGCTCGGCCCGGTTGCCGATTGGGGCATGGACATGAAGGATGGCGAGTACATTCTGGTCGACACCGCGGCATTCGAATCGAGCGTACCCGGCATTTTCGCGATCGGCGACATCAATTGGTACCCCGGCAAGCTCAAGCTCATCCTATCGGGTTTTCACGAAGGCGCGCTGATGGCGCAGAAGGCCTACCACTATGTCTATCCCGGCAAGCGGCTGGTCTTCCAATACACGACGTCGTCTACCAGCCTGCAGAAGAAGCTCGGCGTGGCGTGAGGAGTAGTGAGAAGCCCGGATTGAGCGAAGCAAAATCTGGGAGCCTTCCAACAATGCAAGCCATCCCGCATTTCGCTGCGCTCAATGCGAGCTACGTGATCGAGCTCGCAGGCTCGAGTTGGGTCTAGCGCCCAGACGTCGGCAGCCGCGGAGCAATGAGATTTGGCAGCGTCGGCAGCGGCTCGCTGCGAACGAGCGCGGCGGGTGCCCGCAACCCAAGCACCTCGCGCGCGGCTGGCAGCGCCGCGTCCGCCATGGCGGCATGGCCCTCCGCGGTCGGGTGAACTGCGCCGCCATAGACCGCGGCGAATATTCCCCAGATCGCATCATGCAGGTCGCTTGGCTGAAGCACCGCCGGCAGCCCTTCGGGGTAGGTCATCGCGGTGAAATAGCTGTCGTTTGCGGTGCGGATCCAACGCGCGCGCGACGCGTAGGGGCGAAATTCGCTCGCCGAGTAGCCGCAGGCCATCGGCTCCGTCGCACCCTTCGTCAAACTGTTCTCGAACGTTTCGCCTTTGCCCGAAAAGCACTCGCGATCAAATGCAGGATCGTCCGCGTCGCGTGCGCACGCGCCGTGCGACGCAAACGCCTCCTGGTGGGCGTTCACGAACGTCATGCGATCGGTCGACGGATTTCGGCAGCTCCTCTCTTCGCAGCGCGCGAGCGCCTTGATGCCGGGCAGAAATCTTTGCGATACGAAGGCCACGGCTTGGCGCAGCCGCTCGCCATCGACGGCGAAGGCCGGATGCACGTCAAAACCGTCGCGTCCGCCGGGGCAGGGCGTCTCGGGGCCCGCAAGCGCCGGATTGCCATAGGTGACGTAGACGACGCGCGACAGATTTCCGCCCACGAGCGGCTTGAGCGCGGCACGCGCCTTGGCAAAGTTTCCGGGCAGCTCGCGATCAAGGATCGTCTGCGCCTCCACGACCGAAGCAATGATCCCGCCGCGACTGAGGAGGCTGCGTTCGGTTCCCGGCTCGATCATGACGTTGGCGATCAGGCCGGAGAAGAGAATGTCGTTGGCTCCAATGGTAAGCAGCACCAGATCGAGGCTGCGGTCGGGCTGGTGACGCCGCGCCGCCGTCAAGAGCTCCGTCAATTCGGAGGTCTGGGAGCGAACCGTTCCCGAGCAGGCAAAGCCGACGCCAGGGCACTCGCGCGCCCGCTGGCTGCCAAGAAATCCGGCGCTGATTGTCGCGCCCGAGCAGCCGAGCGGAATGAAGGTGACGGCGATATGGAGGTTTTCGACCGCAAGTGCGAGCGCGGTGCGCATCTGATAGCTGTAGAGTGAGCGGTGACAAGGGCCACTCAGCCAGCGCGCGCTCTGCTGCGCCCACTCGCCAGCCCGCATCTCGTCATTTGCCATGACCGTGCAGGATCTATTTCCCCTGAAGCCCGCTCGTCCCGGCCGGTAATATTCGCCGCCGCCAAAGCGCTTGAAGCAAAAACCCTGATCCGACAACTGCACCGCCCGATCGGGATTGCCCTCGCCAGCTGCGATCGAATCGCCCATGCCGGCGATGAGCACATCGCGCACGACAATCTCGCTGATGAGCCGCAGCGCGGTGCTGTCCGGCAACACGATATCGACGCTCGCAACAGTCGGCCGGCTGCTGACGAGACGGGCGCTGACTTCCTCGTCGCAGCCGGCATTGACTTGCCGCGGATGACCGTCGCCGTCGTCGAAGCTCCACACGCAGCCTTCATTTGCGGGCAAAGTTCCCGCCAGCGTTACGCCGACGCGGTGATCCTGCGGCGCCAGATAGATCTCGCGCTCGCCGTCTCGCTCGCAAGATTCCAACAGCCGGCCGGTGCGGTCGACGCATAGTCGCTCGATGATGTCGCGCGCCCAGCCACGTCCATCGCTCTCTTTCGCTAGCCGCCGTTCGGCTGCGAGCACGCCATCACCGTGCGCTGCGTCAACTTGGCGCTGGAAGTCGGCCTCGTTGCGGAACAGCCGGAAGCGGTTTTTGACTTCCCACTCGATGCGCGGCGAATTGGCGGCTGAGGGCTGCGCGCGGACAGCTTGGCCGCCGAAACACGAAAGCAGGAGAAGGAGGGCAAGGGCAGCAACGGGGAGCATGGCATCTGCCGCGATCGACCGCACGCGCCTCATGCTTAGCATGGCGGATGCGGCGGAAATGTGAGGTTCGGCAGATCTCAGGCATCGCCGCTAACCCTCGATGATTGCGGCACTTTTGACCGTGTGCAGGACTGCGGATGCACGTGGTGGCGCCGTCAACGCTCGGGCAATTCGTGAGTTCCGATACCAGCGCCTTAGCCGTCCTCGATTTGTCACGTCCGGGCTCGACGCGGCCATCCGTCGAAAAGAAGCACTTTGACGAAAGAGGATGGTGGCAAGTCGCGTTCACGCGCCTTGCGCCGCGCTGCGCCCCGGCAATGATTGCCGGCGATGGGGCGGCACCCACTATCCGGTGGGACGAACATCCTCGACCGCGCGAATTTTCGTAAGTACAATTTTTGACAAACACAGAAGCGAGCAAGCCGGGAGGATGACGATGAATTGGACCCGCATGGGAGTTAGCTGCGCTGTTGCGCTCTTCGTCAGCGCCTCGTGCGCCTATGCGCAAGGCACGGTCAAGATCGGGCTGATCAATGTTCTCTCGGGCCAATTCGCCGACGCCGGCATCCAGCTCGACAACGGGGTAAAGACCTACATGAAGCAGCACGGCGACACCGTCGCCGGCAAAAAGATCGAGATCATCCGCCGCGACGTCGGCGGCCCCGCGCCCGACGTTGCCAAGCGTTTCGCGCAGGAGCTCGTCGTGCGCGACGGCGTCGACATTCTGGCCGGATTCCTGCTCACCCCGAACGCACTCGCCGCCGCCGACGTCTCCGCTCAGGCGAAGAAATTCATGGTGGTCATGAATGCTGCGACCTCGGTCATCATCACGAAGTCGCCCTACATGGTCCGCACGTCTGTGACGCTGCCCCAGGTGATGGAGACATTCGGAACCTGGGCGGCCAAGAACGGCCTCAAGAAGTGCTACACCATGGTGACCGACTACGGACCCGGACACGACTCCGAAGCGGCATTCCAGCGCGCGTTCAAAGAGGCTGGGGGCGAGATCATTGGCTCGGTGCGCTTTCCTGTTGCGAACCCGGATTTCTCGGCTTTCGTGCAGCGCGCCAAAGACATGAATCCGGAGTGCATCTACATCTTTATCCCTGGAGGGGCACAGCCGGCCGCGCTGGGCAAGGCCTTTGCCGAGCGCGGCATCGATTTGACCAAGACCAAGGTCCTGGGATCGGGCGAGACCACAGCGGAGCAGGCGCTCAAGGTGATGGGTGACGCAGGCCTCGGCATCATCTCGGCCTGGCATTACGACTACAAGAGCAAAGCGCCGCTCAATGTCGAGTTCGTCAAGCTGTTCAACGAAATGCACGGGCGCAATCCGGACTTCTTCTCGATCGGCGGCTATGACGGCATGCATGCCATCTATGAGGCGCTGAAGAAGACGGGCGGCAATACCGACGGCGATGCTTTGATCGCGGCGGCCAAGGGATTGAAGTGGCAGAGCCCGCGGGGACCTATGTCGATCGATCCCGATACGCGCGACGTGGTACAGACCATTTATATCAGGCGGGTAGAGAAGGTCGGCGGCGAGCTCGTGAATGTGCCGTTCGACAAGATCGAGAACGTCAAGGATCCAACGCGCGCGCGGGGCGGCTAGTTTCCGCCGGATAAGTTCACCGCAGCCCTCGCCCCGAAGGGGGGAGGGAGCGCAGCGCGTGTGCATCGGACCGGCCGGAGGGCACGACTATGCGAAAGATGCTGCTTGCCTCTACCCCTGTCGCCGCTGTTCTCGCCGTGACCTCGGCGCAGGCCCAGCAGACGATCAAAATCGGCGTGGTCCTCGCTTAT
>Ga0126370_10000660_pt1 | contig 14702 bp, 14 predicted proteins | sample PanSoiMetaPlot_3_FD_92586 | JGI IMG/M metagenome (GOLD analysis project Ga0126370, IMG submission 92586) | Tropical forest soil microbial communities from Panama - MetaG Plot_3 | ecosystem: Environmental > Terrestrial > Soil > Tropical forest > Bulk soil | place: Panama | collected 2016-02-17 | reverse complement strand
ATTATGGCAACGCACATAATTGCCTTGGTAACTACCGCCTCCGTTTCCAGCATTAATGCTATTGCTGCTCTGGCTCATACTTACAATGTTGCCTCCGTTACTAGCGTGTAGTGGCGTAGTAATTAGCACTCCTGATATGCCTATTGCAGTCAACATAACCAATGTGATTATTGTTGTTGCTTCTATAATTGCTGTATTCATTAGCTCTCTTATATAGTAACAACTACTAAATACTTCAACAGCAGCGACTATAACTTATACCATCAAATTCTTACTAATTCTAACTAAACTTGATTTATTTAGAATGATTTTAAATGGCCAGCTCGCGGCTAGAGTAATAGCAGGATAGATCAGAACCTGACTGGAAGCAATGATAAGCAAACTATTCATCTGCTATACCGACAACTGAGGAATTTGTGGCTATAGAAGCAACAGCGCATTAACAGAGTTTGCTGATGCTAACCTACACTAAGAAAAAGACAAACGACTTATACTAAATAGTTCGTGAATTTATAGATTGGAGCGAGATAAACTTAAACAGCAAATCACCTTGTGCTAGACTAATTCCTTCTCGAAGGCGAAAAGCGTTATAGTTGAGGAGTAAAATTGGTCGAATTTGAAAGTTTAAGGGTTATTTTGCCAGGTTACTTTCGCCGTCGCACGATAGTGTGTAGCAGTAACGTGGTGGTGTGCGTAATTACGCGCAATTATTTGGTTGATTGGAAAGGATCCATTAACTGATCGGACTATCATCTCCTCTAGCCTCCTTTGGAGGCTTATAGAATGAACACTAATGAACATGATTATATTACAGCAGAAATTTGCAGAATCCTATACGGGAATTAGCAGTTGAGTTTTATTTAGCAATATTACTAGTATTTATAGAAGCACAACAGGCGCGTGTCACAGGATAGCGGATGCGATGCAAATATCTGCAACGCCCTAGCGCACAACGGCAGTCCATAATATTTAGCCAAATAATAAATCACCACGATCCTTTAGACTCCCTATTACTACACCTATTGACTGCAGTATCAGAGTTAGTGATAGATACTCCATACATTATTTAATACTATAGTGTAAAGGGATCTTTAACTATCGATAGAACCCAATCGCTATTGTATATAAGCAAGAAAAGAAAATGTCTAATAATTATAGGAGATGTTCCAGAATAGAGAAGAGGCTGCAGAACAACTTGCGCTAAAAATAAAGGATTGGTTGCAGAGCCAATTTCGACAGACTTCCAGAGAATCGATTTTAGTCTTGGCAATTCCTAGAGGAGGTGTAATAGTTGGAGACATCGTAGCTTCGAATTTAGGATGTAGACTTGATATTATTGTTTCAAGAAAAGTCGGAGCACCTTGGAATCCTGAGCTTGCAATTGGAGCGGTAATGCCTGACGGGACGTATTATTCTAATGAAAAGGTAATGGCTAATTTTCAAGATATCTCCAGACAATATATCGATGACAATATTTCATTGCAGAAAAATGAAATCGATCGAAGATTACTTGAATTTAGAGGGAAAACGGATAGTACTCTTGAGCAGAATGAAAATCAAATTGTTGTCTTAGTCGACGATGGTATTGCTACAGGCTCAACTATGATAGCAGCCGCTCGTTGGTTGAAGGAAAAACAAAAATATAAACACTTCTTAATTGCAGTTCCAGTTGCACCTAGATCGCAGGACACAACAACTGAGCTTGAACGAGCCGCAGACAAATTAATAATCTTGTATTCACCTGATATTTTTCATGCTGTTGGACAGTTCTACACGGATTTCTCTCAAATTAGTGATGTTGATGTGAAGAAGATTATGCAAAAACACGGGTATAGCCCAAGAGACGGATCATGACATTGTTTTAGGAAATCCTTATCCTAATTTTCGCAAACTAATTCAACAAGAGTTTACGGTTTTAGGGGGTTCTATCTAGTGCTAGTATAATGAGATCCTACTGCCGAGCAATTTATCATACTAGTCGGAGAATGGCAAACTATTGATAAAAATTAAAGTATCTATCTTCAGTTATATTTTCACTCTCGTTTTGCATTTCTGAAAGTTGTTTAAAGAGAATGTCGCCAGCAGCTATCTCTATTAACTCTCCACGTGAGATGCTGAAGGCATATTTTATAATATCCAAATTTTGGATGCAGTCTTCGAACATTATATCAGTCATTCCTTGCTTTTTTGCTCTCTTGCGAAGCAGATTTCTTATTCTATCATGATGGTAGTTAATATGTATGTCACCTGCTTCCTCTATACCAACACCATAGATATCTGATATTCTTTTCGTGATTCTCCTCTCATCCTCCAAAGATATGTTTTTATGAACAGAATCTATTGCTGTTTTGCCTCTTAACCTTTGAATATTATTCTTAGAATAATTATTAGAGTCTTTCATCTATTTATATAATCAGAATCATTTCGACGTTTATACTTAATAAATAATTCTGATCGAACTATTATCGTCATTGATACGACGGATCTTTGCATATCCTACAAACTTTGGACAATGAATTTTACAAATATTGACATCTTCAAATTAGAACCTTTTATCTATGCGACTCCATATAATAAGCGGATTGATGTCTTGTTATGAATTAAGTTAATTCCGGAGATATCGCTTACCGTATAGGACATCATAGAACCTTAGGTGGATACTATTGTCTGTTACACACAATATACAATATTGATTTTCTTTTAAATTATCGACCTGTTTGGCTCAACAAAATCCTTGTCACATGCGCTAATAGTTATTTATACCTCATATTACCACTTGTACCTCAACGAAAATGCATGATGTGCGGTTAGAGGGCAATGCAAAGGTAGCTAGAAAGCTATATCTTGGAATATTCTATTTTTGCGCTGTTGCTATGGCATCTATCACTATTTATGCGATTTGCGTAAGTGTTAATGAGTATCTTCATACAGGGAAGGTGGTCATTGGAGAGATACTTGTGGATACTGAATTTCCTGTAAAAGGCCTATCAAAACTGGTGACCTACTTAATGGTAGTATCGGTAGTAGGATGGTACTGTGTGACCAAGCTTGGATCTGACAAAGTACAGGGAATCTCTAAGTCGACAAAATCCATTCTTCAAGTTGTTGTTTTGGGAATTGCAATAATTGCCTTTTACGAATTTATTTATAATTTTATACTTTGGAATTCCTTTATCACAATCGACATACTGAAAGGTGTAATGAAACTGGATAGCATTAATGTCCCATATCCCAACCCAAAAACCCCTTGGAATCTAGTATTCGCTACAAAAATGTCCCTTGCGGCTTTTCTTATTTCTGCCCATGGATTCTATTTAATGTCGAAGAAGCCAAGGATAGATATGACCGCTACTAGTAGCCCCTTGTGAATTAATATGTATGCAATCCACGCACAGAATTGTACTTTTTAGAATTTCTGTTGACAGATGAATTAATACTGATTTCTATTATTCTCGTCTTGACTGTAATTGATCTAGATCGTCTCAAAGTTCTACAACTCAATATGACCTAAGTTTGAAATATACAATATTGTTATCATTAATGACGGTATTCCAAATACAATTTACGTGACTCATCAAGTCGTTTCTCTAAAATTGAACCAAACCTATATTCAACAATGATATGCCTCCTTTCTCGTTTACGAACCCTGTCCCTCAATGACGATTAGTGTAAGTGTCGATTTAATTTTTTCAATTTTTCTAACATGCCAAGTTATTGTCTCTTTCAACTTGTCCATTGTATCGGCACTAATCTTAACTATCATATCATAGACGCCATAGGATCCCTCAACCTCCACAACACCAGGTAATTTCTTTAGCTCATTTATGATCTCATTCTCGTGTCCCAGTTCACAGTTTAGAAGAACATATGCGGTCGGCATAATTATATAATCAGTAATGGAGGTATTAAACTGCTATGATAGTAATGAATTTACTATCAACAATTTTTGTGTAGCGAGCCTTGGCTATTCAGTCATAACTCTGACAGGAACTAACAAATAATTTTCGAAAACTATGTGTTTTTTTATATGCATGTATTTTTTGTGATGTCGGTGTGAATAATGACCTCAATTAGAATTGACTAGCAAGTCCAACCTAACTGGTATGTTACAAGTTTATACAAATCGTTCCATGACAGAAATGCTAATTCTTATCATTTTTATAAAAAAAGTAGGATTCGATTACAATATTTTAGATATAGTACAAAAAAATTAACTTTCGAATACATTATGATCGAAAAGTTTATTAATTGTGTATTGACATATTAAGCCAACCAACAACATACACTTAGAAAAGATGGAGACCCCTCGTGCCAAGATCTCGGTCTTTGCAGCCGGGGTGCGGCAGCGGGCTTTCTCTGTCTATTATTACATTTTCTGCAATTTTTCCGCTACGAGTATTTACTGTATAGACAGTAAGTTCAAATCGAGATGATTAAAATCCTGTTGTTAGCTATCCGCCAGGTTAGGTTGCAGTCCCCTAGGAATGTTAATTGACCTAACCTAATTGTATTTTGTAGTCGATGAGGACAAGCTCACTTCGAGATAGATATATAGATGTGCTTGACTTGCTCTTGAAACCCAGCACATTCTAATTTGTTAATTTCTTTTTTTAAATCAAAATGGTGATAAATTGCTACTTTACTATAGCTAGTAAATATTAAAAATATTTTTTCGAAATTATAGAATAATTCAAATTACCTAACGATTAAATCATTTGAGAATGAGTGCATAATTAGGCATTTCTCGATAATTAAAAATCCTCGACAATATACCATATCACACTTTGAATATTCTACTGATCATAACCAGTTCCGGTCCACTTGTTGAGCTACCAACAATTACAGATTTTGAATTGACAAGCATGCCGTAAGATAGAAATGGAATTCCATCATTTACGGTTACTGGTTCAACTGGGACTTTAAGTATTTCCGAAATATTATTAATTTCCTCATCTGAAGCCTTAGGATGTACCGCTGCACCTTGATTAGTCGCTACGATTGCAGATCCAACTTGTCCGTATTCAGCTATGGTCATAGCCTTTGCAGGTACCCCTAAGACTTCCTCAATTTGTTTGTATACCTCATTTTCAAAAAGCGGCGATATGATTGCTCCATTATCGTTACTAGAGATCAAATTGCCGATTGCAGTATACTTGGTCTTCAAACGTTCAACAATTAGCCCGCTAGCCTGTCTAAGAATTGAGATTTCTTCATCAAGAGCAGTAGTCGGCACCAATATTCCGTTTTTATTCATGACCATCATAGCACCAATAAGCCTAGTACCTGCAATCGATCCAAAGATCTCTTCATCGATTTGTAAATATTCCAAGAACTTTGCTGCTTTGGTCGATGGGACTCCAAAGGGCAATATCATAAATCGATCGTTTGTTTTTACAAATAACCCAATGTTTGGGCTTTTGTATATATCATATCTGTAAATTCCCAATTAAGGAAATTTTTCAATATGTTATTCATATGAACTTATTGGCTAATGAGACTACAAATTCTGCTTTATCCAAAATACTAGTCAAGTTGTGTGATGGCTAAGGTGTTTGTAAACCACTATATTACTTGATTCTAGCAGGCCAGGAGTTCCTATCTTTGGCTTATATATATTTGGATCGTCTGTTTATGACTGCCTAAATCGCATTAATAAATAAATAAAAATAAATCGATACTGACAGTAATCTAAACTAAAGAGCTTAACAATCACAAATATGAGACTCTTCGGGATGTTAATCTTGATTTTGATTCAACTGACTGTATTATGCTGATAGCCAGGTTCCGACATGCTTAAACGATACAAGTCTCAGGAATAAGCTGCATAATGCCAAGGAATAGCTTTTACAACCGAGATATCGTATCAATAAAAGATATTGACAAACAAGATTTGGAACGCGTCTTTTCATTCACTGACAAGCTGCGTAATTTCACTCCAAATGAAAAGACTGAACTAGGCAGAGGTAGAGTTCTTGGTTCGGTTTTTTATGAACCAAGTACTAGAACCAGGATGAGCTTCGAAGCAGCTATGGCATCATTGGGTGGAAGTTCGCTTGGTATATCAGACCCCAAGTCATCTTCAATTGAGAAAGGGGAGAGTCTTGCGGATACAATCCGGATCATGGATCTTTATTCTGACATTGTTGTGTTACGTCATCCATTAGATGGATCCAGCAGATTTGCATGTGAATTATCCAAAAACCCTGTGATCAACGGAGGTAGTGGCAGTGAAGAACACCCTACACAGGCGATGTTGGATCTATATACCATAATTAAAGAAAAGAGACGAATAGATGGACTCACTATCGGGGTAATCGGCGATCTAAAATACGGTAGAACTGTGTATTCTTTGTTGTATGGTCTTTCATACTACGACGTGAAAATTCATTTGATCTCTCCCGTGTCTCTAAAAATAAGAATGGAATCGCTTTATGAAGTCAAAAATAAGTTGAGAATACAGGAACACACTACCTTAGAAGATGTCTTGCCTAAACTTGATATTATCTATGTTACCAGGATTCAAAGGGAAAGATTTCCAGATTTACAAGAGTACGAAAATGTCAAAGGTTCATATGTAATTGATACAGAAGTTCTTAAAAGAGCTAAGACTGACGTATCGATTATGCATCCAATGCCAAGAATGGATGAGATTTCTCAATCGGTAGACAACACCACCAACGCGATTTATTTTAGACAAGCAGCTTATGGCAAGGATTTGAGAGCAGCTTTGTTGGCAATGATTTTGAATGAAACCATCTCTTAGTAATAAAAAAACAGTCAACAATCTTGAATAAGAATTAATTATGATTAACTGAACAATCAGACATTAATGTCTCAATCTACTACACATGATACGGTAGTCTCTAAAGGTAAATTGAGGACTAAATATAGCAATATCATTAGAATCATCTGTCATAGCAATTAACAATCGCAGTTTCTGTTGCTCTAGTCAGTTAGTTATAACTGACTGAAACTTAGAATGATAACAATTGGCAAAAACGATTGCAAAGAAATGGCCATACAAGGTTTTACTACTGGAAAGAGTCATTGGCCGGTGCGTACATTTACGATTATGCTCCAGATGTACCACATACCTAAACCATGCATGTATTGCGATAAACACACTTATTATTGCTATTCTATTTTTTGTAGAGATCTTTGTTTGAGTATGTTATTCAAGATGGTCAAATCATATAATCCGGAAAGATTTGGCCTTTCCTTTCCTTTAGCTAGAAAACCTAGATCATATGCACTATTTGCTGACTGAAGCAAGGACGATTTTATAGGATCATAAGTAAATTTTAACCTTGACCAAGCATCAGATAATTCATCCTGTCTTATGGTTTTGCCTGTAATATTTTTTAAGGCTTGGTTAAATAATTTTATCCCCAGATCTTTATTCTTGTTTAGCCAGATTGTCTCATCAATATTGGCTGACAAAAACTTTTTGATAGTGTCGGGATTGTTCTTAAGATAGTCACTCCTAGCAATAATATTTGCAGTTACAAATTTGCCATTTGGCCATAAGCTTCTTTCATCCACTAGAATCCTACCGCCTGCTTCCTTTACTAGCCGAGCTCCCCATGGTTCAGGTACCCAAGCACCATCGATCTGCTTTTTCAGAAACAACGTAAGTATATCTGATGGACTAGCCTGTACCACCGAAACATTTCCACCATTTTCTTTGGTCTTGAACCCACTTTCTATTATGTACTTTCTGAGTGCTACATCTTGAGTATTGCCCAATTGTGGTGAGGCAAAGACCCTATTACCAAAATCCTTATGTGAACTGATTCCAGAGTCATTTCTAACTACGAATACGGCTCCGCCGCTTGCAGCTCCAGAAATTACCTTTAATCCATTCCCGTCAGACACAATGTAACCATTTATTGTAGGATTAGGACCGATAAATGCTACATCTATCTGATTGGCAAACAAAGCTTCAATAAGAGAAGGTCCTGCACTAAACATCTTTGAATCTATCTTAACATTATCGCCTAATGCTCTTTGAAATACTCCTGTGTCAAGTCCAATTAGAGCCTGCGCGTGGTTCAAATTAGGAAAATAACCAATTCTTAAGCTGTTCGATGGCTTGTTATCGATACCACTAGTTGTAGATGAAGGTCCTGCACTATAAAGAATTGAACTTAATACGACTGCAAATATTATCCCAGCAGAAATGCCTAATTTTAGTCTAAAATCCATTAATAATTAACTAAAGTAGTTGAACATTAGCGTTATTTAATGTGTTTTAGAGAGTACGTACCACATATACCGGGATAGTAACTTCTACGATTACAAATTCGGAATCCAATGATCCAAATTCGTTTAATACGTCCACGATAAAGAATACATATCAGGCATGAGTTTGCAGCATACATTCGAATAGCGGATTGGTGATTTATGTTTAGTGACACATTATCTGTTAGATTTGCAGGAGGGTCAATTAAATGTCTAACCGTTTATTATTCAAGCCCTGCTTAGATGTTCGCATTCTACGAACAGACTTAAACTCCAATTACGTACGTTTTTCCTGGACACACGATTATCAATTACGAATTCTAAGATGTTACTGAATAATCTTAATGTCTTAAGGGATCAGGAAATATCAATTTACGTGATACGATTAAGCCTTCAATTGGGACGAATTATGCTATATGCATACCCTATCAATAATTAATTTCCAAGTCCTGTCAGAAATGCTGATCTACTAGAAAATTCAAATATTGGTCTAGTGTATTATCACCAACCGCTTCGATCGTCGTTCTATTCGGTGTAGGAACAATGTCGAGTTTATCAGAATTGGATTTATTTAATTCAGCCTTATTGCAATTGGTATCTAGACTTAGTTCTAAAAAATCAAAAAAGTGATCATAATCAATAGATAATAAGAATTGTTTAAAATTAGTGAAAAATGGATCTATGACCCGTAATTGGTAAACAAATAGCAGATCAATATGTATATAATGTCTAAAGAGATAAATATATCCGGAATTCCCATTAATTGTCAAAATTGACCGTTATTTTCTAATAGTAAGACCAAATCATTTTATATTACCATTGAACATTGCAATTGATATTATCTTGCAAGCTGCAGATATCAATAATGATGATGGCAATCGTAGACTAATAGATGACGTAAATCTTAAAATAATCGACATTTTAAATAAGGACTCTTCGACACCTTTTGTAAATATAGCCAAACAGATTGGGGTTTCGGATGCCACCATACATATTAGAGTCAGGCGAATGATATCTGCGGGCATAATAAATAAATTTACTATTTCCGTGGACAATGGCCTATTGGGTTACGATCATCTTGCCTTTATGGGAATTAATATTGAACCAGGTTCAGCTGACCGTATTATTTCTGATTTATCAACAATTGATGAGGTCTTGGAAATCCACGAAATGCATGGAAGATTCGATCTGCTCTTGAAAATTCGTGCAAAAGATTTGGAACAGATGAGAGAAATCGTTGAAAACAAAGTAAGGAAATTACCGCATATACTTGAAACCGAATTAATGACTGTATTAAAAACGGAAAAGGAAGAACAGATGATTTCTTTGGACAATGATATAGCATTTAGAGATAAAATTTCTATGCAATAACTCGATAAAGTCTTGGAACAGTTTGTTTTCGATATTCGAATTTATTTTCGATAAGATACATATATTAGTATTAATGAAATAGTATTCGATTCTATTAGTTTTTTATATAGTAGAACTTTTTTTTGTTGAAATAGTAGTAAGTGATATTCTTATTGTTCTAGAATTGGAGATCGTAAAGCCATCGTTGGATTGGGAAGAAATAGTGCAAATGAAAAGACCTGTTAGAACTAGTGACCAAACATTCTGTGGAAATGTCATGGCGGAGTACAAGGACAGTCTGATAGTTCTCGATGGTAGTGTAGTTAAGTTACACATGTACATGATTCCGAAGACAAAAGTTGATTCCTTTAGCGGCCATCATCTTCATTTAAAGATTCCTAGTGATAAATTATCCGTATTTGACTTTTAGTATATGGCAATTTGTTTCCAGGACACATGATTCTATAATCTGGTTCCAATAATTGTGATCAATTCATAGTATGCTCGGGACTACTACGAGGGCTAACTATTGAGAGTTCAGAAGGATTCGTTCGTTAGTTATTTCTGGAGATGAAAAAAAATATTGAAGCTTATCTGGATGTACCATGAGAGTCGGATCAAGCGAATTTTAGTCGACTCTCTGATGGTAACAATCCTTTATTTCGTGACAGCTCAAACAGTCTCTCAAGGCCTTTTTCACCATTAGTGCCCAAGTCTACAGTAATGTCATTTACGTACATTTTGATAAATTTCGTAATAATATCCTTTGATTGTCCTCTGCTATAGCTCATTGCATAATTTACAGCTTCGTCTATATTGTTCATACCGTAAAGTACTGAATTCCTCAATAGCTCTTGAAAGGCATCTATTTGTGGTTGGCTCATTAGCCTACTACTTGCTATGTTGATTCCTAGAGGAAGAGGTAATCCATTAGTTTCAGTGTGCCACCAAGCACCTAGATCCAGAACTTTGTCAAACTTTGATTTGTCATATGTAATCTGAGCTTCGTGTATCACCAGCCCAGCATCTACTACTTTATCTTGAACCGCTTTTGGTATAAGCTCAAAGTGCATCTCTTTTTCTACGAACGAGTTCCCAAGAACTAGTCTTAAGAGTAATGCTGCTGTGGTCAATTTCCCTGGTATTGCGATAACGCTTTTCTTTAAATTAATTTGAGCTTCTTTTTTGGACAAGACAATTGGTCCATAATTCATTCCGAAGCTTCCACCAGGTCGAAGTATTTGATAATCATTTAGATAGTGATAAGCGTGCGCGGAAACTGCTGTAACATGCAATTCGTGCTTGAAAGCAGATCTGTTCAATGTCTCTATATCTTCTACTACGTGTTTTATCCTCAGGGTTGAATTGCTTACCTTTCCTGACACGATTCCATAGAACATAAACGCATCATCAGCATCAGGAGTGTGGCCCACTGTTATCTCGATCATGAAGGATACATTAGATGCAATACAAGCCTAATAAAATTCTGTTTAGTATGCCGTCTAAACTACTAAATCGCTAGAATTATCACTTACTAACTAACTAAGCTCATAAATTCCTTATCTATAGGACCAACCGCAGGAATGAATAATCTTCACTGAGCTGTCAAGTTGGGTATCATATATGTACTTTTACATGCATCACCATTAAAAAGTTGTTGATTGAATTGGTTTTCTCATTACATTGTGGCCAAGTATAGATTTACTAAGGCTACAAGTATGTCAATCTAATCTCATAATCTTGAATGGCAATGTGGACCTTATTTTCGAAGCGGATTATATTGAAGGTATCTTTAAACTTTGGACTCTCTTGAGGTTGAGAATTCTACTAATCTAAAATTTAGAATTTTAATAGAGATCAAATTATATAATGAACTCAATTATTACATCGTGTGTTACTTACACCACTTAAGCCTCCTACGATTGAGGAGGTCAAGAAATTAAGCACGATTGATATTGCAATAATGACGGCATTGTCGTATTCTATTAGAACTAAGGTTAGGCAGTTAGTACAAATTGATCCATATACTGTCTCAGATCCATTTGGCGAGGCTGATGATTATGAGTATTCTCTTATTGTAGATACGGAATTTCCTGCAAGAGTAGTCGTGATGAATGTAAATGTTAAGGACATGTCTCCTGAAATTCCCTGGAAAGATTTATTCGATAACCATCTCTCTTTGATTCAGTTATCCAAAACTGATGCTCTGCAGCTAAAAAATGAACTAATGCCGAAAGATACAAATAATTTCTATCGCTATAGGCGATCTGGCAAAATCGCAGGATATATCATGTTCGCATTTCAGATTTGTGGGCTTAAATAATTTAAATGATAGAGAAGTCCTAATGGAATGCAAGAATATATTCACAGATTAGAATCTCTACATTAGAGGCTCTTCGATTATTTTGAGTGTACCGTCGGATAATAACTCTATCCTCATAATATTCAAAATCTCTTCAGCCTTATGCTTGTTCTCTCTATTAATTATGGACCTGGCAATCTTTAGCCTATAATCTGGCCTCCATTGTTGACCAATTTTATATTTGCCCCGAATTTCGTTTGGTAATATCCTGATAACAGCAACTTCACGTACGGACGGCATTAAGCGATTTAGTTCTTGGTATCTGTCCCTATTTTGATACTTTTGCATTAATTTGTTCAATGCAAATGCCTTCTCTTCACTATCTTCAATTATCTCTGCTTTTCCCTTTATGACTACACTGATATAGAGGGTGTCTGCTTGTGATGCGTCGTGAGGATGAAAATAATATGAAGGCAGAAAACATATGTGTTGATCTACTTCAAACCCTACTCTTGAGTTTAATCGGATATTGTCAAGCTTTTCCCCAAAACGATGCGAGTGCATATACACACAATCCTTACCAGTTACTTCACGCACATCTTCCTTGGTATTATCTGGAGAAAAATATACAAAGTTCATCGGTATAATTTGAGGATAACCATTTTTATCAATAGAAGCAATCCTACCGACAGATTGCGCATTAAGAAAATCTTTGATTTTTTCCTTTGATTTTATTTCCAGCTTATTTATAAGCTGCATTACAGAATTATCATGATATGTCTAAATTAAGCTATCGTGAGCATATTTTTATTCTTTTAAGACTACTATGATCAGTTTTGTTGATTTGGAATATCTAATCGTCTAACATAATTTCATATAAATACGGATGATGACTTCATCCTGAATTTCTATCTATAAAATGTTTTATCATAAATCATTATATCAAAATTGTAATAAAATTTTGTCATTAAATAAAACTGAATTATCTAATATGTATCCTACCTCGATTCTCATGGTGATTGTTGCCCTTTGTTTATGATGTGGTAATTATTATGCTGAAAATGACTTCGCATTCGTAATAAAGAGTCATGCGCTCCCCAATTATGTGTAAGAACTTACAAGCTAATTCTTAACTAAAATTACATAAACTTCATCTAGTGTAAGGAATTTTTGATCAAAAAAAGGGAATAGGCTTTTAGAAAGCTAAACTACTTAGCCCTCTTCCCAGCCCTTGACAAATACTGCATTCTTCTTCAATGGAATTGGCTGTCCTGGTGTATAATCCATTGGCCTCATCCAAAATATTGCCTTAGTTGGACAGACTCCGATGCAAGCACCATCAGAAATACACCTCTCAGGATAAAATACAAAGGCTTTTCCTCTCTTCCATCCTTCGACAGGTTTCACCCTAAGAACATCGGGACCAAGAGCTGTGCAAATCTCAACGCAGAGTGCGCAGCCTATACAGTGTTGTTCGCTAATATCTGGAATTATTGCGACTGGCATCTTTTTTCACTTATTGTCGTTTCATATCGAAACTATTTAAACCCTATGCCATTTTTATAACACCGATATAATAGCAGTCATTTTGACTGTCGTATTACTCTCGCTAAAATACAGCGCTGGGGTTTTGAGCAAAATTACAACTAATGCTTTAACATGCTAAACGAATGATTACCAATAATGCAGGCATTCAGATTCACCTCAAACTGCAACTACTTTCAGTTGTAGCATAATGACCGTGTATGCATCCGATCATTTTAGCAAGACTCAAAATTGCAAACTTATAAAGAATCTTTGATAAGCAATCGCATGAAGAATTATTCTAACTTATCTACTATGAATTTTGAAATCTCCAGGAAACAAAAACTTTTCATAAAAAAAGTTGATAGAATCTGTAAAATAATTCGTCCGATTGAAGAAAAAAGCTACTTGAACGAAAGATTCAACCGGTCAATAATTTCCGAATTCAATAAAATCGGCATGCTTGGATGTCCTATATCTAGAGAGTATGGTGGCCTTGGTTATGATATTCCTACGTATCTCCTTGCAATTGAAAGATTGGGTGAGGAAGGAAATTCATTAAGGACTTTTTTCTCTGCTCATATTTCTATTGGTGAATTGATACTCCAGACATGGGGAAATCTAGAACAAAAGCGGAAATACCTGCCCTATACCACTTCCGGAAATAGCATAATGGCATTTGCACTTACTGAGCCCAATGCTGGAAGCGATCCTTCTTCACTTGCCACCAATTTTGAAGATAAAGGAGATCATTTTGTAATAAACGGAAAGAAACACTGGATCGGAAACGGAGGTATTGCTAATTTATTCACCACCTATGCAAAGGAAGTCGGCAGCACTGTGGGTAGCCTTAGAAATATTTCAGCATTTATAATCGAAACTGATTCTCGAGGCTTACATATTAAGGAAATGAAGAACAAAATCGGAATGTTAACTGTGAATAATGCCGAGATTTCCTTCCATAATTGTATAGTTCCTAAAAAGAATTTATTAGGTCAAAAGGGTCAGGGTCTAACTATTGCCTACAGTGCACTTATAGATGGACGGCTTAGTGTCGCAGCCGGTGCAGTAGGAGTGATGAAAGACTGCCTGAGTGAATCGTCGTCCTACGCACAAAACAGAGTTCAACATGGTGCTCTTTTAGGAAAAAAGCAGTTAGTGCAGCGTCATATTGCAAAATTGGTATTGAATATTGAAAGTTCCCGCTGGCTCGTACGTCGGGCAGCATTTATTCGACAAAAGCTCCAAAACTATATCGAGGGCTTGAAAAGGGATGATGATAGAT
>Ga0126370_10000658_pt1 | contig 14711 bp, 12 predicted proteins | sample PanSoiMetaPlot_3_FD_92586 | JGI IMG/M metagenome (GOLD analysis project Ga0126370, IMG submission 92586) | Tropical forest soil microbial communities from Panama - MetaG Plot_3 | ecosystem: Environmental > Terrestrial > Soil > Tropical forest > Bulk soil | place: Panama | collected 2016-02-17 | reverse complement strand
CGTGATAGTAAAGATAGCAGGCAAGGAACGCCGTCGAGGTCACCAATGCGGCAATCATGAAAGCGCGGTGAATCGCCAATCGGCCATGGACGATGAACCAGCGTCCACTAACCAACAGCACAGCGCTGGTACCGTTCAATGTGGCGTTGAGCGCGGGAAATATGGCGAATTGTTCGGGAATCTGCATGATTAGCATTCCACTGTCAGCGTTCGGCAGGCCAGTCGAAAGGTACATGCCGCAATTTGGCTGATTGCTGACTGCCGACTGCTGACTGCTTTGTTCATGCGGCTGGTTTCGTCGTTCTCCGATTGGCTATGATGAAGGCCAGGGCGAACATGAACGCGGCAAACAATGTCAGGGTGGCAAGCGAAGAGCCCAGGGGGAAACTCGAGCTGTTCGGATAGAGTAATCCGCGCAACGCGTCGGTCCCATAGGTAAGCGGATTTATTCGCATAATAACCCGCAACCATCCTGATGCTCCGGACAGCGGAAATAGTGCACCCGACACCAGCCAGAGCGGAATCAAGAAAAGATTGATGATGGCATGAAACGCCTGTGTGGAGTCCATCGGCCAGGCGATGGCAAAACCCAAGGCAGTTAACGCGAACGATACCAGGAAGATAGTCAGCAAGACCAGGAGGAATGATGCGATTCCTATGTGAATCCCCAGCAACGGTGCAAACATGAGGAATATCAGGCCTTGGATCGTGGACAGAGTGGTTCCTCCCAGCACCTTCCCTAGCACAACTGCCGAACGTGGCACCGGGGCCACCAGCACGGAAAGCAGGAAACCCTCTTTCCGATCCTCAATTACGGACATCATTGTGAATATTGAGGTGAAGAGAATAATCATGATAACAGCGCCGGGATAGAAGTAGTCGAGGTAATGCTGCTGTCCGGCAGCCGCACCGGCATGGAAAGAGGTTCCGAAGCCAGATCCAATCACCAACCAAAAAACAAGAGGAGAAGCAATCACTCCAACTACGCGGCTTTTCTGCCGGTAGAAACGGACTACCTCGCGCCACCAGAGAGAAAATGCGGGCAGCAGGAGACCGGCACCAGGCGTTGCCAGCTGTACCGGAAGTGTTGTCGTCTCTGTCGCCATGTGTGAATCTAGCTATTCCGCCAAACCAGCCGAACTCTGCGCGGCTGCACGGCCACGCTAGGCATCCTGCGCTTCGGTCCAGAAGCGGTGCCCGGTACGGTGAATGAAGACATCCTCTAGCGTCGGCTTGCTTACGGAGACTGCTTCGATCTCCCCGGGGAACGCCTCGACGACGTCGGTAATGAAGCGATGTCCGTTCTCGCGCTCCATGCGAACTTTTCCGCCCACGACCTGCGTAGTCATTCCAAATCGGGACTCAATCTTGCGGGCCAGAGCTTCCGGATGGTAGGCATCGAGGACAATGACGTCACCCCCAATCTCGTGTCTTAAATCTGCCGGCGTGCCCAAAGCCACCAGCTTGCCTTCGTTCATAATGGCCAAGCGATCGCAACCCTCCGCCTCTTCCATCAAGTGCGTAGTAACCAGGATCGAGACGCGTTCCTCATCGCGCAGAATCCGCAGATATTGCCAGAGATCGCGGCGGGCTCCAGGATCCAACCCTGTAGTCGGTTCGTCCAGCAACAGCACCGAGGGATGATGAAGCAGGCCCTTGGCCAACTCTAGACGACGTTGCATGCCGCCGGAAAAGGTTTCTACGCGATCTTGGGCACGATCCGCGAGCGCTACCCGCCCTAGCATCTCTTCGATGCGCGCCGTCAGAGCCGCTCCGTGCAGCCCGTACAGATGCCCCTGGTGGCGAAGGTTCTCATAAGCAGAGAGTTTCACATCAATGCTTTGCGCCTGGAACACCACGCCGATTTGGCGACGCAGGCCGTTGGGATCTCGCACCGCATCGTGGCCCAGGATCAAAGCGCGTCCGGTGGTGGGAATCATCAAGGTGGAAAGGATTCGAAACAGCGTGGTTTTCCCGCTGCCGTTCGGTCCTAAGAGCCCGAACAACTCAGCCGGACGCACGTCAAACGATACCCCATTCAACGCGGTGCGCCCATCATAGCGATGAACGATGTCTTGAATAGCAATGACTGGGGGACGGGGTTCGACACCCGGACGCGTTGCCATTATTTCGTGAACTTCAGAGGCCACAAGCTATTTTAGCAGCAGGAGTCCGGCCGTAGGCTGCCTGCCTACGCCCGTATTGAGCCAACCGGGGATCGCGCCCGTCGAGCCCTTATGATTCGAGAGCGCTCGGCTTCATGCGGTTACAGCGTTGCCTTGCGTTCCGCGCAAGCGTTCTTCAAAGGCTACCGGCGCATGTCGCCAGACTTGAATAGCGAGGACAACTGCTGTCGCTAACAATAATGCTCCAACTGCAACGTGAGCCACGGGTGCAACAATCATGGGCAGTTCAGGTTGGACGGCGTCATGTCCCCAAGTTACCCGCGTAAGAAATGCCAGGAATCCAAGGCAGAGCTGAGCGATGAGGAGTCCCAGGAGCATAATTGCCGGTTTCTTGACAGCTTCGATTTGGGAATAGACAGAAATGGCGCGGATCGCGGTCCAGGTCAGCACAAAGGCAACAATGACGGCATTGGCCGCGTGCGGCCACCAGCTCATGCCATGGTGGCGGAACATTCCGCCAAGGATGAGTTGGACATAAAGAACAAAGATCGAAAGCAAGGTCAAGGTAAAGAGACTGGGGCGGCGACTATCGAACTCAACTCGCGGGGGTTCTTCCACCCACCTCTGAGCAGTGAATACTGCGATGACCACGGCAATCGCAAAAAAGGTCTGCGCCACGGTGGCATGCGCAGTCGAAACCGCCGGGGGTTGAAAGAGCAGAACTGTCAGACCACCCAGGATTGCCTGGACAACAACCGTACAAAATGCGCCCACCGCCAGCCAACGCAACCAACGGCGACGCTCAACCAAAAGAGTCCACACTGCAATAGCAAGCGTGAGGGAGACGAGTGATCCGGCCAGCATGCGATGCGTCCACTCGTAACGAATGCCGCCGCTGAAGGCGGGAACTTTTACCAGGTAGCCGAATGATGTCGGCCAGTCAGGAACAGACAAACCAGCGTCGTTGCTGGTAACTAACGCCCCGGCGGTAATTACGACGAGGGTGGCGCATGCCGTAAAAACCGCAAAGGCGTGATGAACTCTATGGTATGGTGCCGAAATCTTTTTCAAGACGGATACTACTCCTGACGCGTTTCATCCTGACATGCCGAAATTCAGCGTTCTCCTCTGATCGCCAGCACTTAAGATGGAGCGCGCCCTAGGCGGACCGCCAAGCTCCGAGGGTCCGCTTGGGATCAATTGCGATGTCGAAGCAAAAACTACATAGCCCCGGCAGTGCCGCTGTTTTTGAAGGTCTGATCGACGGTTTTGCTCTCCTTTGGCGCCACGGTGACCTGCTGGGTTTGCTCCCCCAATTTCTCTTGCACGAAGGCGAGCGTGTAGGTTCCTGGCGGCAGTCCTTTGATTTCGTACTTACCGCTCTCATCGGTGATTGAATAGAAAGGATTCTTCACCACGTTGATGTACATTTTCATCCACGGGTGCTGGTTGCACTTCACCGGCAGCATGATTTCTTCGCGGGCGAAGGTCTTCTGCAAGGGAGCGGCCGAAGGCGGTTGCGATTCGTTCCATTCGCGATTGTCTTTGGGAGTCGGGTGGATGTTGTGCGTGGTGGGATCGTCGTTCTTAATTTCAACGTTCTGGCCCGCCATCACGCCGAGCACATGGGGATGGTATTTGCAGCCCTGCTGGTTAATGGTGACGGCTTCCTTGGGAACATCGAACGTTCGATTTCCTAGTCCATCCTTCACATAGACAAAAACATTAGCGAGGTCCCCGTTACTGACGACGATATTCTCAGCTTCGTTCATGCCTTTGCAGGCGGGATCCTGGCTCATGTCGATTTTAGCGGGTTTGGGAGCGGTGCCGTCGAATTTGACCGTTCCACTCACCGTGGCAACCGTATTCGGATCAATGGGAGTAGCGGCCGGTGCGTTGGAGGTGGCTCCCTTTTCTTCGGACTCAGTGGCGGACTGCTCTTTCTTGCTGCAGGCTGCCAGCAGTCCCAGCAGGGCGATCAAACAAAGAATTGCCAAACAGTTCTTTTTATTCATCGAAACACCTTTCTGGAAGTTCAAAAGCTGCCTACAAAACCTACCATTCTACCGCGAACCCGGGCCTATGTTGTGCGCCGAAGAGCTCGTGCTGGACTTGGCATGGTTTTGAGGGGGAGCTTTGCCGGAAGCGCGGCTCCCGCTCATAGCACCGGCCACCCGCCGCTGCTCCTCGGGCGTGAGCTGGAAGATGTAGTCCGTCAGCAGTTTGGTGTGATCACCTTGATAGCCTTCGAATGTAGGCGGAGTAGGACCGGCGAATACCCATCGATCCCTTTCTTTTCTAAATAGACCGGAGGGCATGGAGGTACCTGGACTAATCGCTTGCGGATCAATGATCCAGCGCTCGACCCAATCCGGCTTCAGCCGTTCCTTGGCCAGCAGGAAATTGGGCGCAGTGGCATGCTGGTCATGCTGGGGATCGCCGGTCGCATGACACTTCAGGCAGGGCGCTGCCGTGCTCGAGAACAGGCTGCGCGCCATATCGTTCTCTTTTGCCGTTAGCGTTGGCACCTCTTCTGGTATGTACGGCATGGGTTGCTGCGACAATGCCTGGAAGAAGCGGACCAGGATCCGCAGCTCGTTATCGGAAAAGGAGAACGTAGGCATGCGCACCTGGAGATAAGGACGGACGCCGTTGCGATTTGTGTCCGTGGTAGTCAAAGAAGGGTTGGAAAGGAACCGGCGCAGCCATTCGGGATCGACCCGGGCGCCTTCTGTCAGGAGCTTAGGGGGCAGTTGCTCGGGATTGTCCTTGTAGAACTGCTGCTGCATCAAGATTGTTTCCTGCCCGGGAACAAACTGATGACAGCCCATGCAGTTGTATTTTGTGACCAGCCACCAGCCTTTCTGGATATCACCCCGCGCGTCTTCGGGCTTGTATTGATAGCTGTCGGGGAGGGAAGTCTCCTGGCTACCCAGCAGGAAAGTGGTCAGAGCCTGAATCTGGTCCTTGCTCAGGTGGACATTGGGCATGCGCAGCTTTTCCGTCTCCGCTTTGACCTTGCCCTGATCAAAGATATTCGGCTCAGCTAGTTTGTGCTCGAAGAACCCCTTGTGGTCGTACCACGGATCCTTAGCCGGACCCTCCGGCAGGCGCGCCAGATCTTCCGGGTCTTTGATGGGCTCATTACCGCCCCGCTGCGCGGGCTCGGTGAACAGAGCGAAATCGAGCCGCTCGATCGGTTTACTGCCTTCCTGAGTCAACTCGGTGCCGATGCGACCCTCATCTTCCATGCCGGCAATTTCGTGGCATCCGGCGCATCCGAAGTGACGAATCCATTTCGCGCCTTCAGCCCTCAAGTTGGCATCCTCCATGAACGAGGAATCAGGATAGGAGGACGGATCTTTTTCTCTGAGTCCGATCAGATAGCTCGCGACGTCGCGGGCATCGTCTTCGCTTAGTCGCAGGCTGGGCATTACGGTCATATTCTGCACTTCGAGTTCGTGTCCGTCGTTGGGACATTGACTGTGCTGAAGGTCGAAAACGTAGGGCAGACCTTTCTTGGCGTAGTCTTCCGGGCCGATATCCTTTTTCTCGTACGGGCAATAAGGCCGCGTCCGTTGCCGCGCATTATGGACCCAGCGCACCAGGTAATCGTAGTTAGCTTTTTCGCCTACGCGACTTAAGTTGGCCGCGAAAGTTCCTCCCCGGACATTCTGGCCTTCTCCAATAGAGTGGCAAGCCAGGCATCCCCGTGTTTCAAACAACTGTTTCCCGCGTTCCTGATTTCCTGGTTGCTGCTTGGGCAGACTATCGCGCAGGCCGGACTGCCACAGATATGCCGAGATCGCTCGGATCTGTTCATCACTAAGGCGGAAATTCGGCATTTTTGTGGTCGGACGGAAGTCGGTCGGTTTTCTCAACCAAATGGGAATCCAGTTACGGTTCAGCTTCAAACGGACATCCTTCAGGTTGGGCCCGACCTTCTTCACGTCCTGCATCAAATTGTGGGTTTGAAAATCGAGCTGTTGCAAGCGACCGTCGATTTTGCTGTTGGCGACCTTAAGGGCGACCGCCTGGTTGTTGAGCCGATTAGCTTCTTCATTGCTTGCGGCGGCATCGGCTTGCTTCATGAGATCGGTAGCGTCTTTAAGATTGTCGATCTTCTGCTGGTCGAAGAGCTTGATCTGCTGATTGATGGACTGCAGTTGCTCCGGCTCGCGATCGTAGCCCTCATAACGGTGGCACCCCACGCAACCTTTGTCTCGGAAAAGACGCTTGCCGGAGTCGATCACCTCCCACATGCCGTCCGTCTTGGTGAGCACCATATCCGCGGCGTGGCAGGTCTGACAGCCAGCCTCGACGTTTTGCTTCGTGTACAGCGGCCAGAGCCAGTGCTCATAATTTCCGTGGGCTTTTTCGACACTGGTGGTGGCGCGGCCATTCCCCTGATGACACGGCGAACACCCGAATTTATCCGGATCGTGGATGGTGAGAAGCTCGGGCTCGGGATGACTGGTAAACGCTCGTGCATACTCATCCGGCCGCTTGGCGCCTTTCGCGCTCATGGACAGGGCGGTGAGCTTGACCGGCTCGCGGATCCCCAGATGGCAGGATTCGCAGCGGTCCACGATGTTCGCCTCGGCCACGTTGATCTGCATGATTTTCGGGTCTAGCTCATCGGTCTTCTTCTCGAGCCCGGCGATCTGCTCCGAGGTTAGATCAGTCATGTGATCGGTGACGTACTGATCCATTTGCGCTTTGGCTTCGGTGACCGGCTTCAGCACGTTCCCCAGTTCTAGGCTGAGCTTCGTCTTTTCGTCATTGATCTGGGTGAAGGCTTCTTCCAATTGCTGGAAGTTATACGTTTTGCGACTTCCGTCGGGAAAGTAGACCGTGACCGGTCTGGCCTTATAGTTCCTGACCTCGTCTTGCTTGCTTTTCTTGGCCGAAGGGTCGGTTTCCGTTTCAATCTCGTAGGTGAGAGCGTTCACGTAAGCCCGACGATCGGTGAAAACCGAACGCACCGCCAATAGTCGTCCGTTAACATCCCGCAGTTTTTGCGTGATCTGTCTCGATTGAGCCGAAGAGTTCGCCTCCGCCTGTTTATAGTTTGCGACCAACGCCTGGTAATCGGAAGAAGCCTCGACGTCCTTAACCGACTTATTCGACTTCGAACTCTCGGTCTTCAGAAAGGCGGAATACCGCTCTTTCCACGTCTCCTGGTACGCTTTCCAGGGCCGCTGCCCATAAGCTTCGTCCCACAGCGCCCAGAACAGGGAAGCAATGAGGAGAACCGTCGCGATCACATAGTGCACCGCGTAGGACTTGCTGGTTATTGGATCATTCTCGGGGACTGGTTTATCAGGCACCAAAATCCTCCCAATGGTTGTTGGCTGTCGGTGCTTGGTCTTCGGCAATCCCACTCGCACCGGAAATTGCTTCAGCCAACGACTCGAGACCAAGACCAAAAGACGGTTACACGTTAAACCATGGCGTTATCCACACATACTTGATGTGGAACAACAGGCGGATGAGCATCTTGATCGGTAGTGCCACCATGGTGAGCAAGAACACCATCATGATGGAATACTGCAGAAGGCTCATGCGTCGATAATTTTTCGGGTTGTATCGGCGGAACAGCGCGTGCGCAATGAAGCCGCCCACGGCATAAAATCCGCCCACCACAATCGCACCGAAGATGCCTTTACCTAAATTCGACGTGATGCCGAACAGATCCGGCAAGTCGCGGTTCACTTCGTAAATAAGTCGGTTATGATCCCAGGTTTGACCAGGCCAAAACCACTGCCAGCCTGGGCCACGAATAAAGGTTCCGATGGTGATCATCGAAACCCAAAGAATGATGAAACCGAACAGGAAGGTACCGATGGCAAACTTACGCTGTTTCCAGGTGTAATAGCCATTACCCAGCGGGTTGGTATCGATATACGGAATTACCATTAGGCCAACGATGATTAGCGTTGGCATTACTACGCCGGCGATCCAGGGATCGAAGTACACGAGCATTTCCTGCAGGCCGAGGAAATACCACGGCGCCTTGGCTGGATTCATCGTCAAGTTGGGATTCGAAGGTTCTTCCAGGGGCGCGTTCAGTGTGATCGACCACACCATCAGAATGATGGTGACGATAATCGCAGCCAGAAATTCAATGCGCAGCAGGAAAGGCCAGACGTGAACCTCTTTTTGCCAGCCCGGACGGAAGGGCCAGGTTTTGCGATGGTGGGTTTTGGCCATCGCCGGACTTGTCTCAAGCTCCGCGACCAGTTCGTCGTTGGCGCTGGCCTGCTGCCAGGCGAGGTAGATGTAGAAGGCCAGCAGGGGAATCAGGGCAACAATGGGAACGTTATCGGGCGCCGATACAATCGACCAAAGTTGATGCCAGTCCATGCTTTCTCCCGTACGGCTCGTGCTCCTGAGCGGCCGCTCCAGCGGCCGTGATGCTATTTCTTCTCTTTAATCTCTCCCGGCAATATCACTGGCGCCGGGCCGGAGATTCCGCCATCCTTGCGCACCCGCCAGAAGTGCACCACCATCAAAACCGAAGCCACAATGGGGATGCCGATGCAGTGCCAGATATAGGACCGAAGCAAGGCATTCGCATCCACGATCGATCCCCCAAGCAATCCAAACCGTATGTCGTTGTATGGCGTCATATGCAACATCGGCCCGAACGGTCCCTCATGCCCCAGCAGCGGGGTAGCACGCGCCATGTTCGTGCCAACTGTGACCGCCCAAAAACCGAGCTGATCGTCCGGCAACAAATATCCGGTAAACGACAGCAACAGGGTAAACACGAGCAGGAGTACGCCTATGTTCCAATTAAACTCGCGCGGTTTTTTGTACGAGCCCGTTAAGAACACGCGGAACATGTGCAGCCAGACGGCGATCACCATCAAGTGCGCGGCCCAACGATGCATATTGCGCAGCAGCTTGCCGAAGGGAACGTCGTGCTCTAAATACAGAACGTCGCGAAATGCCTGCACCTTTGAGGGATGGTAATAGAACATCAGCAGCACGCCGGTGAATGTAAGCACAATGAACAAATAAAAGGTGATTCCTCCCATGCCCCAGGTGTAGCGGTAGCGTACTGCATCGCGGTTGATCTTTGCCGGATGGAGATGAAGAAACACGTTGGAAAGCACGCCCAATGCCCGGTTGCGCGGTGTGTCGTCGTGCTTGTGACGGAAGATCGAGGTGTAGACCTGTGTCTTGGTTGGATCCTTCAGGCCCTCGACCTGCTCTTTGGCCTTGGCAGGGATATCAGCCTTTAGCGACTGGACGTCCTCCTTCACCCCGGCCTTGACCCGCTCCAGCAACCCAACCCGGGCCCCATTGCCGTTTTTTCCGTTTTGATTTTCTTCAGCCATCTTATCCCTCTTCTACGGTTCTCGGCGGTCGAGCCCGCCGTCGCTAAGCAAGCTAAACCCCCTTCAGGAAAGCGCCGTCATCATCAAAGTGGCTTGGCTGACCTTTGGGCCAGGAATACAGCTTCGATACATCCACCTGAATCTGGCCATCGGCTGCGATTTCAATATGAGCCCGGTCCATCGGACGCGGCGCGGGGCCTTCAAAGTTGATCCCTTCGCTGTCGTAACCGCTGCCATGACACGGGCACTTGAATTTGTTTTCACTGGGCTTCCAGTCGGGCGTACAACCCAAATGCGTACAGCGTGCATAAATGACGAACAGACGATCGGGCGTGCGATCCACCCAGATTCGGTATTTTTGCTGAAATTTTGTGTCTACACCCAGGGAATAGTCGGTCGGATAACCGATTTTGAAGACCGTATTAGGTTCGAACAGTGTTCTTGGTAGGAAGAAACGGAAGAAGGCGATCAGCCAAGTACCCAGGAAAGCGACGACTGCGCTCCACACGAGGCGGCGGCGGCGCTGATCAACCGGCGTCTCCTCGGGGCCCACACCGGATATACCGCCCGCCGCGGCCGCTTTGGACGTTCCGACTGCGGGCGTACCCACATAACGAGTTGCGGTTCCGGTGCGCGCAATTTGAGGAACATTCGGTAGGGCAGGCTTGGCTGCCTGCGCCGGCGCCGGTCGACTCGGCGCTGCCGGCGCTTGGCTGGCTGAAGCTACTGGCGCGGCGCTCCCCGTACCAGCCGGCTCGCCCAGAAGCGCGGTGATCTCGGCGTCGTTTAGGGGTGTCAGGTTATTTCTCTTCCGGCGTGCCTGTTCAGCGGCGATCGCCGACTTGCTCCATTTCTTACCCGCAGCCAGCCACTTCTCAACTTCCGGGCTGAACCCCGCCGTAGCCACGGCCGTAGCGGTCGGCGTAGCGATCACAGCCGGAGCAGACGCCGCCGATGTCGCCGGCGCCGAAGATGTCGCGCTGCCGCCATCGGTCTCCCACGACATTTGTAAGCCAGCTTTTAGGGCCTCGATATCGGCATCTGTCAGCAGTGGCAGGCCGGAGCGTTTGCGATATGCCTGCTCCGCCGCAATTACGGAATTATTCAGCGCCTTGCGGGGCCACTTTGGGAGACGCCCAAGAATCTTCTCCTCTGCCATCCGTCCTCACCCTTTCCGCTTTTCCTACAACCCGCTCTTTAGTCGGCAGCTACAAGGCAACCGGCGACGCCCTCTGTTCCTGAATCGAGGGACAAGGCCGATATCACCAGCCCGGCAAGCGCCGAGATGAATGTGGAGCAATCATTCAGTCCCGCAGTCATTTCAAAATGCTCGATCCCCAGTTCCCGGGCCTGTGCGCGCGCTTCGTGGTCAATTTCCCCCAGCGTCTCGACGTGATCCGAGACGAACGAGATCGGTACAACACAGACATTCTTGACACCCTCGACACCCAGCTGACGCAGAGTCGCACGCAAGGAAGGCTGCAACCACCTACTCGCGCCCACCTTGCTCTGGTAACAGAGGCGAGCAGGGTTGCTCCAGCCGCCGCGCTTCATGACTAGTTTAACTGTCTCTTCGATCTGTTGCTGGTAGGGGTCGCCTTTTTCGATCACGGAAAGGGGCAAGCTGTGTGCGCTAAAAACCAGCTCTGCGCGTTCCAGCTCGGCAAAGCGGCCAAGGGCCTCGTCAACTTTTTCAACCAGTGCGTCTAGGTAGGCCCCATTCCGATAAAAGCTCTGAATTTGATGGACCGGGACGTCATCGTGGAATAGGCGATTCCATTCGTTAAGGCTGCTGCCCGTCGTGGTCGAAGAGTAGTGGGGGTAAAGCGGTAACAGCACTATTTCTTGACAGCCTTTCTCCCGCACTTGCGCTATGGCTTTTTCAGTGAAAGGGTGCCAGTAGCGCATGGCCACGAAACAATGGGCATCGAGTCCCACCTCCTTCAGTTTGCTTTCAAGGGCCTGGGCCTGCCGCTCGGTAAAGTGTCGGATCGGCGAGCTGCCACCGATCACCGAATAATGGTGTCGTACTTTCTGGGCGCGTGTCGTAGAGATCAGTTTGGCCAGAGGTTTTCTGCCTATGCGGGCGAAAGGGAAATCAATAATGTCAGGATCACAAAACAGGTTATAAAGGAAAGGCTCAATCGCTTCCACACTGTCCGGTCCGCCCAGCTGGAATAGGACCACCCCAATACGCCGTGTTGTGATTGCCATCCCCCGGACCCCAAAAATAGAAGCGGCGAAATGTTACTGAAAATCCACAGTGTTCGTCAACGTGGGCCGGAGATCGTTGGGTATCGTTGCTCAATTCTGGTTCGCAGGCAACTTGCGTTGCTGGATGAGGTTCTTCTCTCCACATCTTCGGACAACCGGTAACTCGGGATCGCCTGAGTAGGTATTTGCCTGCCGACGGCGGGCCACGTCACTGACCAAGCCCTTCTGGTTTTCTCTCCGTCTACAATCCTTCTGTCATTGCCATGCGCGAACCCTGGGGATAGTTCCGGATGCCCACATTTGCATTACGGCAATGGTGCTGGCTTTATTGAAGTCTTGTTTTTGGGACTTCTGCTCTCATCTTTTGCTTTTGCCTTGCCGAGGAACTTGTCTTAGGGGCCTCTCGCCTCGATGTTCAGCGTGGGGTCACGTTTCTGAACGCGATCGGTCGCCGCCGGGACAGTTCTCAGACCTGGCAACCCGGACGAGTGCGGTAGTGTCGGAGCAGATAGGACCGCGAGAAGCCGAAAGACGTTTTGCGCGAACTACGCCCGTCCCGCCATGACTTCAGTGGACTCCATTGCCTCAATGACGTGGTCGGCAAACTCGGAGGTTCCCGCATTTCCGCCCACATCTCGTGTCAGCTTGGCTCGATCGCGATAAACCTTCTCCAGGGCATTGCGGATTTTCAGTGCGGCATCGTACTCGCCGATGTGCCGCAGCATGAGTAGTGAGGAGCGAACCATTGCCGTCGGGTTGGCTATGTTCTTACCTGCAATATCGGGAGCTGACCCGTGTACCGCCTCAAAAATGGCGCAGTCGTCGCCTATATTGGCTCCGGGCACAAATCCCAGCCCGCCGACAAAAGCCGCGCACAAATCGGAGATGATGTCGCCGTAGAGATTCTCCAGCAACAGCATGTCGTATTGATACGGATTCATGACCAGCTGCATGCAGGCGTTGTCGACAATGTGTTCGCCATACGTGATTTCCGGGTATTGCTTGGCGACATCCCGCGAGCAGCGCAGGAAAAGGCCGTCCGACAACTTCATGATGTTGGCCTTGTGGATGGCGTGGATTCTCTTACGTTTGTTCTTTCGCGCGTACTCAAAGGCAAAGCGGGAGATACGCGTTGAGGCCTTGGCGGTAATGATCTTCAGGCTCTCCACCACGCCGGGTACTACCTCGTGCTCGATACCCGAATAGAGTCCTTCGGTATTTTCGCGGACGATAATCAGATCTACGTCAGGATATCGTGTAGGAATATGCGGAAGGTTACGGATGGGACGAAAATTGGCGTACAGTTCAAAGCGCTTGCGCAACTCCACATTGATACTTGGAAAGCCGCCCGCGATGGGGGTGGTGACTGGTCCTTTCAGAGCAACGTGGGTGCTCTCAATGGATTGGATCAGTTCTTTGGGAATGTACTCGCGATGTCTCTCGTAGGCCTCGGCTCCCGCTTGGAAACTTTCCCATTCGAACTTGAGCCCGGTGGCTTCCAGGATGCGAACCGCCGCTCGCGTGACCTCCGGGCCAATGCCATCGCCAGGGATTAGAGTTATGCGGTAGGTCATAAGAAAAGTCACCACCCCGAACCGAAAGGAGTATTGCCCACCTGGGTCTCCTTTGTGGTGAGCCTTATTTACGTCTTGGCCGCGGCTCGAGGCCGAACCTCGCCCGTTTCTTTTGTCTTCATCAAATCCTTGAGCTCGGCCATGAACTCCTTCACGTCCTTAAAATCCAGATAAACCGAGGCGAAGCGCACATAGGCGACTTTGTCGTACTTGCGGAGCCGGTTCATGATCAACTCGCCGATCTCGGTAGTCTTGCGTTCGCGTTCAGGAGATTCGATGACGAAAGATTCCGCATCGTTGACAATCTGTTCTAATTTGGCCATGGGTACCGGTCGCTTCTCGCAAGCGCGTAGTAATCCGTTGAGTACCTTCTGGCGTTCAAATTTCTCGCGGCGCCCATCTTTCTTCACCACCATGTATGGGATCTCATCGATGCGCTCGTAGGTGGTAAATCGCTTCTCACATTTCAGGCATTCGCGACGGCGGCGTATCGCGTCGGCTTCCTTGCTTTCGCGCGAGTCCACGACTTTATCGTTGGGGAAGCCGCAAAAAGGACACTTCATGTGGCGCTAGCCAACTCCATGACCCCATTAGGAGCCTATTTTTATCGAAATCGAATTGTAGCAGCACTCAGCATTCACAGAGCAGTGACCTAGTGCTATGCCTCGCGGGAGTCAGTAAACATGCAGGTTTGCTCGTCATTGGAGACGAGCAAGTGGAGAATAACACACTTGTCGAGGCCAATTCAGTTGTTTTCGACCCTCGAGTTCACTCCTTAGCAACTTGAAGCCAAGTTGCACATTGGCCTTATGTACGTCGGGGCATAGTCTCAGAGTGTCACCTAGGAGCAAGATTCCTAACAGAAATGTTTCAACTTCTGGTTCTTGTAGATAACCCAGACTAGTTCTGTTCCCGCATCGATGGAGTGAAGGTGATACCGACCAGTAGCCCCTCCGGGGAGATTAGACGGCTAACGACCTGTCCCCACGGTTCCCGGTTGTTCTTAACTAGGAGTCGATATCCGACGGACTCGAGGATCGCAGTTGCGTTTTCGACACTCTCCACGTCGAATTCAATCCACGCTTGCGGAGCAGGAATCGACTCAGGCCAGGAGTCTTCGCCAAAACAAGACTGCGCCGCCTGAGAGAGCGGCCAAAGGGCAAAAGTCTTCGCGCCCGCAACGGCTTCGGTATGAAGATAGCCGCCACTTTCCTCTTTAAAGCGAATGCCGAGGACATCCCGGTAGAGCTTGCTACTTTCTCGCGTGTTGCGGACGATGGGACCAAAACCGGCAATGAAAAGAACCTTCAAATGTGCGACACCCTGCATAGCGCCTCCTCTTCCTGAAATCAAGACAGCGATGCCCAATTTTTCCTACGGTTATCGGGTGATGTTCCATCTCCCTTCGATCAGCCGCAGACGGTGTGCCGGAGAACGACCGCACCTTTACG
>Ga0126370_10000657_pt1 | contig 14717 bp, 14 predicted proteins | sample PanSoiMetaPlot_3_FD_92586 | JGI IMG/M metagenome (GOLD analysis project Ga0126370, IMG submission 92586) | Tropical forest soil microbial communities from Panama - MetaG Plot_3 | ecosystem: Environmental > Terrestrial > Soil > Tropical forest > Bulk soil | place: Panama | collected 2016-02-17 | reverse complement strand
CAATCTATATACGAAATTTTTGAAAAATACTTTAATAATGCGCTGGAGCCACTAGACCAGTTATTATGTGCAGATTACAATGGTAAGTTATCGCACGATTTTGTACCTACAAATGAGAAATATTTTAGCCATTTTGATATTAAAGGTGAGGCACCTCTCTTGGACGATGAAATAGTGAGGATTTCTCTAATGATACCTCCAAGTTTGAAATACGATTTTACCAATAATGTCGGGAAGATCCCGTTACGCACGATCTTGAAACGCAATTCCAATTACAATTTCAAAGAAAACGAAAAAATTGGATTTGGTATGGATTTGAATGCACTATGGTCAAAAGAGGGCAGGGAAATCACAATATCTAATATGGAAAATGGGCAAATTTTTGAGAAGAAAATTATAGACTACGACTGGTACCGCAATGCTTTATCAAAAGTAGATGACACCGGAGATCAAAGATATATTAGCAAATTGCTTCAGCTATTGAGCTTAGAAATATGGTATAAATTGTTTATCACTCGGGACTTAAAAGGAACAGAGAGTTTATGAACGACTTGATAAATACGGTTTAATAACTCACATACGATCGACAAAGTTTGCAAACCCTCACTTTATCAATTCTTCATGGTTTAACAAATCCATTTCGTGCAGCTGTGCTGGTCTTTTCAGCTGGCTTCTTTCTCAGACTCGTTCCAGAGATGAGCGCTTATCCATATCCAATAGGATATGATGTGATCAACTATTACATACCCGTTCTGAACAATTTCAATATTCACTGGCATACAACTTTTCATGAATTTCCATTGTATGTTTATTTATTGCATTTACTATCTATCGCAACTGGATTCTCCCCACACATTACTGTGCTGGTTTCGGCCGCATTCATGTTTGGAATTTTTTCTGTCTCGATATTCGTGATTGGAATTAGAATCCTAAAAGTCAGAGTGTCAGAGAGCATTTTCCTTTCTGTTTTTGTTATGGTACAACTGGCGATCCTTCGTACAACATGGGATCTGCATAAGGATATTTTTTCGATTTCGCTAATGCTAATTGCATTCTCGTTGATTTCCACGAACAGAAAAGGTGATTATTCAAATAAGAAGTTGGTAGCTTCAATTATCTTGTCCTCAATTATCGCGATATCAGACAGAATGGTCGGAGGATTGTTCTCGCTTTCACTGCTCATATTTGCGTTAAAATCTAGAAATAGAATCGCTGTCTTGAGTTCTGTGGTTGCTTTGTGCATATTTTTTATAGCCTTGTTCACTAGCTCTAACTTATGGAACGATCTTAAGTATAAGCTGGTTGAATCTCGGCAATCTGTGATTCTAAATGCAGGTATAAATTCTGGATCTTACAATCCACATGATTTGTTAATTTCATTTCTTGTAGTAAATGGTTTATTGATACCGTCAGCACTGCTAGGCTTACGCTTGGCCAAGGGTAGTGCAATATTGAAAGTCCCACTAGTAATCAGTATCTTTGGGTCATTTTCGTGGATACTGTTTCCTAATGACCCTTCGCTGGTTGCCAATAGATGGATTATATTGGCAGGCATTTTGCTTTCTATCTTCTCTGGTTATGGATTTATAATTTTAAGCAAAAAAATTAGTGTCCGAAGATCAACACCAACTTGTCCCATCCTTTTGATCGTAATTGTCACATTTGGCATAATTGGAATAAGTTATATTGTTTTGCCATATAGGAACCCATTAATACTTTATGAGATGGTTCGGGGTTCTATAGGATCGTTTGAACCAGTCAGTATGCAATTTAATTCAGTCGATATAAAGGATAACCAAATGCTTGTTTCTGCAATAGAGTGGATGAATAATAATACTGCTCCAAATTCAACTATAGTCGGACCGAGTCATTTAAGAGGCTGGATGGAGATCGAGCTCAACCAGGGCAGGACCTACCATTTTTTCAATAGCAAGGAGAACGAATTAGATTATTTGCGGAAAATAAAATTTCAAGACAGTTATCTAATCGAATTTAAAGGAGAAAATCCGAACCTACCCGAAGCTATAATTGACAAGGTCTATAACTCTAAGGTCATAAACGTTTGGAAAATCTCCCCATCCAAGGCAAATACTGGTGTATATTTATCTAACTCCGGTTGAATGCGTAACATATTTTAACAGTAAAATTGATCATTACTCGTAGGTATGCTTACAAAAGAGATAATACGTAAAGCTACTGGAAATTGGGTAAGAAGAAGATGGCTCGATTTCAGAAATGGACATAGTATTTATTTGATTTTTATAATGACTTTTGCAAACTTTATTACTATTCAGTACAAGTTACTCATTGACAAGGCGCCTGTACTAGGCTCGATATTTCATAGCATTTGGGGATTTGCCCTACTTTTCATAGCTGTCTATGTACCTTTGGGCATAATAATTGGGTATTGGCACCGAAAGAGTCAATGGAGAGTGGAACAAGATGCACTTTTTAAGGAAAACGAAATTGGAGCCACAATGTGGCTCTTTGTAATTGACCTGATCGACGGTAAAGTATCAGAGGAAGAAAAGTTACAGATGAGAGAAATGTTGACCAAAATCACTAGGCGCAGTTTAAGATCAGCAGCGCTGAGACCATCTTCAACGATTGATGAATCACCTCAGAATGGGAAAGCTCAAAAACAAAACCCAGTTGATGCCGAGGTAAAACCAGAAAAACTCTAAAACATAAATTCAGAATTAATGATACATATTTTACATGTGTTCGATCAAGCTGGCGTTGCATTTGTTCTTGCAAAGTTCCAACAGCTGCAAGGCCATGAATCAAAGGTAATAACAACTAAGAGCTCTGATAAATATGGAATAAAGGACTTTTACAATGATCAGATAATATATGTAAAATCAGAGAACGAGTTTCTTAAGGAATCCTTGAGATATGCGAAATTTGCGGATATAATACATGTTCACAGCAGAATCGATGCTCTGTTATTTCTACGTAAAGAACTAGGCAATTCGAAGAGGATCATACTGCACTACCATGGAACTGATATAAGAGGATTAAAGAGAATCAAGTTACCCCATCGATCAAGATTATCAGACCTAGCAATAAAATCTATCTACAAATACAGGTCAATGCGTGACAAGCTATTGTTTAAAAGCAGACTACATGAAAAGGCACAGCATTTGGCAAATGGCATTGTTGTAGCAACTCCCGATCTATTATCTCAGGTAGAGGGTGCAGCATTTATTCCTAACCCAGTTGATACAGAACATTTTTTTCCAGATCGTTCAGAGAACAGGCTTGTTTCGGATAAAGAAGCCCTGACAATGGACACAGAAGCTACCGATTGTAATTTGACCATGCAACATTGTAGGCAAAATAATATTCGACTCACTATCGATGTTTACGACAGAATGAAAGTACCCATTATGTACAAAGATATGCCACAATTTCTCAAGAAGTATGCAGTTTATGTTGATATAAGATACGTCAATGGTCAAATATTACCTAATCTAAGTAAGACAGCTCTGGAGGCCCTAGCATGCGGTCTTAGGGTATTGAATTACCGCCTACAATACCAGGAACATCTGCCAGTCGAACATCAACCGCTAAATGTTTTATCACGACTACAATCAGTATATACTGTGAAGTAATATCTTTAAAGTTTTTGGGAATTGGTGATTTTCGCCCCTCATCATTTAAAATTCGTAAAAAGGCTGGAATGATCAGTACAGAATCTTTCCTAGATTCTTGCCATTCCATTTAGTAATCGGTAGCCGATTTGGTGACATTAAGAAGGAATTAAAGCAATGAGAATATTATGAGAATCCAAGATTTGAAAATATTACACTTGTCCCATGAAGGTTTACCAGACTGGCGGATTGAAAAATCAGCCATCACTACTACCAAAAATGGCCATCAGGTCATATTCTGTGGCAGGGAATCAAATTATAAATCGTCTATCTTCCAAAAAATTTACCAAATTAATTGGACTGCAAAAGCTAGGTTAGGTATTCCTATATATTGGAAATCAGTTAAACGGCAATTAGCTAAAGTACTGGATGAGTCAAGACCCGATATCATTCACGCACATAACCTATTTTCAGCTAGGTTGAGTTCTGAATTCAAGATCCCATTTGTTTACGACGATCACGAGTTCTGGTCAGCCTCTTCGCGACTTCTAAACGAAATGAAGTCAAATTTTATTGGTGTCGATAAACCCATGGGTTTGCGTCACAATTTCCTGGAGTTAACCTTAGGTACTCGAAGAAAAATCCTGAATCGCTATGCTATAAGATTATGGGCCAAGTGGGAAAAGAAGATCGTGAGTTCAACCCCAACTATCACTGTATCAGAGTCTATTTCTAATGAAATGCGAAAATTAGGCGCGAGTAAGCTATTTGTTGTACCGAACTTTCCGCTATTATCTGAAACAGGTTATATCGAAGGCCCGAAATATCATCCCATTCTCTCATCGGTATACGCAGGTAGCGACGGTCTCAATGTAGATAGATATCCGCATCGAAATATGACAGGCTTTACTGACCTTTTTGAATCTAATGAAGTCGGTACCCTTACCGTATTGGGCTGGAAAAATAATTCAACTTACAAAGTTAGATACAAAGGCTACTTATCGAGACAAGAAATGTTCGATGAGATGTCTCAGCATTCGGTCGGTATACTTCCATGGAGAAAACACTGGGCTCACTCTTTTACTAACCCCAATAAACCATATGAATACATCCACGCTGGTATGTTTGTCATGTGCTCTTCCTCTGTTCAGCCAGTAATAAGGACGCTTCAAGACCATTGTTCTGTATTTGATGATTATGATCAGCTGGTTTCCCAACTATTTTATTTCAAGAGTCACATGGATTTGCTTTTTAAAAAGCGTCAAGAATCATTTAGATTTGCTAAAGATAATATAATCTGGGAAAAAAACGAAAGGAATATTCTACAGGCATACCGAGTTGCTTAGAATCCATCGCATTTGGTAAATTCAGAAATAGGGTCTTTCCCAAATCTGATTACGGCCGTAGAAATGTGGTGTACAAATTTGAAGAAATCTCGAATCTTCAAAGATTTGAATGATCCTGGTAACCATATGTTAATATGCAGTTCCTACGCAAATTCCAGATAGAAAGTACATCAATGATAATATTCAACAAATATACTAACTTTAAAATTGATGTTATTCACTGGTTCTATAGCTAATTGGGTAGCTATTTTGCCATTGTCACATCGAGGAATTCGGAAGATGGAATCAAATCTGCTCTTCTATCATTAAAGAATCAGCAATTAAGTCCGAAATTCATAATAGTAATAGATGATGGATCATCGGACAAAACTCCAGACATACTCAAGGAATTGAAACTAGATTGGGGTGAGCTATATGTAATTACAAATCCAGACATGGGTTACGATATCAAAAGGGTTGTTCGAAACTGGAATGCAGCATTGGATTTGGTGGGAAGTGAAAGGTTGCCAATGACGGATTATCATCTAATCGCTACAGACGATACCGAATATGATCCTGATTATGCTCTCAGGCTAATTTCTTATCTAGATTCTCATGCAAATGTCGCAATCGCGTCAGGCAATTACACCAATCATAAACCAGAAATGCCACACGGTGCAGGTAGATTTGTCCGAAATTCCATATTTGAGATGACTAGATGGAAGGGAAAATATCCTGAGCAGATGGGCTATGAATCGGCGATTCTGTACGAAGTTGAATTTCTTGGATACACACATTCTGTTATTGATGAGGCTAGATTTCGGCATCTAAGGCCTTTAGGCTCAAATCACCAATTTTATGAATTTGGTGCTAGCATGCATACGCTTGGATATCACCCATTTTTTGCATTGGGGAGATTCGTCAAATATTTTTCAACAGGTACGGTAACAGGCAGACGTGGCTCAGTATACATGATCTATTATTATATAACATACAAGCCTGAATTCGGCGGCTACAATAGTCTATTTGATCCCGAATTCAGACAATTTGTGAAATCGAAACAAATCGAAAGACTGAAGGGAATTCTAAAGGGTAGAATTTTAGGAAAAAGGAAGGCTTAGATATCAAATAACAATGTAGAAATTTATTTCTATTTCTCCATCAAGTCACTAGATTTTTATATCTTGTACCTTGCTCAGTTCATTTAAAATGGATGATCTCAGTTCTAGAGATTATTGGGAAGATAGATTAAAGGAAAATTTTGGATTGCATGGTACTGGCTTTCAGGGTCTTGGAAAGCGATATAATGAATATATGTATAAAGTCCGAAAACGAGTTTTCCTGCACCTAATGAACAAATTCGACACGGATTTTACAACTATAAACGTTCTTGACATTGGCTCGGGTACTGGATTCTATGTTGGACTATGGCAGGATCTTGGTGTGATCAGTATGACTGGTACAGATATAACAACAATTGCAGTAGAAAATTTGAAGTTGAAATATCCTTCCTATGAATTCTTGCAGCTAGACATCGGAAACGAATCATCTTATAAAACATTTAGGAGAAAATTTGATATTATTTCTGCCTTCGACGTTCTATTTCATATTGTGGATGATACTAGATATGAGAACGCTATTAGAAATGTCGTCTCGTTATTGAAGCCTGGTGGGCTTTTTATATTCTCTGATAACTTTCTGCATCATAATTCGGTAAGATCTGCGCGCCAGGTTAGCAGATCCTTGGATATCATTCAAAAAGTCTTGAGGGAAAATAAGTTGGAAGTATTGTTACGTAAACCCATGTTTGTATTGATGAATGCACCAGTTGATACGAACAAATCTCTCTTGAAAGGTATTTGGAGGGCAATTGTAACAACAGTGCATCGAGGTGAAATTTCGGCATTGATTGCGTGTAATATCTTATATCCAATAGAGTTATTTTTAGTCTCGATCATTAAAGAGAGTCCTTCTACAGAAATAATGATTTGTAAATCTGCAAATTCTTAGTCAGATCGAGTCTTGCCTCATTACTCATCTATAGTAAAGTATTCAATAATCTGCATAGATTAAGCATTTGTAAATCAACTATTTTTAAAAAATTTTTAATTAACACCACAGACTATTGTAAATCGAGTATTGTTGGTTCTGACGCCAACAAAGCAACATAGGATAATTTTATTAATGATTTCAATTTTGGCAGTAAACTTTGATTGTGGATGACTATATGAGTGGCGAATACTTACTCAGATGTCATTCCCGTTTTGACAAGCATTGCAGAACCATGCGGCATACTTTACCTATGTAGTTGAAATTGTTAATGTCAGTAGATTGGATAAAGTGTCTTCTTTGAGAATCGAAGTTATCCTGCATTGCAAGTGAGATGCTGTCCATGCTGAAGATAGTAATATCATTTATAACGGAAAAGGACTTTGTTGATCAATTTTGGAAAGCAGGATTTGTGTTAAAAAAATGATAAAACGGGAGTATGTGTTACTTCCGTTCCCAGTGTGTTACTTCCAGTCCCAGCCCCTAATCGTGCTGACTCCGCTTGGGTTGCCTTCATCTTTAAACATTATCACCTTATTACTCATAAAGGAAAGGCTTCCAGTAGCATTCGAGTTAAATATTGCAGCACCAATTCCATGCCTTATAGGATTTCCCATTGGCTGTGAGGATTGACCTGATAAATTATAATTTGCAGTTTCCCTAAAGTTATATGTCGCATTCCCACTATTTCCAGGAGTGGCTTTTATTAGACCGCCGCCTACTACGTCTGCTATCCCTCGACTTAGAGGGATGATCAATGCTTTACCTTCTGTTTGTACAAAGTTTGTCCCATTCACTGTACCTTTGCCTATGAATATTATTCCAATGGCACGCAGTCCTGTGTTGAGAACTAGAGGCTGCTGACTTACTGTTTTGACATATTCGATATAAAACGGATTTCCCAAGGTAACGGCATTTTTCGTAGTCGTAAGTTGAACATCGTTGGAGGAGTTTGAATTAATTTTCATCGCTTCACTTTGAAGAGCTGCTTGCATAGAACTCTGTGCTGAATTTGTAGCATTAGTCGAATTTAAGGATGCTGCAGATGCCGAGCCAACAAAGTTCAGATGTGAAGATGAGAAACCAATTGCAAATAAATTTGCTATCAAAAATACTATTACCGCTGCTATTTTAGATTCCATGTAATCTTACTATACATTATACCCTTTACTTAAGGATTCTCAAGAATTAGACAATCGAATTTCTGATGATCAAGATCTAATATATAAAGCGTACCAATCGAGGACTGCATCAGGTCAGAATCTATACTTCTGACTTTCACAATCATATTTCTGGCTACCACTAGATTATCAATAAAAGGATTAAAAATAGAAGGCTATTCGAAGTTATCAATCATCAATTTGATCACATTCAAAATATAGATCTAGACAAGTGCTTCAAAGCGAAAAAGGCTATCGAATAATATGATAATTCACATGTGTGCCAACAGTTACATTATGTCTTTCACTGAAATTTGCAGTCGTTTCCAATACATACAATGAATCTCTATCTGGAGAATAAGTTGGGCACACGAGATCGATTGTGCATGGAGGAAGATTGTGTTCCACATGAACTACACTATTCTTACTATCAATCCAGATTATGTCTATTGGAAATTTCATACCATGCATCCAAAAGGCATACTTGGCTGGCTGTGTAAAAATGAACAGCATTCCTTGATTCTCTTTGAGTTGATCTTTTATGCCCAATCCTTTTTGAAACTGATCGTCAGTACTAGGTACGTCGACTAGAAGATGGAATCCATTTACCGTTACATTCGCTAGTCCATAGAAAGAATTTGTATTGGCGATTTTTTCTGGATTTATGGCTGACATTACGTTCTCGATTGGGACCCCTCGCAAAAAACCAAAACCACATAATAATGCAACACCAATAATGGTAATCACAATGATGATCGATAAATTTCGCTCCACAGAATACTTCTAACATATCAATAAATCTGTAAGTATCTAAAAACATTTCTGTTTACTTGTTCTCGGCAATTCTATGATTAGATATCATTAGTGTCAACAATATCAAAGTTCTTTCAAATTTGGAAAAATTCAATATAACTTGACTATGTGAAGACTAGTTGAGAATGGAAGATGTAAGCTATAAATTCTTATCTTTGGTCAATAGTGATGGTATCAAGCAATGAATGTAGAATACTCGATAAGTAACCCAAAACCAAGAGAAGCTATAATTGCACTAAATGGCACGCAAATCGCAAAAATAACCAAAGAGGATAATCTAACATTCAAGCTTGTCTGTGAAGAAGATGGTCGCGAGTGGATCTTTAGTAGCAAGGTTCATGGTGAGTTTCGACCCTTTTCACTATCAATATCTGAAGTAATAAATGGTAAAGCTACAGAAGCTCTCGTAATTCGAGAGCACCTATTTAGGTATAATGATAAATTCTATATGCTAACTAATCATCCAGAAGGAAAATCCTGGAATGAATATCTCAGCAGCCCTAGATACATATCGAGATTAGATAATTTCCCGTATAAGGATTTACTGGATATCGATCATCATACTAGACAAAGAATCAAGAGATACCGAGGAATCCCAGTAGGCGAAGCATCAGGTCTTGGAAAATCTACTCATAGTGTCAAAGTGAGTAACGAATTGGAGGAAATTGGGCTAATTATTGCTGCCGCATCCTACGTCTTGTACTCTATGGGCTAGCAAATTGTGAATGAATGAATTAGTGTGTAGTAGTACTGTTCAGTATCATCAGACTAAACTGTGAAAAAGGCTAAAATATGTAGATTATATGATGACTTTTAATGGAAGTAGAACCCAATCGCGTCGGCAAGTTTCCATTTAAAATGTTAGATCCAAAAAAGAGAAAGGAGAATTTTTCCGAAGTACAACTACCATACACCGAAAATGAAGTAATAAAAGAGGCAGAGCGTTGTTTGTTGTGTGGTACTCCTGTATGCATTGATGCGTGTCCAGTGTTACTTGATGTTAGAGGTATGAATGAAGCAGTAGCTCGAGGCGACTTTAAAAAGGCACATGATCGCATAAGGGAAACTAATTCACTCCTTGGCGTAACGGCTCGATGTTGTCCTCAATTGCAGGGCTTGTGTGAGGACGCATGCGTCTTGCGTTGGAGCGGTCAACCAATCGGAATCGGATTGATTCAAAGATATATTGCAGATTGGGAACAAAAACAACAGGACAAACAAAAGCCATCAATGGTCGCTGATACAGGCAAGACAGTTGCCATAATAGGTGCTGGACCTGCAGGATTGGCAGGAGCAGAGCTTTTGAAAAGATATGGTCACCAAGTGCGCGTATATGAGGAGCTAATGAAGCCAGGAGGTACTGCTTGGTACGGCATTCCAGATTATCATTTACCAAAAGATGTATTGCTTTATGAGATTGACAGAATAAAGGAAATGGGTGTTGAAATAATCACCGGTACCAAAATTGGCAGAGACCTTTCATTAGCCCGACTGAAAGAAGAAAATGATGCTGTTCTAATTACTAGCGGTTCGAAAGATGTTAATAAACTCAATACTCCAGGTATCGAATTGACCGGCGTAATCGATGGCTATCAATTTTTAGAAGATGTTTTTACCGACAGTGTCGACAATTATTTAAAAACTAATCCTCAAAAGTATCAGCTAGGAAAGCAAGTTGTAGTTATCGGAGGAGGAGACACAGCACTTGATTGTGCAAGAACAGCATTAAGGTTAACACAAGGAGATATTAAGATAGCATACAGAAGGACCGAGAATGATATGCCTGCCGACCCTATAATGCTTCAAGAAGCTAAGGAGGAGGGGATCGAATTTGTATTTCTAGCTGAACCGAAGGCATACGAAGGTGAGAATGGGAGTGTTAAATCAATAAGCATGAATAGAATGAAACTAGGGAGGCCCGATCAAACGGGACGAAAAATTCCAGAACCAATTCCAAATCAGGAATTTAAGATGGAAAGCTCCAGTGTTATATTAGCAGTGGGACGAGGACCAAATTCATTTATACAAACAAATGCTGGCATTAAGACAGGCAAACACGATTCGATTGCAATTGACAATCAATATAAAACGTCAATCAATGGAGTGTTTGCCGCAGGTGATGTGACTACCGGAGAAACTTTAGTAGTCAAAGCAATGGCATCTGGAAGGGAAGCCGCCGAGAGGGTACATGAATATTTAATGAATCGGGAGGATTACCATGTCTCATTCTATGAACGATATTACAAGCAAAATTTCTACGACAGGATGTTAGAAGGAGGCAAGGCTGGCCCTCCACCAGAATAGGATGTCCTCGCAAATTCATCCTAAAACTGAGTGGGGAATTCATTTGAAATTAGAGTGATTTCATGCCAGCTCGATTTCTGGACTTGACTGAAAAATGGTTAAGTAACCCAATGCTAACACTGATGATTTAGTATAGGAGACTAATATTTTATGACTGATGAAATCAGACCTGAGGACGACATAAGGAAATGGCAGAAAAAAATCGAAATGATAGGTATTGACATAAAGGATCTGGAACAAGATGTTCAAACAGGAAGGCTAAAATTGAAAACGAAGTTCATAAATCAGCATTTCATTAATGAGTTGGATAAAGGCGGATTACTCCTTATCGGCATAACTGGAACCTTTACAGGTAAGCTCTTAGTAACTCTTGAACCCAAAGTCTGAATAGTAAGCTAGTCTTTGGTATTAGTTTTATTGTTACTATCATTGAGCGACTTCAGTTTGAAAAGAGTAGGTCTAAACAACAGTAGAACTGATCTAATTAAAGGGCATTAACCAGTCTTTTCATTTTGCTAAAGTTTATTTCAAATCCGAATCGTTTTTCTTCCATTTTCATATTAATATACATACTCATTATCAAGTTCAAATGTCTAACCATGTTCAGTCTATTTTCCATTTTCAATCTTACAATTCTATATACATCATCATAGTATGAGAATTTTCTTAATACCTTTTTCCTATATTCATCAAAACTAGGCACGCTTCTATCTTCCAGAGTCTCAATAAATAGATCACAGCACAGAAGAGATGGTATTATTCCTTCCCCTAGCATAGGGAAAACACATCCAATGGATTCCCCCACCCCAACTATGTTGCCAGCGCTAAATGGTTCCATACGCCTGGGAGGAGCTAAGCGAATCGGTCTACCTATTTTCTTAACAATCTTTGATTTTGGATTATTTTGGAAAAAATCCTGAATTCCATAATATTTTCTATCAATGTCACCGGCTCCAATGTATGCCTTTTCCTTATCAAGGGGAAAATACCAAAAATAGCCTCTTGCACCCTTGTAACCTATAACATAAAATTCTTCTGGTGCTTCAATATTCTCAACGAGATACTCATATGCAGGGATTATAAAGTCTTCATGGGATTTCGGTAGCAGCGTGCGATGGAAACCGGTACAGTCGATCACGATGTCAAACTTGAATGAAGGAAATGTGCTGCGCAAACATTGGGTTCCGTATTCAATTTTAGCTCCCGCTAACATATCTTGCTCCCACCTGCGCTTGTCATAAGTCACGAGGCCCCTCAGATCAAGATACTCTGTTACATTATTCGGTAGATCCATTTTTAGGACTTTGCCAATATGGAGCACGTAGTTATCAAAATTCAAACCTGCCTTCGTTGAAAACCTTGAAAGCATATGATAAGATGCGCCCCAAGCACATACTGGCCAATGATTCTCCTTTTTACTAGCTTCAAATATAGTCACATCGTGGCCAATATTACTAAGCAGGCAACCCAGATAGCTACCAGCCACTCCTGCGCCGGCAATGGCTATCTTCAATATATTCTCAGTAACTACGAATAATAACTTATAATTCTTATCAAATATGGCAAGGCACATATTGCAACGGATTACAACAATTCAAATGCAATTTTGAACAGTATTCTCCTAGCTAGTAAATCCCAGTTCTTATCGTAGTAAACAAGTATTAACAACTGATTTAATACATATCATGTCAAACTGAAAATGCTGTGAAAGTTCTTTCCGGGTCTAATCTCAAGGGCATGTATAGTACGATTTTTCTTGTGTTAATTTACAGTAGAATGATTACTTCTACCATTACTTACTTTCAATTAATAACCCAATTACATATTTATGTTGAATAGACACGAATTTGAAATTTAGTACAAATAATAGTTTCACATAAATACCTTATTTTCTAGCCTCTTTCTGAATGAAACGAACTATAATGACGTACACCATAGCAACAATAGTGTCATTGGCGGCAATAGGAGGGCTAATATTTCAACCATCATATCAAATGGCACATGCACAGACAGTACCACCAACCGGACCTGTTACAACCAATCCAGTTTGCGGAGAGAAAGTCAGCGGAGTTGTAACCTTAACCTCAAATCTCGAATGCAATGGAGACGGCATAATCGTAGGTGCTGATAATACAGTAATTAACTTAAACGGATTCTCGATTAAGAACACTGCCGGTGGAACATCAAATAACAAGGTCGGAATCATGGTACCAATGTATGATAACGTAATGATCAATGGACCTGGAACAATCAGCGGTTATCAAGCGGGATTATTGGCAACAGGTGCTAGTCACTTAGGCGTGTCAACCGGAGTTATATTGTTGGGCAATGAAATAGGCGTATTTATGACGGGTGCAGATCATGCTCAATTGGCAGCCAACATGTTTATGAATAACAACATAGGATTGGCTACTCATTCCATACAAGACCTTACCTTAAAGAATGGCCTATTCACAAACAATAAGCTTGCAGGTATCACCGAAGTGAACTCACATGGTACAGCATTAGATACAAATACCGTACAAGGAAGTGACAATGGTATATTCTTAGACTCGCAAAGCGACGGCAATAAGGTATTAAATAACAATTTGCATGGTAACAAAATCGACATTAATAATGCAAATGGATTACCTGCAAATATCAACAGCAATCAATTCTCTGGAAATAACTGTGATGTGAGCAACCCCTCTGGTATATGCATAGGTAAGTAAAGGATAAGAACGGAAGCGAATTCTAACCCAACTTCTTTTTATTCTTATTATTTATTGATTATGTTTTATTACTTAAGTTGTGAGATTAATAATTAGATCTTGTATTTGATTCTCATACTAAATAATATAGTCATATAAAAATGCAGAAATGACTTCATACGAGAGTAAAAACAACGGCGTGTGTCGTATACTTAGGTCATGTTGTTGAAGTCAAAACACAAACTTGGATTATTATAAATCCATCACATGCGGTTTTTCTGTTTGTATTCAAGCACTACATTTCTAACTGTACTTTTGCCTAGAATAGAAGATAGAAATAAATAAATTTAATGCTAATTCTCTTTCAACATGATGAATAATAAAGAGCAGGCCTCTTATCGATTATTACCTGTAGCAGCCATTCTAAGTATTCTAATTGGATCAGCGACTATTGTACATAACGGAGGTTTTTTTAATAGTGCTTTTGCACAACAATCAAACAATCCAACTAGCGGTCAAGCCCAGAGTCAATCACCTGAAGACGTAGTTAAGTCTCTTATGTCTCCGAAATCTCTTATGGAGTCAGTAATTAATCAAACTCGTAATACCAATGCTACCAATTTTGCTGCAAATCAAATACTCTCCAAAGTAAATGGATCCAATAGTACAGGTAGTATTAATGGTATGAAAATGAATAGTACAGGTAGTATTAATGGTATGAAAATGAATAGTACAGGTAGTATTAATGGTATGAAAATGAATAGTACAGGTAGTATTAATGGT
>Ga0126370_10000656_pt1 | contig 14732 bp, 12 predicted proteins | sample PanSoiMetaPlot_3_FD_92586 | JGI IMG/M metagenome (GOLD analysis project Ga0126370, IMG submission 92586) | Tropical forest soil microbial communities from Panama - MetaG Plot_3 | ecosystem: Environmental > Terrestrial > Soil > Tropical forest > Bulk soil | place: Panama | collected 2016-02-17 | reverse complement strand
CCGGAGCCGCGCAGCTTGTACTTATAGGTCGTGAGCCCTTCCAGACCCATCGGACCACGGGCGTGCAGTTTACCGTTGCTGATGCCTACTTCCGCACCCAAGCCGTAGCGGTAGCCATCGGCAAAGCGTGTGGATGCGTTGTGATACACCCCGGCAGCGTCCACTTCGTTGAGAAACCGTTCGGCCGCCAGAGGATCATCCGTAACGATGGCTTCGGTATGGCCGCTGCCGTACTGATGGATGTGCGCGATGGCCTCGTCAAGCCCGTCCACAACCTTCACCGACAGGATCAGGTCGCCATATTCGGTCGACCAGTCTCGTTCCGAGGCCGCATCGACACCTGACGGAACGATTGCTCCCGTCCGCTCGCAACCGCGCACCTCCACACCGGCGGCGCGCAGTTTTCCAACCATATCCGGCAAAAATCCCGGGGCAATCGCCGCGTCCACCAGCAGCGTTTCGGCTGCGTTGCAAGCCGCCGGGTAGTCCAGTTTCGCGTCGAGGACGATGCGCTCCGCTTGGCTGCAATCGGCCGCGGCGTGAACGTATACGTGGCAAATACCTTCGCCGTGCCCCAGCACCGGGATTCGGCTTTGCCTCGAGATGGTTTCGACGAACTCCCGTCCGCCTCGCGGGATCAGCAGATCCACGTCGCGCTCGAGCTCGAGCAGTTCTGCTACGTCGGCACGCGAATGCAGCAAATGCGCCGCGTCCGCGGGTATCCGGCTCTCCCGCAACGCCTGGTTCCAGACGCCGATCAAAACCTCATTGGTGTGCGCCGCTTCACGCCCGCCCTTCAGCAAAATCGCGTTACCGGATTTCAGCGCCAGGGACGCCACCTGCGGCAGCACATCCGGCCGCGATTCGAATACCACCGCCACCACACCCAGCGGGCAGGTTTCCTTGGCCAGAACGAGCCCTCTGTCCAGTTCGGTCTCGTTCAGTTTCCGGCGCAGCGGATCGGGCAGCCCGGCTACGCTGCGCACCTTCTCGGCCATGTCTGCTACCGATTTTTCACTGACGCGCAGCCGCGAAAGCATGGCCTGCGACATAGAACCGGCGCGCATCGGCAGTTCTGCGGCACGCAAATCCTCAGCGTTCGCGGCGACGATCTGCCCTTCGCTCTCTTCCAGACGGTCCGCAGCCAGCAGCAAAGCATCATTGCGCTGTTTATTGGAAAGCACGGCCAGCATGCGCGAGGCCCGGCGCGCCCGGCGCGCAGCTTCCGCCGCCCCGACCCTATCGTTGCCGTGCGCCACGGTTTCGCCTGCGCTCACGTACTTGCCTCCCGCCGGTCGGCGTTTGGCGGCGGGCCTTCCAGCAGAACGATGTTTTCACGGGAGAAAACGACGCGCGCCAAGCCGTCGGCGCCGCGTTCGCTGCTGGCGCACTCGGCGATACCGCGCGCAAACTCTTTCCCGTTCAGATCGAGGATGCTCACCACGTCCATCGGCGAGAATTCGCGCTCTACACGCACGACTCCCGAGTCTAGCAGGCTGGCCTTGCCCGCTGTAATGGCGCGCTGCGCCCCGGCGTCTACCACGACACGCCCGCGAACCCTCGCAGCGTAGGCCAGCCAGCGACGCTTCCCGCGCATCCGTTTTCCCGGCGCGAACACAGTGCCGACCCTTTCACCCAGAAGCGCGCGTTCAAGAGAATCAGGGGTCACGCCGCTTAAGATCGCCGCTACACCGCCGCAATTCATGGCAATTTCCGCCGCTTCCATCTTGGTGGTCATGCCGCCGCGTCCGCCTTGTGATGGACCGGCGGCTTGCGTTTTGATCTGCGGTGTCACGCGCTCTACAAACGGAACGACCTCAGCCTGTTTGGCAGACGTTTTTTTCTGCAAGAATCCGTCAACGTTGGTAATCAGAACGAGTGCATCCGCTTCCATCCCGCTCATCACCAGGGCCGCCAGCCGGTCGTTGTCGCTGAACGCGGCTTGCCGGCCGAAGCTTTCAAGCTCGGCCGTCGAAACCGTGTCGTTCTCATTCACGATTGGCAGCGCGCCAAAGCCCAACAGTTTTTCCATGGTGTGGCGCAGGTTCGAGTAGCGATTCCAGTTGCTGAAATCTTCCTCGGTCAGCAGCACTTGTGCCACTTTCTGCTGCACCGCGTCAAAGCGCCGCTTATAGGATTCCATGAGCAAACTTTGGCCGGCTGCGGCGCAAGCCTGCTTCACCGCCATGTCTTTTAAGCGCGAAGGATGCAAGCCGAGCACGCTTCTGCCCAGGCCAACCGCGCCCGACGAAACCAGGACCACCTGGCGGCCCTCGCCGATCAACCGGGCGACGGTTCGAACAATCGGATCCACGCGCTCGGCGCACACTCCGCCCTCAGCATCGGTCACCGTGCTGGTGCCTAGCTTGATGACCATGCGCCGCGCCGCGCAGAGCTTCTGGCGCGCTTCCTTTTCTCCGTGGTCGATTCCTTCCCGCATGATCTGTCTGAACCGCTCCTGCGCCGTCCTCAACCGGGCGCCCCTCTTGCTGGCTATATCTTACCTTGCCGCACTGCCAAACCTCTTTCCTCTCAGGCAACGCCGGCCCGATTTTTTGACCAGCCTTCCTGCGCATGGTCTTATTGTAGGGATATCGGGCGTGAGGCCATCGACCATGAAAAGGCTGCGCTTTCTCGTATCGCTAACCACGAACGACAACGACTACCAGATCGAACAGGCGAAGTCCGCCGAAGATGCCGCCAGGCGCCTCAGCGTCGAAGCCCAGATCATTTACTCCGGCAACGATTCGGTGACGCAAAGCACGCAACTTCTCAACGCGGTACAAGCCGCGCCCCAGCTGCGGCCCGATGCGATCGTCTTCGAACCGGTCGGAGCGACCGCTCTTCCTCAGGTAGCGCGCGCCTCTGCGGCCGCAAATGTAGGCTGGGTCGTGCTCAATCGGGAAGCCGGCTACATTTCCGATCTGCGCCGGCAATTCAGAGTGCCGATTTTCTGTGTGAGCAACGATCACACCGAGATCGGCCGCATCCAGGGCCGGCAGTTCGCCGCGATCCTGCCACGCGGCGGCAGTGTCCTCTATATCCAGGGCCCCTCGGAGAATTCCGCCGCCAAAGACCGCACCGCGGGAATGCTTTCGACCAAACCCGCCAACGTTCAGGTGACCACTCTCAAAGGACAGTGGACCGAAGAAAGTTCGACACGTGCGGTTCGATCCTGGTTGCAGCTTTCGACCTCGAAGAAAGCGGTCTTTGATCTCATCGCCGCCCAGGACGATTCGATGGCGGTCGGGGCGCGCAAGGCCTTTCAGGAGTTGCCGAATGTGCTGGATCGCGACCGCTGGCTGAAACTGCCGTTCATTGGTTGCGACGGGTTGCCGAAAACCGGCCAGGCCTGGGTGCGCAACGGCACTCTAGCCGCCACCGTTTTCGCTCCGCCGAACGTCGGGCACGCCATGGAGATGCTGGTTCAGGCGCTTGCCAACGGCAAAGAGCAGCCGGAACTCGCGCTCACCGAACCGTTTTCGATTCCGCCGCTGGCCGAATTGAAACCGGCGTAGAGGGGGGCCTTCCGCAACTTCCTCTGCTTGCTAGTAAAACGATTTCCTACTGCGATTTCGTAGCTTGCTCCTTGGCCGGAGAAGGGTATAATTCCACCGGATTGTAAACGTTAACCCGAACCGTCTTGGGGGGCGCCTGGATGAATGCCGGTTCGCAGAAGAACGCGGTAGATCGTCGTACCTTTCTTTCGCAAACCGGCAGCGGCCTTCTGGCCGCAGCAATTCCTGCCTCCGCTTCCTTTGCGGCCTCCGAGCCAGCGGGTTTCGCCGCAGCGCGTTCAGCGGCCGTAGCCGGCACAAAAAAGAAGATTCCCATCGGCGTATTCGATCCGGTCTACGAGCACCTCTCGCTCGATGAAATGCTTGAAAAGGTCAGCGCGCTGGGCCTGGAAGCGATGGAAATCGGCACCGGCGGCTACCCCGACAACAAACATTGCGCGCTCGACGACTTGATCGCGGACAAGAGCAAAGCGCGTGCCTGGCAGAAGAAATTTGAAGACAAGGGAATTCACGTCGCGACGCTCAGCTGTCACGGCAACCCGGTCCATCCGAATGCCGGCCACGCGAAAAAGGATGTGGACACCTTTCGCAAGACAGTGTTGCTTGCCGAAATGCTGGGCATCAAGGTCATTGTGGGATTTTCCGGATGTCCCGGTGGCACGCCCTCCGACACACAGCCCAACTGGATCACCTATCGCTGGCCGCCCGAATACGACCAGATGCTGGAGTGGCAGTGGAAGGAAAAGGTGATTCCGTACTGGAAGGAGGCGGCGGCTTATGCGCGTTCGCACGGCATCAAGCGCTTGGCCTTTGAGATGCATCCAAATTTCGTCGTCTACAATCCGCGTACGCTGCTCAAGTTGCGCGAAGCGGTGGGCGAGGAGATCGGCGCGAATTGCGATTTGAGCCACCTCTTCTGGCAGGGATGCGACCCGGTGGAGGTCATCCATTTCCTCGGCAAGCAGGGCGCGCTTTTTCACGCGCACATGAAAGACACCGTGATCTTTCCCGAAAATGCGGCGAAATACGGCGTGCTGAATTTTGCTTCGGAAGCAAAGGATCTGCCCGAAGCATCCGACACCTTCCGCGCCGTGGGCTATGGCCACAGCGCTTCGTTGTGGAAAGCTGTCGTGCAGGCGTACATGGACGTCGGTTACGAAGGCATTCTTTCCATCGAAAACGAAGATCCCATCCTGCCGGGCGAAGTCGGGGTCGAGCGTGCGGCGTATGTGCTAAAGAACGTGCGCAAAGAAATTTTGGGAGAGTAGGGAAGTGGGCGCGAACCGCTGCCTCATCCGGCAGAACGAGCCGGATGGAGCAGGCAGCCGGCGCCAACAGGGAGGCTCCATGCAACGGCGTGAAGCGCTGCGCATTTTTGCGGCAGGCGCGGTTTTACCGACATTTACTCCAGAGCTGTTCGCACTGTTCCGCCAGGCCCAGCCGCCGCCCGGCTACAGTCTGCGCACCCTAACCGGGCATTTAAACGACACCGTGGTGGCCATGATCGATCAGATCATTCCGGCGACCGACACGCCGGGCGCCAAAGGCGCGCGCGTGAACGAGTTCATCGATTTGATTTTGACGGAATGGGCCACGCCGGAAGAGAAAAGGAATTTCCTGGATGGTCTCGCGGGGATCGACAAGCAGAGCCAGGCGCTTTACGGCAAGAATTTTTCCGATGCCACCGCCGAACAGCAGATGACCCAGCTACAGTCTGTCGACGCCGCGGTGATGACGAAAAAGGTAGTGCGCCCACGGCACGGCAACACCGTTCCTAAACCCGACAGCCAGCTCGAAGGCAACTTCTGGGAAGTGTTCAAGCGCATCACTATCCACGGTTACTACACTTCCGAAGTCGCCTTCAAACAGGAACTGCTGATGGAAATCATTCCCGGCGCGCAGCACGGGTGCAACCCGGTGCCCGCCGTCTTGGGCGAGGTCTGAACGGGAGAAAAAATGCCTACATCTTCTTATGACGCAATCATCGTTGGATCGGGAATCACCGGAGGCTGGGCGGCGAAGGAGCTCACCGAAAAGGGCTTGAACACGCTGGTGCTCGAAGCCGGCCGGCCCATCAATCCAGAAAAAGACTATGTCGAGCATACTCCGGTGTGGGAGCTGAAGTATCGCAATTGGGATGTTCGCCCGGATCGCGCCAAGACGCAATACGTGCAGCGCGAGTGCTACTACGCATGCGACGAGTTTTCGCACAAATTTTTCGTCAGCGACGAAGAAAATCCGTACACCAGCGATCCCGGCAAGCATTTTTCCTGGATTCGCGGCCGCCAAGTCGGAGGCAAGTCCATTACCTGGGGCCGGCAAAGTTACCGCTGGAGCGACCTGGACTTCGAAGCGAACCTGCGCGACGGCATAGCCGTGGATTGGCCCATCCGCTATGCGGACATCGCGCCGTGGTACGACTACGTCGAGGATTTCGTCGGTATCAGCGGCCAAGCGGAAGGCCTGCCGCAGCTGCCCGACGGAAAATTCCTGCCGCCGATGGAAATGACCTGCGCCGAGCAGGTGGTACGCGACGGGATCGCCAAGCATTTCGACGATCGCATCATGACCATCGGACGGTCGGCCGTCCTGACGCGCGTGCACAAGGGGCGCGCGGCTTGCCACTACTGCGGCGTATGCCATCGCGGATGCATCACGCAGTCCTATTTCAGCAGCCTGAATTCCACGCTGCCGGCCGCGATGAAAACCGGCAAGCTGACGGTTCGTCCGTACAGCGTGGTGCACAGCCTGATTTTCGACCCGGCCTCGCGCAAAGTGACCGGTGTGCGCGTGATCGACGGGGAAAGCAAGAAGGCACTGGAGTTCAAGAGCCGGATCGTTTTCCTGAACGCCGCGACGCTCGAGTCCACGCGCATCCTTCTGAACTCAGCCACCCCCGAATTTCCCAACGGCCTGGCCAACAGCAGCGGCGAACTCGGGCACAACCTGATGGACCATCACATGGGCGCGGGTGCATCCGGCATCATACCCGGCAACGAAGACAAGATGCCGTTTGGCAACCGGCCCAACGGCATCTACGTGCCGCGTTTCCGCAACGTGAAAACCAAGCAGAAGGATTTTCAGCGCGGCTACGGCTATCAGGGCGGAGGCAGCCGGGAAGGCTGGACCCGTGGCATCAACATGGCTGGCATCGGGGTGGACTTCAAGCACATGCTGCGCCGGCCCGGTCCATGGCGCATGACGTTCGCGGGCTTCGGCGAGTGTCTGCCGTACCATTCAAACTGGGTCGAAGTCGACAAGGAAAAGGTCGACGCCTGGGGAATCCCGACGCTCAAGATCCATTGCGCATGGGGCGACAACGAACACGTCATGTCGCGCGACATCGCCATCCAAGCCGGCGAAATGCTGGCGGCGGCCGGCGCACGCGACATCAACACCTTTCAGGACATTTCTACTCCCGGCTTGGGCATTCACGAAATGGGCACGGCGCGCATGGGCCGCGACCCCAAGACCAGCGTGCTCAACGAACACAACCAGGCGCACGACGTGAAGAATCTCTTCATGACCGATGGCGCCTGCATGGCCTCGGCCGCCTGCGTAAACCCCTCGCTTACCTACATGGCGCTGACCGCACGCGCTTGCGATTATGCGGTCTCGCAAATGAAGAAGAACGAACTATAATCGTTGGCTGCACTGCGGCATAGCGTGTCAGCAAAATCCGGCTTAAGGACGGCGCATGGCTCAAGTCACTCGTTCGCCTAAGACTTACGATGTGTGTGTAATCGGTTCGGGGGCAGGCGGCGGCATGGCCGCCAAGGTGCTCACAGAGGGCGGACTGAACGTAGTGATGCTCGAGGCGGGCCCGCAGGTCTATCCCGAAAAAGACTACAAGATGATGATGTGGCCCTATGAACTGCCGCACCGCGGAGCCGGCGTCGGTGGCCGGGCCAGTGACAACTTCAGCGAATTCCTGGCGCCCAACGGGGCTTGGGAAATCGAGGGCGAGCCTTACACCTCTGCCCCGGGGGCCGACTTCCAATGGTTCCGATCGCGCATCGTAGGCGGCCGCACTAATCACTGGGGCCGCATCGCGCTTCGTTTCGCGCCGGTAGACTTCCAGTCAAAGACGCGCGACGGCCTGGGCGATGATTGGCCGATCACCTACGACGACATCGCGCCTTACTACGACAAGGTCGAATCGTATATCGGTGTGTTCGGCAGCAAAGAGAATGTCTCAAGCGCGCCGGACGGCGTGTTTCTCCCTCCGCCCAAACCTCGCTGCACCGAGATTCTGATTAAGAAGGCCTGCGACAAGCTGAACATCACCTGCATTCCCGCCCGTCTGGCCATTCTCACCAAAGCTCACAACGGCCGCTTGCCATGTCACTATTGCGGACAGTGCGGCCGCGGCTGCGTCACGGCTTCGAACTTTAGCTCGAGCCAGGTACTCATTCCGCCGGCCATGGCCACCGGCAAGCTCACGCTCGTTACCGGTGCGATGGCGCGCGAGATCGTCGTCGGCAAGGACGGCAAAGCGGAAGCCGTTTCCTACATTGATAAAGCCAGCAAAACGGAAAAGCGCGTTTATGCCAAAGCGGTGGTCGTTGCCGCGAGCGCCTGCGAGTCTGCGCGGTTGCTGCTCAACTCCAAATCGGCGCTCTTTCCGGACGGGCTCGGCAATGCCACCGGAAACGTCGGCAAGTATCTGACCGATTCGGTCGGCAGCGACGGCTGGGGCGAAATTCCCGCGCTCGACAAAATGCCGCCGCACAACCATGACGGCGTCGGAGGCATGCACTACTACGTTCCGTGGTGGAAGTTCGACCGCAAGAACGACTTTCCGCGCGGCTATCATATCGAGCTCTGGGGTGGCCGCGACATGCCAGGCGTCGGAATGTTCGACGGCCTTTGCCACGACGAGGAGGGCTACGGCCTAGCCCTGAAGCGGCGCGCGCGGCAAGTCTACGGAACAACCGTTGGATTTTCCGGCCGCGGAGAGATGATTCCGAATCCCGATACGTACTGCGAGCTCGATCCGGACCGCGTGGACCAGTGGGGCATTCCGATTCTGCGCTTCCATTTCAAGTGGAGCGAATACGAATTGCGCCAAGCCAAGGACATGCAGGAGACGTTCAAGTCCATCATCGAAATGATGGGCGGCACTTATAAGACCAAGACCAGAATCGACGGCCCGTATCCTTTCGGAATCCTGCCCGGCGGAAAGATCATTCACGAAGTCGGCACGGCGCGCATGGGGGCTGATCCCAAATCGAGCGTACTTAACGGCTACTGTCAGACGCACGACGTCAAAAACGTTTTTGTCACCGATGGCGCGCCGCTTGTCACCAATCCCGACAAAAATCCCACTCTGACCATCATGGCGCTGTCGTGGCGCGCTTCCGATTACCTGCTGGAAGAAGCCAAGAAGGGCAGCTTGTAAGGGCGCGCAGAGAGGCGAGGAGAGGAGAGAATATGAGCACATACGGAATTTCGAGGCGTGATGTACTGAGGACACTGGCGATTGGCGCGGCTGGCGGTTCCGTGCTGCAGGTCATTCCGCTCCAGGCGGCCGAAGTAGCGCACCAGGCCGTGCGCAAGGAAAAAGCCGCCGCTGCGGCGGGGAAGTACGCGCCAAAATATTTTTCAGCCAAGCAGTACGAGACGCTTGCTTCACTCTGCGACACCATCATCCCGAAAGACGAGAAGTCGGGCGGGGCAATCGAAGCCGGCGCTCCGGAATTCATTGACCTGCTTACCAGTGAAAACCTCGAGTTTCAGAACCGCTTGGGCGGCGGTCTGATGTGGCTCGACTCCTACTGTCTTGACCACTACGGCAAGCTGTACCTGGAAACTACGCCCGAGCAGCGCAAGGAAGTCATCGACCTGATCGCCTACCGCAAAAACGCCAAGGCCAATCCGGAGCTGCACCAGGGCGTGGCGTTTTTTGCATTCCTCCGCAACATGACCTGCGACGGCTTCTATACGAGCAAGATCGGCATCGAAGACCTGCAATACATCGGCAACGTCACCCGCAGCGAATGGCCGGGGTGCCCGGCGCTGCCGGAATAGCCGTCGCGCGGGCCGGCTTCCCGAGCATTTCCCGACCGCAGTGCGTCTAAGGAAGAAATCCGCGGTCGCTCGCTTCTCGAGGAGGTCAGCATGCCCAGAAGAATGCTTCAAGCCGCGGCTCTGGCCCTGGTGCCGAGCGTTGCCGGCCTGGCCTGTGCCCAGCTCGCACCAAATCCGGTCCACGACAAGGCTTACTGGCGCGCCATTGCCGGGAACAAGTACCAGATCCCGCCTGGCGAAAAGCCTTTTGCCTTGGCGCAAGAACTCGGCAGTTATCTGGGTTCGCCAGATCCCGAACTGCGGGACGATCTTGCGTACACCATTCTGACCGTGTGGATTGTGAACCGGCAGCATTTCTCGCCCGCAGAGCTGCTGCAGCTCGAGGGACAGTGGAGCGCCGATCTGCGCGCCGGAATCGGCGAAAAGGGAACGGACAGCGTATTCAAACGGTCTTTCTCCGCGTTGTGTCTGGCGTCCATAGCGGAAAGGGAACTGAAGACGCCTTTTTTGGGCCAGCAGAAATTCGGGGAACTATTGCGACAGGCTCTTGCCTATCTTCGCGACGAAAAAGACGTGCGCGGTTTTGACGCCAGGAAGGGCTGGATCCATTCCGCCGCCCACACCGCCGATTTGCTGGCCGCTCTGGCGGAGCACCCCTTTTTCAGCAAACAAGACCAGTCGGCAGTCCTCGACGCGATCACCCAGCGGCTCGCGACCGCCGGCGAGGTGTTCACCTATGGCGAACAGGATCGCTTGGCAAACGTTGTCTCGAGAATCGTCACCCGCGACGACGCTGCTTTCGACGCTTTCAGAAAATGGCTTGCGGAGATGGACGCCGCGGACCAAAGCGTCTGGAAAGATTCGCCGCCAAAACTCGCCCCGCTCATACGTTTCGAGAACGATTCCTACCTGCTGCGCGCGCTAATCGCGCAGCTGCTGCAGCGCCCGAGCAGCCCGGGCTCGCTCGAAGCGCAAAAGGCCGTCCTGCAGTCGCTCAAGCGGCGCTAGACCGGGCCGTCGTTCCGTCCCTCGAGACCGCGCATTTTAATGAAGAAGCCGGCCTACCGCGCGAGCGAGGTCTGCATCCTGTCTCCCGAAGCAAGTTTCAGCAGGTCGCGTACTCTCGGTTCAATCTGGTTGCGCACCCGGCGAAAGGCGTCCAGCCGAGTCTCCGATGAGCCGCTCACTACGCGCGGATCTTCCAGATTCCAGCGGAACAGACGAAATGCGAAAGGGAAGACGGGACAGCGTTCTTTCGATTCGTCGCCGACTCCTACCACGTAGGCAAAGCGCTCTTGCAGAGCCGTCCGCACGTCCTTTGCTTCTTGCGTGGAAATGTCGATTCCAACTTCTTTCATGGCATCCACGGCCAGCGGGTCGAGTGGAGCGGGCTCCACAGCGGCGCTCACCGGCTGGATTGTTTCGCCCGCCAAAGCCCGCACAAACCCTTCCGCCATTTCGCTGCGCTCGGGATGGCCAGTACAAAGGAACAGAACCTTCGGCTTGTCCCACATGTTTCCTCCCATGCGGGCCGGGCTTATTCCCGAGCAAGATATTCATCCGCCCGGACCGCGCAAATACCGAAAAGACTGTATGTGGATAAGGGACGGCTGGCTATTGCGGCAGAAATTCGGCAGGAAGCGATTCGCCCGAACCTAGTTCCCAAACATTCGCGGCTGGCGATCCACCAGCGCTTTCCGTCCCAGTACAACTCCAGGCTGTCGATCGGGCGTCCTTCGGCCGGTCCGTTCTGGGACGTCCGGTGCTCGGCCGCCACGTGCGACTCCGCCCGGTTTTGCTCCGCTACCTTCGAAGAGTTCAGAGCGGGCTGCAGAATTCCCTAACCATAAAGCACACCAAGACCAAGGATGGCGCTGAAACGCATGGCTTGCTCCCGTCAGCCGTTCAGGATTTGATGGCCCCTGACGCCGCATCCCAGCGGACCGACGCCTTGCGGAAATAGGACTCATTGGCCATGTGGCAGGCCAGCGCGGCGTTGTGGCCGAACACTGCGTCTTCGACCACCGGCGTGCGCGATTTCGCGTGTTGGAAAAAGTTCCACAGGTGCGGCCGCACGTCGTCCCACGAATTTCCCTTGTAGGTGTAGGCTTCCACCAGCGGCTCTTTGCCCGGTGCTGCGTCGTGCTCCGCGTGCCACTGTTTGAGGTACTCCGCGCGCATCGCGCCAGGATAGCCTGAAACGTAGTAGCAGGGATTTTCATCCTTGCCCGACTGAGGCGAATAGGTGATGCCGAACTCGGTCACCTCCAACGCCCCCTTCGAGCCTTGGAAGCGGTAGACCTCGGGCGACTCGCAGCCGCCGTTCAATCGCAGATACACAGGATATTTTCCGTACTCAAACAAGGTGGCGTGCACGTCGGGCATGTTGCGCCCGTCCGGCCAACGCAAGATTCCGCCCGCCGACATCACGCGTGACGGCGCCTCGTTCCAGCCCAGCATGAAGTTCATTCCGCTCACGAGGTGCACCAGCAGGTCGCCGGCGAGTCCGGTGCCGTATTCTTTCCAGCAGCGCCAGCGGGCAAAAATCTTCGCGTCGAAAGCGCGCTTGGGCACCGTGCCTTGCCAAGTGTCCCAGTCGATGGTGGTCGGACTGGCGTCGGGCGGCGGCGGATACTCCCACGCGCCGCAAGGATCGTTGCGTCCGAGCGAACCTTCCACCAGGTTCAAATCGCCGATGATGCCCTGGGCCAGCAGTTCCTTGGCTTTGGCGCAAACCACCGAACTCACGCGCTGCGATCCGATCTGCACTACGCGCCCGGTCTTCTTGTACGCGTCGACCATCGCAATTCCGTCGGCCGGCGAATGCGACATCGGCTTCTCGCAATAGATATCCTTGCCGGCATTCACCGCATCGACCACCACCTCCTTGTGCCAGTGGTCCGGAACCGCGGCGATGATGCAATCAATCTCCTTGTTGTCGAGCAGCTCCTGATATTTGCGCGTGGTGGGAATCTTCTTGCCGACGATCTCTGTGGCAAGCGTGTGCCGCCCATCGTACAGGTCCGCGGCCGCAACACACTCGACCCCAGGCAGCGTGATGGCCGTCGCCAGCAGACCCGAGCCCTGCATACCTATGCCGATAATTCCAAACCGCAAGGTGTCGCTCGGCGGGAGCACTTTTTCGAGCGCGGTTGGGATGTACTCCGGTTCGATCAGAATATTGCGCGAAACCGCCAGCGCTCCTGCGGTTTGAACGGTTTTGTGCAGAAACTGCCGCCGACTGGTCTTCATAGAACCCTCCGTCCGATGCCAGAATTCCGAACGATAGACAAATTCCCTTGCCACCCGCTCCGTCCGACTATCCGGAGGCGGCTCGAGCAGACCCTACTTCAGCGATTGAATGCTGACTTCCTTGAAGAAAACCACGTCGTTGTCGCTGTGATTCTGCAGGCCGAACCACCCTTCGTTCGGTCGCGGCCCGCGCAGCGGTTCGAAATCAAACTTGCGTTCCGGCACGGGGTCACCCTCTTTGTAGTCGGTAACCTTCGCGCCGTTGAGCTCGACGATCGTGCGCGGCCCGTCGAGGGTGATGACCATCGTATTCCACTCCGGCCCCGGTTTGCCGGTCTTGGCCAGCGGCTTGGTCAGCGAGTACAGGGTGCCCGTGATGTGCATGTCGTCTTCATTCGAGGTCTCCGGATGGTTGTCGATCTGCACTTCATACCCGTAGTGCACCGGCATCCAGGCCTCGCGCGGTTCGATCGGAATCCGGATGTACACGCCCGAGTTGTCGTTTGTATCGCGCATCTTAAAGACCACACGAATCCGGCAATTAGAGACCTTTCCTCCCGCCCAGTAGAGCAGCCCCATTCCGCCGTAGGTCTTGATCAGTCCGTCTTCCACTTTGTCGCCGCCCGGCCCCACATGCTTCCAGCCGGTCAGGTCCTTGCCGTTAAAAAGCTGCTTCCACTCCTTCTCTTTCGCTTGCGGCACCCCCACGAGCGGCGATGCTATTGCCATAAAAAGCAAACCTGCAGAGCCTAGAGCCACCGACCACTTTCCCTTCATGCCGCCTCCTAGAAGGATTGCCATACCGCAATTCCGCCACGCCAGCCAAACGCCAGACTAGTAAGTCAGATTGTGCAGATACTCGTAGCTCTTTTGGATGCTTTCGAACGCGTCTTTGGGAAAGTCGTGCTCCACGAAATAGTGCTTGATGCCAGCCTTCCCGGAATCTGCGAAAATGTGCTTCCAGTCGATCACCCCGGCGCCAACCTCGGTCATGTCCTCCATTTCCTTATCCGGATCTGTGGTCGGCCCTTCGGCACCCTTCGGCAGCTTCTTCATGTCCTTCACATGCACCAGGGGAAACCGCCCAGGGTACTTGCTGAAGTAGGTGATCGGATCCTTCCCGGCCACGTTGATCCAGCACAGATCCATCTCCATCTTCACGTTGTCCGCTTTGGTGGATTCGAGGAGGTAATCGTAGGGGAGCTTCCCGCCCAAGGGCTCGGAAGGCGCAAATTCAAACGTGTGGTTGTGATAGGCAAACTGTACACCGGCCTTGCGCGCCTGCTCGCCGGCCTTGTCGAACAACTCCGCCGCGCGCTTGTAGCCATCCGGCTCTTTACGCTGCTTCTCATCGATCCATGGACAGACGATAAACTTGTGCCCGACTACATGCGCGGCATCGATCTGTTCCGCCCACTTCTTCTCGACAACGTCGTAGCCTACGTGGCAGGAAGGCGACGTCAAGCCGTTCTTGTCGAGCAGCGTCTTGATGTCCTTGGGCGAATGATCAAAGTATCCGGCGAACTCCACTTCCTTGTAGCCGATCTGCGCCACCTTGGCGAGCGTGCCCTCGAAGTCACTCTGCATGGCGTTGCGCACGGTGTAAAGCTGCACGCCCACCGCCTTCAGCTTCTGCCCCGCGGGCAGGGCCCAGCCTAGCTCCGTCGCCACCACACCCGCGGCGGCTGTGCCAATAAACTCGCGACGTTTCATAGAAAGCTCTCTCCTGGCCGTTTTCCTAACGATCGTTGCTAAATCGTTTCAGAACAGCCGCGGGGGAGTATACACCCGCGCCTTTGGTTTCGAACCGGAAAAACTGAGCCGCAAAAAGAAAAGGACGGCGCGTGAATCTGCCACGCGCCGCCCTGGGTGTACGAAGTAGTACAGCGCCTAAAACTGGAAGCGCAAACCGAACTGCATGATGCGAGGCTG
>Ga0126370_10000654_pt1 | contig 14749 bp, 9 predicted proteins | sample PanSoiMetaPlot_3_FD_92586 | JGI IMG/M metagenome (GOLD analysis project Ga0126370, IMG submission 92586) | Tropical forest soil microbial communities from Panama - MetaG Plot_3 | ecosystem: Environmental > Terrestrial > Soil > Tropical forest > Bulk soil | place: Panama | collected 2016-02-17 | reverse complement strand
GCGCTCCGCCCGAGCCGCCTTCACCGGTCACCGTAACGATAATCGGCACCGGCAGCCGGGCCATCTCGCGAAGGTTGCGCGCAATGGCTTCGCCCTGCCCGCGCTCTTCCGCGTCAATCCCGGGATACGCGCCCGGCGTGTCCACGAAGGTCAAAACCGGCCGGCCAAACTTGGCCGCAAGCTGCATCACGCGCAAAGCCTTCCGGTAGCCTTCCGGCTTCGGCTGGCCAAAATTGCGCACCAGCCGTTGCTTCGTGTCGCGGCCTTTTTGCTGGCCGATCACCGCGACGGGCCGCCCATGGTATTTCGCCAAGCCGGTGACAATCGCCTTGTCGTCCGCATATCCTCGGTCGCCATGCAACTCCATAAAATCGGTAAACAGGAGGTTGATGTAGTCCAGCATGTAGGGCCGCTGCTGGTGCCGTGCCACTTGCGCGCGCTGCCAGGCGCCCAGGTGCGAATAAAACTCCCGTCGCAACTCCGCGACCTGCTGCCGGATGCGCTCCAGCTCCATATCGGCCACGGCATCGCCGTCACCGGACAGGCGGCGCAATTCCTCGACATCTTTCTCAAGATGCTCGATGACTTTCTGACGCTCGCTCTGCTGTTTCTCGAGCTTGTCCAGTTTGTCTTTTTCTTTCGTTCTCATGCGCCCACCGACGCCACCGCATGATCCCCACAGACTTGCCGGATCGCTTCCACTAGTTCCGGCGAAGGCTTCACACGCTGCTGCGCGCGCATCACCGCCACCGAACCATCCGGGCGGCACAGCTCGAACACCACCGGGCAGCTCCCCGGCGCTTCTTCCATTAACTCCGTCAAGCGTTCCATCGCCTGCTCATCCAACCTTCTCAAATCGAGGCGCACGCGGAATTCGCTGCTGGCCGGGCGGTCGGCAACGTCTTGAAGCAGCCGCGCCTCCTGCAGAGAAAGCCGCGTGCCGGCTTCTTCCACCTGGACGCGCACTTTCATCAAAAGCGGTTTGCCGGGCCTCAGCATTTGCTCCAGGCGGGCGAAGCTTTCGGGAAATGCCAGCAGCTCCTGAATCCCGGTCATGTCCTGAATCGTAAAAATGGCCCAGCGCGCTCCCTTCTTCGAGCGCATGGGGCGATTGCTGACGATCAGCGCCGCGATGGTGATCTCTTTCCCGTTGCGCTGGCCCTCGATCTGATCGAGAGATACTACTTTGAGATCGTCCATCCGCGATGCGTATTTTGCCAACGGATGTCCCGAAACGTAAAACCCCAGCATGGCATATTCGCTGGCCAGGCGCTCCTCTTCGCTCCAGGGCTCCGCTTCGTGCAATTCAAACGGGATAGGCGCGGGAGCGGCGGCAGCGGACATGAATAATCCGTGCTGCCCCGACTCGCGCATGCGCGAAGCACGCTGCAAAGTGGCGAGGGCGTCGTCCACCGAAGCAAGCAGCGGCTCGCGCGGGCCGAGCGAATCGAGCGCACCGGACTTGATGAGGCTCTCGAAGACGCGCTTGTTCAGAAAGCGCGATTCGATGCGCTCGCAGAAATCGTAAAGCGACTTGAAGTCGCCCTGCGCCAGCCGCGATTCGCGAATGGCCTTGGCGGTGTTTTCGCCAACGTTCTTGATGGCGGCGAGGCCAAAGCGGATCGCTTCGCTTACGGGAGTAAAATACAGATCACTTTCATTCACGTCGGGCGGAAGAATCGAAATGCTCATTCCCCGCGCTTCGTTGACGTACTTCACGACTTTATCGGTGTTGCCAGCTTCGGAAGTCAGCAGCGCGGCCATGAATTCCACCGGGTAATGCGTTTTCAGATACGCGGTCTGATAGGCGAGCAGCGCGTAGGCGCAAGAGTGCGACTTGTTGAAGCCGTAGCCGGCGAATTCCTCCATCAGGTTGAAAATCTTTTCGGCCTTCTTCTCGGGGATTTTGTTTGTCGCGCAGCCGGCCATGAATTTCGCGCGCTGGGCCGCCATCTCTTCTTTCTTTTTCTTGCCCATGGCTCGGCGCAGAATGTCCGCTTCGCCGAGAGAAAAACTCGCCAGGCGGTTGGCGATTTGCATCACCTGTTCCTGATAAAGGATGACGCCGTAGGTCTCTTCGAGAATGTCCTTCAACTGCGGCAGTTCGTAGGTGACTTTGGTCTTGCCGTGTTTGCGGTTGATGAAATCGTCGATCATTCCGCCTTGGATGGGGCCGGGGCGGTAGAGCGCGTTGAGTGCGGTCAAGTCTTCGATGCGCGTGGGCTGGTAGCGTCGAAGAATGTCGCGCATGCCGTGCGATTCAAACTGAAAAATGGCGGTGGTGTCGCCGCGCGAGAACAGTTTGTAGGTCTCTCCGTCTTCCAGCGACAGGTCATCAATATCAATTCTCACGCCGCGGTTTTGTTCAATCATGCGCACGGTATCGTGGAGAACGGTGAGCGTCGTCAGGCCAAGGAAATCCATCTTCAGCAGGCCAACGCGTTCCAGCGCGTTCATGTCATATTGTGTCGTAATTTCATCTTTGTTCGACTTGTAGAGCGGGACGACATCGGTGAGCGGCCGCGGCGAAATCACCACGCCCGCGGCGTGGGTAGAGGCGTGCCGCGACAGTCCTTCGAGGCGCAGCGCGACGGCCATCAGCTCTTTCAAATTTTCGTCGGAGTTGACGGCGGCTTTGAGCTGCGGCGCTTCTTCCAGCGCATCTTGCAGTTCGATTCCAAGCGTATTGGGTATCAGCTTGGCGAGGCGATCCACTTCGCCGTAGGGAATGTTCATGGCCCGGCCGACGTCTTTTACCGCCGCTTTCGCGGCCATGGTTCCAAACGTGATGATCTGCGCTACGTTTTCGCGGCCGTATTTTTGCGTCACGTAGTCAATCAGCTCGCTGCGGCGCCGCATGCAGAAATCAATATCAATATCCGGCATGGACACGCGTTCGGGATTGAGGAAGCGCTCGAAAAGCAGATTGTATTGCAACGGGTCTACGTCAGTGATGCGCAGCGCGTAGCTGACCAGGCTGCCTGCCGCGGAACCGCGGCCCGGACCGACAGGCACGCCTTGCGCGCGAGCGTAATGAATGAAATCCCAGACAATCAGGAAGTAGCCTTCATAGCGCATCTTCTTGATCATCTCGATTTCCGAGGTCAGGCGGCGTTCGTACTCGGCAAGCGGATGCCGCAGGAAACCTTCTTTTGCCAGCCGCTCAAGTTGCGGGACACGCGTTGCGAAGCCCTCGCGGGCCACTTTTTCGAAATAGCTGGCAGAGTCGTAGCCACCCGGAACTTTGAACTCCGGGAACGGGTTCAGGATGCGCTCGATCTTCACGTTGCACCGCGAAGCGATGTCTACCGTGCGGCTCAGCGCGTCCGGGATTTCGCCAAAAACCTTGGCCATTTCGGAGGCGGTTTTGAAATAAAACTGGTCCGTCGCGAATTTCATGCGGTTCGCGTCGCCCATGGTTTTGCCGGTTTGGATGCACAGCAAAACTTCCTGGGCGTGAGCGTCTTCGTGGTGCAAGTAGTGGCAATCGTTGGTGGCGACCAGCGGTATACCTGTTTCTTTCGAGAGGCGAACAAGGTCCGGGTTTACGCGGACCTCAATCTCCAGACCCTGGTCCTGAATCTCAAGAAAGAAGTTCCCTTTTCCGAAAATATCACGGAGCCGGTAGGCGTTTTCGCGCGCCTGGTCGTATTTCTGGTCCACCACGGCTTCGGTAACGACGCCGCGAAGGCACGCGGAAAGCGCAATCAAGCCTTTGCTGTGCCTCGCGAGCAGGTCGTAATCAATCCGCGGCTTGTAGTAAAAGCCTTCCAGAAAACCCGCGGAGACCAGCTTGATTAGATTGTGGTACCCCTCCGGCGATTCGCAGAGCAGCACCAAATGATTGGTGCCGCGCATCCCCGGTTCCGCTTCGGTCTTATCCGACCCTCCGTTGCCGTTCGTTTTTTCGCCGCGATCGTGACGGCTGCCTTTGGCGACATACACTTCGCAGCCGATGATGGGCTTGACGTCGCGCTTGCTGGCTTCGTTGAAGAAATTGGCGGCGGCGAAAAGGTTGCCGTGGTCGGTAATGGCCACGGCGGGCATCTTCTGGCGGGAGGCTTCGTCCAGCAGCTCAGAGGTCTCGCAAGCCCCGTCGAGCAGGCTGTAATCCGTGTGTACGTGCAGATGTACGAACTGCGGTTGCCCCATAGACTCGATTCTAAATCTCTCTCAAGAGATTTGCATTATGCAACTGCGTTTCCCACAGGTTCGGAAATAAGGACTGTGAGTGTTCTAGCGGTGACGCTTCTTCTTCGCTCCGCCGGCGTGGCTGGCATGAGCCTTTGCCCTGATTGCGGCTTTGGCGGAAGCTGCCTTTGCCTTTGCGGCATGTTTCAGGTCTGCTTTTACCTCGGCGTGTTTGTGGCTCACTACGCCAGCCGCTGCGGCGTGCGCCTTAGAAACGCCTTTAGCAGGCTTCTTCTCTTTTTCTTTCTTCTTCGGCGGTTCCTTGATTCCGCTCAGCTTGCGCAGGATTTTTTCACGCTCCTCGGGAGTCTTTCCGCGCCCGGCGAGCTGCATGGCAAAAACCTGCTCGACAATCTGGTCGAACTTCGCTCCCCGGGCCATCCCCAAAGCTTCCAATTCGTTCGCCACTTGCGGAAGGCCGTTGCGAATCGGCCGCCACTTGTGCAAGTACGCGCGAATCTTGGAAAGCGCGCCGCTGTTGTTCGATTCCGCCAGCAAATAAGCCATTTGGTCGAGCGGAAGCTTCTCCAGAAACCGGTAAGCGTCCACTGGCGCCTGCATCTTTTTCCCAACTAACTCCTTTTGCGTCGCAAGGGCTTTCTCTTCGAACCTCAGGGCCACGTCCATTTCGGCGGCGCGGAATCCGGCTTTCGTGAGCACGCTGGACAATTCGCGGTCTTTCAAGCGGCCCAGGATCGCCAACAGCATGGGTGTCGCGATTCGTGGGCGAAAACCTGCGGTAAACAAATCTTCTCGGACTTTCATCAGGCGGTTTATCGCGTCATAGCCCGGATGCTTTTTCGCCAGGACGGGATTGACTACTTCCAACAACTTGGCTTCCTCCCAGGCCTTGAGCACCACCGTGGGCCGCTCTTCCCTGGCCAGAGCGTGCAGTTCAGTGCCGGCATCCCCCGGCTCGATGGTGTCGTGAAGATTGCGTTCGATAGCCAGGTCGAACCATTCCTGCGTGCGCTGCTCCACCTTGAAACCCATGCGCGCTGCAAATCGCAGCAGGCGTAGCAATCGCACAGGTTGGTTCGTAAAACTATGAATGCTGAGGGCCCGCACTTCCCCGTGCTCGATATCGGAAAGGCCGTTGGTGGGATCCAGGAGCAGCCCACGCGAAGCGGGATTCAGTGAAATAGCGATGGCGTTCAGCGAGAAATCGCGCCGCCGCAAGTCTTCCATAATGGTGGACCAGCGAATCTCCGGGCGCGTTCCCGGTCGCACGTAATAATCGTCTCGCGCCGCAGAAATGCTTCCTTCGCAGTCCCCGGCAAAGAGAACTTCGACGTGGCGGTACTTTTCATCTTCAACGAGGACTTTTGCTCCGCCCTTTTCGAGTTCGCGCGCGATGCGCGACGGGTTGCCCTCGACGGTGAAATCCAGATCGCGCAGCGACGCGCCGGTGATGAGGTCGCGCACCGTGCCGCCCGTCAAATACACGTTGAATCCCAGCGCGGCGGAGAGTTCCTGCACGCGCATCATGGCGGCCCGTTGTTCCGGTGAAAGCCGGCTTTCCAGCAAAAACATGTAATCTGGCATTGCGCTCCTTTTGCTTCAGGGTGTCCGCGCTCGACTCCGCGGAGCCACCCGCAATGAGCCCCTCGACCTAGCCGCGTTATGCACGCGGGTGATGCGCCTTGTAAATCTGCTTCAACCGCTCCTCCACCACGTGGGTGTAAATCTGCGTGGTGGAAATGTCCGCATGGCCCAGCATTAATTGCACCGAGCGCAAATCCGCTCCGCGTTCGAGCAAGTGCGTGGCAAAGCTGTGACGCAGCATGTGCGGCGTCAGCGCCACGCGCAGCCCGGCGCGCCGCCCATATGCGGACAAAATCTTCCACACACCAACGCGGCTCAGTGGCTTGCCTCGGCGGTTCACGAAGAGCGTCGGGCTTCCGGCAAACTTGCCAATGATTTTGGGCCGCGCGTCGCGCAAGTAGCGCTCCACCATGCCCAGCGCTTTCTTTCCAATGGGAACGATCCGCTCCTTGTCGCCTTTTCCAATGCAGCGCACACAGCCCACTTTGGTGTCCAGGTCGCTGACGCGCAGGCCGACAAGCTCAGAAACACGCAACCCCGCCGAATAGAGCACTTCGAGCATGGCGCGGTCGCGCAAGCCGAGAGGAGTCTTCGCATCCGGCTGCGCCAGCAGCTTTTCGACTTCTTCCAGCCGCAAATATCCGGGAAGGGACCGGCGAATCTTTGGCGATTCGAGATTGATCGTTGGATCCGCGGAAAGCAGCTGCTGGATTTGCGCGAACCGGAAGAAGTTTCGCAAGGAAACCAGATGCCGCGCCACGCTCTTGCTTTCCAAATGTTGCCGGTAGAGAACGGCGAGAAAATCCACCAGGTCGTCCCGGCTGACCCCTTCTAATGTGAGCTTGCGCTTCTGCGCGAACTCGCAGAATTTCATCAGGTCTCGCCGGTAAGCCGAGACAGTATTCGGCGACAGCCCTTTTTCCACCTTGGCGTGCGTCAAAAACGACGAAATAGCAGCGGCAATTTCCATCACACTCCCGTATACGCGCCTTCGGCGCCACTCGCTCGCCGGCGAACCGCAATTCCGTAAACTTCCTGGACCTCATGGCAGCGGAAGACCCACGCCAGCGCGAGATAGAGCGCGGTTGCGCCTACGATTAGCCCGGCAAATACGCTGACTTGAACAAGAAATCGCGAGTGCACTGTGAACGACGTGTAGTAGTTTGCAACCCAGCAGGCAGCCGCCATGATGCTGGCACACAAAGAAATCTTTGCGAAAGACCGAAGGGTCTCCATAATACCCATGGAACCGTACCGTAACCGGAAAATGATGAGCAGCGCGAAGAAGTCAAAGAACGTCGCCAAAGCTGTCGCCAAAGCCGGTCCGCCGTTCTGAACCCGTGCGAAGAATACCTTCAGGAACAGGATGTTCAGGACAATGTTGATGACCAGCGAGATGGAAGCAACAATCACCGGCGTCTTGGTGTCTTTTGTCGAATAAAATGCCGGCACAACCAGTTTAACCGTTGCGAGCGCGGGCAAGCCGATCGCGTAGTACAGCAGCGCGCGCGCGGTCAGGCGCGTGGATGCGGCGACGAACTGGCCGTGCTGGAACAAAACGCGAATGATCGGCTCGCGCAAGACCATCAACCCAAGGGCCGCCGGAATGGTGATGAACGCCACGATGCGCACGGAGAACGACAGCGTCTTCTTCAGCGACTCATAGTCCTTGACGGCCGCCTGGTGCGACATCATCGGCAAAATCGCAGTGGCGACGGCGATCGCATAGCCACCGAGGACTAATTCCATTACTCGATCGGCAACGTAGAGCGCGGCCAAGCTGCCGGCGGGCATGATCGCGGCGGTGGCAAACTTCGTGTCAATCAACAGGTTGATCTGGCCAATACCAATTCCAAACAGGCGAGGGAGCATCAGGCGCGCGACTTCCTGAATCGCAGGGTGCTTGAAGGAGATTCCAAACGTGAACTTCATGCCCTTCCGCACCAGCGCTGGAACTTGAATCAGGAACTGGAGAACTCCTCCGACAAGAACTCCAACCGCCAAGGAGGTCGCCGGATCCTTAAAATAATGCCAAACGAAGCCGACCGAGAAGAGGATGGTCGCAATGTTCAGCATGACCGGCGTTGCTGCCGGGAGGCCAAAAATATGGAAACAGTTGAGAATGCCCATGGCCAGCGCCGCCAGGGCAATGAAAAACAGGTAGGGGAAAATAATGCGGTTCAGGTCCACGGCCTGGGCACGAGCGACGTTCGCGCCCGAAAAGAAACTGACGACGGCGGGCGAAAATACCATGCCAAGAACACTGATCACCGCGGCGACCAAAGCCAGCGTCCAGAACAGCCGGTTGGCGAAGTCCCAGACCTCCTCCTTGCGCTTTTCCTGCATGTAACTGGAAAAGACCGGGATGAAGGAGGCAGTCATCGAGCCTTCGGCGACCAATCTACGAAACAGGTTGGGGATACGGTAGGCTAGGACGTAGGCGTCGGCGGAAAGCGAGGTTCCCAGGAGCAAAGTGATGCGCTGGTCGCGGACGTAGCCGAGTACGCGGCTGACGATAGTGACCAAAGAGATGATCGAGGCCGATTTTAAGATATGCTTCTTATCGGTCAAACGGCGGTGCTCCGACGACCTCTAAATCCAATGAAAACAACAACTTGACAGGAAAAGCGTGCTTAACATAACATACATCTCGCCGATTGGCAAATTTGTGATTTCCCAACCCGGGATTTGCCGATTTTGAAAACCAAAGCCCCAGCCTCGACGCACAAGAAGGTCGTTCTCGTGCTCGCCGACAGGAAATCTCTGCGCGGCTACTTGAATCCTGCCCGCCTTGGCCAGTTGGACCCCATCGACCTGTTGACGCCGGATGGCGAACATGTCCAGTTCCCTGTCTCAAAGATGCGTGCCATCTATTTCGTGCGGGAGTTTTCCGATGAGTTCGAGCCGCAGCGCAAAGCGTTTTTAAGCCGGCCGAAGCTCGATGGCTTGTGGGTAAAGCTGCGTTTCCACGACGGAGACACACTTGAGGGCGTAATTCCTAACGACCTCTTGTCTTTGCTCGATAACGGTTTGCAAATTACGCCTCCGGACCTCAACTCCTCGACGGACCGCATCTTCGTGCCCCGCACCGCGCTCTCCGAAGTGACCGTTCTCGGCGTGGTCGGCATCGCCCGGCGCAAACCGGCAGCGGCTGCTGCCGCTGCGGCCCAGTCCCGCCTGTTCAATGAGTAAGCTGCAGCTCCGGATTCTCTGCGTGCCTTTGCGGACTCTGAGCCTCTGCGTTATCTTTGTTCTTTCCTTTTCCCGATTGAACTTTTGAACCTTGGACTCTTGAACTTGCTTCATGTCCGCTGGAGGTGTCTCTTCCATGAAACTCTCCGAGCTTGCCAAAAAACTAAACTGCCGTCTCGAAGGTCCGCCCGACCTTGAGGTTTCGGGAGTGGCCGGCATCGAGCACGCCGGTCCCGGCCAGGTGACTTTTCTGGCCAACCGCAAATACTTTGCGCTCTTGAAGACTACGCGCGCATCCGCTGTACTCATCGAGGAAAATGTCGCCATCGAACGCCACGCGTCGCAGCCGCCCCTTGCCGCTCTGCGCTCCGCCAACCCTTACCTTGCTTTCGCGAACGCTCTCGAACTTTTCTATCAGGCGCCGCAGTACGCCCCGGGCATACATCCGACCGCCGTTATCGCAAAGACGGCGACAATTGGCGAAGGCTCGCATATCGGTCCGTATTGCTATGTTGACGAAGAGGCTGAGATTGGCCACAACGCTGTGCTGCACAGCTTCATTACCATCTATCGTGGGGCCAAAATCGGTGACGACTTCGTCGCACACGCCCACGCGGTTGTGCGTGAACACTCGCGAATCGGTAATCGTGTCATTTTGCAGAATGGGGCCATCATTGGCGGCGACGGCTTCGGCTTTGCCAAACGGCAGGATGGTACTTGGTACAAGATGGCACAGTCCGGCCCCGCTGTGCTCGAGGACGACGTGGAAGTGCAATCCAACGCCTGCGTGGACCGCGCCACGGTCGGCGAAACGCGCATCGGACGCGGCGCCAAGCTCGACGACCTTGTGCTTGTAGGTCATGCTTCGCAGGTCGGCGCCGATACCCTGCTCTGCGGCCAGGTTGGTCTTGCGGGCTCAACAAAGATCGGCGACGCGTGCATCCTGGCAGGCCAAGTGGGAACCGCCGGGCACCTCTCCGTTGGCGATGGTACGGTCATCACCGCGCAAAGCGGCGTGCCCAATGACGTTCCAGCGCATGGCTTCTACTCCGGCTATCCCGCCGTAGAGAACCGTCAGTGGCTCAAGATGATGGCTGCCCTCCAGCAGCTCCCTGAATTGCAAAAACGCGTCCGTGAACTGGAAACGCAACTGGAAAGAAGGAAGACTCAGTAACGCCAGAAAGGGTCCTTGGCCGGAACAAATTCGACAGGAACTTCGGCCACAAAAGTCTTCAGCCAACGGGTGCATTCCTCCATGCCGGCTTGTTCCGAAGGAATGTGACTGAGGATGATGAGACCTTTAGGCTTTCCTTGCGCGACCGCGTCGGCAACATACTCCACGGTTTCCCATTCGCGCGGCTCGCCGGTCACCAGAACGTCCACGTCATTCCTTTCCAGAGTCAGCGTTTCTTTCTGGAACCCCGAGGCGCCTGGCACGAGACCGACTTTCTTTATTTTCAGGTGCGGGTCGCCGACCACTCGCAGCACGTGGATATCGAGCTTTTTCTTCAAGTCAGCTGCCAGTGACTCCAGCGTGGTTTCCGGAACCGCAAAAAGGTATTGATTCTGACGATCCTCCTGCTTTTCCCAGCCCAGCGCGTGCGCCATTCCCGCTTCGATGCCATCGGGCGTGCGCATGTGCCAATGGTCGTGGAATCTCCAAACCACTAAATGATGCTCGGCGATGAAAGCCAGCTTGGCAGCCAGCACGGGATCTTTTTCTTTTTCCGAGAGCAGGTCGAGTTTATCCAGGTGATTATAGAAAGTCGGCTCGTGCGTAATGACGAGGTTCTTGCCGGAGGCGGCCGCGCGCTGCAGCACATCCATCGTGGCCATCATCGTTAGGGCAACCCCGGTGACGGGTTCATCCGGGTTGCCCGCCTTGAAGGTGTCAACCGTTTCCGGCTGCCACGGCACACCCACGTGCGCTTGAATCCGGCTGACGACTTCGCGCGCGGTGAGCTCTTTCGCCTGACCTGCAGCAAGTGCGCCGACGAACAAAACGGCGAAGGAAGCGACTATGCCGCGTTTCAATAACATGTGGGTTTTGTTCATTTTGTTCTCCTAAGAGGCATTTCTCGACGCGGACTCTGCGCCGGACCCAGCAGCCTCTATAGGCTTCTGATCCTCGGGCAGCGCTGCGGCCATCGCATCGTGAACAATCTGGTTCAATGCGTCGCGCTCCTCGAACGAATACTTCGACGCATCAATCGGTTCCAGAAACTCGACTACGATTTCTCCGGGGCGAATCACGAGCGACCTTTTCTCCATGATGCGATGTGCCCCGGAACATACCATTGGCACAATGGGGACGCCCGCCTTGATGGCCATTACCGCCGCGCCTTTCTTGAATTCCTGCAAGCGGCCGTCAGGGCTGCGTGTCCCCTCCGGATAAATCAAAAAGGATTGCCCCGCCTGCATGGCTTCGGTGGCCTTCTCCACACTGGCAATGGCCGAATCGCGCGCGGCTCGGTTGACCGGAATAAAATGCGCAGACTGAAACGCCTGCCCCACTATGGGCCATTTCATAAGCGATTCCTTTAAGAGGATAGCAACTCGGCGCGGAATCGCTCCCACAATGGCCGGCGCATCCGCCGAACTCGTGTGGTTTGCGGCAAACAAACAAACGCCTGGGGGGATGCGTTCAATGCCTTTCACGCGAACGCGTACTCCAACGGCACGCACAAAAAACATCACGCCTTTGACTCCGCCCCAGTAAATCGGGTCTGGGTCCTTGGTGATCAACGTGTAAAGAAGGAGTGGCGGCCCGACAATCAGGATGTAGAGGGAGAGAAATGTCACTACGAAGAGGGTTCGCAGCATAAACAGACCCGCCAGCCAAGCGGGCAGGCAAGACTTTCTCGAATCCCGCGCGGCAGGTCAAGTGCAACGTGCCACGTGTCGATTCATCTCCACGTGGAACGTTGCGGACAATAAAACTAGTGATGCGCGGCTGACGACGCCTCGCCGCGTAGCAACCCTTCGCGGATGCGCCGCGCCTGATCAGTCGCGTGCGCGTCTTCCGACACTTCGTAGGCCGTTTCTTTCATCTCGCCGAGCCGGAATTCCAGGGAGAGTTCCTTGTCCTCGCGCCGAATCCGCAGTGCAAGCGTATCGCCGGGATTCTGTTCCATTACCCAGCGCGAGGGCCGCCGCGGCACTTCCCCGCCATCCCACGTTAGGATGGCGTCGCCCACGTGCAACCCCGCCTGAGCGGCCAGGCCGTCGGCATCCACAGCCCTCACTATGAATACGCCGCTCGATTCGCGCTCGCCTGCAAAGCCTAGCGTGGCGCTGCGATGTTCGGTTGTGCGCAGTGCCAGTCCCGCGAGGCCGAGTACTTGTTGGTAGGGAAATGGCTCCGTGCCGGAGACATACTTTTGAAAAAACTCCTCGAAGGAGCCGCCCGCGACTTTCTCGGTTTCCAAGCGAACATCCAGGCTGTCGCGATAAAACTTTCCCTGCTTAGCGAAATCCTTGTTCATGGAGCGAAGCACGTCGTCCAGGCTCTTCGCGTTGTTGGTGCGGTCGCGAATCAAAATGTCCAGCAAATCGCCCAGCACTTGCCCCTTGGTGTAGTACGAGACACTGTAGTCCGGCTGATTGTAGATCTGATATTTTTCGAGCCAGGCGTCGAGGCTCGATTGTTCCGCGCTTTGCCATTTATTCGCATGGCGGCCTTCCAGTTCGGTGATCTGCTCGCCGAGGTCCTCGTAAAAGCGGTCTTTGCTCCAGAGGCCGCTGCGCACCAGAGTGTAGGAGCCGTAAGTGTTCGTCACGCCTTCGGCGAACCACAGAGCGCGCGTGTACTGTTCTTTGGCGTAATCCACCGGCTCGAGCGTCGCGGGGCGGATGCGCTTCACGTTCCACAGATGGAAGAATTCGTGCGCTGCGACGCCGAACAGATAGTCGTCGGATGGCACGCCAATGGCTGTCGAGTAGGAATGCTCCATGCCACCGCCGCCCGCGCCTCTCCCGATGTGCAGGATGAAGGTGTAGCGATCAAACGGCGCGCCTTCCATCAATTTGATTTCGAACTCGCAAATCCGCTTCAGGCCCTCTTCAATCTTCTTCTTGCTCCATTTGTCGCCGTGGACCACAGCCCAAATCTCCGGCTTGACGCTGGGAATTTGAAATTCCTCAAACTTACCGATTTCAATTGGGCCATCGGCAAGGGCATCGTAAGTCGGCGCTATAAAAGAAAATGTTTGAACACTGGCCGCAAAGTCGGTCCTCATCATGGAAGCACTCGCTGCACGCCAATTCGCTGGTAAGTCCGGAAGGCTAAGCATGACACTTTCAGCGCGACGGTCCGGGACGTACAGCAAAATCATCGCGGGATTGATGAAGGCGTGCTCGCCGTTGAGTTGCGTCGCAAAAGGCCCGACTTCGTCCCAATACGTCGCATAGCGAATCGTGATCGCCCCATTCCCCTGGATACGCCACGTCTGCTTGTCCAGTTTTTCGATGGGCGCTTTGCGTTCTCCCACAAAAGCTTGCACTTCCTGAACATGCGAGCTGAAATCGCGAATCTGGTACAAGGCATTCCACGCCGCCATCTCCACCGTGACCTCACCTTTCACGTCGGGAATCGTCATCGTCACGTGGAAGACATGCTGTTCGGGATGCTCGAGCGAGATGCTGTACTGAATTGTAGCGTTGGCGGTGGCACTAAAAAGTACGAACAAAATCAAAAAGAGGAAAAAGCGGCGCACCTGCAGCTCCGTAGAAGCAAGAAGGCTCACCGGGCTTTAGCCTCGCTGGGAATCGAACCAGTTGCGCTTAGCTTCTTGAGCAGCTTTTCGCACAAACCGTCGAAGCTGCCATTGGACATAATTAGCAAGACATCTCCGGACTTGGCTTCGCCTGCAAGATGCTCAGCAATTGCATCCGAACTTGGGAAAACGTGAGCGTCCCTTCCAAGCTTCCTCACATCTGCGGCAACGACTTCGGGATCCATCCGATTGTCGTCGCCCAACTGCTGCGCGCGGTACACGCCTCCCAAGAGGATGCGATCGCCGAGGGCGAGTGCCTTCGGCAATGCTTCCTGGAACACTTTGCGGCGCATGGAATTGGAACGCGGCTCGAGGATTGCCCACAGTCGCCGTCCTGGCCAGCGGGTGCGCGCCGCTTCAATCGTAGCTTTCACGGCCGTGGGATGGTGGGCAAAATCGTCCACAATCAATACGCCGCCAATCTCGCCTTTCACGTCCATTCGACGTTTCACGCTGCGGAATGTCGCCAGTGCCTCAGCAATCTTCTGTGTACTGATGCCCCGGCCGTGTGCAACCGCCATCGCAGCCATTGCGTTTAGGGCATTGTGCTTGCCCGTGGCCGTCAAAGAAAACTCGCCAAATGGCGCTCCGCGATGCTCCACGCCGAAGCGCATCAACTCGCCTTCCACGGCAAATTCTTTGGCCACCCAATCATTCCCTGTGGCAAATCCGTATGTCTCTACGGGACAAAACGCTTTCTCTGCCGCGCGACGCAGTGCCGGTCCCGATTCCTGGGTGTCTCCCCAAATCACCACGAGGCCGCGCCTAGGCACCAGGTTCACAAGACGCTTGAAGGCCAGTTGATACGTTTCAAAATCCGCGTAAATGTCCGCGTGGTCGTACTCCAGCGACGTCACAATCAAATCGTCCGGGTGATAGTGAAAAAACTTCGGCCCGCGGTCCCAGAAGGCCGTCTCGTATTCGTCACCTTCGAGAATGAACTCTTCCCCACCGCCCAATCCGTAGCTTTTGCCAAAATTCTCGGCCACACCGCCCACCAGGAAATTCGGCCGCTTGCCCGCCGTTTGAAAAATCCATGCCAGCAT
>Ga0126370_10000653_pt1 | contig 14755 bp, 11 predicted proteins | sample PanSoiMetaPlot_3_FD_92586 | JGI IMG/M metagenome (GOLD analysis project Ga0126370, IMG submission 92586) | Tropical forest soil microbial communities from Panama - MetaG Plot_3 | ecosystem: Environmental > Terrestrial > Soil > Tropical forest > Bulk soil | place: Panama | collected 2016-02-17 | reverse complement strand
TTGAACGTGCGCGCGTCGGTGAAGAAAATCCATTCGCGCATGTCGCCGCGATTGATGTAGCACCATACGGTTCGGTCGGCCGCGTCCCACTCAACCTTCGCGCCGTAAGTGCGTGCCAATTCCATGGCGTCGGGGTAGGAAATGTAACGCGCCGTCGGGTTGGCTTTGTAACCCAATTCGCTCGTGTCCTTCACCGGCATCCCGGCGAACCAGTGGTATCCGTACAAGGGGATTCCCAGCGAAAGCTTCTGCGGCGGTACCACCTTCAGCGCGTAGTCGACGTTCGCAACCACCCAATTCCAGCCGGAAACCGGCCCGGGGACGGTCCACTGCGTGTTTTCGTCGTAAGTCATCAAACACAGCAGGTCGACCGCTTCGCCGATCGCTTTCAGATCGTAGGCGCCGCGCCAGTTCTCATAGAGCCAGGCGGAAAACTGCGTTTCACTTCCCGGGCCGCCCGGGGCATTGGGGACGGTGGCAATGGAAAGCTCGAGGCCTTCTTTGTGCAACGCCGCGGCGCTGTCTTTGACCAGTGCCGAAAGCGCGTCACGGTCGGTCCAGCGCACGTTTTCAAAGTCAAATTGAATGCCGATGTAGCCGTTTTCCTTGCACGCGCGTAGCAGCGCATCGAGCATGCGCTTTTGTGCCGCCGGGTCGCCTAAGAACTTGTGAAATTCGGCTTGCACAAACCCGCCGTTCAACACGATCGGCATCACGGGTACATGACGCTGCTTCGCCGTTTCGAGCACCAGGGGATTCGGCGCGCCCGAAACCAGCCCTTCGGAATTGGTCGAATACCAGGTGGGCACCAAGAGGTCGACCTTGTCCGCGTGGGCCAAAAACGAATGAATCGACGCCGGTTCGCTCGTCAGATAGAAGAGCGATTTCGGTCGTTCGGCAGAACGGGAGACTACGGGGAGGAAGGTCAGAAGGAGAAAACCCAGGCTGCGTTTCATAGAACGCCGAGTCTAACGAATGCTGCAGAGGCAATGCAATTCAAGATTCGACGGTGCGATTCCCAGCGAAGAACAGTTCGCGCTTTGCAATCCCGGGTGGGCAAGGTAGCATCCTTCGCCAAGGTAAACCTCTTGGCTGCCAAGCCTTTGGCTCCATCCACGGCGCAGCGCACCGCTGTCCGCACCATCGGATTTCTTCCCTCGCTCGCAATTTTCTACGGCTATACCGCAGGCGGGCCTTTCGGCTACGAAGAGATCTTCTCGCAATCGGGCCCCGGCATGGCCCTGCTGTTTTTGAGCTTGGTTCCCTTCTTCTGGAGCATTCCCATGTCGTTCGCATCGGCCGAGCTGAACAGCATCCTCCCGGTGCAGGGCGGCTTTTACCGCTGGACACGCGCGGCTTTCGGCGACTTTTGGGGCTTTCAGTGCGGCTGGTGGAACTGGGTCGGGACGTTTCTTCTAAACAGCTTGTACGGAATTCTGGTCATGGATTATCTCGTCCACTATCTGCCGAACCTCGGCGGCAACGCCAAGTGGGCCGGCGCCTGCGCGGTGCTGGCCTTTTTTGTCGGCCTCAATATTCGAGGCATCCAGGTTTCGGGATGGATCGCCACCGCGATGCTCGTAGCGGTCCTCGTTCCTGTCGCCGGACTCTGCCTTGTTTCGCTTCCTCATCTGCGCTACTCGCCTTTTGCACCGTGGGTTCCGCCGGAACGTAGCTTCGGCGCGGTGTTTGGCCTCGGTCTGGCCCTGGCCATGTGGAACTACGCAGGTTACGAGCAGCTCTCGAGCGTCACCGGGGAAATGCAGGATCCGCAGAAGACCTTTCCGCGCGTTCTCTTCTGGAACACGCCCATGAACATCCTCACCTACACGGTTCCGGCCGCACTTGCTCTGGGCGTGCTCGGCAACTGGCAGGAATGGAAGACGGGTTTCATGGTGGAAGCTTCGCGGCGTATTGGCGGCGAAAGCTTGGGCCTGGCCATGCTGCTGGCTTCTCTCGTCGCCACCGCATCGCTCTGTAACAGCACCATTCTCTACACCACGCGCATCCCCGCGGCGATGGCGCAGGACGGGTATCTTCCTCGCTGGCTTGGCAAACTCCATCCGAAGTTCGGCACCCCGGCCCGCGCCATGGTCGTGTGCCTCGCAGTTGGCAGCCTGCTTTCCCGGTTCCAGGTTGTAGATCTTGTGAACATTTACATCTGGGCTCGCATCGCCACGTCGTTGCTCACCTTGCTCGCAGTCTGGGGCTTGCGCGTCAAGATGCCCGATGCGCCGAGACAATTTCGTCTTCCGGGCGGCCGGCCTGGCCTGCTCTGCTCCATCCTTTTCCCGTCCATTCTGTGCGGCGTAAAGATCTACTACAGCGAACCCTTCGTGTGGCGTTGGGCGCCCTGGCTGCTGGCCACGGGCCCGGTCGCCTATTGCATTTTTCGCTGGGGTCTCGGCTACAAGCCGGCCCGAATGGAACCTTTCTAGGAGATCATGCTTAGCTACACGATGAATACGATGCGTGCGTCGATTGTGTGATGGCCAATCCTAAGTCGTACCGTTCCTGGTTGCCGTGGGTCGTCGTAGGCGTGGTGGCCCTGGTGCTCGCCGAGCGGCTCTTTTTGCTGGTGAGTCGCTATGCAGTGAACATCTTCTTTTCCGACCAGTGGGAATTTAGCTCTGCCACGGTTTTTGAGCATCATTCGCTATGGCAAATCTTCACCTGGCAACACGGGCCGCACCGACAAGGGCTCGGAGGCGTGCTGGTGAAACTGATCGAGCCGCATTTCCAGTTTGACAGCCGGAGCGAATCCTTCCTGGTTGCGGGAGTCCTCATCCTGGCCATGCTGCTGGCCCTGTGGCTCAAATTTCGAATCTTCAACTCGATCGATTACTACGACGCGGCCATTCCTTCTCTGCTGCTGACCGCGACGCAATGCGAAGTGATCTTTGGAGCCGCGAACCTTGCCCATGGGTCCCTACCGCTGCTGCTGGTCGTGCTCTACGGCCTGTGCTGGACGATTGGCAGCCCGTTGCCCCGCTTTACGGCCGTCCTTGTCGTCAATTTCCTGCTGATCTTTACCGGTTTCGGATTGCTCATGGGCTTTGTCAGTCCGCTAGCGATTCTCCTGAGCCTTTGTCTGTCTCCGGGCAACCGCCGGGACCTAGAGGTGCACCTGGCCTCCCTCGCCGTGGCCCTGCTTTCTCTGGGCGTTTTTTTCCTGCACTACGTCTGGAATCCGGCCGTGGACTGTTTCGACAGCGCACTCGTTTCACGTTCTTTGGCGGACTACCTGCACTTCGCAGCCCTCATGTGCGCAAACTACGCCGGGTTCGATGGATTGACGAGCCACCATCCCTGGGTCTGGGGAGCTGCCCTGCTGGTGCTGCTTTCGCTGGCCCTGCTGGCCGTGGCCGCCGACATCGCACGTTCCCGCAACACGGCGAGGGAGGCCTCGGCCGGACTCGTGGTTTCCTTCGCGTTTCTGGCCTTCAGTCTGGTGTTCTGCGCCGCGGTGGCACACGGCCGGCTTTGCCTGGGTTTTGCAGCGGCGCAGGAATCGCGCTACATGCCCTATCTCACACCCGGATTTCTGGGCGGCTATTTTTGCCTGCGCCAGATGAGCCCGCGGCCGTGGATTCGCCACGCTGCTTTGGCCGCTTTTCTTCTAGCCGCGGCCTATGCCGGGTGGCCCGTGCACTTGGGGGACCAGCTGGAAATCTCCGGATTCCATTCGACGAAGTTGAATTGGAAGAACTGCTACCTGACCACGAGAAACATACCGTACTGCAACCGGCAAGTGGGCCGGAGAATCACAAATCCGCCAGAAGCCGCCAATCTGCAGCAGAAACTCGACTACCTCGAACGTGAACACCTGAACCTTTTCGATGGTCGCTGAGTTTGCCGGGCGGATAAGGTACACTGCGACCGATGAAAACACGGCGACGCAATTTTCTAAAAGCGGCAGCTGCTACTGCCGCGACCCCTTGGCTCGCGCCACCTGCCCGGTTGCTCGCCTGCGGGACGGAGCAACGCCGGCCCGCCGTCGAATTCCCGGCCAATCCCCGGGAGCGCATCGCCGTCGCGTCCTATCCTTTCCGCGAATTCATCGCCGGGGCGCACGATCCACACGCGACCTCGGCGAAAATGCCGCTACGAGAATTTGCCGGCCACATGAAGCAGAAGTTCAACGTTACGCGGATCGAGCCGTGGAGCGAGCATTTTCTGTCAACCGACCAAGCTTACCTGGACGAGCTGCGCAGCGCCGTCATGAGGGCCGGTAGCGGCTTTGCGAATATCGCGGCCGACGGTGAAGACAGCTTCTACTCGCCCGATCAGACGGTGAGGGCAAAGGCGCTCTCGTTCGGTAAGAAGTGGATCGACGTCGCGGCGCATATCGGCTCGCCCAGCGTGCGAATCAATCTGCCCCCGACGAAGGATACCAAGCCCGATGCCGCGTTGGTTTCTGAATCCTTAAAACTGCTGGCCGCCTACGGCGAGCAAAAAAACGTCGTTGTGCACCATGAAAACGACAACCCGCTGAGCGAAAATCCGTTTTTCATCGCCGCTGTGCTGGATCGCGTGATGAGTCCGTGGGACCGCGCCCTGCCGGACTGCGGAAACAGCTTTTCCGCGATGCCGGCGGAGGACGCCTACAGGGGCCTCGAGCAGATGTTTGCCCACGCCTACGCTATTTCTCACGTGAAGGATGTTTCGGTCACGCCAAAGGGCGAGATCATTCCCGTAGACCTGGTGCGCGCCCTGGGCCTCGCAAAAAAGCACAGCTACAAGGGCTATTTCTCGATGGAATGGGACACCCTAGGCGATCCCTATGCCGGCACCGAGAAGCTTATCCGAACGACGCTCGAAAACATCTCGTAGCAGCTCCCTCGGGCACATCAGACAGATCGAACACCCGTGCTGTAGGAGATCTCCTCAGCGCATTTCTTGCAAGGCAGTTCTTTGCCGAGTTGAGCCGAACGGCCCTCCGTGGTGACGACCCAGGGCCGGTTTTGCCATGGCGGATGGTGGCGCACGTGCTGCGCATGCCCGCACTCGAGATCGGCCACCCAGTCGCCGTGGGCGTCCTGATGAAAGGCGACGATTTTCCGTTGGGGCAGCGGACTCATGCAGCTGTTTGTACCAGCGGGCGCGCCATTCGTCCAGCTCTCGGAAACGGCCGCGTTTCCTACCCATTTACATCGTTCTCGCATCGCGCTAGCTTTTAGACCCGGTCTTCCCACGCCCGCTTCGATTACCGCTTCGGCCGCTTCCAGTCCCGGCCCTTCATCCGGCACCGCCCGGGAAGGAGCAAGATGGCCACACGCCCCAAGAGGAAGAGGACTGCAGAGTCCTCCACGTCGCCCGCACGCACGCCAGAGACCAAGTTCCAACACCCGTTGCGCATCGTTCCCCTGCACACCGCGCCGCACCTGACCGCCGCGATCACTCCTCAGTTGACCTACCGCAATGGACCGCTTCTTACCAACGTGGAGGTGTTTACGGTGTTTTGGGGGGCAGCTTGGCAGGAAGCGTCGAACTCCGCCGTTGCCGAACAAATGAATGAGTTCTTCGATTTTATTGTGGTCAGCAAGCTCATCGACCAGTTGTCGGAATACAACGTAGAAGGAATGACCATCGGGCACGGAAAACGCACCGGTTCCCTTATCCTGACGACCTCGGAACCGGAAACGAAGGTGGCGGACGCGGCGATTCAGACCATGCTGCAGAGGGAAATCGCGTCCGGCACGCTGCCCGAGAACGCTCCGAATTCGCTCTATTTCGTCTTTTTGCCGCCCGGAACACAGGTCGAACTGGCCGCAGCGGCTTCGTGTACCGATTTTTGCGGCTATCACGACGCCACCCGCGATAACGTCTTCTACGCGGTGATGCCCTACGCAAACTGCACAGGATGCCTTGGCGGGCTCACGACGCTCGACGCCCTGACCTTGACGTCGTCCCACGAGTTGTGCGAAGCCATCACCGATCCGGTTCCAGGTCAGGGCTGGTACGACGATGCAAACGGGGAGATTGGCGACATCTGTGCCTGGAAGACAAAGAAGCTGAATGGATACACCGTGCAGCTTGAATGGTCTAACGCCGCCGAAGCTTGCGTTTAGCTCAGGGTAGGCCGAACGCGAAGAGCGTGGATCCGGCCGCGACGGCGACATACTGCTTGCCGCCAATCGCGTACGTCATGGGCGCGGAATAGACCGAGGCCCCGCACTGAAAGTGCCAGAGTGGCTTGCCGGTCGCCGCGTCGAGAGCGATGAAGTTTCCCTCCGCGTCGCCGGTGAAGACCAGACCACCCGCGGTTGACAAAACACCCGACCAGGTCGGCGAGGGATGTTTCCATTCCCATTTTGTTTTGCCGGTGTCGGGATCGATCGCCCGCAGGGCGCCGTAGAAGGGCTCCGCGTCGTCGTTTGGAAAATAGGCCGAGCCATAGTAGGCATGACCTGCCTCGTAGGGCTGCGGCGCGGTGGAAAAGACGTCGCATTGTTCCCGAGCCGTCACGTAAAAGAGTTTGGTTTGCGGGTCGTAGGTAGGCGACATCCAGTTTGTGGCTCCGGCCGCCCCCGGACAAACGCGGTTCCCCTCAGGGGTGGGCGAAGCATCCTTTGCAGGTACAGGCGCGCCGCTTGCATCCTTTTCCCTGCTCCAGGAGACCTTGGCGTAGGCGTCAGCGCGCAGAAGCCTTCCGGTGCTGCGGTCGATGACATAGAAAAAGCCGTTGCGGTTGGCCTGCAAAATCAGCTTTTTCCGGGCCTCCTCCTTTTCGCCGGGAACAAGGCGGTCTACCATGACGGGGACTTGCGTGGCGTCGTAGTCGTGCTCGTCGTGGCGGGTAAACTGAAAATGCCACTTGAGTTTGCCGGTATCAGGATCGAGCGCCAGCAGAGAGTTCGAATAGAGATTGTCGCCGGCGCGCCCGATGCCGCGGTTCGAAGGAGATGGATTTCCGGTAGTCCAGAAAGTGGTATTGGTTTCGGGATCGTAGGTACCGGTAATCCAGGCAGGCGAGCCGCCGATTTTCCATGAATCGCCTTCCCAGGAAGAACTGCCGGTTTCGCCCGGTGCGGGAATGGTGTAGAAGCGCCACTTGCGCTCCCCGCTCGCGGAATCGTAGGCGTCAATGAAGCCGCGAATACCGTATTCGCCGCCGGAAACGCCGACCAGCACCAGGTTCTTGATGACCAGCGGCGCGAGCGTGAAGCTGTATCCCTGCTTGTAGTCCACGGCCGGGGCATCCCACAAGACGTTGCCGGTCTTTGCGTCGAGAGCGAGAACGTGGGCGTCGAGCGTGCCCATGAACAGCCGATCGCCCAGAATCGCCAGTCCGCGGTTGACGCGTCCGCAGCAAGGACGGATGTCATCGGGCAGGTTGCGCTGGTACTGCCAAATAGGGCGGCCGGTGCGCGCGTCGAGCGCGAAGGCGCGATCGTCCGGACCGGTGCCGTAGAGAATTCCGTCCACTGCCAGCGGCGTGGTCTCGAACTTTCCCCCGGCCATGGTCTGGTAGGCCCACTTGGGCGCCAGTTGCGCCACGTTGCCGGCGCTGATCTGATCGAGCGACGAAAACCGGCGGCCCGTGTAGTCGCCCGAGTAGGTGAGCCAGTTTTGCGGCTCCGTCGAGGCGTTGCGCAGGCGGTCCGCAGTGACTTGAGCCGAGGCCACGGACGCAAGCCCGCACAGCAGCAGCCCTAAGCTCGGAACGGCCTTCACTGCGCACCTCCGGCCGCCCGCAGACGGTTCACGAGAAAGGCGAGGATGTCCTGCAAATCCTTTTCTGGCAGCATTTTTTCATCGTAGGCAGGCATGAGCGAGGTGCGCGATTTCTCCCACGACTTCAGCGACGCTTTGTCGAGCGAATGCAACTGTTCGCGCGTGTCGAGAAACTGGATGCTGAAACTGTCTTCGTTGAGCAGGGTTCCCTCTAGCTTGGTGCCTTCGGCCGTTACGACGTTCACGGTCTCATATTCGACCGTGAATTCCTTCATCGCTTCTCCCAGTCCCTGCGCCAGACGGCGGCTCGGATTGCGAATGGAATCGGTGAGGTAGTCGAGCGAGCGCGCGGTGCCCGCCGTGGTCAGGTCGGGACCAAGCCGGCCGCCTTGCCCCTTGAACATATGGCAGGTGGAACAGGCCGCGCTCCCGTAAAAGAGCTGGCGGCCGCGCAGGGAATCGCCGGTCATCGCGACTGGTTTGTGCTCTACGCTGCGAATGTAAGTGATCACCTGCCAGATCTCTTCCTCGGTCATCCCGACGCCTTGTTGCGTGGCTCCGTTCGGCGGCATCGCCGTTCCGGGTACCCCGTTGCTGACCGTCGTGAAGATCTCTTGGTCGGAGTCGCCGTGCTTTTTGGGCGTCCGCGTCAGATCGGGGCCACGCCCGCCGCCGCGCGCACCGAGTCCGTGGCAAAAAGCGCAGTTTGCCCGGAACTCATACTCGCCAAGCTTGGCCATCTTGGCGTCGCCCGAGTAAGGGTTCTTGACCTGCGCCTCGAGCGGCTGCACGGCAAGAAACATCACGGCCATTGCGATCGAGGCTGGACCGACAACAGCTCTTGCGGGCCCTAGGGTCATAGCGACGTGCTCCTCGGCGGTGATGCCGTGCGCCCAAACCAATGGCCAGAGACTATATCAGGCGAGCGGCAAGACGTCTTGCGGAAGTGGACGCTGAGGAAGAGTTCGCTGTGCTGCGGCGAAGGTCAGAGGAGTCGGGTACTGCCTATTCGTAGGCGAGCGCCACGACCGGATCGTAGCTAGCGGCACGCAGTGCCGGATAGACGGCGCCAGCCGCTGCGCCGGCGAGGGCCAGGACCAAGGCTCCAAGAAGCCATCCCGGCGTGATCAAGATCTGCAGCGTCGGAGCAGTTTCCCGCAGGATTCCTGCGACGATGTAGGTGACGGCAATTCCCGCAATTCCGCCGAGGAAGGCGAGCAGCAAAGTCTCGCCCAGCAACAGCTTGACGATGTCCAGGCGCGAGCTGCCGAGCGCTTTCAGAATGCCGATTTCGCGTGTACGCTCCATCACCATGGTGTGCATGTTCATCAGCACCACCAGGAAGCTGATCACCATGCCAATGCCGACCATGGTGCGGATAAACGGCCGAAGCTCGGGCAGGTTCGAAGAATTCATCAGGGTGGTGTATTCCGCGACCGACTTTACGCTGTTGCCCGGCGCCGCCTGCAGGATTTGTTGCCGCGCAGCTTCCGTGTCCCCCTTGCTGCGGACGTAGAGCATCGAAACTTTGCCCTGCGCGCCGGCGATGTCCTGCGCAGTTTTGAGCGGTATGAAATAACGGGCGCCTTTTCCGTGCACCACGACGCCGCAGATGGTAAAGGCATGATTGAGAAGCGTGACTTGATCGCCGACTTTCAGATGTTTGGATTGAGCAACGATATCGTCGGCAATGGCCTCATCCGCAGCGGCGAAAGGACGACCGTCGCGAAACAAGAAGCCCTTGCTGAGCGCGTTAAAGCGTTGATAGTCAATGCCGTAGACCAGAACGAAATTCTTCTGGTCCATCAGGGTGAGGGTGGGAGCGACCTCGTCGACGCCGGGAACCTTCGCAAGCTTGTCGCTGAGGTTCTCCTGCAGAACGGCGCGGGAGAACGCCAAGAACATGGAAGAGTTCGGAGGTTGCACGAGAATGTCGGCGCCGACACCTTCAACGCGTTTCCCCCACTCCGACACCACGCCCGAAGTGAGCCCGACGATCATCAGGACCAGAAAAACCTGAATGGTGATGGCCAGGATGTTCAACGAAGCGCGCAACGGGCGGGCGGAAATATTGCCCCAGAGCAATTGCGCCTGCGCGAACCTGCCCTCAAACGTTTCATCCATGTGGGAAAATCTCGTTAAGCATTATAAGTTCTGGGTTTTCAGCGCCAAGAATTTTTTCTCTTCGAGCAGCACAACGATTGCCGAACCCTCCGCAAAATATTTCTGCTCCGTGAAGTTTTCAACACAAGTGTGGATAAGCCTGTGAAAATCATGGGCGTACTAAACGCTAACTCCACAAATACCAACAAGCTGGTACTGTTTGCACAGTTTTGGGGCACCGCTGTAACTGTTTGTGCGCAGGAGTTTTTCTGCTGAGGCAACAATTAGTACCACTTCGGCGGTCGATCCAGATGAATTTTGATGACTTCGCCCGGATCGGTCAGCTCGTAGTACTTGCCGTAGGTCTTCCATCCCTCTGCGACGATCTGTATGAGCACGCGTCCCGTCGGCGGATCCGGTATGTGCGCCACGCCCGAGCGGTTTGTTTTGACGTTCAGCTCATACTTCCGGTCCTTGCCGAGCTTTTTCTCCTCCACGTACTTGAGGTAGACGCTGGCGTTTTCGACGGCAACGTTCTTGTCGCCGCCCGAGACCTCGATCCGCAGTCGCTTGACGGCCGGAGCGGACTCCGCGGATTCGGCTGGCGCCTGTGCGTCTTTAGACGAGTTGTCCTGAGCGTAGGCGGGCGCCGCACAAAAGGCGGTAGCAAGCAGTGCGATGAGCTGGACCCTGGTGGGCTTCATGCCATATTCCGTTTACCATCGTCCATAAAATGTCGGCATGGCGTCAAGAGGAGCCGGATGGTTTTTTTGCTCTAGAGATCTACGCGGCCTTCCGGCATCCATTTTCGCGGACGATTGACGGAGTCCCGTGCCTCCTGTAAGTTGTTTGAACTGTGAGGCTTCCCCTTCACGGAAGCTTCTGGTCCGCACCCACGTCGCGTGCAATTCATTCCGTTTCATTGCGTGCGTTGATAAGGTCGCCTGACGGGATGTCCCCGCTCAGTCAAGGAGAGAGCCATGGGTTTCGCCACAAACGCCATTCACGTCGGGCAGGAGCCGGATCCTTCGACCGGCGCGATCGTAGCGCCGATCTACCAGACGTCGACCTATGTGCAGGAGGAGTTCGGCAAATATCGTCAGGGCTACGACTATGCCCGAACCAACCATCCGAACCGCAAAGCGCTCGAAAAGACCCTGGCCAAGCTCGAGGGCGGCCACGCGGCCTATGCGTTTTCTTCGGGCATGGCCGCGATCGATTCGGTGTTTCGGCTGTTGCGGCCGGGCGACCACGTGGTGCTCTCAGAAGCGGTGTACGGCGGCGTCTTCCGCCTGACGACACAGCTGCTGGTTCATTTCGGGCTGGAGTTCAGCTTTGTCGATACCTCGTCGCCGGAAGCGGTGCTGGCGGCGATGCGTGCCAACACGCGCATGCTTTATGTCGAGACGCCGACCAATCCTACAATGCGCATCAGCGACATGGCGGCGATGGCCAAGCTCGCCACGGAACGAAACGCGACGCTGGTGGTGGACAACACGTTCTTGAGTCCTTACCTGCAGCGCCCCATCGAACTAGGCGCGCACATCGTCGTCCATTCCATGACCAAGTATTTGAATGGCCACAGCGACTCGACCGGCGGCTGCGTGGTAGTGACGCGCCCTGAGGATGCCGAAAAAATCTACTTCATTCAGCGCTCCGCCGGAGCCGTACTGGCGCCGATGGATTGCTTTTTGGTCTCGCGCGGGTTGAAGACCCTGGCCATCAGGATGCTGCAGCACAACGCCAACGGGATCGCAGTAGCCAGGCATCTCGACGCGCACGCGAAAGTGCGCAAGGTTCATTATCCGGGGCTCGCATCACATCCGCAGCACGACATTGCGCGCAAACAGCAGCGCGGACCCGGAGCTATGCTTTCTTTCGACCTCGGCAGCCTAGAAGCCGCCCGCCGCTTCCTCAATCAGGTGAAGCTTTGCGCCCTGGCGGAAAGCCTCGGGGGAGTTGAGTCGCTCATCTCCCTTCCCGCCCTCATGACCCATGCCTCCATGCCCAAGGAAGTGCAGGAACGCATCGGCATCAGCGAGGGCCTGGTGCGCTTGTCGGTCGGCATCGAAGACGTGGAGGACATCATCGCCGATCTCGACCAGGCACTTCTTTACGTCTGATCTGCGAAGTCCCGCGACGGCTTGCGTTGACTTCGCTCGCCACGCTTCATAGAATCGCGTCTCACCCCAATGTCGCGACTCCATTTATGCGCTGCCTTGGCTCTCCTTGTCCCCACTTTTCGCGCGAGCGCACAGAGCGAGCCCATCCCGCCGCTGCACACCAGCGGCTACCAGATACTCGACTCAGAAAATCGCGTGGTACGGCTGGCCTCCGTCAACTGGTACGGTTTCGACCAGAAGGAGTTCGTGCCGGGCGGGCTCGATCATGCGCCGCTCGATAAAATCATCGAGCAGATTCATGCGCTCGGAGTGAATTCCGTTCGCCTGCCGTGGGCGAACGAGACCTTGCAAAAGAACCCTGTCGTACCCGGCTACGCGGTCAAAGCCAATCCGCAGTTGGCCGGTAAGCGCGCTATGGAAGTCATGGACGCAGTCATAGCGGCCCTGGCCAAGGCGCACATCTTGGTGATCCTCGACAATCATGTGAGCCGCGCCGACTGGTGCTGCAAGGACGAAGACGGCAACGGCCTCTGGTACAACGATGACTACCCGGAAGAAAAGTGGCTCGCGGACTGGCGCGCTATCGTTCTGCGCTACAAGAACCAGTCATGGGTTGTGGGCGCCGATTTGCGCAATGAACTGCGCAACGGGGCCGTCTGGGGCGGCAACGACCCAAAACTCGACTGGCATGCGTCGGCAGAGCGCGGCGGCAACCTGGTACTCGAGGCGAATCCGAAGTTGCTGGTCATGGTCGAAGGACCGCAGTACTCGACCGACTTTACGGCCTTTGCTGCGCTGCCTCTCCTACTTAAGGTTAGAAACCGCGTCGTTTATTCGCCACACGCCTACGCATCGGAGGCACACACGTTTTCTAGCTATGCGGAGATGAAACAGGCGTATGACCAGCACGCAGGATTCCTGCTCGAGAACCAACCCGCGGTTCCTTTGTGGGTAGGCGAATTCGGTACCTGCCAGACGCTCGACTGCGGCGCAAACAGCCAGTGGTTTGTCTGGTTCGTGCAGTATCTAAAGGAAAAGAAGCTCAGCTGGGGATACTGGCCGCTCAATGGCGCTCAATCCTCAGGCGACAGCCGCACCTACGATACGCCTGAAACCTATGGTCTTCTCTCCGCGGATTACCAGCGCATCGCCGCGCCAAAAGTCGTTGAGCTCCTCCGCACCATCTCCTCGCCTGACTGACAGATCCGTAGGGCAGCCTGGCGAGATCGAACTCGACCTCTCGTTCTCCGCGCGAAGCGCCAGGCGGTGGCAAAGGCATCACCGCGCGAAGCGTTCCTTAACCTCGGCAGGGATCGCTTCCCCCCGCATCCCCTTCGGCGATTCGACGTCCCGCACCGTCCAGACCCGCTTCTCGCGCCCCTGGGCGGCAAGTTCGCTGCCTTTATAGAGTCTGTGTTCCACGCGGAAGCTGCTCTTGCCCCATGCAACGATCTGGCTTTCCACCGCCACTACCTCGCCAAACGATGCCGGCGCATAAAACTGCGCGCTCGCTTCGACCAGCGGGATCCCTACCAGCCCGTAGTGCTTCAGCATCTCCGCCTTCCTAAAGCCGGCGGCTTCGAACAGCGCGTTGGTGCAAGCGTCGAAATATTCAAAAAACCTCGGAAAATATACGATTCCCGCGGGATCGCAGTCGCCCCACTCCACTTGAATCTCTTTGCGGTTACGCAGCACGTTTTCGCTCTCCTGGCAGTCCCGTGGAGTCTACCGTATCGCCATTACGCCGCGGAATCCGTTTTTCTTACTTCCGCTTCCCATTTACACTCTACGCATGCAACTCCTGGACGGCTTGTTCCGCTCGCCCGCTGTCGAGCCTTGCTTCACCGATGTCGCCGCCGCCCAATCCATCCTCGATTTTGAAGCGGCTCTTGCCCGCGCCCAAGCGCGAGCAGGACTCATACCGCAAGATTCCGCCGCAGCCATTCTGGCGTCCTGCCGGGCAGATCTTCTGGACTTGCCGGCGCTCGGCCAGGCCGTCCCACACGCGGGCAACCTGGCCATCCCGCTCCTAAGGCAATTGACGGCGCTTGTCGCGCGCAGTTCGCCTGACGCCGCGCGTTACGTTCACTATGGAGCGACCAGCCAGGATGCGCTTGATACCGGGCTCGTCCTGCAGCTTCGTTCCGCAACCCGCAAAATCCAGCAGGACCTCGACAGCATCGCGGTTTCGCTGGCGGGCCTTACCGCCAGGCACCAGAAAACACTCCTGGTAGCGCGCACCTGGCTGCAGCAAGCGCTGCCTACTACTTTTGGCTTTATCACCGCGGGTTGGCTTGACGCCTGCCTCCGCCACCGCGCCCGCCTGGAAGGCCTGCTCGACGAGTCACTGGCTTTGCAATTTGGCGGAGCCGTTGGGACCCTGGCGGCCCTAGACGATCGCGGCGCAGAAGTCGCTGCTCTGCTTTCCGAAGAACTCTCTCTTCCGCTTCCTCCTATTCCCTGGCACGCGCAACGTGAGCGTATCGGCGAAGTCGCGGCGGCTTACGGCCTGCTGGCCGGAACCTTCTCGAAGATCGCGCGCGACCTATCGCTGCACATGCAAAGTGAAGTCGGCGAACTCTCCGAGCCCACGGATCCCGGACGCGGCGGCTCTTCCACCATGCCGCACAAACAAAATCCCGTGGCTTGCGCAGCGATCCTGGCAACAACCGCCCGCGTTCCGGCCCTGCTCACAACGATACTTTCTAGCCTGGGCGGCGAATACCAGCGCAGTCTGGGTGCCTGGCAATCGGAATGGGAAACGGTTCCGGAAATCGTCCGCCAGACAGCAGGCGCATCGCACCAACTCGCCACGCTTCTTCCGCGACTGGTTGTAAATTCCGACCGCATGC
>Ga0126370_10000652_pt1 | contig 14757 bp, 25 predicted proteins | sample PanSoiMetaPlot_3_FD_92586 | JGI IMG/M metagenome (GOLD analysis project Ga0126370, IMG submission 92586) | Tropical forest soil microbial communities from Panama - MetaG Plot_3 | ecosystem: Environmental > Terrestrial > Soil > Tropical forest > Bulk soil | place: Panama | collected 2016-02-17 | reverse complement strand
TTCGGGCCGATCGCCATTCTCCCTGCGCGGACGCGATAGAGCGTGCCGTCGCTCGGGTTCTTCCCCAAGCGTCGGTTGGCCTCCGATGCGGTCAGTCCGTGCTGATCCAGCAATTCGCGCAACCGGGCAGCGCCACCAGCGTTTACGATGGTCTCCGCCGCCGTAGCCGCCTTCTTCGGGCGGCCACCTTTGCGGGCCACTTACGCGGCTTTCCGGCTGGTCTTCGCTTTCGTTCCGTTGGTGCCGCGCACAACCCGCAGCTTCGGCCGCTTCCGTTGGAATTGCTGCGTCTCATGCAGAACGAGGCGGTGATAGGCTTCGATCATCGCGAGGGTTATGGTCTTGCACCCATGTCGCCCTTCGCCGTTAATCTTCGAAATCCAAGCAAACCCGGTCATCAGTCTAAGCTCGCCGGGTTCTAGGTGTCGGTTCCACCGATCGCAGTATGCCTTGTCGAGATACCGGAACTCCGCAACCTCTTCGACTGCCGTGACGATTGATTTGGCGATCCACATTTTGTCTTTTGCCCTATGAGTTACAGCGGTGGATGGTGTCGGAAGCCCACGGCGCGGTCCTCGTGCGCGTTGTCTTCGGGGGCGCTGGTCGCAGAATTGTCCCCTGTGGATAACGCGTCAAGTTGGTAAGGCGGACGTGGCTCGCCCTGCTTGCCGCCGTGCGCCCAATACCAGTGCGACTTATAGCCGGAGAGGGTTAGTCGGCTCTTCCCGCACGTCGGGCAGCGGTGGACGTGCATTGGTGCGACATCGGACTCACTCGTCATCCCACGTCCTCCCCGCCGTAACCTGCGTTGATCCGATCGACCAGCTTTTGGCCTCTGGCTGTGAGCGCGTAGACGGTCGAACGCTCATCGCGCCGGTACATCTGGCGCGTCAGATACCCCTGCCGTTCGAGGCTTTTCCCGGCGCGGCTGGCCGATGCTGACGGCAACTGAAGCGCGGCCAGTACTGACTTCGTGCTGCGCTCCGCCTCCGTGCGCGCCTTGCCGACGTGCAGGAGAATGCCGACCTCGCGGAACGTCATGTCCAAGCGCGCACGGCAGATAGCTGAAACCGTCGTTGCGAAATCGGCCATCGGAGTGCTTTTCATTCCTCCCCGCCCTTTCACTCATGGGTGAGCGAAATACGACGGTTCAATGAAATCGCCAACGGACAAAAATCGTTAAATCGACATTGCGCATCCGGATACCACTCCGCGTCAGAGTATATTCCGGTTGTGTTTGGCGCTGTACCGCAGGATCGCTTGGGTTTGGCCAAAACAGTGTTCTGCCGTGATGGTCCCGATGCTAGGATTATCGCAGTCCGAACCGCTCGATCGTGAATCTATGAAGCAAACGCATTTCACGACCATCGTGTTGCAGCACCCCAACGGTCGTCGGGAAGTGATAACTCGCCGTGGGCATCACGACGTGCATGTGGTTGCCCGCACGTTCGAAACCATGACCGGGGGCAAGGTTCAAGCCATTCGGCATGAGCAATCAAGCGAGCAAGGCGAGCGGCGAAATTCTGTCACGATCCGCCGTATGACATAACGCAAGAAAGGCTGCGGGACATGCCGCTTGTAAAATCCGGTTCGCGTAAGGCAGTATCCGAGAACATTCGGCGCGAGCGAGCCGCCGGGAAACCCCAAAAGCAGGCCGTAGCTATTGCGTTGAGCGTTCAGCGCGAGGCGAAAGGCCAGAAGCGGAAAGGCAAGTCGCATGGCCGAAAGCGCAGCACACGCACCGGGTAACGAGATTCGCGGCGAGGGCGGAGCGATCCGTCAGCACCAGAAGATGGGCCGGGGCGAAGGCGTCGGTGGCGGTGGCAACTTCGGTGTAGGCCCGCTGCCGGGCACGGCCATTGCGCGCAATCACGGCGCGCACGTAGCACACGATGGCATGACGCACGCCGACCACGAACGCGCTGGTCCGCCTGCGATCGACATGGGCGGCGACAACATGGGCGCGACGCACCATTCGCACCATGGCCCGCATCATCACCGCTGATGGCTGATCCCTCGCAGTTCGCGCACAAGCCGCCGTACGAGCCGCGCATGTCGCGGAAGCAGCTTGACACGCAATACGCCGAACACTCGCGGGAGTACTACAGCCTGACGCCGCGCGAGAAGGCCGGTAAGCGGGGCGCGCAGGAGAAGGCCAACATGATCGGCTACGCCAGCCGTGCGCCGGAGTTGCCCGATGGCTGACTTCGCCTATCAGGCGCCCGATCAGAGCAACGCCTATGGCCCGGATGCCGGGATCGGCCCGCGCCCGAAGGCGGGCTTGGATCGGCTGCGGCAGTTGCAGGACAGTGGTGATCGGCTGCGCGCGTTGGGTAACGAGTGGCAGGCTGATCGGAATGCCAGCGCGATCCAAAAGGGCATGTTGGAGGGCGCGCTGGATCGCGCCTTCGAGCGGGCCGATGGGCCGAAGCAACCCGTGTCCGATTTGCAGTTCGGGGGCTGAACGTGGCCCGCAAGCCCGGAACCACTGGAACGCCGCCGCAGCCTCGATCGCCGCGTCCCGCGCCGAAAGCTGATCGCGAAAGCGTCTCGGTGCGGAAAATCCATAACGGCTACATCACCACGCGGCTCGGCACGAAGGATGGCGCCTTCTTCAAGCACGAAAGCTACTCGCGCTCGCAGCCGGTGGTCTCCGCGACGGCGCCAAAACCGAAGCGCGCGCCAGCCCGCGACGATGAGGTGGGCTTCCTGAACCGGAGGCAGTGATGTCGGACGATCCGGCCAACTTCGCCTACAAGCCGCCAGCGTCAGAAGTCCGCTCGGGTCCGGCTGGCTCGCGTGGTGGCAAGCCGCGCTACTCGAAAGCCTTCTTGCAGCGGCTCGGTCGCGACGACCAGAAAGTGCGCAAGTTCATCGGCTCTTTCGAGAGCGACCGTGACATGCACGATTTCGTCCATTCATTGCGCTACCATGGGATGGGCGGCGCCGCCGACGCGCTGGAACCAGACTGATGTCCGACGATCCATCACGCTTCGCCTTCAAGCCGCCAGCGGTGACCGCTCCCGACAAGATTCCGCCCGGCGACGAAATGCAGGCGGCTCCGCCAGCAACCAGCTACCACGTCGTCAACAACAGGACGGGCGGCGTGGTCGGCAGGTACAGTACGATGAAGCGCGCCCGCCGCGCCGTTGACCGCCACGACAACGCGTATGGCGGCTACGCGCACTCCATTCGCAAGGTGCCGTGATGCCAGCCGGAATGTTTGCCTACCAGCAAGGCCCATACGCCCACGCCTTCCCCGGTGACGGGACCGCCCCGACCACCGACTGGAAAGGCGTGATCGACGTGCCGCGCGATGTCGTTGCCAGCGAGGCGGCAGAGCGGCAGCGGATGCAGCAGCAGTGGCAGAATTACGACGATCAGACGCGTCTGCACTCGTACCTGTATCCGGGCGCTCCGCTTCAGCAAGTTCCCGGCAGCAGCAAGACGGGTGATTTTTCGGATAGGTTGCTCTGAATGCCTGATGTTCCGGACATTCCGGCCTTTATGCAGGGGCCTGCCGCGTACGCGCAGCCGGAGCAAGAACCGGCGTTCCCCCGCATGTCGCGCGAACAAGAGGGCATGTTGCGGAGCGGCCGGAAGCAGTCGCCTGACTTGGACATAAACCTGACGCCAGCGCCAGACCTGATGCAGTCGCCGGGGCCGATCGGCGTTGAAGAGAAGCCGTCGTGGATACCCCAACCTATGGGACCGACAACGGAGCCTTATCGCTTCGAACGGAAATGGAGGGCCTGATGGCAAAGAACGACAGTGGCGATTGGTGCCTCGACAGCGCCGATCCGGTGAAGATGAGCATTCGCGAGCGGCTGAACACGCTGCTGACGCCGCCCGATCCCGGTGTGATCCGCGTCATGGAAGACGAAGCCGCCTTCGTCATGTCGGTTCACGGCAAGCTCGGCGACGCTCCGTTCACTGACCGGCGCCCGATCCCCGGCCGGAACCGCGACAAGCCATAAATGCCGATCACCACGGGCAATGTACCGAAGGCGCTGGCAGGAGACCGACCGATGGCCAAGTTGACAACCAAGGCTCGCAAGGCGCTGCCGACATCCACGTTCGCGCTGCCCGGTCGCCGCTACCCGATCAACGATCCGTCGCACGCACGCAACGCGCTTTCCCGCGTGTCGCAGTACGGCTCGCCAGCGGAGAAATCCAAAGTGCGCGCCGCCGTCCATCGCAAGTATCCCGGCATCGGCAAGCACGCGCACCATCCGCCAACAAGCTAGTCGTCGCATCGGTCGGTAGACTAGAAGGGCGGGAATGACCGTCTATTCCTGCCGCAACATGCCGACGATCCAGCGGTTCATGGAGTCGGATGCTTTTTTCAGAGGCTTGATGGGACCGTTCGGTTCCGGCAAGTCATCCGGCTGTGTGATGGAAATCCCGCAACGTGGCGTGGCGCAGAAGCACGGGCCTGATGGCGTCCGGCGCTCCCGTTGGGCAGTGATCCGCAACAGCTACCGCCAGTTGGAAGACACTACGCTGCGCACGTTCTTCCAGTGGTTGCCCCCGTACCAATTCGGGGAGTGGCTACCATCGAAGTTCCAGTACAACATTAAGGCTCTTCGCGGCGAAGGCGACGATAGAGGGGCGGAGATCGAAGTAATCTTCCGCGCCTTGGATCGACCGGACCAACTCGGCAACCTCCTTTCGATGGACCTGACGGGCGCATGGGTCAACGAGGGCCGCGAAGTTGAGTGGCCCATCTTCGAAGCCCTCGAAGGCCGTGTGGGGCGATACCCTCGCATGGTGGATGGCGGTCCAAGCTGGTTTGGCATCTTCAGCGATACCAACCCGCCCGACGTTGACAGCCCGTGGTTCCGTTTCTTCGAAGAAGCCGACCATTCCGAAAAGGTAGCAGAACTCGCCCGCGTGGTGCCGGGGATTACGGTCGAAGGCTATCGGCAAATCTTCAAGCAACCATCTGGTCTGTCGGATCACGCGGAGAACTCCGAGAACCTGCCGCCCGGCTACTACCAGCGCATGGCGGTGGGGAAGTCGGACGAGTGGATCAAGGTCTATGTGCATGGCGAGTACGGCTTCGTCATCGACGGCAAGCCTGTCTGGCCCGAGTACGCCGACGAACTGCACTGCCCAACCGACAAGCTCAAATGGCCCGCACCATCCGATGCGCTCCCGGTGGTCCGCAGTTGGGATTTCGGGCTGACGCCAGCCTGCATCTTCAGCCAAGTGACGGCGCGTGGTCAGTGGATCGTGTTTGACGAACTGGTCGCGACCTCGATGGGCGCCGACGCCTTCAGCGACGAAGTGGTGGCGCATAGCGCGCGCTGGTATCCCCGCTGCGACTTTTGGGATGTCGGCGATCCGGCCGGTGCGCAGAAGTCGCAGACCGACGAACGCACCTGTTTCCAAATCCTGCGGGCGAAGAACATCCTGATCGAGCCGGGCATCCAAACGCTGGCGATCCGGCTGGAGTCAGTGCGCAAGCCGCTGCGGACTCTGGTCGATGGCAGGCCGCAGTTCGTGCTGCATCCGCGCTGCACGCAACTCCGTCGCGCTCTGATGGGCGGCTACCACTACCGGCGAATGCGCGTATCAGGGGAGCGGTACACAAGCGAGCCGGAGAAGAACATGTACTCGCATCCGGCCGATGCCTTGGGCTATGCAGGCACACGTCTCTTTGGCGCCGCGCTCTACACGCCTCGCGGCGGCCGTTCCGATCAAGGGTATGGCGGCATGATGGAAGATCGCACGCGCAGCCGGGTGACCGGATACTAATGGGCGGCGGCACAAGCGGTTACGACCGATTCGAGTGGACCCCGGAGCGGTGGGCCTTTCTGGTCGATAACCGGGGCAAGCTGTCATCGGCGCAGATTGCCGCGCGTCTCGGCACCACAAAGGGAGTTGTCACGGGTAAGGCTTGGCGCGAGAAGCTGCCGAAGCTGAAAGACCCGATCGTGAGGAAATATGGCTGATCTGCCGCGCGAACTGTTGGAGCCTATGGAAGAGCATCGGATACCGCAGATCAGTCTTCAGGTTTCGAGCAACGTCAAGCGCGCCTGCCGGACCTGCAAGTGGTCGGAAATGGAGGGCAAGGATCGCGTCTGCCGGTTTGATCCGCCCAAGGTCGCCTTCATTCCGGTGCCGACGCAACAGCGCGTTGTTCACAACGGCCAAGGCATGACGATCCCCGGTGTGGAGGTGCGGCCAGTCTCGGGCTTCCCGATGGTGCAGCACGATCAATGGTGCCGGATGTGGGACAAGAAGCTGTCCGGCGACTGAACGCGACGTTCACTGGTGAGGCCCCGACTTATGAGGCTCCGGAGGATGATCTGGCTCGGCTGGATCAGATGCCTGCTGCTTTGCGCGGGTGCTTCTACCAAGCGGCGACGAAACTCTCGGTGAAGGCGTTCGCCGAACATTGGGCGTGGGCGCGACATCACGGCCATGGCGTCATGGCCACTGTCGATCTAATGGACCGGATCGAGACGAATGAAATCGCGGTGGCCGCTGGCGAGTATCGGGCGCAATGCGGGAGTGAGTATCCCCACGTCGCCGCGCACGCCACGGTGCAACGGTATGGCGACATCGGGCCTTCCAAACATCCGCCGCGCATCTACGGTAAGCCTGTGTTAAGACCGCCGGGGGCCAAGCAGCGCCGCCGCTGAACACGCGAACGGAGTAGCTGCCTTGTCCGTGACGATGCTGCGGCCCGATGCTGCGCCATCCCCGATGCAACAGCCGCCGGGCATGGGGCCTGCGCCGAACGCCATTCAATCAATAGCGTCACTAGGTGCGCCGCCACCTATAGACGATGGCGATCTAACGGCCGTCCACGCAATGCCGGACGGTGTGCCGGAGCAAGCGCGCGAGCACTACATGCTGCTACAGCGGTGGTGCCGCTCCATGAATATCGCCGACGAAGACGATATGGACGAAGACCTGAACACGCTCGCGCAGCGCGTGAAGCAGGACTACGACATTGACGAACGCAGCCGCGACGAATGGAAGGGCAAGTACCGGAAGTGGCTGGATGCCGCCCTTCAGGTGGTCGAGCAGAAGTCCTATCCGTGGCCCAACGCGTCCAACGTCATCTACCCGTTGATGACCACGGCCGCGCTTCAGTTCGCTGCGCGCGCCTACCCGGCGATCATCAGGGACCAGAACGTCGTCAAGGGCGTGGTGATCGGTGACGATGACGGCCAGCCCGCCGTGGGTCAGGACGGCCAGCCGATCGTGCTGCCCAATGGGCCGATGTGGAAGATCGCGCCCGGCGCCAAGCGGGTGCGCGCCGATCTGATCGGCCGCCACATGAGTTGGCAGCTTTTGGACGAACAAGAGGAATGGGAACCGCAGACTGATCGGCTGCTGGTCGTGCTGGCCATCGTCGGCACGATGTTCCGCAAGAGCTACTTCGACCCGAACCTGCGGAGGAACGTCAGCGAGACCGTCGATGCGATCAACCTCTGCGTCAACTACTTCGCCAAGTCATTCGAGACGGCGCCGCGCAAGACGGAACTGGTGCGCCTCTACCCGTGGGAAATCGAAGAGAAAATCCGCAGCGGCCTGTTCCGCGACGAGAACTACGGCCGCGACATTCAGGGCAGCACCAATGAGCGCGAGCCGCAGCAACAGGACGATGACGACGCGGCGGTCACTTTCCTAGAGCAACACCGCCGGAGCGATCTGGACGGTGACGGCTACGCGGAGCCGTACATCATCACGGTGGCCCGCGACAGCGGCAAGCTCGCCCGCATCCGCGCCGGTTTCGATATGGACGGGGTGGAGTGGACCGGCGAGGGCCAAGTCCGCCGGGTGGCGCAGATCGAGTACTATACGAAATACGGCTTCATCCCCTCCCCCGACTCGGTCGTGTATGACCTTGGGTTCGGCCATCTGCTGCATCCGCTGAACGAGGCCATCAACACGTCGATCAACCAAATGTTCGACGCCGGCCATCTGCAAAACGTCGGCGGCGGCTTCATCGGCAATGGCCTGTCCATCAACTCCGGGGCGATGCGCTTCCAAGTCGGTGAGTACAAGCCGGTGAACGTCATCGGCGGCACCATCCGCGACAATATCTACGCGATGGAGTTCCCCGGCCCATCCAACGTGCTGTTCTCGCTGCTGCAATTTCTGGTCGAAGCGTCGGAACGTGTCGCCTCCGTCAAAGACATTATGACCGGCGACATGCCCGGCGATAACACCTCTGGCATCACCACGCTGGCCGTGATCGAGCAAGGGCTGAAGGTGTTCAGCGCGATCTACAAGCGCATTCACCGCTCGCTCGGCTACGAGTTCCGCAAGCTGTACCGGCTGAATAGGGTCTATCTGAACGACTCAATGGGCTTCGGCCGGGGCAATAATTGGGAGTCGATCAAGCGCGAGGACTACGAGCTTGGCAGCGGCGTCGAGCCGATCAGTGATCCGCAGATGGTCACCGACATGCAGCGACTCGGCCGGGCGCAGTTCCTACTGACGTTCAAGGATGACCCCGGCGTCAATGGCTTGGCCATTCGCGAGGAAGCCTTCACGGCCGCCATGATCCCTAACCCGAAGCGTTTCCTGATTGCCAATGCCCCGCCGCCTCCGGGTGTGGCGCTGAAGTCACGCGAACTGGACATTCGCGAGAAGCGGGAAATGACGGATTTGGCTTTGAAGGCGCGGAAGGATCAGGCAAGTATGGTGCGCGAGATCGCGCAAGCGGAACTGTTCTTGGCCCAAGCACGCGCCGTGGACAACGATATGCAGCTTGCGTGGGTCGAACAGCACATCGCGAGGCTGAAGCTAGAAGTCGATGCCGTTAGCGCCCACGCCGATCACCTCCAAGCACAAGCCGCACTCATCAACGCCCAACAGCCCGACGATTCTGGCGGAGATTCAGGCTGAACAGTTCAATGCGTGGCTGCACCATCCGGTCACGGAACTGGTGTTGCGCGACTATGTGCGCGCCAAGGCGTGGTATTTCGAGCGCCAAGCCATAGAGGGGTGGCTGTCCGGTAAACAGCCCCTACAGGCGGAGCAAGAGGCGCGCGGGCGGATCATCGAGTTGCACTTCCTTGCCGATCTGCGGCTGGATCACGTACAGGCCCTATTCGAGACATTGGAGCGCATTCGTGCTGCTGACTGACGCCATCGCCGACCTCGAAGACAAGTTCATCGTCCACAACGACATCGGCTATCCGGTCATGTCGTACGACGGCAATGACAAGGAAATCGACACGGGCGCCAAGGATTGGAACAAGGCGCCGTGCGGCGAACGCTACATTTTGGTTTCCAGTGGCGGATGGGAAAACGACCACATACGCTCGGTGCTGTTCAACGACCAAAGTCGAGCCATCTACTGGTGGAAGTGGGCGGTGATGGACTACGCGGAGACGATCGCTCCGGAGGCTCAATGGTCGAAGCTGCACCTATACTGGCGCGACCGACCACAATATGTCTCCACCGACTACATCGCGCTGCAACAAGCGTCGATCGTGGGGCGCAAGGAAATGCTGCCGATCACGATCATTCTCGGGTCGGTCTATAGCCGCTTGCTGATTACCCGGAAGCGGCCAGATGGGGGCGAAGATGACTGAAGAAAGCCTACCGGACCGCGTCATTCTCACGACGCAGTTTGGCCAGTATGACGTGGCGGCCTTCGACGGCACCAATCACTCTGGCCTTCAGCCGCTATGCGACAAGGTGTTGGTGTTGTGCGACCGGGCCGCGCCCGAAACCGAAGGCGGCATCCTGCTGCCCGATACCTCGCGGGAGTCAACCACGATGGCGGCCATTACCGGCGTGCTGATCGCGGCCGGGCCGCAGGCGTTCGCGTACGATTCGCATCGGTTGGTCCATTGGGAAGGCGCGCGCCCGCAACCCGGTGATCGTGTGTTCTTCCAAAAGTACGCCGGTTTCGAGTATTTCGGCAGGGACGGGCAGATGTACCGGATCATGGAGGACCGGCAGATAGCGGCGATCGAGACTCCGGCGGATGACGGCGGGCAGATGACCGCAGCGTACTAAAACGAACCGCTCCTTGGCACAGCCACCGCAAAGGCAGTCAGGAGTGATGGATGTCAGAGACGACGGAAGGCGCCGCCGAAGAAGTCGGCACAGCAGCGCCCCCGCCACAACCGGATGCAGGCGCCGAAGAGCGTGCCCGCATGATGGGCTGGAAGCCCAAGGACCAATATCGTGGGCCGCCCGACAAGTGGGTGCCCGCTGACGAATTTCTGGATCGCGGCTTCGCGTCTCCGGCAGTTCTGGCCGACCGCGTGGAGGTGATGACCTCGCGCATGACGCGGATGGAGCGCGACAACCAGACGCTTTCCAGCAAGTTCGATGACGCGGTTCGCACCATCAACGACATGACCACGATGATGCGCGCCGCCGACAAGCGGGCGTATGACCGTGCGCGGGCCGATCTGGACCAGCAGCGCGTCAAAGCGGTCGAAGCGGGCGACACAGAGGCGTTCCGGCGCCTTGATACTGAAATGAGGGAGTTGGATCGCGGAGCACCGCCTGCTAACGTTGCCGCCGCGAATCCGAACGTTTCCTCCACTTCTGCACCGCAGGGGCGCAGCACCCCAACCGCTGACAATCCGGCGGTGCAGGCTTTCTACCAACGGAACCCGTGGTACAGCCGCGATCCGGTGATGACGCAGGAAGCGGACATCATTCACACCGGCCTCTTGAACGCGCGGCCTGACCTGACCGTCGATCAGAACCTCGCTGAAGTTGAACGCCGGTTGCGCGCGCAATTCCCTGACCGCTTCGGTGCCGCTCCGCCTACGCGCGGCATGAACGGCGGCTATCAGCAACAGCAGCCGCAGCAGCCCGAAAACCCGCGCCGCAATGAGGCTGGCAGCGTGTCGCCAGCGAGTTCATCCGGCTCCCCGCGTCAGCAACAGGGACGCCGCACGTTCGCTGCCATGCCGCAGGCCAGCAAGGACGCCTACACGCGTTACAAGCGGATGCTGGAAGGGCACGGCGAGCCGCTGACCGAAGCGGAATGGGCCACTGACTACTGGTCGCAGTTCGAGGATGGTGAAGCATGATGGCGATCCCGAAATGGAAATCACACAAGGTGGTCGAGGCGGCGCGCGTCACTGGCGTCCTCGATGAGCCTCTGCGTTGGGTGCTCCTAACCGGCGATTCCGTGCCGGTTTCGGTCGAACTAGAGTTGCGCGCGCGGCGCAACCCGATTGGTGGCTATTACGTGCGTTACCCCGATGGGTACGAATCGTGGTCACCAGCCGAAGCCTTTGAAGATGGGTATTCGTTGATTGAGGGTGAGCATGGCGCTGCGTGATCTTCTGTCCGAAGAGACATCGGACGCCTTCAAGGCGGCGCAGAACGCGCTGCACGGCAAGTCGGATACCGGCTTCTCCGGCATTCACAGAGAAATGGACACGCGCCCGATCGCCGGGCGTCTGGTCGATCGCCCGCATGTGCAGCGTGTCGCACCGGAGGGCGTCGATACCAGCAACCTGCCGCAAATCGAGCGGCGCGCGGAGCCAATCGACGGGCGCGATCGTGTTCCGTTCGGCAGCGAAGAACTACAGCTTGCGTGGGACGCGCGCCCCGGCTTCCGGAACTACTGGTTCAACGACACGCCCGGCCGCGTCACGCGGGCGAAGAAGGCCGGGTACAGCCACGTCACTGATCCCGATACTGGCGATCCCGCGTGCGTTGTGACTGATCGCACCGATCACGGTGGTCGCAAAAGCTACTTGATGGAAATTCCATTAAAGTTCTATCAAGAGGACATGGCGCGGCAAGCAGCGGCGCTAGATCGTCGGTTGAACGACATCCGTCACGGCAGAGCAGGGCCGGGCGCTGAAGACAACCGCTACATCCCCAAGCAGGGCATCCGCATCGAGGGCCGCTAAAGAGCGGCCTTCCTCCCCCCGCCTAGTCCGGCGAGCAGTCCGCAGGGCGCTTTCACTTCACCCCGGCAGAGGCTCGCCGCATGGCAAATGCCAATACGCCCTATGGGCTTCGTCCGTACTCCTATGTGTGGGGTGCCCCGTACGCGGGCGCCGTGCGGGTGTACGCAGTTCCGGCCAACAATGGGACCGCCCTCTACTATGGCGATCCGGTCAAGCTCATCACCAACTCGTCCGATGGCAATGGCGTGCAGAACGTCGTCATCGGCACGGCCGCTGGTGGCGCCTACACGCTCGGCTCGTTCATGGGCATCGCCAACAACGCCGGTCAGACCACTATCCCGGTCCTGCAAAACCAGACCCCGTATCTGGCGGCGTCGCAGGCCGCGTACGTCTACGTGGTCGATGATCCGTTCGTCCTCTACGCGATCCAAGAGGACAGCGTGGGCGGCGCGATGGTCTCGGGCGCTTCCGGGCGCAATGCGGACCTGATCGCAGGCAGCGGCAGTACCGTCACCAGCCAATCCGGCTGGCTGTTGGACAGCAGCACGCTGCAAACGACGAACACCCTTCAGCTTCGCATCATCCAACTTCTGCAAGAGGTGGATAACGCCGTCGGCACCTACGCCAAGTGGCTCGTGAAGCTGAACCTCGCCTCTATGCTCAACCTGACGGGGGTGTAAGCAATGCCCGTAATCACCACTGGCACGCACCCCAAGGCACTGTGGCCCGGCATCCGGGCATGGTGGGGCCGTAGCTATAACGAGCATGTGCCGGAGTATCCGGACCTGTTCGAAATCGACACCTCTGACAAAGCCTACGAAGAGGAACCCGAGATCACGGGTTTCGGCCTCGCTCCGGTGAAGCCGCAGGGCGCCCAAATCTTCTACGACACGGAAGTACAGGGGCCGGTCAGCCGCTACACGCACGTTGCGTATGCACTCGGCTACATCGTCACGTTCGAAGAACTGCGCGACGATCTGTACGAGGTGGTCAGCAAGCGCCGGGCGCAGCAGTTGGCGTTCAGCATGAGGCAGACCAAGGAAAACGTGCTCGCGGCGGTCTATAACCAAGGCTTCAACAGCAGCTATCCCGGCGCGGATGGCGTCTCGCTGTTCTCGGCGTCGCACCCAACGCTGTCGGGCAACCAGTCGAACCTGCTGACCACTGCGGCCGACATATCGGAAGTCGCGGTGGAAGACCTCGTTATTCAGATCATGCAGATGACGAATAACCGCGGTCTGAAGATCAGCGGGCTGCCGCAAAGCCTGAACATCCCGCCTGCGCTGTGGTTCGAGGCCAACCGCATCTACCACTCGGTGTTGCAGAACGACACGGCCAACAACGCCATCAACGTGCTGCGCGCCACTGGTGCCTTCCCCAAGGGCATCAAGGTGAACCACTATTTCTCAAGTTCTACGGCGTGGTTCATCAGAACAAATATCCCGCGCGGCCTCCAATACTTCGAGCGTGACAAGATCACGTTTGACCAAGACAATGACTTTGACACAAAAAATGCCAAGGCCGCTTGTTATGAGCGGTACAGCGCGTTCTGGTCAGACTGGCGCGGCGCGTTCGGCACACCGGGAGTGTGAGACATGAAGAAGGGTAAGGGAAAAGGCGGCAAGCGCGGCTGTTAAGGCGCTTGCATTCGGGCCGCACGGTTGCGCATTCTCCGCCGCATCGAATCAAGCGGAGAACCGATGTACATCGTGCGGCTCGACTACGTTAACGGTCTCCACAAAGAGTACGCGTTCAACGACCTAGGCCCGGCTGCGGCAGCACATGAGCTTGCCACCGCAGCGAAAGACGCCAAGGCGCGTGGCACCATCACCGATGATGCTGGCCGCAAGGCAGGCTTCGAGGGCGCGAACATCCAATCCGTCGAACTGGTGGACACGCAGGCCGAAGCGATTTCGGCGATCAAGCTGGTGACAGAAATCAACGCGATCCAGCAGCAGTTCGGGCCGCCCGCGCGGCGTCAACCGCCTCCGGAACCGGAAATCCGCGACGACGCTCCCGAGTATCGGCCGCCGGTCGGACGCATTGGCAACTTCGCTTCCTAAAGCCACACACGCGTCTGTCCACTACGGCAAGGGAATGCCGCAGTCTCATTGCAGCATTTGTCGGCACTATCAGGCGCCCAAACGCGACAGCGCGCCGCATTGCGCGCTGGTCCGCGACCCGATCCGGCCCGGCGACTGGTGCGAGAAATTCCACAAGCGGTGATTGTCTGGCTGTTGCGCGTGGCGATGGTGGGCCTCGCGCCCGGCGACATTCAGTTCTACCAGCCCAAGGTCCAATTCCCGACGCTGCAAGCCTGTCTCGCGCAAGGCGAAGACGTGTGGCGGGAATATCTGCCGCAGGACAAGCAAGTGAAGTACGTCTGCGATCCGAAGGAAATTGACGTTGATGCGCCGCCGTAGCTAAGGTGCGGCCACGCGCTCTCGCGAGCAGCCTTGTGCGCGATCCCGACAAAGCCCGGTGCGTGTAGCACCCTAGTTGAAGGATCGAACGCAATGGCTCGCACAGCCCTTTGGGCGCCAGCGCACCGTGTCATGCAGCGTATGCCTATCGGCTCCGGCGGTGGTCCGGCCAACGCTGCGCCCTCTCTCGATATGGCAGGCGTGGGCATTCAGGACTCCCGGCTGCTGTGGAACTCCGCGAACAGTTCGACCGGCGCACAGGTGGTCGGCTGGTACATGAGCGGCCCGCATCCGGTCATCGACCAAGTGCCGTCTGCGCTGACCACGACAGCCATTGCCGCCGCACAGGTGCCGACCGCTGGCGTCGCGCTGACACTGGTAAGCTCAACGGGCGCTGGCATCACGGTGATGTCGTCGGCGCTGCTGGCGCTTCCCTCGCTGAACACGATCGCTGCTGGCACGCTCGCGATCGA
>Ga0126370_10000651_pt1 | contig 14763 bp, 11 predicted proteins | sample PanSoiMetaPlot_3_FD_92586 | JGI IMG/M metagenome (GOLD analysis project Ga0126370, IMG submission 92586) | Tropical forest soil microbial communities from Panama - MetaG Plot_3 | ecosystem: Environmental > Terrestrial > Soil > Tropical forest > Bulk soil | place: Panama | collected 2016-02-17 | reverse complement strand
TTCGCAAAGCGGCGAATGCCGGCGGCCATGCGTTCCGCGGCCCTCGTAGCATCCGAGGACTTCAGGTAGAGCCAGGCGACGCGAATGTGTTCGCGGTGATGAAACTGGCCCACCGGGAAGGAGAGGTCTTCAAAGGCGCGGAGAAAGTCTTCGTCGCTCCAAGCGCAAGCGCCGGAGCCAGAATTGCTTTTGGTCATAAATTTGGAAATAGCGATGTGAGATAGGAACTTTATTTAGTTTACCACGTTTCGAGCCTGAGGCCATCCCGGTTCCGGGCACACCCGGTTACAATGGCACGAATCCCAAATGACTTCCCCGTCCGAAGCTCTTCATAAACCTGGTAGCAGTGCCAGTTGGCGTGCCTGGCTGGTGGCTTTGGGTGTTTCGCTGGCAACCGCACTACTTATCGTCGCGCCTTTCTTCCGGCTTGGAAACGCCTCTGGTCACGACATTGCGTTTCATGCGTCTTCCTGGCTGGACGTCTCTGGACAATGGAAAGAAGGAATCCTTCTTCCACGGTGGTGCGAGTGGGCCAACAACGGTTTTGGAGAGCCGCGCTTCCTTTTCTATCCGCCGCTTTCTTGGTTGCTGGGAGCCGCCCTGGGTCTTGTTGTGCCCTGGAACGCTGTGCCTGGAACGTTCATCGTGCTTGTGCAGACGCTGGCGGGAATTTCCATGTTTGCGCTGACGCGGCGTTTTTTCCCTATGCGTGCTGCACTCTTCGCGGCGGCCTGCTACGCAGCGAATCCTTACGCTCTGCTGGTCGTTTATATGCGCAGCGATTTTGCGGAGGAACTGGCTTGGGTGTTCTTTCCAGTGCTTCTCGTGGCCGCCTTGCGATTGTGCGGGTTCGTCGAAAATCCGTGGCGCTCACAGGGGCGCGTAACGGCGGCCTTTGCGCTGCTTTTCGCTGGCATGTGGCTTTCGAACGCGCCGGCGGGTGTTTTGGCCAGCTACAGCATGACGCTCCTTTTTTTCTGGAGGGCCATTGTAAAAAAGTCCTTCGCGCCTTTATGGCGAGGCGTGGCCGGGTTGGCGCTGGGATTCGGGCTGGCGGGGTTTTATCTTTTGCCGGCTGCCTATGAGCAACGCTGGGTAAACATCGGCCAGGCGCTCGCGTCCGGGTTGCAGCCCGTGGAAAATTTTCTTTATGCGAAGACGGCCGACCCGGAACACAACTTGTTTAACTGGATGGCTTCGAGCATTGCGATTTTATTGGTGGCAATGGCGGGCGCTTCCGCGATAATGGCCTACCGTATCGCCTCAAGAGAAGATTCCACGGGAGAGAAAAGGCCGGGGCAAGCAATGCTATTGCTCAGCGCGGCAGCACTGGTTCTGATGCTGCGCCCTAGCTTGAGTCTCTGGGAGCATCTGCCGAAACTTGCGTTCGTGCAATTCCCCTGGCGCTGGATGGGGATTCTTGCCGCGCCTTACGCCTATTTTGCGGGCGCGGCAGTGCGCCGATGGCGGCTCGGCTGGGTGTGGGCAATGATTGTCGTGCTCGCCACTGGCGGCACGGCAGCGTTTCTGGTCCATAAGGCCTGGTGGGATTCCGACGACATTCCTACATTGCAGGACGCAATTGCGAGCGGCAAAGGGTTTGACGGCACGGACGAATACGACCCGGTTAAGGACGATCACACGGACTTGCCGGCAAAAGCGCCTCCGGTGCAGATTCTTCCGCTAAAGAGCGGTGAGACAACCGCGCTGGGCGCGACCTTTCGAATCGCACGCTGGGCCGCGGAAGAAAAGGACCTGACCGTCACTTCAGCTCAGCCAGTTCGCCTAGCCGTGCGCTTGCTCGATTACCCCGCCTGGCATGTCGAGGTGAACGGCCGCCGCGTGACGCCAGAATCTCCAGAGACAACGGCCCAAATCATTCTTCCGCTTCCCACGGGCGCACAGAAGGTTACGATAAAGTTTGTCCGCACATGGGATCGGAGTCTGGGCATGAGCATTTCCGGCCTGGCGATGCTCGCCGTCTTCGCGTTTTTGTCGCGTGGAAAGCGACAACTTCCTTGAAGTTTAGCCACATTTCCCAAAAGCAGCGAAATGTAGCCAATGCGGGGACAAACCGGTGGATAGAGTACTGGAAATAGTACTTGCCTCTGTTTTTATTCTTGGTTAAAGTTTGCACAATTTCCCAGGTTCCCTAACAGCCTAAGTCTGGTGTGAACGCGAAGGAGCAACCCATGTATCGATTCTTGAAAGTCGTGGTCCTTCTCAGTGTGACCGTGGCAGTCGCGAGTCTGTCTTCGGCGCGTGGCCAAGAACTTTCCAAGCGTAAGCTCACAAACAAAGACGTTATGGATATGGTATCCCTCGGATTGGGCGAGGATGTCATCCTGGAGAAGATTCACTCCGCCCCAGAAACCGATTTTGCGACCGACCTGGATTCTTTAAAGGCACTGAAGGAAGCGCACGTTTCTGATCCAGTAATTCGGGCCATGATCAACCCAAAGGCTGCCGCAGCTCCAGCCGCTGCAAACGGCAGTGCTGCAGCTGCACCAAACCCAGACGTGCCCGAAGACATTGGTGTTTATCTTAGAGATCGAAGCAAACTTGTTGAAGTCACGCCTGAGGTTGTGGGATGGAAGACCGGCGGCATGCTAAAGAGCATGGCGACTTACGGCTTGACCAAAGGGCACGTCAATGGAACGGTTCAGGGGCCGAAGAGCGCGCTCCAGGTCGGGAACGATTCTGAGTTCATCATTAAATGTCCTGAAGGCACGGCCGTAACCGAATATCAGCTACTGCGGCTCGACATGAAAGGCGACCGCCGCGAATTCCGGGCTATGACTGGTGGAATAATTCATGCTTCCGGCGGGGCTGAAAAGAATGCTGAAAAATTTGACTACGAAAAGGTCGCACCGCGTGTCTTCAAGATCAAGTTGCCTCCGTTAAAGAAAGGTGAGTACGGAATCTTGCCCCCCGGATCTACGTCCGGCAACGTCGCATCTTCTGGAAAGCTCTACACATTTGGAGTTAAGGAATAGAAGTAAGTTCGCGAAATCGAAAAAAGCAACGTGCGTGGAGAATTCTCCTAGGGCGTTCCGGGCTCAAGATCTGCAGTAATATTCACGACTTCGCTCGCGATTCTGAGTCTTCGTTCCCAAATCCTGTATCCGCGTTTGCGGAGAACGACGAGATGATCACCAGAAGGAACCTTTAGGGTCTCTGGAGTATTCCCAACAAAACTGCCGTCTAGGTCGATTTCCGCTCCAGCGGGTGAAGAACTGATTGCCACCGAAACTAAAAGGTCTTTCTTTATTGGCTCTTCACTACTCTTTGGACTGGGAGGGATCTTCACAGGGGAGACGGGGGCGGGTGCGGAGTTTTTGGTCTGGAAGGCGATGTCTTCCAACCACGTATCACCATCTACGAAAGCTGTGAAAGAGGACCCCTGGCGAATCTCGACATCTTTGCCGTGCTTAAAGAGAACAAATGGTGCTCCCACGCCTAGGGTAAGCGATGCCGCCGCCAGCATTTCGCCGCTCATGTCCAAACTCTGCCCGCCTCCCCGGGCTTGCTGGAATGCACGCAACGGAATCCTCTGGCTATTAAAAAGGTTAATGGAATCCGCCGATATATCAATCTTGCCCCCTCGACCCATTCTGCGTTTATGTTCGGCCGAAACGACCTTTCCTTTCACGATCGCGCCTTCGGGAACGATAACCTTGCCCTCGACGACGACCTCTTCGTCAACTAAGTACTCCACTTCGTCGCCGATCTTGGCGTACTGTGAATAAACGCCACGCTTCAGTTTCAATTTGATTGTTGTTCCATCCTTGACCAGCAGTTTTTGCACCTGTGTTGCGCTTTGAACTGAAGACGCGTTTTGCGTCGTGGCCTGAGGATCAAGCCCAACCAAACATATGGCGCACAAGGGAAGCACAGTCGCAACACGAAGAGAAAAATGAAATGCCATCGAATTGTGGCGACTGTATCAGAGTCAAACCGCTTCGACAATGCGCGTCTGGTGCCCGAGTGCGCGGGACTCAGCGGCGGTCGACGGTGGGGTGGCGGACATCCTGGCCTTGCACGATGTAGATGACGTCCTCGGCGATATTGGTGGCGTGGTCGCCGATGCGTTCGAGGTTTTTCGCGGCGAGAATCAGCTCAAACGCAGGGAATACCACGCTGGAATCGCCCATCATGTAAGTCAACAATTCGCGGAAGATTTGATCGCGGTAGTGGTCCACCTGGTCGTCGGTGGCCAGGACTTTGTGGGCCAAATCCACGTCGCGCCGTACCACGGCATTGAGCGCGTCGCGCACCATTTCTTCTACGAGGTCGCTCATGCGGGGAAGGTCGACGTAGGGTTTCACGCGCGGATGGCGCAGAACGCGTAGCGCTCCCTGAGCAATGTTCACGGCCTGATCGCCGATTCGCTCCAAATCGTTGTTAATCCGCGAAATGGCCAGCACGAAGCGGAGATCTGTGGCCATCAGCTGATGCAGCGCCAAAAGCTGAACCACGCGGTCGTCAATTTCCATCTGGAGTTCGTTGAGCGCGTCTTCTTCTTCGAGTACCCGTTTCGCCAGAGTCTCGTCGGATTCCAGTACAGAGTGAACCGCCTGGTGCACGGCGCGCTCGGCGAGGCTGCCCATCCAGAGCAAGCGCTCCTTCAGGATGTTCATATCTTTTTCGAAGTGGCGTTCCATCCGATTCTCTTTTCCCAAATCCATGAACTACGATTCCTGAGCCCGGTGAATTGGTTGGTTGCGATCCATCGGATCGGACCACGTGACGCGCGTGACCGCTTGCCTCATCCGAAACGCCCGGTGATATAAGCCTCTGTCCGTGGATCGCCGGGCGTGGTGAAGAGTTGCGGCGTCGGGCTGAACTCGATGAGCTGGCCAATCAGCAAAAATGCGGTGAAATCGCTGACGCGCGCGGCCTGCTGCATGTTGTGGGTAACCGTCACGATGGTGCAGAGATCCTTCAGCTGAACCAGAAGCTCTTCGATTTTTGCCGTGCTGATGGGATCGAGCGCCGAGCAAGGCTCGTCCAGCAGCAGCACTTCCGGGTTGACCGCCAGCGCGCGCGCAATGCACAAGCGCTGCTGCTGTCCACCGGAGAGTTCGTACGCGGATTTGTGGAGGTGGTCTTTCACCTCATCCCACAAGGCGGCGCGGCGCAGGCTCTGCTCGACACATTCCGCAATGGGCATTTTCGATCCGTTGATTCGCGGGCCGTACGCCACGTTGTCAAAGATAGACTTGGGAAACGGGTTGGGACGCTGGAAAACCATGCCCACGCGGCGGCGCAACGCAGTGACATCCTGGCTGAGAATGTTCTTACCATCCAGCAGGATCTCTCCCTCAAGTCGGGCGCCGCGAACCGTCTCGTGCATGCGGTTCAGCGTCCGGAGGAGGGTGGACTTCCCACAACCGGAGGGGCCGATTAGAGCGGTTACCTTGTTCGTGGCAATGCCCATACTGACGTCGAAGAGGGTCTGCTTAGCGCCGTAGAAGAAATTGACCCTGGAAACGGTCATGCGCATGTTGAGGGCCGCCGCAGATTCGCGGGCCGCGATGTTAGTCCCGGTTGGCGGAAGGTTGACGGACACGGCTGGCCTCACAGAAGCGTGCATGGTTAAGACCTCGAAACCGAAATGCCGCGGGCAAGCACTCCGCGGGCAACAATATTAATAACCAGAATCAGGCCAAGCAACACCAGCCCGGCGGCCCATGCTTGACGATGCCAGTCTTCGTAAGGAGAAATCGCGTAGTTATAAATGGCGACGGGCAGCGAAGCAGTGGGTTGATTCCACCCGGGGCTCCAAAAACGATTGCCAAGAGCAGTGAACAGAAGCGGCGCCGTCTCGCCCGCGACGCGCGCAAAGGCCAGCAGGATGGTAGTTAGAATACCGCGATAGGCCGATGGCACGATAACCGTGACGATGGTTTTCCATTTGCTGGCGCCCAGCGCCATGGCGCCTTCGCGGAGGGACACTGGAACGGACCGCAAGAACTCCTCGGTGCTGCGAAGGGTGATGGGAATCATCATCAAGCCCAGAGCAAATCCGCCAGCAAACGTGGAGAAATGCTTGAAAGGCAGGACCGCGAGGCTGTACGCGAAAATGCCGATGACAATCGAGGGGACACCGTTCATCAAATCAGCCGCGTAACGCACGACAAAAGCGGTCGTGGTGCCGCTGAACTCCGCGAGGTAAATGGCGCCGAAAAAGCCGATGGGCACGCCGATCAGCGTGGCAAGCAACAGCAACTTGGCGCTGCCGACAATTGCGTTTGCCATACCGCCGCCGGTTTCGCCCACAGGAGCCGGAAGCCTGGTAAAGAAGCTCCAGCTCACCGAGGCTCCCCCATGGAAAACCAGATAGCCGAGGATCAAAAAGAGGACAGAGACGGCGACCAGGGCACAGACGCCTGTCATTGAAAGCATGAAGGCGCTTACGAACTTGCGCCACCGGAGGCGTGCGCTCATGCGCGCCCCAATCCGCTGCCGCGCTTGGAAGTAACCACAATCATGATTCGCGCGAGGCCGTTAAGGATAAAAGTCAGGAGGAAAAGCACCAGGCCCAGCTCAATCAGCGATTGCGTGTAGAGTTCTCCGGTGGCTTCCTTGAATTGGCTGGCGATCACAGAAGCGATCGAGTCTCCGGGGGAGAGCAGGGACGCACTGATGATGGGAGTATTGCCAATCACCATGGTCACGGCCATGGTCTCGCCCAGCGCGCGAGCGAGAGCCAGAAAGATGGATCCGATGATGCCGGCACGCGCGAAAGGCACAACCACTTTCCAAGTCGATTCCCAGCGCGTGGCGCCGAGAGCCAAAGCCGCTTCCCGCTGGTCCCGTGGTACGGAAAGAAGAATCTCTCGAGAGACCGAGATGATGTAGGGAATGATCATAATCGCCAGCACCATGCCGGCGGTCAGGAAGCCCAACCCGAAGGCGGGCCCTTTAAAGAGCGGAAGAATTCCCAAAACCTGCTTGAGCTCCGGCTGAATCACGCGGCGCATCAGCGGCACGATGATGAAAATACCGAGCAGGCCATAAATGACGCTGGGAACGGCCGCAAGAAGGTCGATGAAAAACTCCAGGGTGTCGGAGAGTCTCAATGGCGCCAATTCCGCGAGGAAGATCGCCGCGCCAATGCCCAGGGGCACAGCAATCAACAGTGCCACCGCGGAAGTAACCAAAGTGCCATAAATAAACGGCAGCGCGCCGAACTGGTCAAACACCGGATCCCATACGGAAGTGCGGAAGAAGCTGAAACCGAATTGATGGCGAGGCAGGGCGGACCCCTGCCACAGCTCATAAACCAGCAGGATGGTGATCAGCACCACAGAAGCCGCAAACAGGAAGGTGATCAGGCGCGCGATTTCGTCTCCATCGCGCAACCGGGACAAAAACGAGCGCGAGCCCGCGACGGGATCCGCGCTCGGAACAGTTGTGGTTGTCGTTGCCACGCTATTGAATGTTGTTCAAAGCCTTTTTCTCCTTTGCGACAACCTCCTTCGGGAGCTTCGCATAGGAAAGGGCTTCCGCGTAATTCTGCCCGTCGGTGAGCATCCAGGACACGAAGCCTTTGATGGCATCACGCTTGGCAGCATCGGAGAACTTCGCGGGGATAAGCAACCACGTGAAACTGGAAATAGGATACGCATCCTTGCCAGGAGCATTGGTAATGGAGACGCGGAAATCGTCCGGCATGACTTTGGCGGCGCCCGCGGCCGCTGCCGTGACACCGGCAAGCGACGCCTTCACGAAAACGCCGGCCGCATTCTTCACGTTGCCGTAAGGAATCTTGTTGGATTCGGCGTAAATCAGCTCGACGTATCCAATAGAATCGGGCGTGTTTTTTACGGTTCCAGTAACGCCTTCGTTGCCTTGGCCTCCCAGAGCCGTGGGAGTGGGCCACTTGACTGCCGCGGCTTTGCCGACTTTGGTCTTCCACTCTTCGCTAACCTTGGAAAGGTAGTCGGTCCAGACATACGTTGTGCCGCTCGATTCCGCGCGATGCACAACAATAATGTCATCGGCAGGAAGCTTGACCCCCTTATTTGCGTCGGCAATGAGCGGATCGTTCCACTTCGTCACTTTGCCGAGATAAATGCCGGCCAGCGCTTCCGGCGTAAAGTTCAATGAAGCAGTGACCCCAGGGATGTTATAGGTGGGAACAACGGCTCCGAGCACCGTCGGAAAATGAAGGATTCCTGAACCGTGTTTGTCCTGGTAAGCCTTTAGTTGATCGTCATTCATAGGACCATCGGTGGCACCGAAATCAACCGTGCCCTCGGTGATCTGCTTGATGCCGCCGCCAGAGCCAATGGATTGATAGTTGATCTCCAAGCTCGGATTCTTCTTGTGATACTCGTCGAACCACTTAGAGTACATGGGGTAAGGGAACGTGGCCCCCGCACCCGTCAAAGACAAAGTGCCCTGAGCCAAGACGAAGCAGCCAAGGGCGAGTCCAGCCAGAAGTATTGTTGCTATGCGCTTCATGCGTATCTCCACACGTGAATTTGGTCTATGGGCCTGAGTCTGGCGTTTGAGTGTTACGGAATTGTTACAATTCGGAGAGAGTTGCTTGAATCGGCTTGCCGGTATGAACGCACTGTAAATTCTTCTATCGGCAGCCTATATCCCCATCAAAACAAATGCGTTATGGCTGCGTGCGTTTCCTTGAAGCAACCTCGTTCAGGAATTCCTAGACCGCCGCGGTGTTGCGTTCCCAAGTGTGCGCCTCAGACGTGCGCCTTGCGTTTTCCCCTAAGCGAAATCGCATGTCGGAATATTCCAGGAGGTTTTTCAAGTGGCCTGCCAAGACAACGGCGTCGCTGGGATCCTGCAGGACAAACCCATCCACACCGTGTGTGATGATTGGAGAGACTCCCGCAAGATTGATGTGATGATAGGAAGACCACACGCCATAGCTTCCAGCACCGGCAAACCAAAGGAGTCTTCGCGAGTAGGACCGACGTACGCATCGGCCGCAGCGTAGAGACCAATCGGGTCCACAGAAGTTACTTCCCAGCGGCATTGCTCACTCAAGCCCAGTCTCTTCGCGGTCTCAAAGAAGAAGGAAGCCACGGCGTCCTGGCCAGCAACTAAAAGGCGTAAGGGGAGCTCACGCCTCATCGCCATGGCATCGAGAACTGTCGATAGGCCTTTGTTGCGCCAATCGTTGCCAATCAGAAGGAGCACAAAATCTGTTTCCTGGAAATTGTAGCGGGCGCGCGCGACGCGCCGCCAAGCGGGATATCTTCCTATGGACATTGCAAGGGAGAGGTGGTAGGTTCCTTTGGACAAAGCAAAGGAAGGAACTGCGACCACTCGTCTCGCGGAAAGCGTCTCGACGCCGGAACGAGGCCCGGGCAAAGCTGAGGACCAACGGAACACACTATGGACACGAAGAAATCGGAAGTGCTGCAGGGAACATTGGACCTGATGATCTTGAAGACGCTGCACGCGCTGGGGCCGCTGCACGGGTTTGGCATCGCGCGGCGCATCGAGCAGGTGAGCCGCGATGTGCTCCAATTAAATGAGGGTACGGTGTACACCTCGCTGCTGCGATTGCAGCAGCAGGGATGGATTGCGGCGGCGTGGGGAACTTCGGAGAACAACCGCAAAGCGAAGTTTTACTCCATCACCAAGCGCGGCGAGAAGCAGCTCCACGTGGAAGCGGAAAACTGGAAGCGCATTGCGGATGTGATTGGCCGGGTGCTGAAGCTGGAAGCGGAAAGATAGGATGACATCCCCGCGAGATTCGAAGCTGCGAGCTTTTGTGGCGAAGGTGCGGGGATTTGTGCGCGGGAACCGGCGCGACGGCGAGTTTGACTATGAGGTTCAAGGGCATTTGCAACTGCTCGCGGAGAAGCTCGTGGCGCAGGGCATGGAGCGGGAAGCGGCTTTGGCTGCGGCGCGGCGGCAGTTCGGCAATGTGACCTTGCTGCAGGAGGACCGCAGAGAATTACGGACTTTCCTATCGGTCGAGGCGTTGTGGCACGACCTGCGCTACGCCTTGCGCGTGCTCCGTAAAAATCCCGCCTTCACGTGCGTTGCTGTTCTCACACTGGCCCTGGGGGTTGGGGCCAACACCACGCTGTTTACGGTGGTGCGTTCGGTACTGCTCAAGCCTCTGCCTTTCGAGAATCCAGATCAACTGGTGATGCTTTATGAGCAGAGCGCGGACCACAAGCATGCTTACAACGTTGTCGCTGGAGGCATCTTTCAAGCATGGCAGGAGCAATCTCGCAGCTTCGAGCAGATGGCCCTGCTGGGTGGAAGCGGTTACAACCTCTCCGGTGCGAATGGCATGCTGCCGGAGAAGGTAGAGGGCGGGAAATGCTCCTGGAACCTATTCTCTATGCTCGGTGTTCGGCCCCTGTACGGACGTGCGTTCGGCCCGGAAGATGACAGGCCAAATGCGAATGCGACGGTCATGTTGACATGGAGTCTGTGGAGGCGGAGGTTTGGCGGCGATCCCGCGATTATCGGGAAGGATGCATTGCTCGACGGCGGGCCCTATACGGTGGTCGGCATTCTGCCTGCGTGGTTCTCCTATCCAGATCCAGAAACTCAAGTTTGGACGCCGATACGCCACGAGACTCGGCCCGCAGTAATAGACTCACTGAACAATCACCAATTCGGAGTAGTGGCACGCCTGAAAGCAGGCCATACGCTTACTGAGGGGCTCACGGACGTTGATACGATCGAAAAGCGTATCCGCAGCGCGCATCCTGACCTCATCGAGACGATCGGTAGCGGCGCGAGTATTCGGCCGCTGCTCGACGAATTTGTAAACGAGTACAAGACGCCTCTATACGTCTTGCTGGTTGCGACTGCGTGTTTTCTGCTGATCGCCTGCCTCAACGTGGCTAACTTGCTCGTGGCCCGCTCCGCCGCGCGTCGAAGAGAATTTGCCATTCGAGCCGCTCTAGGCGGCAGCCGCTTCCGCCTCCTGCGAGAGCAGATCGTCGAGAGTGTTGTCCTCTCAATGGCGGGAGGGACGCTTGGAATCACGCTCGCAAAGCTTTCGCTTCAGTGGCTCATGCGCACGCGGCAAGACATCCCCAGGGTCGAAACGATTCATATCGACGGGCAAGTTCTGCTCTTTGCCGTCGCGGTCGCTCTCCTAAGCGGTATCGCGGCGGGGCTAGTTCCAGCTTTCAACGCGACGGGCACGAGAATTCTGCAAAGCCTCCAGGAGTCCTCGCGTTCTCTCGGTGGCGGCCAGGGTAGAGCGAGATTGCGCAAGGTTCTTCTCTCCTTTGAAGTGGGATTCACGATGGTGTTGCTCATTGCTGCGGGGCTGCTGCTCAAGAGTTACGAGCGGCTCCGCGCGTCGGATTTGGGCTGCGGTATCAACAACATTCTCACGATGCGCGTCGATTTGCCTAAGCCAAAGTACCTCGAGCAACAGAGAGCAGCATTCTTTGAGCAAGTTATCGATAGTGTGGGCAACCTGCCTGGCATTCAAAGGGCCGGGATGGTCAGTGTCCTTCCGGGTCACGGCTATGGAAGTGACGATTCGTTCGTAATCTCCGAGCATCCTCCTCTACCACCGGGGCGCGTACTCCTAGCCATCAAGCGTTTTGCGGACCCCGGCTACTTCGCGGCAATGCAGATTCCTTTCGTGCGCGGACGTACGTTCAACGATCGCGAGAGGCTCGATCAAGCTACTTCGGTCATCATTAACGATCTGTTCGCACGGATGTTCTTTCCCGGCGAAGATCCGCTAGGAAAACACCTGAGGGTCAATCTAACGGATCATGAAATCAGTTACGAGATCGTAGGCCTCGTTGGAGACACGCGCTTCTCCATCTCGAAACCTGTCGAGCCCATGATGTATTTTCCACTCTATTCTGGCTTCTTCGGGCGCGCAACCATCGTGGTGCGATCGCCACACGACCCCAATGGCCTCGCACTCCCCATCCAGAAATTGATTGCGCAAATGGATGCGGACCTGCCGGTCTCTGAGGTGCTTACCATGGAGCAGCTCGTCAACGGTTCGACCATCAATGCGAGCTTCACAGCCAGCCTGGTGCTGGCGTTTGCTGTGCTGTCGTTAGTGCTTGCAGCGGTGGGACTGTATGGTGTGTTGTCCTACCTGGTGACTCAGCGAAAGAGCGAGATTGGTGTACGTGTCGCCCTGGGCGCGGGGCGTATCGAGGTGCTCAAACTCATGCTAGTTGACGGATTGGGACCAGCAGCAGTTGGCTTGATCGCCGGATTGGGTTTCGGTGCTTTCGCCGCGGGATTTATCCGCAGCATGCTGTACGGCGTGGAGCCTCTGGACGAAACCGTCTTTTTGGGAGCTACGGTACTGCTGGCCTTGATCACCGGCGCAGCCTGCATTGTTCCTGCGTGGCGTGCATCTCGCATAGATCCGATGAAGGCGCTGCGTTATGAGTAGCTGCGGGGGGTGCATGGAGAAGGACGGACAATCATGAGCCCGCGAGCATCCGGGTTGCGGGCTTTTGCGGCAAAGGTGCGCTGGTTCTTGCGCGGACGCAAGCGCGATGGCGAGTTCGATGGCGAGATACAGGAACACTTGCGACTGCTCGCCGAGAAATTCGTGGCGCAGGGAATGTCCAAAGAAGAGGCGCAAGCCGCGGCGCGGCGGCAGTTCGGCAACGTGACATTGCTACAGGAAGACCGCAGAGAGTTGCGGACTTTCCTATCGATGGAAGTGTTGCTGCAAGATCTTCGCCAGGGGCTGCGCGCACTACGCAAGAATCCAGGATTCACGACGGTGGCGGTGCTGACGCTGGCGCTGGGTATTGGCGCGAACACGGCGATTTTTCAACTGATTGATGCCATTCGCCTGCGCGTCATTCCGGTGAAGGCGCCGCAGCAACTGGTCACCGTTCAACTGACTGCCGCTGAGCCAGGTGTCGATTCCAGCGGAATCAGGGGCGACACAGCCAGCCCATATCCTGTTCTGACTAATCCGATCTGGGAAAAAGTCCGCGACCAGCAGGACGTGTTCTCCGGCATTCTGGCCTGGGGAAGTAATACTTTCGGCATCACTCCCGGCGGCGATGTCCGGCTGGCTCAGGGGCTTTTCGTCAGCGGCAATTTTTTCAATGTACTCGGTGTGCGGCCATTGATGGGCCGCGTATTCACCGCTTCCGATGATCGGCGCGGCTGCGGTCTGCCGGGAGCCGTTATCAGCTATGCCTTCTGGCAACGCGAACTTGGCGGCGATCCTTCCGCCATCGGGCACAAGCTCATGCTGAATTATCATCCTGTCGAAGTCATTGGCGTCACGCCTCCCGGTTTCTTCGGGCTCGAAGTAGGCAGCTCTTACGACGTTGCCGTTCCCATTTGTTCGCAAGCGGTTCTGTGGAGCGAAGGAACCTGGCTCGATGAAGGCACGGTTTGGTGGCTGAACGTTGTGGGGCGGTTGAAACCGGGCGCGACGCGCGAGAAAGCAAACGCGCAGTTGGGGGTGATTTCGCCGGGGATTTTTCAAGCCACGCTTCCGTCCAACTATCCTGGCGAGAGCGTGAAGGGCTATCTCAACCTTAAACTCGAGGCCGTTCCAGCGGGGAGCGGAGTTTCCTGGTTGCGCATGCAGTATTCAGAGTCGTTGTCACTCCTGCTGGGCACCGCGAGTTTGGTTTTGTTAATTGCTTGCGCCAATCTTGCCAACCTGATGCTGGCGCGCGCCACTACGCGCGAGCACGAATTCAGTGTGCGCTTTGCCATCGGCGCCTCGCGCGGCCGGCTGGTCCGGCATTCGATGACGGAAAGCCTTGTTCTGGCGCTTCTTGGGGGTGGGCTGGGACTTTTCCTTGCTGGAGCACTTAGCAAATTCCTGGTGGCTTCACTCGGCACGATGGGCGATGCGCCGTTTCTCGACCTTAAGTGGGACTGGCGCTTGCTCGCTTTCACCTTTGGATTAGCCAGCGTTACGTGCATCTTGTTTGGCCTAGTACCGGCCCTGCGAGCATCTCGCGTTTCTCCCGCAGAGGCGTTCAAGTCCGCCGGCCGCACTTCTACGGCAAGCCGCAGACGATTTGGATTTCGGCAAGGTTTGGTCGTCTCGCAAATGGCGCTGTCGCTTGTGCTTGTGGTTGGGGCGCTGCTCTTTTCCGGCAGTCTGCGCAATCTTCTCGCCGTGGACCCCGGTTTCTCGCAAAAGGGAGTGGTCATTGCCGATCTGGACCTCTTCCGCCGACTAAACGTGCCGTATGCGGGGCGGATCGCATTCAAGCAGGATTTGCTGCAAAGGATTCGTGCTCTTCCCGGCGTTGTGGCGGCTGCGGAGGTTGATACCCTTCCGCTTAGCGGGAGCGGCACACGTAATGCGGTCTGGATCGAAGGATCCAATCCCGCGAGCGGAATGGATTCTCAATTCAACTGGACCAGCGATGGTTACTTCAAGGCGATGGGGATCAAGATGCTTGCGGGCCGGGATTTGAATCCACAGGACACGGTCAACTCTCCCAAAGTTGCGATTGTGAACCAAACCTTCGCTCGCAAACTTGGTCTAGGGATGAATCCGATCGGAAGGACGTTTCGGCAGGAAGCTACTCTGTCGGAGCCGGAACAATCGTTTGAGGTTGTAGGCCTGATTGCGGACACGAAGTACCGTAGCTTGCGGGAAGAATTTCGTCCCATCGCGTTTTTGGCAACGTCTCAAGATCCGCAGCCAAACCCCTCTGCACAATTCGTGATCCGTTCGGCAGTGCCGATCGCCGAAACAGTTTCAAACGTCAGAAGCGTTGTCAATCAGACCAGTCCGCTGATCACTCTTGGTTTTCAGACCCTTGAAACCACGATCCT
>Ga0126370_10000650_pt1 | contig 14779 bp, 16 predicted proteins | sample PanSoiMetaPlot_3_FD_92586 | JGI IMG/M metagenome (GOLD analysis project Ga0126370, IMG submission 92586) | Tropical forest soil microbial communities from Panama - MetaG Plot_3 | ecosystem: Environmental > Terrestrial > Soil > Tropical forest > Bulk soil | place: Panama | collected 2016-02-17 | reverse complement strand
TTATCGGACTCGGATTCTCCATTGCTACGTCGATCTTGCCGCTTCAGGGCCACCGTATTCTGTCGCAGCTGTGAACAATTTTCATGAAATTTCGCGGGCCGCAGGGCTGGGTCGACAAGTTAAAATGTCCGGTTTTCGTAGCACATAACATGTCCGGTTTCGTTAACCAGCAGTAGTCGGGGCTGGGGGAAAGTGGGAATCGCGCGCAGTTTGCGGGATTTCCAAGCGAAGTGGGAAAGTCTGCTTTTGGACTTTTCCACTTCGCGTCTTTTCCACAGCCCGTCGCGTGGCCATTTTGGTTGCAGTAATGGCCGTCCCCTGGGCCGTGTAATGGCCGAGTCGGTGCGGTCCGTGCGTGATACTCAGAGTTCCGTCCAGATGCTGATGAACCACGACGTTGCAGCCCGCCAGCGTGGCTCGGAAGCGCACCGGCTCGATTTGTAAGCTGAGATTCTGAAAGCTGACCGTGTTGTCCTGGTTCACCGTACGTTCAAACTGGAGCGAGAAGACCAGGTCCAGATCGCGCCGCCTGTTGGCGATAAAGGCGCTGCCTCGCGGGGCCGCTGGGACCTGAAAACGACGATTGAACTCCGCGATGTAGTGTTCTCGGAGAAATGCATTGGCCGCTTCGACGGTGTGGATTCCGCGCAGCCTGAGTTCCTGCGGCAGCCGCCCTTGCCAGGTGCCGAAGTTCCGCTCCGAACGACCGCGGGCTTGCGGGGAATAAGCCGGAATCATCTGTACCCCCAACTCGCGCAGCGCCCGTCCCACCTGCGTCAGATGGTGGTGGTCGACCTTGCCTCCCACTTTGGGAGTAAGCCAGAAATGGCTGCCGCGGTCGCTATACAAGGCGCAGAATAGGCCCTTGCGCTCCGTCACTTCCTTCAACCCAGCCATCACCGTCACCGTCGATTCCTCCGCCACCAGCTGCGCGTAGTAGATCTCGCGGTTGGCATCATCCAGGATCACGATCAGGTCGTACCAGCGCTCATCCTGAAACCAACGGTGGTGGCTGCCGTCGATAGGCAACAGCATCCCTGGCAAAGGCCGCCGCGGTCGGCGCTTGCGATGCACTCCACGCTGGCGTCCTCGAGCCACCAGTCCGGCTCCTTGCAGTGCCAGTTTCACCCAGGTATAGCTCAGCTCGATCTGGTGTTCCGGCTGCAACTTCTCGGGAAAATGCTTCACGTTCAGATCAAAATAGCGTTCCCGGTAGAGGGCTAACAGCTTCTCCACCGTCGCCAGCGGCACGCGCCGGTGCGAGGGTTGCCACGGCGCCGGTCGAACAGTCCGTCATAGCCAAACTCTTGATAGCGTTCTCGCCAGCGCCGCCTGTGCCGGTCACTGATCCCGATGATCTCGGCCGCTTGCCACCAGGTAATCTTCTTCGCCATCGCTCGTAAAATCACTTCCTGTACTTTCATTGCCCGCTCCATCGCGGTCTTCGAGTAGGAAACCATGCTTGCCATGGTCTCCTACTCTCACCGCTCGCAAAGCGGACAGATCATGTGCTATCTCAACCGGACATATCATGTGCTAACGACACTGCGAATGAATTACTCTTGACGGAAGAATTGCTAGCAGTTAGCCTCCGCTGGGTAAACCTCACAGTGTCGGGTTCTTTGCGGTATCCGACAGCATCGTTTCGGGACGAAAATTGTCGTTTCAAATGCTCTTCGTAGGCATCGGAAATGAGCGTGTTTCCAGCCCAAGAGCGGGCCTTCAGTCGGGAATTTCGATCGCGGCGAGTTCTACACCGCTGCGGCGACGATTGTCGAAGCTAAAGGCGAGGGATTTTGGAACCGTCTACAATTCGCGTCTTTGTGGTCGATGATTACGAACCTTGGCGACATTACGTCTGTTCTATGCTTCAGAAGCAACCAGAATTTCGCGTCATTGGTGAAGCGTCGGACGGATTAGGAGCAGTTGAAAAAGCCCGGGAATTGCAGGCCGACCTGATACTGCTCGATGTTGGTCTCCCAAAGCTGACTGGAATCGAAGCCGCTCGCCTAATCCGAGAGCTTTCCCCCGTGTCGAAAATCCTCTTCCTAAGCCAATATTGCTCTCGGGAGATTGCACAAGAAGCCTTGTACACGGGTGCAAGCGGCTACATCGTTAAGTCCCATGCAGGGTGTGAACTATTACGTGCGGTTGAGACCCGTTCTCCAGGGACAACAATTTGTCGGCACCGGTTTGGATGAACATTAATCCTGCGTGATTGTCGTCACTGGGATCTAATCAGCTTACTTCACGCGGAGATGGATGAGCAGGAAGATCAGGATTTCTGAGACTCCGCATCTCCGCATGCCGCATCGCGGGTTCCCACCGAATCGCTTTTCAGAGCGATCAATCGGTGATATATAAACCTCTTAGAAAAATGCGTCAGCGCTGTTCCGCTCGATAATGTGAGGTGAATATGCGAATCCAGCCTTCATTGGGAGTTCTGGTCCTCGTTTGCTTCAGTCTATCCGCGGGAACCACCGCGTCAACGGGGCCCGATGACCGCACGCTTACCGATCCTAAATCCGTCGTCTCGACCGCAAACCCTGCTGCCCGGCCCGCCCCGATCGATGACCTTTATTACACACGCAACGTGTTTGGTGCTGCTTGGTCGCCGGACGGGCAACAGATTGTTTTCACCACCGACATCTCTGGTCGGGCCAATCTCTGGAAAGTGCGCGCTGCAGGGGGATGGCCAATCCAGCTGACGCAATCGGATGACCGGCAGTACAGCGCTGTTTGGTCGCCCGACGGCAAATGGATCGTCTACGAACAAGACCATGGGGGGGATGAACTTTGGGATCTTTATGCGGTGGCGAGCGAGGGCGGAGAGGAAGTGAACCTCACCAACACGCCTCTAATCCGCGAGCAAGATCCGCATTGGTCGCACGATGGTAAGACCATTGCTTTCGCCTGCAAACCCAAGGCGGGCGCTCAGTACGACATTGCTCTACTTGACTGGACCAGTCGCAAGGTTCACAAGCTTACCAACGAGCAGCAACCGGGGTATGCCTGGAACGTGGTGGGGTGGAGCAGCGACGACAAAACTATCTATGCCGGCCGTGTGAATCCTCCCTTCACCGATGCAGACATTTACCGCATCGATGTGGCGACAGGCAAGCTCGTCAACCTAACTCCCCACCAGGGCACAGTTCGTTATCTAGCCTCATCGCTTTCACTCGACAACAGGACTCTATTGCTTACATCGGATGCTAAGGGCGGGTACATGAATGTCGCCCTTTTGGACGTTGCCACCAAAAAAGTTACCTGGGTGACGGACTTGAAATGGGAGGCCTCCTCGGGGAATTTTTCGCCTGATGGCAAGAGCTACACATATACCGTGAATGAAGACGGCGTAATTGATGCCTACCTCGCCGATCGGTCAACCAATCGCGCGGAAAAGCTTGATCTGCCGCATGGCCTGAACTACTTTTCCGGCAATCCCAACGAGTTCGCGCCACAAAGCGACCGTGTGATCGTCTCCCATGAGGCGTCCAACCAGCCAGGGGATCTTTGGATATACAACCTGCCGAGCCGGCATGCCGATCAGCTCACCTTCTCCGAAGTCGCCAGCTTGCGAGCTGCGCAGCTACCGCCCTCACAGATCGTTCATTACAAGAGCTTCGACGAGAACGTCATTACCGCGCTGCTGTGGGTGCCGTTCAATCTGAAGCGGGACGGGAGCAATCCGGCCCTTATCCTGCCTCACGGCGGGCCAACAGGTCAGATGGTCGACTATTGGAATACGGACGTCGCGGCGTTGACGTCACGTGGATACATATGCTTGGCTCCTAACCCCCGGGGCTCGACTGGCTATGGCTTGGATTTTCAAAAGCTAACTTTCAAGACTTGGGTGGTGGCGACCTGAAGGATGAGATCGCCGGCCTCGACTTTCTTAAGGCAACAGGTTTCGTTGATCCCAAGAAAATCGGAATTACTGGCGGTTCTTATGGCGGCTTCATGACGCTTATGGCTATCGGTAAAGCCCCAGATATCTGGGCGGCGGGTGTGGAGGAGTACGGGATTATCAACTGGTCGACCATGCTGAAGAGTTCTGATCCATCTCTGAACGAGTACCTTAAATCGTTGCTTGGTAATCCGGAGCAGAACCGCAAGATCTATGACGCCGACTCGCCGATCACTTACATTCGAAATGAGAGGGCGCCGCTTCTAGTCTTGCAGGGCGACAACGACCCACGCGTGCCCAAAGAGGAGGCACAACAAGTCGTCGATCTTCTTAAAAAAGAAGGCCGCATAGTCGATGTCCACTATTATGCGAATGAGGGTCACGGTTTTGTCAAAAGAGAGAACCAGATCGATTCTATCCGGCGCACGATTGCCTGGTTCGATCAATATCTTATGGGCAAGGCGGCGGTACCAAGTGAACAAACAGCCCAAAGCAAGCCTTGAGTTATTCTTGCTGCGAGCCCGTTTGTGAAGTCCACGGTGTACTCCCCATGCGAAGGTGTCGCATGAGTGATGTAGCTTTGGTGATAGACCAAAGTTTCTACGGCGCGGACCTCCTTCCCAGAGGCGTTAACGCACAGTGGCTGGATTTATATTCTTTGTGCGAGCGCGAGGATATTCCCCTCGGTGTCCTTGAACCAGGCTGTCTTTGCTCCGCCCGCGGTCACAATGCTGTTTTTCATACCCGGGAAATCGTATTCTTCGAATTTGACACCGCGCCCCTTCAGTTCAGCCACCTCGGCTTCAACGTCGTTCACTGACCAAAAAGCCTGGCTGGCCTTGGAGGTGCCCGCGTTGGGAGTCGGGTACATGAAAACCTCGGCGCCCCCACATTCGTAGACTACGCCACCCGCGTATTCCACCTTGGGCTGAAGGCCAATGAGCTCTTCGTAGAATTTCCTCGCGCGCGCCATGTTCGACGCGGGAATGTAAGCTCGGATTGGTGCATTTTTTAGCATGAATGTGCTCCTTTTGACTGCAACGTTAGCACGCAGGACTGAAGGCAGGAGGAATAAGTAAAAGCTCGATAGAAACAACCTAGAGAAAGTCAGGCTCAACTGTTTCTTGCCTTCGGCAGGCAAGGCAATGCTGAAAAGCGTAGGCCCCTGGCGCCCTATCTCCGTGGGGCTTTAGTTTTACCAGCTTGTTCGCCGCAGCTTAGTACCTGTTAGTTCTGACAGTTTTTGCTTGCGTCTCACTCGCATAAAGTATGTAGCTCAGGCTGGCCGGGCCGAGCCCTGGCCTCGCACGTGTCCCTTTCACCCCTTTCCTGGGACACGGCAATCGGGGCACACTCGGCCCGGGAATAGACCCACTGTTTGCCAGTTCTCATTCTTATCTGGGATTCTTGCTCTATTCTGCTGGACAATATGAAAAAAAATCTAGCCTCTGCGCTTGCGCAAGGTTGCCTCGAAGAGTCGCTGGCGGAAATGATGCGAGAGCCTGGAGCCTATTGGAGCCTAGCCGGTGAGGCTTTTGGTCTACAGCGTCGGGTCGCGAACAAGATTCAAACGCCGCACTGACACAACTTAATCAACCAATATCAACAAGGCATGGCCTATCAGATTGCTGAAATTTACGCTTATCGTGTCGAATCCGACCTGGCATTTCGGTGGCTGAATGCGCCTATCAGCAACGTGACAGCGGCAGGAGCTTGAAATCGACCCACTGTTGAAATCGCTCCACAAGAACCCCGCTATTCCGGTAAGTAAAGATACGCCTCCAATCTTGATGGAGCGGTTCGCCGTTGACGAGACTGGCGTTCCCGGCCGACGAACCTAATTATGGTCAGTTAAGGCAGCGGCATCTGCTCGGGAAGCAAAAAGATTAACTCAGCACCGTCTTTGCCGGCCAAGCGATCGGCATCAAAGAAGTTCACGACGACATCTGGCTGCTCATCGAAGGACCAGGGCGCTATGCTGGTGAGAGATTGCATTTAGATGCGAACGCATCGGAAAATGGCACCCCTACATCATTTACCTCATCCCGATAGAAGCCTCGATACGATAAAAACTGTAAGAAACAACCTGGCTGTAGCCTTAACAGTGCCATTCGACTTCTTTACAAGTTCGTAGCCGGAATTAGGCAGCGAGCGAAGAGGCCGACTTCAGCGCCAGAGGAACGCTCGAATTTGCTTTCCCCGCCGCCCTAGTTCTTGGGCGACGTGAACTCCGGGCCAAGTCCTGTTTCCGCATCCGGTTTGCCAATGTGAGTGCATGTTGAAGTTTACGTTCCGCGGTCGAACGAATTTGCTTAAGCAGGTCGCACCCCCTGTGCTGACTGACCTCTGCCGCGATTCCGGACAATTCCTCCCAGTCGTGCCACTCCCCGGCTGCATCTTTAACCTTGCCCAGAACCGCAACGAACTCGCGATCGGATGCGGCCGCCATCTGCAAAACGTATCTGAGCTCTTTTACTTTCAACCGAAACGGGTGAAGGTTTTCTCGGTTGAGCGCCGGCCAGTCGCGCAGTTCCCCTTGTAGTTGTAGCGCGAGGGCCGCGGCTTCGACCGACCATTTCTTGCCGGTATTACTGCCGGCGTGTAGCGCCCGATCAAGATACTTGCCGCATCGCTTCAAGCGCTTTCCGATTTGAGGGCTGCGATTGGCCGCTACCTTTTGTAGTTTGCGGCCATATCGCTGGCGCTGGTTACGCAGATATTCCAACAGCCTGTTGAAGCACTCTGTTTCCCCGTCGAGTTGAGGTTGGGAAGCAAAATCTGAAAACACATCCAAGTCCCGAACCTTACCGGCTCTTTTGCGGACCGGCTTAATCGCTTTGAGCAAGCGTCGCTCATTCTTTCGCGAGTCGAGTGCCAGCGCATGAATCATTGCCTCCATCCGGCGTGTGCGAGTACGGAGCTGATGCACGCGTTCCGCAGAGAGTTCCTGTCGGAGTCGCCTAAGGGACTTGTGCAGCTTTTTCGGATAACTTCTGACTTGCTTCGGGGCAATAGGCATCAAATCTTCGATGACGGAACTGCTACGATGGTTCGGTCCAATCCAGAAGTAAATTCTGGGCTTGCGCGAGGTGGATGCGTCAGATCGCAAACAGGCCCGGCGGGTCTCTGCTAAGTCTTGTTATGGAACTTGCTTAGGGACCGCGGGTTGCACGATCCCCACAATTTTGCGCCAATACGGCAGAGCGCTTAACCCGGTCTGATCATTGCCGCAGCTTGCTCCGGAGAGCCTGCTTGGATTCCGTGCTAGTGCGGGGGGGCGGGTATGGCTGTGGGTAGCATCGCCCCTTAATGTTAGGAATATCTCAGCAGCGCGGAAGAGTAGCTAAGGAGAAGACTACTGCTGAAGATCGATCGTAAATCTCTCAAAGACGCGAAAGCATCATTCGGAACGATCAGATGACGCGCGCCGCTGCCCCAGCCCTGTGTCGTGCAGTCAAAAGCTTCTTCAGATCTTCAACGCCTTGGCCGGTTCGAGCTGAGAGTGACACTATCGGCATGCCTGGGCGGACGCTATCTACGTTTCGGATCAGTTCTTCGACATTGCAATCAATAGCAGCAGCCAGATCCAGCTTGGTGATAACGGCAACGTCGGCCGTATTGAAAATTGTCGGGTACTTGAGAGGTTTGTCTTCCCCCTCAGTTGTAGACACAAGAACAAGGCGCAAGTCTTCGCCCAGGTCAAAGCTCGAGGGGCACACGAGATTACCAACGTTCTCAATAAAGAGATAATCCAGTTCTGCTAGCCTCCAGCCCTGAAGAGCTCTCTCGACCATGGTAGCGTCCAGGTGGCAAACCGTACCGGTCGTGATTTGCTTGACAGGGACGGCAGTGCGCGCCAAGCGCGCAGCGTCGTTCTCGGTAGCAAGATCACCGACGAGTGCAGCGACGCGGCATTGGCGGCCGAAGTCGGCTAGCAGGCGCTCTAATAATGTGGTTTTCCCGGAACCTGGGCTGGATACGAGGCTGATTACCTCGACGCCGGCTTGGCGATAAAAGTCACGAAGACGCCGGGCGACGAGATCATTCTCTTTTAGGATTTTGCGCCTTACCTCCACCATGCGTGGTTCACCCATCGACGATCTCCATCCCTGTAATCTCAAGCTCTTGCCCCCTGACCACACGGGGTGCCTGAGCGCCGCATTCTGCGCATGCCAACGTCGGTAACGAGCGCGCCGGGCGCTCCACGTTGCAAGCTGGACAGAATACCGCGACGTCTACATCCTCAATTTCCAGTTGAGAATGCGCGACAGCGGTATCCTGACATACGATCCCGTAAGAGAACCGTAGAGCATCCTTATCTACACCTGACAGGCGGCCGACGCGTAGATAAATGACGCTGGCCCGAGATGCGCCACGTGTCTGCAGCTCTTCGAGGACACCATCGACTATGCTGAGAGCGATCGAGAGCTCATGCATTTGGCAAGCCTCACATACGCTTCATCTTGATATAACGTCGCAAATCGCCACGAAAGTAGATGAGCGTGTATAGGGCGGCAGCAATGCTGCCCCATTTAACGATTTTGCCAGTCATGACAATTCTCCTCTTCTGCTAGGCAGCGATGGCTTTGCTGCGCGAAATCAAATCTCCGATGGTGCGGATCGCTTCGCCGACCGCGGCCTGTACTGGCGGACTCAAAGCAAAGGTGCCCTGCTCATCGGGCTCAACATTCCCAGGCTCACAGCCGACGACCAGAATGCTTGCAGGCCTACCACCGAGCGCTCTCACCAGTTGTAGCACGGCAACCGGATTCATCATATGCGCGTCGAGGTTTGTGGCAGCCTCAGTCGTGGCCGGAAGCTCCGGTCTCATGGTGTACAAAGTTCCGGGCTCATTTCCGCGTGGAAGTGCGTCCACAAGGATGATCAAATCCCAGTCTTCCATCAGCGCATAGGCCAAGTCGTAGCTGCGCATGCCGAAATCCACTATCTTCACGTGGTCAGGCAATGCACGCGTGCGCAGCCGGTTCACGACTTCGACTCCAAATGCGTCGTCGCCCAGAAAAATGTTCCCGATACCAGCTACCAAGACTTCACCTTTCATGCGAGACCTCGTCGTTCAGAGTCAGCGGCTCGATTTCCTGCGGAGAAAAGAAAAAGCGATGACCGGGCTGACGCAGCATTCCGAGATCATGGCCTGGGTCATCTTCGACGATGACCGCAATATGAAGGCGGTCATCAAAATCGCGTTCTATTGCTTCCACGATCGCGATCTTTCCCTTTAGAACCATGTCCATGATGTCAGCACTCTTTTGTGGCCAGAGGCGGACACGATCGCCAGCCTTCACTGCATGACCAAAAATAGTAATGCTCTCGACAGGCATGTTTTCCGGTTCTTGAGGCCACTGAATCATCGCTACTCCACGGGACGCATACTCCGGATCGTGCCATGCGTTCGCGACAGCTGTTCGCGTGCACTCTGTTCAGTGCGCTCCAGCAGGCTGCGCGCGCGCTCATCGCCAAGACGAACCTCGGCCTTCTCGGCATCGGTAAGCGTCATCACGCGTAAGGTCAGCATCTCGTCCATCTCGGTGGCGTCGTAGAAGTCACCGACACTCTCCGGCGCAATCTGCACATAGTCATAAAGCAGAATGGGCGAGCACAGCAGCATGTCGCGCTCGCCCTCGGCTCCCACCAGTACGGGGAAATTGCCGAGGTTACGGCAGGAGCTCGTAAACTGCTGAAATTCTTGAGGCGGATCCAGCAAAGAGATGAAGTTGCCGCCAGTCACCGTCAGGATCGTGTGCGCGGACAGGAGCGAGCTCATCAGGGCGACGTCGCGATCGCGCGGACCGGCAGCTTGCGCACTGGTGTTCGCGACATCGATTGTTAATTTCCATAGGCCGTGGGCTATTACTTCGGTGGCTACGGTTACGGTTCCCCGAATCTCCTCTTGTGTGACGCTCCGTTCGCCGACCCTTTCCCCGGAATTGTCCCAGAGCGGCTCAGTAATGCGACTGCCAGTGAAGGTGAAAGGAAGTGTTTGGACCGGAGCGCCAACGAAACTGTGGAATTCTTGTGAGCGTTGCAGGGCTCCGTCACAGGTTTCCATCAGCTGGCCATCTATAACGAGCGCTGGTGCTCGCTTCATCTCTCCATCGGCTTTCCTTTCGGCAACTTGCCGTGCAATGAGATGAAGGAAGCGAAGCTCAATTCGGACACAAGCATCGGGCTGCGCCTGTACCAGGCACTCCGTGTGCATAGCGGAGCGCTCCGTTCCCCGGCTAACTTCCTCATACGCGGGAGGATAAAGAATACCGAAGGTCCAGCGCTGGCGATTTTTGAGGGCCGAGTGCCGATAGGGATAGAGCATGTAGCCCTCGTAGAGGATGGCATTCGCAACCTTCTCTGCCATTTTGCAATTCACAATGTCATCCCAACCGTAACGCCCAGCAGACGCTCCAAAGCCTGCTCCCAGGTTGCCAAGCCGTGGCGCGACTTGAACTCGTACAGCCGCTCGAAAGTCTCGCGCCGCAGACACACCCAGGCGGTATGAGGGTAATAAACGTCCATCATGTCTTTCCAGACGCGCACTGGAACGCGATAACTGGCTTCGCGGTCCCAGGGAATTTGTGCGATCTGCAGGCCGGCACGCCCGGCATGAAAAACAGTTCCACTGAAGAGAAACGAAACCGGAAGCTCGCCATCTTCGAGTCCGTAAATGTACTTAGTCATCGCCACGTTGAAATCGAAGGTGCACGGCACAGGAACGTCGATCGAAATTGTGGCGCTGAATCCCGGCACATTGATGTTGGTGGTCATCCAAAGCAAAGGATGCAACGACGTGCTCCAGCGCTCCGGTTCTCCGAACAGTTCTTTCAAGTGCTCCTGCTCGGCTACGGTATAGCGTCGGCGCACCGGTTCGATTTGAATCTGCGCGCGAAGGGCAATGGAATGAATCGGCTCCGGGTCGACATTGGTGATCCGTAACTTGAAGATCAGTTGCGGCGTCACCGCGTTGGGCGTGGCGGATACGCCATCGATCTGAAACCGCAGGTCAGGCACGGTGCCCTCCCGAAGCTTGATTGAGCTGCTGAAAGAAATTGTCAATCTGTTGCCACACTTCCGACCCACCCGACAATCCACGCCAGTGTGTGCGCATCGTCCCGACCAGCCGATAACATTGATCAATGGGAACGCAATAGTACTGCGGCGGATTCACGATGCGGTTGACCAGCAAGGCTTCAACATCCGGAGCAAATTTCTTCAGCACCGGATTGCGTTCGACGATTGCATCCCAATACTCGAGATCAAGCGATGATTCCATGGCTCCGCCAGGACTGGGATAGCGCGCGACTATGCGCGCCGCCGTACTGCTATATGCGAAAAAAGCCAGCTTGATGGGGATCAGCAGGCTGTCCCACTCCTGATCGTCCATTCTGAAATCGTTCAGGCGGCGAATGTCCCGCGGAATGCGGCGAAAGCACTGGCGGGCACTGTCGACAAAAAGAATCGCGCAGGGATCGCAGGCGCACATGATGCGGTTCTTATCCAACTCCAGCAAGTGCAGATGCTCCGGCGCAAGAGGAGCGGCACACAATTCGCAGAACTCCGCCCTCTGACCTGGCTTGCGCACGAACTGCTGCAGGTTGGCGAGCGCTCCCCGCCCGAGATTGTCGATGAGCGTACTCATACGATCTCCGCTCTACGCAGGCGGTAGATGCGGCATTCTAGGATCGATCGGCGCCCGCCGGTCGGCGTTGATTCCGGTTGCATCGCGCGAAGTGCGCCCCTGGCCTTCGCGGCCCGGTTCTTTTTTCGTGCCCTTGTAAGTCCACTCTTCGGCGCGTTTGGTTCCTGGTGTATGAGCGTCGATGTCAGGCCGGGGATTCTTCATACGTCTTCACCTTTTTTGTAGCTGGCTGAATCATGTTGAGCGGGACGAAATCTGAAGACGACAGGCCCTCGACGATGACGCCGGTGACCTCGGGGGCAGCTTCGAGAACGGCCTGTTCGATCGCGAGCTTCAGCTTGTCCGGCGCGCCCTGAGCTTCCCTCCGGGCTTTCAGCCTCAATGCTCCGTCCGTTATCCCAACAATTTCCAGGGTCGTACCATGCTTCTGCAGTTGCGGGCGGAGCCTTTCGAGAGCACCATTTATCCGCTGCTCCATAGTGAGCGGATGAATTCCGTAGAGCACGAGCAAGCCGCAAACCAGCGGGTCGCTGCCCAGCTTATTCAACAAGTTGCGGCCTGCTTCGCCCGATTCGGAAAGGAGTTCGACGATTCGCGACAAAACCGAGCCATGGAAATCCATGGTCGACTGCAACAGTTCGAGGGCGGCGGTGCGCGCATCCTTGTCCGGCAGAGCGCTGACGCGCTGCACCAACTCGTCGATTCGTTGTGTTTGCGCCTGGAACTCGTGATTATCCATTTGGCTCACTGATTGCCGATCATGCCGAACATGGGCGAGTGCCTTGTCTCCAACACCTTGCCATTGCCTAGGTACATGTGCACGCCGCAGGGCAGGCACGGATCGAAGCTGCGAACCGCACGCATGATGTCAATGCCCTTGAATTTGTCGGGTCCGTTCTCCTCGAAAATGGGCGTGTTCTGCACCGCATCTTCGTAGGGACCGAGCGTGCCATAGACATCGCGCGGGTTGGCGTTCCAGCAGGTCGGCGGATAAGGATGATAGTTGGCGATTTTGCCGTCGCGGATGACAACGTGGTGTGAAAGAACGCCCCGCACGGCCTCATGAAAGCCGCAGGCAATCGCTTCTTCTGGAACGGTGAACGGTGCCCAGGTCTTCGAGCGGCCGGCCATCAGTTCTTGCATGGCTTTTTCGCAGAAGTAGAGCGCTGCCGCGGCGGCGTAGGCCTGGAAGTAAGTGCGGGCGCGGTCGCGCTCAATGGCGTTACTCCACTGCGGAATCTTCCACTCAAACGTGGCCTCAGGCAGAGTGGCGCTCTTGGGCAGATTGATGATCACGCTATTGCCGGTGGCCTTGATGTAGCCGATATCGACAAGCCCAGACAGGGCCGTTGACCAGAGGCGCGCGATCGGCCCGCCACCGGTGTCCAGTGGAACGTGGTCGCCGGTGCGCTTGTCGTACCAACGCGGCGACATCACCCACGTGTAATTTCCATTGAAGTCGCGCTTCTGCGGGCGCGGCAGGGTAGTCTGATTCCAGGGGTGCCGCTTGTCGATGGTGTTTCCGAGGGGATCGGTTTTGACGAAGGTCTCTTCGTTCTGCCAGTCGTCGTAGTAGGAGCTGCCCAGGAGAATGCGCAGCCCGAGATTAATGTCCATCAGGTCATTGGTGACCAGCTTGCCATCAATGATGATGCCGGGAGTCACGAACATTCCCCGTCCCCACTGAGACATATTCTCGTAGCGGTAATCACAAACAGAAGGATTGTTGAATGCACCCCAACAACCGATTAGAATTCGGCGCTGCCCCACCTTCTCATAGCCCGGCAACGACTCGTACCAGAAATCGAATAGGTCATCATGCAACGGAACGCAGCGCTTCATGAACTCCACATATTTCATGAGTCGCGTGAGGTAATCGGTGAACAGCTGAATGGTAGCAACCGTACCGACGCCGCCCGGATACAAGGTGGAGGGATGGACGTGCCGGCCTTCCATGAGGCAGAACATCTCGCGGGTCAGACGGCTGATTCCCAGAGTCTCGCGGTAGAAGCCGCCGGTAAAGGGGTTCAACGCCGTCATGATGTCGGCAATGGTGCGATACCCGTGCTTCTCGGCATTCGGCGCCTTCGTCTTCTGCGCTTTTGACCACAGAGACGGGTTGGTCTCTTGAACCATCTGTTCGCAGAAGTCGACGCCGACGAGGTTGTCCTGGAAGATGTTGTGGTCGAACATATACTCGGCGGCCTCGCCGAGGTTGACGATCCACTCCCCCAAGGCAGGCGGCTTTACGCCAAAAGCCATGTTCTGGGCATAACAGGCGCAGGTGGCGTGGTTATCGCCGCAGATCCCGCAGATTCGGCTGGTTATGAAATGCGCATCCCGTGGGTCCTTGCCTTTCATGAAAATGCTGTAGCCACGAAAGATCGAGGACGTACTGTAACACTCCGCCACCTGCTTGTTTTCAAAATCGATCTTGGTGAATATGCCCAGGCTCCCGACAATGCGGGTAATGGGGTCCCAGCTCATCTCCACCAGGTTGCCTTTCTTCGTCGGAGTTGCGGTTAACGGCTCAGTAATGGTTCCCATATCGATGTCCTCTCCGCTCAAGCAGCTCTGCGGCCCAAATGCGATCTGTAGGCGCCGGGCCTGGGTTGGTAGCCAGTGATGAGTTCGCGGCCGGGACGGCGCCAATCGGGCTCGCCGTTGACGGTGTTGTTGGTGATAGCGCGCAGCGCGCGGATCAGCTTCCCGTACAAAGTCAGCGCGGCTGTCGAGAAGCGCGCGCCCGAAGGCTCATCCATGAAGGGCATGAACATGTCGGGGAACCCAGGCATGGTACAGCCGATGCAGATCCCGCCCACATTGGGACACCCGCCGATACCGCGCATCCACCCGCGCTTTGTGACGTTGCAGTTGACCACCGGGCCCCAGCAGCCCATCTTGACCAGGCACTTCGGCGTTCCGTACTCAAGGCCGAAATCGTCCTGCTCGTAGTAAGCGGCGCGATCGCAACCTTCGTGAACCGTCTTACCGAAAAGCCACGTAGGACGGAGCCTGTCATCCAAGGGGATCATGGGCGCGATGCCGGCCGCCTGGAAAAGTAAGTAGGTCAGCGTTTCCATGAAGTTATCCGGTTGTACCGGGCAGCCCGGGACATTGACGACCGGCAGTCCGGCCTTGGAACGCCATCCCCAGCCCAGGTAGTCGGCCAAGCCCATGGCCCCGGTGGGGTTGCCGGCCATAGCATGAATGCCGCCGTA
>Ga0126370_10000649_pt1 | contig 14793 bp, 9 predicted proteins | sample PanSoiMetaPlot_3_FD_92586 | JGI IMG/M metagenome (GOLD analysis project Ga0126370, IMG submission 92586) | Tropical forest soil microbial communities from Panama - MetaG Plot_3 | ecosystem: Environmental > Terrestrial > Soil > Tropical forest > Bulk soil | place: Panama | collected 2016-02-17 | reverse complement strand
TGCTGGTCTTTTGCCTGTACCGGTATTTGCGGCCGGCGCTGGCTCTGCGGAAAGATGTTTCGCAGAGCCCGCTGATGCAGAAGGTGCGTGGCTGGGGCGATCCGATTTCGTTGGCGGTGGAGATTGAGAATGAGGACCAAAAGAAAGTGGAGTACAAGGCCAAAGGAGTGCGGATCACGGAAAAGTACGTCATCGAGAAGCGGCCTTTTACGTTCAACGTGCACCGCTTCCAGGATCTTCTGTGGGCCTACAAACGCGTCACGCAGCATCGCGTGAACTTTATTCCCACCGGAAAGACTTATAACGCGGTGATGGTTTTTTATGGAGGTTCGGCGACCGTCTCCGGCAGCCAGGCGAAGGTGGAGGAACTGCTGCAAAAGAGCGCGGGGAAAGCTCCGTGGGCGATTTTTGGATTCTCGAAGGAATTGGAGGGGCATTTCAAGAAGAGTACGAAGGAATTTTGCGCGGCCGTGGAAGGCCGGAAGCGAGAGCTGCAGGCGAAGACAGCCGTGTAGAAGGAAAAACGCAGAAAGCAGGCGGCAGAAAGAAGAAAGAAAAAGGCCACCTTAGCGGGAGCGGCGCTTCGCAAACTTGCAAACCTGTGCCTCTCCCTCTACCCTACTCGCAGAGGACACCACACCAACCTTGATGCCTAATCTCACACCGGAAGCGCTGGCTGGCGGCTTTATTTTGTTTGTGGTTTTTCTTTTTTCCACCACGTGCCACGAGGCGGCGCACGCGCTGGTGGCGAAAATTGGCGGAGACGAAACGGCATTCCTGGGCGGGCAGGTGACGCTGAATCCTGTGCCGCACATGCAGCGCGAACCGTGGGGCATGGTGGTGATTCCCATCGCGCTGCTCGTCTTTAGCGGCGGCAAATCTCTCATGGGCTATGCCAGCGCGCCGTACGACCCGAGTTGGGAGCGGCGGCATCCGCACCGCGCCGCGTGGATGGCGCTGGCGGGGCCAGCCACGAACTACACGCTGATGCTGATCGCAGCGATTGTCCTGCGAATCGGATGGCACCAAGGCTGGCTGCATCGAGATTCTTTTGCCGAGATTCTGCTCTGGAACATGTGCTCGCTGAATCTTTTGCTGGGCACGTTCAATCTGGTCCCGGTGACGCCGCTCGACGGCAGCACCGCCATCATGCTGTTCATGCCGGAGTACCGCGCGTCGCGCTACCTGGACTGGCTGCGCAGCAGTCAGTACGGGCTGCTCGGCCTGGTGCTGGTGCTGGTGGGATTCCAGTATGTTTATGCGCCGATCGAAGCCTTTGCCTACGGCATCCTTTTCCGGAGCTTCTGAAAAGGCAAAGCAGAGGGCAGAAAGAACTGATCGAGCAGCGCGCGGAATGGATGGCTTCCCTGAGGAGTCCTTGACTGCGCCAATTGTGAACAGTGAGCACAGGAGCGTCCCGGTGACGCCCAGTTTCAAGCTGCAAACAGGCCGCTAAAGCCCCCCCCGACTTGATCAGCCGCAGCGCTTCCTCCGGGCATTCGCCGGTTACCGTTCGCGAAAAGGGTCCTACCGACCGCAGTTTGTCCATGCCAGCCTGCCAGAACCCTCGGGGAGCGCCGCGTTACGGTACCCACACCCGGAGCGCGGCGCCCATACCTCTCAAAACGTTCCCCGACTCGCATCGCGGAAAGTAAAGAGTCATTGCGGATTGCGGGTGGCAATCGCAAGCCGCTTTTTTGCTTCGGTGATGATGGCGTCGAAGCGAGGGTCGGGATGCAGGGACTGGAGATCGGAATCGGAGGGAAGACCTGCAAGGATCTTGGGCGGCATTCCGTGCTCCAAGGACCGGCGAAGCTCGGCGATGGCTTCATCGCGGCGCCCTTGCAATGCCAGAATGCAAGCTAAATCATAGACAGCCATGGCCGTCATCGGATTTTCCGGACCGGAAACCTTCTTCCTGAGTTCAATCGTCTCGCGTTCAAGCCGTTCCGCCTCAGGATAGCGGTGCTGCTCGGAGATCGCGTTGGCGAGGTTATCCATGGTCCTGAGAGTTTCCGGATGTTCCGGCCCTAACACGCGGCGCTGGATTTCCAGGTTTTGACGCTGGAGTTTTTCGGCCTCCCCGTAACGCCCCTGGTCGGAAATGTAATTGGAAAGGTTGCTGGTGGTCATGAGGGTGTCAGCATGGTCAGGCCCGAGGATTCGCACCTGGACGTTCAGGAGCTCCCTCTCCAACTTCTCGGCTTCTTCCGCATGCCCGGCGTCATCCAGAGTCGCAGCGAGGTTGTTCATCAGAAGCAGCGTATCCGGATGATCGGGGCCAACGATTCGGCGCTGGAGATCCAAAGCTTCGCGCAGGATCCGCTCCGCTTCCGCAAGATGGTTCTTACGGACCTCCACGGTGGCCAAGCCACTCATGAACTTGACGATGTCCGGATCATTGGGACCGAACACTTCCCTGGCCATGGTGAGAGAATCGCGTTGCAGTTTCTCGGATTCCTCGAACTGACCCTCGTCCTCGAGGACGTACCCCAGGTCGTGCATCGATTTGATCGTGTTGCGGTCTTTGGGACCTAATTTGATACGCGCGAGTTCCAGGGTCTGGCGGCCAAGCTTTTCCGCTTCCTTGTAGCGGGCTTGATGCGCGAGGACAGAAACCAGGGCATTCATGGTCTTCAGCGTTTCCACGCCGCCTTCTCCCAAAAGGGAACGCTCGATGGCCACGGCTTTTTCAAGAAGCGACTGTGCCTGGGGATACAGCCCGAGATTCTGATAGACCAGGCCCATGACGTCCATCATCTGAGCCTGCAATTGAGGATCTTTCGCGAGGCCGGTGTCGATGTCCTTCGAGGCTCTATCGAGGATTTCGCGGGCGGTAACGCTGTTACCGCGAGATTCGCTGGGGTCTGAAATCTGGAACATGTTGGCCATGAAGGCGCTGACACGGTCGGCGCGATCGCGCTCGCGAGTGATGCGGCGAAGCTGGATGGCCTGAGTGATGGCGAAGGCAAGGAGCACAGCGGCAAGGCCTGAAGCGACGCCGACAGCCACCCGATGGCGGCGCACATATTTGCGCAAGCGGTAGGCGGCGCCGGCCGGGCGTGCTTCCACCGGCCTGTTTTGAAGAAAACGCTCGATGTCGGCTGCGAGCGCGGAGGGCGTCGCGTATCTGCGGTCGCGATCTTTCTCGATGGCCTTCATGGCGATGCAGTCGAGATCGCCGTGAAGCAGGCTGATCAGTTGTGGTGGCTCCATGCGGCGAAGATGCGCGGTGGTTTCTTGCGTGTCCCGAGCGGCGCTGATCCTGGTGCTCGGTCGGGGAGGATCTTCTTCGCGAAGCTGGCGCAATACTTCGGGAAAGGGCTTTTGCTTCCAAAGAGCAGAATCAAAAGGCAAACAGCCAGTTAAGAGGACATAAAGAATGACGCCCAGAGAGTAGACATCAGTTCGAGTGTCAACGTCCACGACGGCGGGGTCCGCCTGTTCCGGGCTAACGTAACCCGGCGTGCCAACGAAGCCTCCAGCAAAGTGCGTGAAGAATGTATCGGGAGCAGTTTTTGAAGAAAGAGCTTTGGCAATGCCAAAATCGATGATACGAGGAGTGGGCTTGCCGTCCACGTCCACGACCAGGATATTGGCGGGTTTCAAATCGCGATGAATGATGGCTTTTTGATGAGCGTGCTGGACTCCTTCGCAGACGTTGATGAAGAGTTCGAGCCGTTCCGGAATTTTCAATCGCTTCTGGTCGCAGTAGTCGGTGATCGAAAGACCCTGGACATACTCCATAGCGAAGTACGGCTGGCCTTCCAGGGTGGCACCGGCGTCGAAGACCTTGGCGATGGCCGGATGATTCATGATGGCGAGGGATTGCCGCTCGGCCTGGAATCTCTCGAGGAGCGAATCATCAAAGAGACCAGCCTTGATGAGCTTGAGAGCGACCTGCCGCCGAAGAGGAGCAGTCTGCTCTGCCAGCCATACCTGGCCCATGCCGCCCTGCCCAAGTTTTCTAATCAAGCGATATGGGCCGACGGACCTGGGCCGACCAGACTCTGTTTGTGCGGCCGAAGATGATGGAGTTGGATCCAGTGTGGCTTCTTCGTCTGCGGCCGGTCCTCGAACGAAAGCGTCTGCGGACGGGTCATCGGGGTGAGCATTCTTCCCAGGCTCTTTTGATGAATTCATATTGTCCTCGGCGATGGTGGGAAATTAGGGAGAGTCTACCACGGGCGGCGTGGTTCGCCGGGTATCCTCGAGGTTTTGGTTAGATTCCCGCGCCAATAGCCGATATGACTGGGAAAACCAAGGCAAGCCCGCCTTGGAAGGCGGTCGCTATAAGGGAAGGGGATCATCCAGCAAGGGCATGCAGGTGGTAGGCAGAGTTTCTACTCGGCGCGGAGGGCTTCGACGGGGTCTACCGTGGCGGCGCGGCGCGACGGAATGTAGCTGGCGAGCCAGGCAGTGAGAATCATTCCGGCGGCGGCGGCGACGTAAGTGATCGGGTCGACGGGTTTGACGTTGAAGAGGAGCGACGATAGCAGGCGCATGGAGAAGACCGCCGCAAGCATGCCGATGCCGACACCGGTGGCGGTCAGCAATAGACCGTGGCGGACGAACATGACGGTGAGAATTTGCTGCTGCGCTCCGAGGGCCATGCGAATGCCGATCTCCCGGGTGCGCTGCGAGACGGAATAGGCGATCACGCCGTAGATGCCTACGACACCCAGCAAAAGCGCCATGCTTCCAGCGACGCCGAGCATGATGAGAGTGAACGAAGTGCGGGCGAGCGATTTTCCGTAGAAGTACTGGACGGTGTGGACGTCGGCCAGCGGGAGATTGGCATTGATGGACCAGACGGCTTCGCGGACATTCTTCATGAGACTTTCCGAGCCCGCACGGGGACTTCGGATGAAGTAGGCGACTTCACGGCGCACGGAAACGGGGTCAGTTTCGAAGTTGTTCACAATCAGGGGCCAGTAAGCAGCGGTTGGGGCTTTCTGATTCACGCCGTCGTCGTAAACGTCTTTCACGACCCCGACAATTTCCCGCCAGTCGTCTTTCCCACCGATGCGAATGCGTTTGCCGAGTGCGTCCGCCGGATGGCCCCAATACTCCCGCGCTATGCTTTCGGAAACCAAGGCGACGGGAATCCGTTTATAGGTATCGGTCCAGGTCAGGTCGCGTCCGGCAATCAGCGGAGTGCTCATGGTAGAGAGAAAACCCGGCGAGATGAACTTTTGCCAGCTGATCGGGGGAAGCTGGCCTTCGGCATACGAATGGCCTTCTACGAAAATCGGGTCGTGCCATCCCCCTCCGCTCATAGGAACCACGGTGCCGATGCTGGCCGAGGAGACTCCCGGAATCGCGGCGACCTTGCGCATAATCTCCTCTTCCATGCGGACCACACTTTCAGGGTCTTTAACCTGGGTGTCGGGGATGAAGATGCGGAAAGTTTGCAGATCGGCTGCGCCGGTGAATCCGGGATTGACGTTGGTCAGGGCACGAAACGTGCGGATCATCAAGCCGGAGCAAATCAAAAGAACCACCGCAAGCGCCACTTGAACGACGACAAGCACGCTGCGCGCGCGATGCTGTTCCCTGCTCTGGCTCACGCTGCGAGCGCCCTCGCGGATGCCCGTCGCGAGGCGCACGCCAGCGTATTTGAAGATGGGAACGCAACAGACCAGGAGGCTGGCCAGGAGCGTCGCAAACAAAGTGAAAAGCAGAACCGGTCCGTCAATGCCGATTTCGTGGATACGAGGGAGACCCGAGGGCGCGATGGCACGAAGAATGAGCAGCGTGCCATAAGCCAGCCCTAACCCGAGCGTTCCGCCGAGCGTCGCAAGAATGAGGCTTTCGAGCATCAATTCGCCTGCGATGCGGCCCCAACTCGCGCCCAGCGCTGCACGCAGAGCGAGTTCCTGGCGCCGGCCCTCGACGCGGACGAGCAGGAGGTTTGCCACGTTGGCACAGGCAATCAGCAGGACCATGGCGATGGAACCCATCAAGACCCAAAGGGTATTGCCCACGTCTCCCACAACTTCCTGTTTCAATGGTTTGGCGTTCGGGCCAATGCGGGCGTTTTCAAACAGTTTGATGCTAAAGCCGGGCGGGGCTGGAAAACTACTCAAGACGATAGGAAGCATCCGCGCCATGTCCGTATTCAGTTGAGCGATGGTGACTCCGGGCTTGAGCCGGGCGATACCTTCGTAGCTGAAGTTGCCGAGGTGCTGTTTGCTGCGATCAAAGCCGAAGGCCTGGACCAGAGCGGGGTCTTCGCGGTCGAGGAAATGAAACTTCTGGGGCAATACGCCGATGATCTGAGTTTCCTTGCCATCGACCACGAACGATCGCCCGATGACAGACGGATCGGCCCCAAACTTCCGGCGCCAGTATCCGTACATCAGAATGGCGGTTTGAGGCGCGGCGGGTGAATCATCCTCCTTGGTGAACACGCGCCCCAGCAAGGGCTGGACACTGAGAAGCGGAAGCGTGCCGTCGGTCACGAGAAGCTCGGAGACCTGTTCCGGCTCCCCTGTTCCGGTAATGCTCACGGAATTGCCGGTGTACAGACCAATGTCCTCGATGGTCCGCGCTTGCTCGCGAAAGATAAAATAATCCGAAGGCGAGAGCTGAAAATCGTTCAACTGAATGCCCGGCGCTGTAAGCCGGACCCCTGCCAACCGGTCGCTGCCCGGATACGGCAGAGGTTTGAGGAGCACGCCTTCTAGGACGCTAAAGACTACGGTGTTGGCGCCCACGCCGGCCGCCAGAGTGATTAGGGTAATCACCGTAAACATGGGAGCGCGAGCCAATCTGCGGGAAACCTGCCGAACCTGGTTTGTCAGGAAACTCATGAAATCCGTCTCATGGGAACTCCCCTTCAGGCGTTACGGGCTGCCGGGCGTCATTGGTTCATACGATGGGGAAAGGCACGAAGTTCCCCGGAAAATGCGCCGGAACAGGAACAACCAGAATCCGTTCCACATAGGAGGCATGACGCGGCTACCAAACAGGTATGATATGATTTTTCTCCCCGTTTCGCCGACCGGAAGCCAAGCAAAGGAGAAAGCAACCATGAGGAAGAGATCCCTGGCAGGGGCGCTGGCAGCATTGTTCTTGATGGCAGGAGCTGCCGCAGCGTCCGCGCAAGAAGTGACGCAGGCGGAGAAGGACCGCGCGCTGCAATATCTGGAAACGACGAAGAAAAATATTTTGGAGGCGACGAAAGGGCTTTCCGGGGCGCAGTGGAACTTCAAGCCGGCGCCGGACCGCTGGTCGGTAGCGCAAGTGATGGGACACATTGCGGCGGCGGAGGATTTCATCCTGGAGACGACAAAAGAAAAGGTCATGACGTCACCAGCAGGAGAACCCGGCCGCGACGTGAAGAAAACCGATGAAGCCGTGCTGATGATGGTTCCGGACCGCAGTCACAAGGCGCAAGCCCCTGAACCACTGTGGCCGAGCAACCGCTTTGGTTCGCCGGAAGCCTCCGTCAAGCATTTCGCGGAGAGCCGAACGACCACGGAGAATTTTCTGAGATCCACCGCGGGGCTGCGTGACCATGTGATGGACAGTCCTTTGGGAAAGCTCGATGGGTATGAGTTTGTTTTGTTCATCGCCGCACACAGTGAGCGGCACACCAAGCAGATCAACGAAGTGAAGGCTGACCCGAATTTCCCGAAGAACTAAGACGAACCGGCAAAAACCTGTGCCCTGCCGCGGGAAAATCCTTCCGCAGCGCATTTTGTGTTTGCAAGGTAGGTGAGCGCAGGATGGGGACCAACCTTGTCAAATTGAAGTGAGCATGCGCGCAGAATTGTGCGAGTTACTTGAAAGACGAAAAGCGGTGGGTAGGCCTTGCCGCAGGCTCGGGGCAGGAGTATGTTCTGCCCAGGTGTGCCCCTAAATCTTGCGACGGAGGACTTTCGATGAAGAAAAATCCAATGGGGAAAATCTGTGCGGCCATGCTTGGGATTGCAGCTCTGGCGATGGCGGCGTCGAGCCAGGATAAGCAGGACAAAAAGGAAGGCATGGAGGCGCACAAGATCGTGCACTTCGGCGATTTGAAGTGGACGCCAATTATGAAGGGATGTGACCTGGCACCCGTGGCGGGAGACATGAATGCGGAAGGCGCGCCATTTGTGCTGCGGATCCGCTGTGCGGATGGAGCGAAGATTCCAGCCCATTGGCACCCAACCGATGAAAATGTAACCGTACTGAAGGGAACGTTTCTTGTCGGAATGGGAGAGACGTTTGACGAAAGCAAGATGCAAACCATGAATGTGGGAAACTTCGTGACGGTCGCCAAAGAGATGCGGCACTATGCGATGAGCAAGGGCGAGACGATCGTGCAAGTCCACGCGATGGGCCCGTTCAAAGTGAACTGGGTAAATCCGTCAGAAGTGCAACCGCCAGATGCGCCCGCGGGAGCAGCGGCAAAACCGAAGTCGTAAGAAAGCAAGAGAGCCGAGAACAGAGGATAGGGATCAGTTTTCGACGATGACTCCTGAGTTTGAAGCAAGCGTCGTGTCGTTTGCGGAGCGCCGTTGCACGTCTTCACAGACTGAGTGTGCTAGACTTTTCGACGCGGACGCGCGATGGAGCGCGTGCGCCGGAGCGTGGAACTTCGGGCTCTGTGCAACGAGGTCCCGCGAACCCCGCCAGGCCCGGAAGGGAGCAACGGTACCGGGTATGCCTCGGGTGCCGCAGATCACCCGAAGTTCCTCTCGCCGCTCGGTCTTAAACTAAAAACTGGAAATTGAAAACCTCCTCATGAGCTATCAGGTCATTGCACGCAAATGGCGGCCGCAGACGTTCCAGGATTTGGTCGGGCAACAGCACGTCACGGAAACGCTGAAGAACGCGATTCTGAACAACCGCGTAGCGCACGCATACATTTTTTCGGGCGCCCGCGGCGTGGGAAAAACTACGGCCGCACGAATCCTGGCGAAAGCGCTGAATTGTGTGAAGGGGCCGACGCCGGAGCCCTGCGGGGTGTGCGATTCTTGCAAAGAGATTGCGGCAGGGACTTCGCTCGACGTCATTGAGATTGATGCGGCCTCGAACCGGGGCATTGATCAGATCCGTGAATTGCGCGAGATGGTGCGCTATGCGCCTGCGGCTTCACGAACCAAAGTGGTGATTCTCGACGAAGCGCACATGCTGACGGGCGAAGCTTCGAACGCGCTGCTAAAAACACTCGAAGAGCCGCCGGACCGCGTGGTCTTCGTGATGGCCACGACGGAGCCGGAAAATCTGGGAGACACGATTCGCTCGCGGTCGCAGCATTTTCATTTTCGCGCACTGACGTTTGCGGAAATCACCAAGCGGCTGGAAGAAATCGCGCAGAAAGAAGAATTGAAGATCGAGCCGGGCGCGATGGCGGTGATTGCGCGGATGGCGGAAGGCAGCTTGCGCGATGCTCTGTCACTTTTGGAACAGGCGCGCGCCTATTGCGGCGACACGATTCCTGATGAGCAAGTGCGCGCGCTGCTGGGCGTGGTGCCGGAAGACGCGCTGGAAGAATTGGTGGGAGCGATTGCAGCGGGCTCCGCAGACCGGGCGCTGGGACTAGTGCATACATTTCAAAAAGAAGGGCGTAATTTACAACACTTCTGCCGCGAGGCTATCCGGCACATCCGCAATTTGCTGATTGCGCGCGTGTGCGGCGCGGATTCGGAATTGATTGCAGCGACACCGGATCAGCGGCCGGCGATCGCGAAGGCCGCTGCGTTATTCAGTGAAGAGGACTTGACGCGATTTTTTCAGATATTGCTCCAGACAGATGATGATTTGCGCCGAAAACCCGATCCACGCGTGCATCTGGAAATGGGCCTGTTGCGGCTAATTAACGCGGCGCGGCTGGCGCCACTGGAGGAGTTGCTCGCGGAACTGAAGAGCGGCGCTTCGAGCGGAACAGGTACGGGAACGGCGCGCACTGGCTCAATCGCGTTGCCGCAAGCGCGAGTGGCGACGGCTTCAGCGGGGGCTCCATCATTCACAGCATCGCACGGAGCCACGGCTCCCGCTGCGCCTACAAGCGCAACGCCTCCACAAATCGAAACGAACTCACACTTTCCTTCAGCACCTGGAACAGTTGAAACTGCCGCACCAGCTCGCGCAGATACGAAACCTGCTAACGGCAACACAAAGGAGATTCGCGTAAGCGGAATTTCTCAAGAGCAGGTCGCGGAGATCAAGAGCGCGATCCAGGCACAGCAAAAATTTCTGGGCGAACTTGTGGAACACAGCAGTGGGTGGGAGATGGAAGGCACGGAGCTGCGGATTTTTTTCCCCGCGGACAAGCGGCCGTTCGCGGAGATGATCGAAGGCCGCGAATCGCTGGAAAAGATCCGTGCCGTTTCGAGCAACGTGCTCGGTCGGGCGGTGCGAGTCTGTGCTAGACTTGATTCTGTCGCTGCCGCGGCGGCCGCGGCATCCGGTACTCAGGAATTGCGCGCGCAGTTCGAAAAAGATCCTTTAGTGCGGTCGATGCTGCAGCGATTCGGTGGTAAAATCACCGAAGTACGATCGAGGCAAGAAGAAAAGTGAGTCCCCAAGAAGGATCCGGTATGGAAGTCGGCGCCCTGCAACAAATGCTTTCGAGATTCCGGCAACTGCAGGATGACCTGCAGCGGCAGGTGAATTCCGTCACGGTGGAGGCTTCCGCCGGAGGCGGAATGGTCACGGTAAAAATGAACGGCCAGAAACAAGTCGTGGACGTGCGCATTGAGCCGGACGTTTTTCAAGGCAAAGACCAGGAGATGCTGCAGGATTTGATTCGCGCCGCGGTGAACGAAGCCGGACGGCGCGTGGATGAAGAACTTGCCAACGAGATGAAAAACCTTGCCGGCGGAATACCGGGAATGGCAGGGCTGAAGATTCCCGGCCTCTTCTAAACTTAATTGTCTTCCCTCAGCATTTAGTCCCAAGTCAAAACAGAAAAAGAAGGTTGTGTTTCCAAGGAGACAGTTCGTAGGTTACTTGCGAATGCCTTTTGGGAGACAGGCAAGAGTGCCGGTGCTACCTACTTCACGAATTCGCCGTTGTGGACTTCGTATTCGACGCGGAAGGGCTTTCGCGCTGTCCGGGATTCCCAATGTTCCTGCGCGATGATGCGATTGGCTTGCGCCAGGCGTTCGGAAGCGAGCGGGTGCGAACGGAAGTAGCCCGTCAAGCTCTGGATTGCGAGCTGCGAGAGTTCTTCATCCGGGTTTTTGGCGTGAATCATATATTCGTCGTTTAGTTTCACGAAGCGCTCGAAGAGATCTACGGAACCGTAAGGAGAATAGCCGGACTGTACGGCGAGATGCATTCCTTCGCGGTCGGCTTCGAATTCCTCATCTTTATGGTAACCCGCTTCCCAGAAATCCAATGGAATCTGCACCAAAACTCCGACAACATCGAGATTGAGTTTCTTGAGCTGCGCTTCGACCTGCACGCGCTCGGCGCAGTGGTAGTGGTCAATGTGCTCGACTTCGTGAGCCAGCACGCTGGCGAGCTCGTCTTCGTTGGTCATCAAATCGAGCATGCCTTCGCCGAGGTAGACGGGGCCACCGGGAAGTGAGAACGCATTGAGCATGTTGGGGTCCGGCAGAACGGTGAACGAATATGGCAGGTGGCGATGCGCATGAAGGACGACGTTCGCGCCGACGCGGCGAACGTATTTTTGCAGGCCTTGTTCTTCCGCAGTGAGAGGGCGGGCCTGCGTCGCGTAGCGAGAAGCGAGTTCGCGGCCGATGGCGATTTCCTGTTCGTCGGAGAGCCGCGTGAAATGCATGGGCAGGCGCGAGAGGTCGCGCTGGGCGTCCGCGGCCATGTCCAGGATGGCGTTAGGGGAAACGGCGGTGGATTTCTGGCGGCGCTGGCTCCAATAGAGGCCGGCTAGAGAAAAACCGAAAATCAGTAAGAAAACGATGAAAACAACGGAGCGCTTCATAGATATTGGCGAATCGCGTCCCGGTATCGCGTGTAGAGAAACGAGACGAATGTCAGTGCGATACCCACGACGATGAGGGTGATGTAACGATCGCGAACTTGCAAGCCCCAAAAATCGAGAACCGCGATTTTGCCGACGCAGAGCAAGAGCAAACCGAGGCCGGTGAGGCGGAAGCTGCGCTCCTTGACGGCCAGAGCGAAAAGGAAAACGAGCACTGCCTCAATTCCCCACGACACGGTGATCATGCCAGTTTTCATCTTTAGAGCGAGCATGAAGGTCACGAGGGTAACGGACACAAAAAAGATCAGTTGTTCGGGGCGGCGAATGACCGCGTGAAAGAAGCGTGTGAGGCGGCTGCCGCTGTCGTCTGACTGAAAGCGGCCACGCAGGCGGAAAGCAAACAGCAGACTCGCCAGCAAAATGGCGACCGCGGAACTTAATACAAGATAGTTTCCGTTCCAATCGCTCTCGCTGAAGTAACTTGCGCCGAATAAATTGTGCGCCATACCGCGGCCCAAAATGGCAAGGGTGAGCAGCAGACCTTGATGAAGAAAAACTGGTTTGTCGAAGGCAAGAGATACCCCGAGGAGAACGAAAACCACCGCGGCCCACGAGGTAATCACCCACTCGATGGGAAATTGAAAGTAGAGCAGCGCCACGACAGCGGCGGTGCCAAGGTACGCCACGAGCATGTCGAAGTGCAGGCGGCGGTCGCTCGCGATGGTTTCTTCTTTCTGCGGCAACTGGGCATAGACGAAATACAGAATAAGGACCAAAGGGAGAATCGTGTAGACGCGGGGACCCCAGAATTCGCCGGGCTCACCTGCCGTGAGGTTCGCGAAGAAGATGCGCGCGAAGGCGGCAACCAGCGCAAGGTAAGCCTGATAGCGGAATTGTGTGATTTTGCGAAGAATGCCGTATTCAAAGAGGACCAGACCGAATACCGCCCAGCCCACCGCAATGCTGAGGGGCTGCAACTCGTACCAAAGCAGCAGCGAAACGATAACCGAAGCCGCCCAGGAATAGACGTGGTGCAGGTCGCGCTGACGCCACTCCTGCGGCATACGGATGACGCGAGAAAGCGCGTACAAAATCAGGGCGACGATAGCGAGCGACAGCAGGCGGACACTAAGGCCGCGCCAAGTCGCGGTGACGTACAGATTCACGCTGAGCGCGCGCATGAACGTCATCAAGGCAAGCGCGTGAGACTGCCAGGGCAGCTCTTCAAATTCCAGGCGCTGATCCACAATCGCAAGAACCAGTGCGAAGATTGCCCAAATTGGGGCGAGCCAGCCGTTGGGGTATTCATACCAAGCTAGAAGCGAGAGAAGGCCCGTGGCGGCGAAGGAGTTAAAAAAGGCCGTGGCGCGTTTGAGATTCTCAGAGGGCGCGGCCTGACGGGAAAGGAAATACAGTCCGGCTGCGACGAGGCAAATTGTAAATACGCGCAGCGAGATCGGGCCCCAGAATTTTTGTTCGAGGTCGTAATTGTAGAAAAAGGCGCGGAGCAAAGCGCAGAAGCCGACGACATTTGCTTGCCAAGCGAGCTGCGAGTAGCGAATCCAACGATTGGAGAACGTGAGCGCTACGGCAAAGATGATCCATCCCACGGCAATCCAGGGAGCGTGAAGGGCTTCTTCCAGGACCCAAACCATCACACCGGTTCCAGCCCAGGAGTAAGCGACCTGCGAGATGCTGACGTGACGCGGATTGACAACGCCCACGCGTTTCGCAAGCCAGTAAAGACCAGCAACGACCGGCAGCGCTCCGAGCGCATGCCAGGGAATCGTGTGCCACCTGTGCAAGCTGTAAGGGTCGGCGATGAAGGCGGTATAGATCGCCAGGCCGCCAAGAATGTGCGAATGCCAGCCGATGGCGTGGTGCGTCAAGGCGCGCGCAGCTTCGGACAGAAGCAATGCGAAGGCGATAAATGCGAGCGGTTGCCAAAGTTCGGGGACTTCGTACCAGATAAGGAGAGCAACGAGGGCTGTGCCGGCTGCGGCAAAGAAGCCGCGTAGAGTTCGCTGCTCGGCGTCAGCGCGACGCGGGGCGAGCCTGGCAGTGAGATAAAACATTGCGCCGAGAATTGGCAAGGTCAGCAAGCGCATATACACATGCGTGTGTTCCGCAGCTTCGAGATGCAAGTTGACGGCGATGGCCGTAAAAAATGCGAGAATGCCAAGCAGCGCGTATTGCACTTGTAGATGGCGCGATTCGAGCGCGCGTCCGAGCGCACCCAGCGTAACCATGAGAACTGCAAACGCGATGGCGGTCCAATCCTTGGTGAACAGAGCCCAGGCCGCGGCAGTTGCCGAAATCGCGCCGAGATAGGAATGAACGGTGAGGAAAGGCCGGTCGAATGGCCCCTCAAAGAAATCCTTCCAACGGGATCCGATGCCCAAGTCGTTGAGGTAGAACACCACGCCGCAAAACGCGAAAAGAATTCCCGCGCCAAGCTGAAGGTGTTCGCCGTGGGTACGTAGGGCAACCAGCTCGCGAAAATCGAAACCGAGGAGGCGGATGCCGACGAGAAGTCCGGTGAGCAGGCCCAGGCGGCGAAAGACGACCTCTTTCACGATCGAGCCGGCAATCAGGAAGACTTCGGTGCCAACGAGCCACAGAATGGCAACGTGGTTGTCCGCATAGTGTGACGGAACGGCGGCAAGCATGAGCGCGGCGCCCGCCACGGTGAGCACGACGAAGGCTTCGCGGCGACGCTTCGTCGCGGGGATTTGCGCGCAAGCAAATTCGACAGCGCCCACGGCAAACAGAGCGATGTAGGCAAGCGTCGGATCGACTGACTGAAACTTCAGGCAGCCGAGCAACAACATCATGTTCAGAACGGCCGCGGCGGTGGAAACGTGCTCTTCGAAGTCGCTCTTGATAGAGCGCTT
>Ga0126370_10000646_pt1 | contig 14800 bp, 13 predicted proteins | sample PanSoiMetaPlot_3_FD_92586 | JGI IMG/M metagenome (GOLD analysis project Ga0126370, IMG submission 92586) | Tropical forest soil microbial communities from Panama - MetaG Plot_3 | ecosystem: Environmental > Terrestrial > Soil > Tropical forest > Bulk soil | place: Panama | collected 2016-02-17 | reverse complement strand
GCGCCTTCTGCACAACACGATCGGCTGGATTACTCGAGAGGAACGCATGGTGCATGTCGAGGGCGACGGATTCCTCGAAGTATTTGCCTGGGAGACGGCGCCGGGATACGCGGTGCATCTGCTCAATTACACGAACCCAAATTCGCACCATGGCTGGCTTCGCTCCGTCTACCCGATGATTGGTCAGAACGTGAGCATGAGGTTGCCGGAGACCGTGAAGGTTAAGGCCGTCGAACTGTTGCGCGCGGAAAGCTCCTTACCCTTCCGCCAAGAAGGCGGCGTGCTACGCTTTGCCATTCCGCGTGTCGAAGATTACGAGGTCGCAGCTATTACCGTTTCATGAGCCATTACAGGCTCTATAATCGTTAACCGTAATGGCAGATAGCCTCTCATCGCGGAGAATACTCGCTAATAGAATGAGTTCGGTCGCCCGGAATCACGTCGACAAGACTTATGAATCCACAGTGTGCTTCCAACGGACAATTAGAAAAGCTGTTGCCTTGTCCTTCAGGAGACACCCAGCCCCGAGGGTCGGATGTCGCTTCCTTCGAATCGTCCTGGTTGTGTAACCAAATGTCGCGAGCACTTGCCAGGCAGACATGCCGTTCGACGATGCAATCCTTCGCCGGTTCTCAAGGAGATCAGCCAGGCCCCCAGGAACCAGCACCCAATGTCCGGTTTCCGACCTTCTGACGTCATGAAACTCCTCACTCTAGCCGGGCGGGGTTGCGTACACGCCTCTCGTCTGGCCGGCGGTTGCCATTTGAAAAATTCGTAATGACGCAAATTACCAACACGGGCCAATCCCGGCTGGCGGCGATCTCCCCGGACGGGAAGTATCTTTCGGTAGGTTCGGTTACGTATCTGTTGGCTCACTCATTCATCCTGTGAATCCCCGCCGCTTGGCTTCAGGCGCCAGCGGCCGGACTTCAACTGCGCCGAGCGAGGCTCCGGGGCATCGCGCGGCCCATTCGAGGGCGGCGTCAACAGAAGGGAGTTCCAGGATAATGAATCCAGCCAACTGCTCCTTGGTATCAGCGAACGGGCCATCCTGTACACGCCGCTTTCCATCCTTAAGTCGCACCGTAATTCCTGTCTCGGGCACCTCAAGTGCATCGCCGCTGACGTAGACTCCGGCCTCCACGAGCGCTTTGTAGTAAGCCCGCCAGGCGCCGAGATGAGGATCGGCGTAGTCGTTCGTCCGCATGGCAAACTCCTGCGGTGTGTGGTAGATCATCAGGGCAAACTGCATCAACTTTCTCCTTTTCACGCGCGATTTTACTCCTGTAGGTATGACGGATGAGAAGCGCTGCATTCGACAGGCTCAGAGGACACTACCTCAACAGAGTAACCCGTTGCGCGGCCAATCGGAGCAGCTAGAACGCAAGTTAGCAACTTGCGGACGACGATAGGAAGGTCAACGCCTCCAAAATCTCATCACTTCTCATGATAAATAATCTAGAATCAACGCAGCCAGCGCGCCCGTAGCTCAGCTGGATAGAGCATCTGCCTTCGAAGCAGAGGGCCGGGGGTTCGAGTCCCTCCGGGCGCGCCATTTTTCCCAAGGTCCGGCCCGGAGACATGGGTGACACAACGTACCTAAGACATGGGTAACACTTTTGGGCCGAACGGATTTTCGAGCGGTTCCAGTACCCGAGTCTCCAGGTCAAAGTAGCCCAAATCATAATCCATAAAGCTCACCAGCCAAATATCGTCGGGCACTTCTTTGATCCCGACGGCCTGTCCGGCAAAGACCTGGCTGAAATTGATTTTCTTCCGGCCGAGACAGATGCGGCCGCAACGAGTAACCACGATGGTCTTGTCGTGCAGGGGATAGTCGATGTCCGGCAATCCGGTGTAGGGACGCGGAGAAGGCTGATAGACCTCGGCCGGACATTTCATGTCGAGCGCCTGGTGCGGCCGTTCGTGGTTGAAGACATCGATGAATTGGTCGAAGCGGGCCTGCTGCTGTAGGAAATTGGCGGCCGCGGGCTTGGTGGCTTCTTTTTTCAAAGTGAGGTGCATACGCTCGTGACGGCCGTTCTGCTGGGGATGGCCAGGCTTGATGCGTTCGATGCCGATGCCGAGGCGAAGCCACCAGACGGCGAGTTTGCTAAGGTTGAACAAAGCGTGCGCAGAAGCAAAGGGCACGCCGTTGTCGCTGCGAATGTTCGCCGGCAGACCGCGCTCTTGGAAAAGCCGCTCAAATACCGTGAAAGCGTAGTCTTCTCGAGTCGAGGAAAGAGATTCACAGGCGAGCAGGAAACGGCTAGCGTGGTCGGTGACCGTCAGCGGATAGCAGTATTGGCGATTTCCCAGCAAGAACTCGCCTTTGTAATCGGTGCACCAGAGCTCATTCGGCTGCTGGCCCAGAGATAACGGGGTGCCTTGGGCATGACGACGGACGCGGCCGCGCCGTTGCACCAGGCCGTGGCGATCGAGCACGGCATGGATGGTGCTTTTGGCCGGAATGGGGATGCCGGAGAACCTGCGGATCAGACGCTCGCGGATCTTGCGCGCACCCCAACTGGAGTGCTCATGCTTCACGCTCAGGATGTAGTTCTCCACCTGAAAGGGGAGTTTATTGGCGTAGCGATAGGGACGTCGGCTCCGGTCGGTCAGCCCTTGCACCCCACATTCTTGGTAGCGATCAAAGATCTTGTAGCCGGTCTTGCGGGAGATGCCGAACTCCCGGCACAATTGCGCCATGGGCTCGCCAGCTATGTGGCGAGCCACAAACTGAAGCCTTTCGTCCATTACAGAACACTCCTTCCACGACATCGGTTCCACTTCCTCCCTTCAGGGGGAGGAAGTGTAACCTATGTCTCCGGTACGAAGTGTTACCCATGTGTCGGGTCGCTCATCAACAACTTACCGGCTTTGAGGGTACTCTGCGGCGCACAATCAGCGCACAATTGGGTTTCCAACCGCGAGGGGCAAAGACATGCGCCGCGAAAGATTGCTGGACAGGAAGCAGGAACTGCGGAGAATGATCGGCAACAGTCTGCCACCGATCATCTTTGCGGATCACATTATTGAGTCTGGAATTGTCCTGTTTGAAAAAGCTTGTGAGCTGGACCTGGAGGGCATTGTCGCTAAGCATCAGCACGCGCCCTACGATACCGAGAAAAGCACGTGGTTCAAGATCCGGAATCCGACCTATTCGCAGATGGTTGGACGCGAGGAGCTATTTGAGCGAGAGAGGCACCGGGAACCTGTTCCGGTGGCACACCTGCGCTCTGGCATCTGCAGCAGCAAACGAAACCTAACCAAGCCTGCTCACCGGGCAACAATCTCCCGTATTTAGTCAAGGTGAGCCTTCTATTTCACTGCTTACCAGTCCTTGAGAAAGGCTCACCAGTAGCCTTGATCAGTCGCCATTGTTATGGCTGTTGATCTTGACGATGCTGAGTCGGCTCATCGAATCCACCAGGGTGTCCGCCGGATCTCTGAGAAACACTTCTTGCGCATCGATGGCAATGTTAGCGCATGCCGAACTATTAGTTGAGTCGACGAACGCGTGCCCTTCATTAAAGGTCAACCCACCATTCCCACAAACGACCTGGCAGGGGGCAACTGGGTCATCGACTGGTCGCGAGCAGAAGATAACGCCTTTCTTGGCTTGTATCGTGGATGTAATACTGCAGATGTTGCTAGTCCCGCTCTGGTATTGGAACTCTACTGTGACATCACACGATACAGCCGCCTGGTTGTATACATTGAGAATCGCGACGCTTCGGTCGCCTACACCTGCGGTTACGGAGTAGTAGTAAGGTAGGACGTAGCGAGTCACCTCGCCCGAAGGAGGGGTGGACGAGGGTCCTATGCGCAACTCCGGTTCTCCCGCACTGGTTGATTGGGCCTGGGTCGCTGCCATTCCAAACAACACCACGGCCACGAGTGCAATCCCTCTAGTCGCAATAGTCGCCTTCAGATTTCTTACGGACTGGGTTCTGCTTGCCGTCATAGATCCTCCATTCCTATTTGTAATTTAAGTTCTTGTTTCCCCCGAAACAGCTGAAAAACGGATTGCGCTGATCCCGGCTGCGAGGATCAAAGGCACTCTTGATTCCAAATTATTGGTAATGGCAACCTATGCAGGGGTATCACCGCAAGGCCATAGATCTCATTGCTCTTACATGTATTAATGTCTTGCAATTTTGGGCGGGGCACGATAACGCGGCTATAAGGGTTCGTGTATCCACTTAGTTAGGGTCGTAGCAGAATGGGATATATGTATAACCGCTCGGCTGACGAGAACGACAGCTGCTCCGCGGAGGAAAAAGGCAACGGCGAACACGACGAGCGAAAAGGCTAGGAAAAACGCCGATAAGAACTGTGCGCGTTCTGTGCGCGAACAGGGTACAAAACCGACGAAAAGAGAGCAAAGAATGAGGATAGGATTCTCAGTATTTTCTGGGGTTTATTTGTTTGCTTTTTATGGCGTGTAACCTGGATTCCCCAGGGTGTAGGTTCGAGTCCTACTTGAGATGCCCGGCAGGAGAAACCTAGCGGCAAGCATTGCTGTCTTCACCAAGTTGATTGACCTGTCTTGAGGGTTTTGATGAGCGTTATAGCGATTGGGACGAAGCCGCCGGGAAAATAGCAACCCGGCGGTGCCTCACTCAAGCGACAGCTTTCGCGACCACGGTTATGGCAACGTGGCCTCAGAGCCGAGCAAGCGGCAAACTACAAACTATCCGTGACGACTGTCGATAACAGGCGTCTCACCGAATACGTTTCTGCCAGAGATCGGGATGGAGAACAAGAACATGGCGGCCAAAAGAGTTCCGTTAGAGCTGATCTGGTTTTTCAGAGTCGCGTGACTAGGACCGTCGAGTTCTGGAGGCGATCCGCGATTTGCACAGCCCTAAGCGATTCCCCTTATTGACTTCGGCGTTTGTTCCATTTTAGGTTTGCGGAACTCTGAAGTTCCAATTCGTACGACTCGCTTCACACCCTCCAGCGTACGGATGCACCCCGGGAAACAAAGGAAGGCTTTTGCCTCCAAGGTTGGAGTCCAAGCATGAAGTTTCTTGCGTTACTTCCCCTCTTAGTTGCATCGGCATCTGCCACGCCATGTGGTTCGAGCCAATACGACATGCTTCGCTGGTTCGCTATGAGTTCCCCACTGAGTCAGTCATACCATGTCACAGGAAATGCCAATCCGCTGTATACCTATCACGAAAATGGGATCTTCTATGTGGTCAAAGGTGCGTCCGGCTACCCCTGGGACGTCAACTACTTCGACAACAGCTACATCTACCAGTGGGCTACCGAATACAACTGGAGCGATCCCACGAGCTACAAAGCCTTTAGCAGCACGACAACAATGCCGTGGTCACCGCGATGTGTCACGAAACCGGCAGCAGGCGTATATGGAACCAAGCTGGCGACGATTACCCTCTCATCTTCTCCATACACAATCTACAAGAGCGGTTGCAGCGCGAGTTCGAGCAACAACTTAGGATATGTGGTCAATGAAATTTGGGGACCTACCCCGATGACTCTGGGCGGAAACTTGCCCAGCAACGCTCTCACACTCACATTGTCATACCGCTACAGTTGCGATTCAACTTACAACAATTGCCGATACAAAGAGACCTTTGATCTGCAGCGATCGTACGGATTAGTGCGCTGGACGTATTACGTTTTACAGAACGGTCAATACGTTCAGCAAAACCAGACTGTGTTTAACAACTTGGTCAGCGGAGGCTCGCCTGCCCCTTACCACCCTTGCTGGTAACAGGCGGTAGTCACCGGGGAGAAGAGCGAGGCAGGAAAAGGTTTCCGACTGCCTGGATTGGAGAAAAAATTTAGCGTAGTGCGATCCGCTCAGCTCTGAGCCGAACTTTCGTTCCTTCTGCAGACCAGTGAATGACGCCTCCCGATAGGGGGTCGGCAGCATAGCCTGCGCTCTCGGCTATAGCGCAGCGTTCGCTTACGCCCGACCAGCGAAACGGCTAAGCCGTCTGATCAGCGGCCAAGCCTCGGAAGCTTGCGTTTTGCTTCTCGTGCCGCCACGGCCGCCTGCGCGTTCTCGACGCTCCTCGGGCGTCATGTTCCGGGCGGCAGTTGAGCCGCGCCCACTCTTCCGCAGGCAATGAAGAAGCGCTGAATGCTTTTAGGTTTCGGATGCACGCGCTGCCAAGCGGTCAAGCGCAAGTTGCCTTTGCTCATTTTTTCCACGAAACTCAAACGATTTATCGGTTCTGTCGGTAATCTATAAAAAAGGTATCTTACCTACACCCAGTAAAGGATAACCAGCACCTGTGGGGCGATGAGTACGAGCGGAAAGCGTCGGCCATCCTGCCGTTGCAGGAGGAATTGGCCCAGACCATAGCTGGGAAGCTAACGGCAAAATTATCGCCGGAACAGAAGCGAGAACTTGCTCGACCGCCCACTTCTGATCCTTATGCTTATGCACTCTACACCAAAGGCCGCTATTACACGGATAAGCGGACACTCGAAGACTTAAGACGAGCCGCGGACTTGTTTCAACAAGCCATTGGCAAAGATCCTCCCTTTGCCGCCGCCTACGCGGGTTTGGCGGACGCTTTGCTCATTATTACGGGCGCCAGCAAAACACCAGGAGGATTGTGGCCGTCGGATCATGCAGCTGTGGCTGCGCAGTTGGTTATCGAGACGTTGTGAATTAGTGGAGCTCCCAATGTATTTAAGCCAGGCTCGGCAGGATTTACGCTGACCGTGAATGGTACTGGCTCTATTTTAGGTGCCACGGTGTATTGGAACGAGGCGGAGGCTGTTTTTTTGCGCAATAAATAATGGATTCGCCTGAGCAGCAATTAAGGAGGATAAACTATGAAAGCGATTCGAAACATCACGCCAGTCGCCGTTTTGCTCGTTGCGATCACCACCATGTTGGCTGCAGGAAAACCACTACCAGCTAGGCTTGCGACCCTTGCTCCTTCCGTAGCGCATGCCAATGAGGGACCTTGCTCTCTCGCTAGTCTCAAAGGGGCCTATGGCCTCCAGGGATCGGGCACAATTCCAAGCAAACTGGCTCCTAACCTCCCCCCGCCGCCATACGTATTCGGCCAGGTTGGAACGGTCGTCTTTGATGGTATGGGGAACTTTTCAGCCAGCTCAATACAGAATTTCGGCGGTGCCACAGTGCCAGCTACAGAGACCGGAACGTACGTTGTGAATAGCGATTGCAGCGGCACCTTCACGATTAACACCAGTTTAGGGCTATTGGTTCACGACGCAATAGTCGTGACGGATCGCGGCCAGCGGTTCATCACCACAGAACGGACCCATTCGCTGTCGTCAATCGTCGCGGGGAAGAGTTGGGAAACTGATTGCAATCGCAAGCTCTGAGTAATCACCAGTAGCGCCGGGAAAGAAGACCCAATCCTCCCGGGCAAAGCTGAATGGCAACAGGAAGAGTCTGCGACTCAGCCGGGGTAGCATTGGCAATCTGAGAGATAACTAGCAGTACCCAGGTAGAGTCAGTCGGATGGTAGTCGTAGGAGGTACCCTCGTTCCACGTTCGTCAAAGTTGTGTACACCTGCGGCTCGAGGAGCAGAAGGCGTTCGACACGGTACTCCCGACCAGGATTGAAACCAAAAACGCCGCTCAATCTCTTTGGCGGCTCGCCGCCGATACCGAACTTGAGGTGCTTGTCCCCTTCTGCCATTCAGTCTCGGAAAGGACCGTCATCGGTGCAAGGCCTTTCTTCCCGAGTTCGCGGTTGATGACGGCGAGACGGTCTTTGCTCAGATCTTGAAATTCCTTGATCACGTCGGCTAGCTGACGATCAAGGACGTCGGCGCGCGCCAGTTGAGGGGTGGTGGGAGCTCCGTCGTAGCTGTTCACATCGCCATAGAGTGCGCCAAGAAATTCCCGCAAGCGTTCTTCACCCGTGATCATGCCGCCTTCCTTTGTGGCCACAATTTTCGCGCGCAGCGCATCGGCATCAGCGGCTAGCTGCACCAGTTGTTTCTTTAGATTCGTGGTTGCATCCAAGTGCTCTGCCCTTTTATTATCTTCGTCGCGCACGCCCACGATGGCATCAACGGCCCAACTCATGTGGTTGAGGAGAGCCCCCAAACGAGTGACTAGATTGAATTGCACGCGACGATCTTCCAGGCTGTAATTGGACCGCGGGTCCGAGATAACCCTAATATGTGTCGTATACACTTGGGTGCCCTTCGTCATCTTCCCCGTGTAGGTTCCAGGAATCACGCGAGCCCCTTGTGTGGCTCCAAACGCTGCTGATGCGGCGGGAGGAACCCGAGGCGGCTTGAGCCGCATCCCCCATTGCACCCTGTTCACTCCGCGGTGTTTGCTGGGCGCCAAGGTATCGACCAGATTTCCCTCGGAGTCGAAGATCTGAATGGTGAGATCACCAAAGATGTGACGGCTGCGCTGATAATACGGAATCATCGCGAAGCCCGGCCGCTCGGGGCCATTGAAGGAGTTCGAGCCTTCGGGCGCGCCAGAAAATGCCTGGATGTACTGGATGGCTGGGCCGGTCGGGAGAAACGCCGCTTCTTGCGCCATCAGCTCCGGAGTAAGCGCGCGAAGCGAGGAAATATCGTCGATTATCCAGATGCCGCGACCGTGAGTTGCCAAGACCAGATCTGAGGTTCGCGGCTCGACGAGCAAATCGCGCACCGCCACAGCCGGGAAGTTTGAGCCCTTATACTGTGCCCAATGCGCGCCTCCATCTATGGTGACATAGAGTCCGAACTCTGTACCTAAAAACAGCAGGTTCGGATCGCGCACGTCTTCTTTAATAACGTGGGCGTAACCACGTACGCCGTCGAGCGCAATGTGCTGCCAGGTCTCGCCGTAGTCGGTCGATTTGAAGACGTGCGGTTGCATGTCGCCGTACATGTGGCGGTCGAGTGTTACATAGACAGTGGCTTCGTCGAAGCGACTGGCTTCGACGCGGGAGACAATCGCCGCCGGCGGAACTCCTTTCACATGGGAGATCACGTTTGTCCAATGTTTGCCTCCATCTCGCGTGAGCTGGAGATTACCGTCATCGGTGCCGACCCATATCAAATCGTGATTCTTCGGGGACTCGCTGATGCCGTAAACAGTTGTGTTCATTTCGGCCGCGGAATTGTCTACCGTGACTCCTCCAGACTCTTCCTGTTTTTGCTTCTCCGGATCATTCGTCGAGAGGTCGGGTGAGATACGCTCCCAGCTTTGACCGTGGTCGCGTGAGCGAAACAGGAACTGACAGCCGTAGTACAACGTATTTTTATCGGTCGGACTGGTCTGTATGGGCGTGTTCCAATTGCAACGCATTTTCTTGATGCCATAGTCTGGGTACGGCTTAATGGAACGTGTCTCATGGCTCCAGCGATTCACCCGGCCCAGTTCGCCGCCCTGATACTCCGCATAGATGTAGTTAGGATCGGAAGGATCCGGCCACATCCAAAAGCCATCGCCTCCGAACATCGGCTCCCACCGTGAATTGGTCACTCCCCCGGGGTAGGATGAATCCCCGACCCAGGAACCGTTATCCTGCAAGCCGCCATAGACGTGATAGGGATCGGCGTCGTCAATGCTTACGTGATAGAACTGGGAGACGGGAAGGTTGGCCATATGTTCCCAAGCGTTCCCGCCGTCGAGCGAACGCCATAGTCCCCCATCATCGCCAGTAAAAATAACGCTGGAATTGCTGGGATCAATCCACACATCGTGGAAGTCTCCGTGCCCTCCGTTCATCGGGCTGAAGCTCTTGCCGCCATTCGTACTGAGCAAGAGAGAAAGATCGACTTTGAAGACCTTGTTCTCGTTCTTGGGATCGACTATCAGGTTGGCGAAATAAAAAGGACGCCACACCATGTACTGGCTGGCGTCGAGTTTCGCCCAGTTTCTTCCACCATCATCGGAGCGGAACAGCGCGCTCTTCTTGCTCTCGATCATGGTGTAAACGGTTTCCGGCTTGGAAGGCGCTACGGCAATCGCGATACGCCCATAAGGTTTCTCCGGCATGCCCTTAGCGTTATCGGGTGCGATCTCCGTCCAATGTTCGCCTTGGTCGGAGGACTTGAACAGTCCGCTGCCCACGCCACCAGATCGAAAAGTCCATGCTTGACGGCGAAAATCCCACATTGCAGCGTAGATCACATTTGTTTGGGAAACATTCGTCGCCAGCATGGCGCAACCGCTCGAGGGATTTCGTCCACCCAACACCTTGCGCCAGCTCTTGCCGCCATCGGTAGTCTTGTAAACGCCTCGTTCCTCGCTGTCGCTCCACAAAGCTCCCACCGCACACGCGTAAACCGTATTGCCATCTTTCGGATCGATCAGAATCTTCGCGATGTGTTCCGAATTCTTAAGGCCCATGTTGGTCCAGTGCTCACCGCCGTCCGTTGAGCGGTAAATTCCGTCCCCGATCGAAACGCTATTCCGAACCCAGCTCTCGCCTGTCCCCGCCCACACGATCGAGGGATGACTGGGATCAATCGCCAGTGCGCCGATTGATTGCACATTCTCTTCGTCAAAAACCGGGCGGAAGCTGCTGCCTCCATCCAAGGATTTCCAGATGCCTCCACTAGCGGCACCCGCATAGACGGTGAGACGGCCGTCTTGATCGATAGCCGTGACAGCCGCTATGCGTCCGCTCATCGCGGCCGAGCCAATGTTCCTAGCCGCAAGTCCTGAGATCGTTGCTGAATCGAATCGCGGTAGGCGTGTCGGCTTTTCGCCGCCGGCGGCAGGAACTACCAGGGCCACAAGCGCCGCAACCAAATAGTTCCATAGCATCTGATGAGATTTCGCCGTCATGTTCCGAATCCTTTCCAAGGTTAGGCGCTCGCCGGGACATTTCACTCGGAGATTTAAGGCCCCCAAGTTGGCGACGCGCCCGCCGGTCAGGCTTTCAATGCCCCGGCGATTTTGGTTTAGGACCTTCAGTCTGTTTTGGTGCGGGGGTAATGGCCGCGCCGGGCATCTTGAATTCTGAATCGGGAAGCTGGAGATTCGCTTCGATATTCGAAAACGTGATTTGAGCCATCGAGTTTGGATTGCGTTTGTCACCTACTTCGAGCGAGGTAGGCAAATACACGCCATTGATCAATTTGTAGGAGCCAAGATTCGTAAGGCTCTCGTGTACACTCCCGCGAATGAACCGCTGTTTCTCAATCCGTATCTCCAAATAAGTGTCCGGATCGAGATAGTAGTAGAAGATGTCACCGTTTCTCAGCGTTACCTTCAGCCGATAGGCGTTATCGCCGTCAACCGTTGTTGGCCCCAGGTATTCCACCGTGTTGCCTTTCTCACGGTAATCAACCAGTGGTCCGTAAAAGTCGGCGTCCTCGGTGAGACTGCGAAGATCATCCTCCCCCAGCAGCTCTGGGTCCTTGCGACCCTGGAATGGGGAGATTTGCCAACCGCTTGTGCCATCGTAGGCCTGAATCTGCGTCATTCCCTGGAGGGTGAACGTTTCGCGGATGAAGTTGGGCGCCCTACTCTCCTGCCCCACTTCGGCCTTGAAGTCCCCCTGTTGAAATCGGCCGGTCATCTTGAGGCTCTTGAGCGCTTTGATTTTTTCAGTTCCCCCTTTGGCTTCCAGGTTTTTGGAAACTATTTCGTCGGCTGTTTGTCCGGCGACAAGCGTACTGAAACCGATCAAGGCCGCCATCGAAAGGGTTCTCAGCATGCGACCCTCCTTCCACTTTGCTCTGTTTCAGGCAGAAATTGACCTGATGACGTAGTACTGTTCAGGACCAAGAAATAAGAGACGCACCAGCACAGAGTCTGCCCGCACTTTCCCGGATTGTTCGCCTAAAGTGACGCCCTGAAGTGTCCGGAGTGGCAAGCGTCGAACAGGATATAGCAGGCTTTGACATTGTCAATAGCGGATCTTGGGCTTCATTTAGCATAATTCAACGCAGAATCAGCCATGTCAGTCGCAACAACGATCGTTTTTGGTTTCCAAAGAGCGTCGGCCACAAAAAAGCCGCCAGAGTAGATGTTCAAAATGAGTGTCCTCTCTCTGAGATCAAGGACGTGCGATGACGGTTTGATGATACCGGTCAGAATACATCAGGCTGGTCAGCTTCTCGCGACCCAAGCCATCACCCCTTGATCACTCGGGTGACATAACTACGACCCCTCGGCGAAAATTCCACACGTCTTCAATTCCACCTGGCTGGGCCTAAGCTTGTATCGGTTTCCACACTGAACCGCGACCGATAATCAGCCCGAATGAAGTTATCGCCAAAATGTGGCCGTTGGCCTCCCTTTGGGCACTGTTATTGAGAACTAATCACTCTGACTTTCATACGCACCAATGTCGCAGCCTCCAGCATCTTCAGTATCCGGGCGCGCCTTACCGCGTTGATCGGTTTTCAGCAGATGACCCGAACCATCGGTGCAGCCACTCGGATTGCCAGCATCGATTGCCGGACTGCCACTCGGAAGGGCCATGGTCTGTGTCGGTCCACCGTGCGCGCACCTCGGCTCTATCCCGACCTGGCGCTCGAATGAGGAGCGCTATATCCGAAAGCGGGGGTAATGCCTCGCTCGCCGGAGAAAGTGGAAGGTATGGAGAGGTCTAAACGGGCAGATAGCGATGATGAGCGAAGGTTCTCTGCCGCGCCCCCTCTTAGATGGACCCAACCGCGGTCAGGGATTCTCGAAAACATCATCACTATCAATCCCGAGCACAGGTTTCAAAGCATCCTCGGTTTCGGCGCGGCATTTACAGATGGCTCCTGCTACCTTTTTAACCAGCTTGCGCCCTCTGTGCGTGAACAGCTTTTCCATTGCTTGTTTCATCGCTCGGAAATGGCGTTAAACGTCTGCCGCACCTGCATCGGTTCGTCGGACCATTCTGTGTCACTCTACAGTTTCGACGACGGCGAGCCCGATCCCGATCTTAAACGATTCTCAATCGAACATGATCGCGCCTACATCTTGCCAATGCTTCGGCTAGCAAGAAGCGTAAATCCTGACCTGTTTCTGTTTTCTTCTCCATGGAGTGCGCCGGGATGGATGAAAGACAACGGCTCTATGCTCGGCGGCTGCATGCGGCACACTCACATGCCGTCTTATGCCAATTACTTCGTGAAATTCCTTGGAGCATACGAACGAGAGGGAGTGCCGATTCAGGCGATCACGGTACAGAACGAAGTCGATGCAGACCAGCAAGGACTAATGCCGGCGTGCTTCTGGCCGCAGGATTGCGAATCCGGTTTTGTCAGCGACCATCTGGGACCGGCGTTCGAGCGAGCGGGTGTGAAAACAAAAATTTGGATCATTGACCACAACTATAACCTTTGGGGACGTGCGATCGCGGAGCTTGAAACTCCGGGAGTACTCGACTACACCAAGTCGGTCGCGTGGCATGGGTACAGCGGACAGCCGCAATGGATGATGCGCGTGCAGAACGCATTTCCAGAGATCGAAATGCATTGGACAGAAGGCGGCCCGGACCACGACGATCCGGAATATCTCAGATGCTGGGCGGCATGGGGGCAAAAGTTCAGTGACATCTTGCAGAATGGCTGCCGTTCAATAACGGGTTGGTGCTTTGTGACGGATGAGCGCGGTAGACCGAACATCGGTCCGTATCCTCTCGGGGGCATGCTGACGATCGACTCGAAAAGAAAGGACATCTACCACAGCGGGCAGTTTCTGGCGATGGGCCATTACTCGCGGTTTGTTAAACGCGATGCAGTGCGCATTGAGTCACAGAGCTCGACGAAGGATGTCGCTCACTGCGCATTTGAGAATACCGATGGCACGCTCGTTTTAGTGATCACGAACCCTGGTGCGACAAAAAGTTTTGAGCTCATATTGCAAGCAAAGTCGACCAGTGTTTCGCTCACGGCAAATTCAGTTACAACGCTCGTGTATTCAGGAGCGGCGTAATTTTGGCAGGGAAATCTCTTCAGCATGATTAAGCTTTGGGTGACTGACGAACAGCGAAGAATTACTCCAGCCGGTCAGCTGCAATGGAGTGCGGCAAGCGCGGCAAGCACGGAAAACACCATCGTGGTCGATCCTCAGAAAAGATATCAGGAGATTCTCGGCTTCGGCGGGGCGTTCTCCGACGCAGCTTGTCATAGGTTCAATCAGCTTTCGGATAGCGCGCGAGCGGATCTGTTTCACACCTTGTTCGATCCATCGCAGATGGCATTCAGCGTATGCCGAACTTGTATGGGATCAGCGGATTCGGCGACCAAGGTATATAGCTACGATGATGGCGAAATCGATCCCGACCTGACGCGCTTCAGCATCGATCCCGACCGCGAATATATCCTGCCGATGTTGCGCCAAGCGAGGAGTGTAAATCCTGACCTGTTTTTATTCTCCTCTCCGTGGAGTCCGCCGGGATGGATGAAGTCAAACGGCTCGATGTTGGGCGGCTGCATGCGCCACACTTACATGTCTTCTTACGCAAATTACCTTTTGAAATTTCTGCGTGCGTACGAAGCCGAAGGCGTACCGATTCAGGCCGTGACTATCCAGAACGAAGTCGATACCGATCAGGATGGGACCATGCCCGCCTGCGCCTGGCCGCAGGATTATGAAGTCGATTTCCTCACCATGCATCTCGGCCCACTATTCCAACGCACGGGAGTGAAAACAAAAATCTGGATCATTGATCACAATTATGATCTCTGGGGGCGTGCGATCGGGGAGCTCGAGACGGCCGACGTTCTCAAGTACACGAATGCGATCGCGTGGCATGGATACGTTGGCAAACCAGAATGGATCAATCGGGTGCAGAATGCATTCCCCGAAGTCGAAATGCATTGGACCGAAGGTGGACCGGAGTACACCTTGCCACGTTACGAATATGAGTGG
>Ga0126370_10000645_pt1 | contig 14813 bp, 13 predicted proteins | sample PanSoiMetaPlot_3_FD_92586 | JGI IMG/M metagenome (GOLD analysis project Ga0126370, IMG submission 92586) | Tropical forest soil microbial communities from Panama - MetaG Plot_3 | ecosystem: Environmental > Terrestrial > Soil > Tropical forest > Bulk soil | place: Panama | collected 2016-02-17 | reverse complement strand
GTCTTCGCAGGAGCGGTGGAGCTGCTTTCGGCCGGAGGCGCTTCCTGTTTCAGGACCACGGGGTCGGTCGTCAAAAGAACGATGACTTCCTCGAGCTTTTCCAGATTGGCGGAAGGCTTGACGCGAATCTGCTTGTACTGGCCGCCCGGTTTGACCTGGGTGATGACGCCGACCGGCAAGTCCTTGGGAAAGATGCGGTCCATGCCGCTGGTCACAACGCGCGAGCCGACGGCGACTTCGTCGTCGTTGCCGACATACTTCATGTTGAGCAGCGGCTCGCCGGTGCCGCCGACCGGGCTCTGGATGCGCGAATCGGCGATCATGGCGCCGACGCCGGAATCGCGATCCGTAACCACGAGTACCTGTGAAGCGTCGCGGTATGCCTCCAGCACCTTGCCGACAACGCCTTCGGGAGTGATGACGCCCATGTTCTTGCGAATGCCATCGCGCTGGCCCTGGTCGATGTACAGGACGTTGCTGTTGGGATCGGCGCTCGAGCCGATCACGCGGGCGACGACCATCGGAACTTTGTTCTGCTTCTGCTTGAAGTTCAGCAGCGCGGCCAGGCGATCGGCTTCCGCGGATTTGCCCTGCAGCTGCATGATTTCAAGCTTCAGCTCGCCGTTTTCGCGGCGCAGCTGCTCGTTTTGCCGGGCGGTGTCGCTCAGTGCGAAGTAGTGGCGCCAGGCATCGCGGACTTTGCCGACGCCCCAGGCGCCGCTGCGCTCTACGGGAGAGACGGCCGATACCGTCCACACGCGGATGAGGCGGCCCTGCGAGTCGCGCTTGATCTGCACGGCCAGCAGCAACACCTGCAGCAATACGACTCCGAGTAGGAGAAAAAGCGAGCGGTGGCGAGAGGGCAAGCCGGCCATAGGGACAGTTAAGAGTTCAAAGTTTCAAAATAAAACAAAAATCCTGGGCCGGTGACTAGTGAGCTGGCGACTAGCAACTGGCGAAAATCGCACTTTCCCAAAACGGACCTTCGCCAACCCAGCCTCGGACAAGCCGCGCCGGGAATGGCGACGCTGCGTCAGTCGATGCAGACCTGGCGAAGCAGTTTGAAATCGCTGAGCATTTTTCCCGTGCCTAGCACGACCGAAGCCAGTGGATCGTCGGCGATTGAGACCGGCAGGCCTGTCTCTTCGCGGATGCGCTTGTCAAGATTCTTGAGCAGCGCGCCGCCTCCGGTCAGCACAATACCGCGGTCGCTGATGTCAGCCGAGAGTTCGGGCGGCGTCCGCTCGAGCGCGACGCGCACTGCGTTGACAATGGTGGCGACGCATTCCGCGAGCGATTCGCGGATTTCGCTGTCGTCAATGGTGACGGTGCGCGGCACGCCTTCGATCAGGTTGCGGCCCTTTACTTCCATGGTCAGCGGTTTTTCCAGCGGATACGCCGAACCAATCTCCATCTTGATCTGTTCGGCGGTGCGTTCGCCAACCAGAAGGTTGTATTTGCGCTTCAGATACTGCATGACCGCTTCGTCCATTTCGTTGCCGGCTACGCGCACCGAACGCGAGTAGACGATGCCGCTCATGGAAATGACGGCAATGTCGGTGGTGCCGCCCCCGATGTCCACCACCATGTTGCCGCTGGGCTCTTCGATAGGAAGACCCGCACCGATCGCGGCGGCCATGGCCTGTTCGACGAGGTAAACCTCGCTGGCGCGTGCGCGATAGGCCGAGTCCTGCACGGCGCGCTTTTCGACTGGTGTGATCTCGCTCGGCACCCCGATCACGATGCGCGGGTGCACCAGAACGCGGCGGTTGTGCGCTTTCTGAATAAAGTACGTCAGCATTTTTTCGGTGACTTTGAAGTCGGCGATGACTCCGTCTTTCATGGGCTTGATGGCCACCACGTTGCCCGGCGTGCGGCCCAGCATCTCCTTGGCTTCGCGGCCGACGGCGACAACTTCTCCGCTGACCTTGTTGATGGCTACGATGGAGGGTTCGTTGACGACGATGCCTTTGCCGTGTGAAAAAACGAGGGTGTTGGCGGTGCCCAGGTCGATGGCCAGGTCGGAAGAAAACAAACTGAAGACCGACCTCATGTTGTAACCGTTCTTGTTCATTCCCTCAGTCCTTTCACTTCTGCGGCAAGCTGCCCCGGCGACCAGCGCCCTGCGGAGCGTGACCGAATTCTTCTATCGACAGGTAACTCTCCATTCTCCCCGAAGTCGGCAACAGACGCAAAACCCCGGGGTTTCAGAAAAGCTTACTTCGGTACGACGATGGTTACCTGTTGCTTTGCCGTGCCTCCTCGGCGGTTCTGCCCGACGATCACGATCGAGTGCTCGCCCGGATCGAGTGGCTCGGTAAAGTACCGGAAGCTACCGTCGGAACCGATGTTAGGAACGGGCTGGCCGTTCACGATCAAGGCGGCGCCGGGTTCGGTCCTTCCAAAAACTTCCGCAACGCGGCCGTGCAACTGGGTGCCGCCGATCTCCAGCGCCATTTCCTGGCTCTTGCCCTGCACCACGATGGTGAACTTGAATGTTTCGCTGATCTCGCTGGTCTGCTTCTTGCTGTCCACGGCGACCACGTTCCAAAAATAGTCGCCGGCGTCGAAACCGGCCACTTCCGCAGAAGTCGCCCCCAGCTTCAAATCCTTGACCAGCTTGGTGAACATGGCCGTAGTGCTGATGCGCAGGTTATAGGAAACCGCGTCTTTTACCGGATGCCATTCGAAGTGAATCGAAGTGGCTTTGGGAACTTGCGTGATGATCGGCGCCAGGTTGAGCGGTTGGGCCAGGTCGGGAGGAGCCAGCACATCGGACCTCGAGATAGGGCTGCCCGACCTGACATTGGCTCGCTGCCACTGTCCCAATTCCACTCTCTCCGCGCCTCGCTGGACCTCGGCGCTGCCGCTGGCAATCGTGAATTCAGCTTCTCTCGATTGTGGGTCGGACTTTACTGTCGCGCGGCTGTTTGGCCGGATCTGTGCGACCGTATCCTCTACGCTCACGGCGGTGTGCGAATTGGGCGAACTCGCCGTCGACAGGTCGACCGCACCGGTATTGATGCGCACGGCGGTTGTCGCCTGGTCGCGCGTGACATTGTTCTCTTCGACGGTGACCAGCGTATCGGCCTTGATGGTGTACGAGGTGGTGTCGGCAAAGGTGATTCGAGCGGCTCCGTCGGCGCCGGTCTGGATCAAGTCGCCCTTGTCGAGAGTGGTGCGATAGTCAGCGTCCACCCACTGCACCGAATTCACCTTCTTTACCTGAACGCGTCCGTCCAGGTTGACGAACTTGGCTTGGGTGCTGGTCAGAGGAACGGCGTCGCCGTCGCCGCCGCCAACTGCGTTGCTGACTTTCTTGAGCACCGCCGCATAAAAACTCGGAGTGACAAAATAGGCAGCCGCAAAAATGAGGGCTGCCAGGATCAGTCCGTACAAAATCAGCGTCTTGTAGGTGACCGCGTGCCAATACACCTCGACCCGTTTTACCTTTTCCGGGCTGTGGACGCGTCGCGGATCGTTTTGCAGTTGACTGTTCACACGTAGGCGCAGGTGGCGCTAATTTCGCAATGTAGCACAAGGATTTAGAGCCCGAAGGAGCGGCGAGTACAGTGGTGGTCAAACTGCAAATAGCGAACCGGTTACAACGCGCGGGGGCCGGACGAAGACTGGGAGGCGACGACTGCCTTCGCCTCATAGATGCCCACAAGCGAAGCGTGTGTTGCATGCATTGTCCGGTAGGAATTCCCGTAGAGCGGGAAAATTCGCATTGACGCTGCCCGAGCGCGGTACTAACGTACTACTGCCGGTTAGGTGTTTTGGTACGGCTTCGCTATTGTCTCGGCCGCTGACAACTGCGAAGATGGCTGCTACGAAGGACGCTTGAGTCCCGTTAGAACTGGCAGGAGAAACTCGGCGCGTTTCGCCGAGCGGCTTTCGAAAGGCTCTGTTCCCCTCGCGGAAGCGTCCAATCGAATCCTGGCGGAGCACGGTTGCACGTATGTCCCTACTTCACTTTCGCTGCAAAGAGCGTCGGCGCACTCAGCGCGTGTGTCTTATCGTGCCCTTGGTTATCAACGGGCAGAATGAAAACGCCGAAAAGTTCGCGATCCGCGTCAAGACCAACGCGGTAAGCCAGCACGGCGCGCAGATCGAGACCGAGCATCCGCTGGTGGTGGGCCAAGTGGTTCTGCTGATCAACGAAAACAGCGCGCGCAAAGTGGAAGCGCGCGTGGTTTCGATTCAGCGCAAGCGCGACGGCAAGACCTATATCGGCGTCGAGTTCCTTTCTACCGACATCAACTTCTGGAATATGACCTTCCCTCTTCCGGGCGCCAAGCCGCTGCGTCGCGCCATCCCCAAGGTAACCAGGAAAGAAGTAACCGCGTAGTTTCCGGCCGCGAGTCAGTTTTCCTCTAGCGGCGGGCAACCAATGATTTTTTCCTCTTGCTCTTCTTGCGTTTAGGGGCAGTTGCCGGGGTTTTGCGCCCTCGCTTCTTGTCGGCCAGCCGCAGTTTTTTTGGCAATCGCGCGACGACCAATGCGTAAGAAGCACGCAGCAGCTCCGCGAGTTCGTCCCTGGCGATGGCGTCCTGCCGTTCTAGCGCCACCCACTTGGCCCGGGCGAGATAAGGAGCGGGTACGATGTTCGAGCGCTCGGTCAACTCGGCAAACACTTCTTCCGAGCACTTGAAGGACAAGCAAACCGCCGCAGGTTCGAGCGGAGTGATCGCAAACATCTTGCCGTGCACTTTGAACAGCAGGTCGTTTCCCCACTGAATCTGCTCGGTTGCATGCGGCAGGGCCAGGCAAATCTTGCGCAGCCAGTCGATGTCCATGGTGTGGCCTCGCTTGTGGATTGTCCCGCGGTGCCCGTCTAGGTGCCGGAAGCGCTGGCGTAGCGCTTGAAAAACGAATCCGGTTTCCACTGCGGGCGCCGGGAATCATTGGCTGTTTCCACCAGCAAACGCCGGACAATCTGCTCGTAAAGCGCCGCCGCATGCAGGTCGACTGGCTGCTCCGTGTCGTCGCTTGGAGCGTGGTAGCGCTCCGTCAGCCAGTTCTTGAACGTCTGCGCCTCCGGCGCATTCGCCTCGTAGAACACGTCCATGATTACCGACGGAATCCCATGACGGATGAAGTTGTACTGGTCGCTGCGGACAAACAAATTCCGGAGCGGTTCGGGATCGGGTACCGCGGCCACGCCGAAAGATTTCGCAATCGCCGTCACCTCGTCGCCGAGTGTCGAGTCGTTGATTCCTTGCACGCGCAAGACCTTCAGCGGGACGATCGGCAGAAACATGTCTATGTTGATGTCCGCCACGATCGCTTTGCCGTCCACGGTCGGCCGCGCGGCGAAATACTTGGAACCCAACAGGCCTTTTTCTTCCGCGGTCACCAGCAGAAAGATCACCGAACGCCTGAGTTTTTCGGGATGCTGTTGGAGCGAAGCGGCGATGTCCAGCACTGCGGCTGTTCCGCTGCCGTCATCCATCGCACCGTTGTAGATCCGATCGCCGTTCACAGCTTCGCCGATCCCGACGTGGTCGATGTGGGCAGAGAGAACGACGTACTCGTTCTTCAGCCTAGTATCGCTGCCGGCGAGCTTGGCCACCACGTTGGCCGATTCGGTCCGGGACCTTTCGATCGCCGCTCGCGCTTTCAGCGAAACCGCAAGCGGAAAGCGCGGGAGCTCCTTGCGATCGCGGGCCAGTGCGGCCAGTTCGGCAAAGCTGTGCCCCGAGCCTGCAAATAGAGCTCCGGCCGAGGCCGGATTGAAGACCATCGCGACCTTCAGCCCAGCCACTTCATTGAATTCCGGGTCCGCCAAATCCATGGAGGGGCGAGTGCGATTGAGCGACGTGCGCGACCACGGAATGTCCATCGAAGCCGGGTTCGGAATAACCACGATTCCGACCGCGCCAGCCGAAGCGAGCGCCCGCCACCGCTGGGCGAGTCCGCCATAGTGCGCGGCGAGCGAACCGGGAACGGTCCCGGGCGATCCCGCCAGATAGACGACCACTTTTCCTTTGAGGTCGAGTCCTGCCAGTTCGTCCAAATGACTTTCCGGCACCTGCAATCCGTTGCCCGTGAAGACCAGCGCAGCATTGATTTCCTCGGCTGAGCCTTCGACACGCATCGAAAAATAGGCATCGTCGCCCAGTGCCACCGGGTTTGATTGGCCGTCCTTGGTCAGAAAGGCGTAGGAATTTCTCTCGTCAATCTGTTGTTGCACGAACTCGGTACTCTGATAAAAGCCGTTCGTACCGGCGGGCTCGAGTCCCGCGCGCTTGAGTTGTTCGACCGCATACGCTTCGGCCTTGCGCAGCCCCAGGCTTCCCGTCTCGCGGCCTTCCATGCTGTCGTCGGCGATCACCTTCACGTGATCCCACCAGGTCTTGCCGTCAAACAGGAGCTTTCCCGGCTTTTGTGCCGCGGCCGCTCCAGCCAGCAGCAAGCAAACCGCCCCTAGGCGGCGAACGTTCGTCGTCTTGGTCATCGCATGCACTCTCGCGAGCAAACGGTAGAAAATCTGAACTGCTTCCTCGTGGGACGGAGGATTTCGCCTATTTGGTACGGCGAAACTCCACAAAATCGCGGCCAATGTAGAGGCGGTAGCCGGGAGTGCCGGTCGCGACGATCTGCAGAGGCACCGGCCTTTTCATCTCCGCATCGCGTCCCGATACCGTAACGAAAACATCGTTCGCGGCCAGATCCATCACCACAAACTTGCCGCCTGCAAGGAAACCGACTCCATAGGCGCCGGGTTTCAACATTTTTCCGCCCAACTCAAGCGTTACTTCGCTCAGCAAGTAGGCCTGATACTTTTCCCGGATTCCGGTCGAATAACCGGAGTTGTCAACCAACCCCGCAAGGACGTAGAAGTCATCGGAAAAATGCACGCCGCCCGTGTTGCGCATCTGCACCGGCGCCGACTGCCCGCGGAAGAAAACCGCCTCGGGAAAGAGCTTCTCCTTGATGTCCGCGGCTTTTAAAACCGTGTCCTGGTCCGGCTTGGGCAGTGCCGATTGCGCCGCTGTCGGCGTCACGGCCGAAAAGCAAGTCAGCAGAATGGCTAAAGCTGCGACCACGCGAAGCTTCCTGCTCATACGCGCCTCCGGCTTAGAAGCGGCTAGATGGTACAACAGGAAGCAGGACGTTTGGCAGCGGCCCGATTCTCTTACGGCTGGCCGCCCTTGTGGACCGGATAGCCCTTCTCCACCCAGTCGACGTTAAAGCTGGTCGGCAGGATCAGCACGCGCAGCCGCGCGAATCCGCTGCTTCGCAGTGCCAGAAACGCCGGCCGGAGATTCGGGCATTTTTCGAGCGGACAGCATCCACAGTAGAGCACGACGTCAGAATTCTTCGGCAGTGTCCCGGCGAACTTTCCGAGCTCAACCAGCCCCTGTTCGGTCGAACCCGGTCCGTAGAAAACCGCTCCGGGAATGTGCGCGCCTTCGTACAGGGCCTTTACGCCTACGTAGATTACGGTCGGATAGGGATCTTTTTCTTGCCGCAGCTCCTTGACAAGATCGGCCGGCTCGACGGTCTGCTTCGCGGTCCAAGGATCATCAAGACCGGCGGCCGGCAAGATGGCGGCACACAGCAATATCGTGACCAGCAGGCAAGAGGCGGGAGCCGACTTCTTCGGCATTTCGAGATTTTGCCTTTCTACTTTTTGGATTCGGCGCGCTGTCGCTGCAATTTGAGCGCGGTGGTGCGCAACGTTTCCGGCACATTCTTGCTCATCGTAAGCTTCTTCAAGTCGAGCGGGTTCAACATCGGAAGCAAGTTCAGCGTGACGTCCAGCGGCGCCTTGCCGTTGTTCAAGAGGTTCCGCACCACGGCGTAATTCTTGCGGAAGCTCCGATTCTTTCCGATCAGGCGCAAAATCTCGTCCGTCAGGTTGGACATCGAAGCGAATGCTTCGACTTCCTGGTCGGTCAAGCGTGGCGATTGCAGTACGGCGCGCTGCACCACTTTGTTCGTGTCGCGAATCAGCACGCGCCGGGCGTCCGCGCCGCCTTTCATCGCGAACTTCACGCGCTGCGCCACAGTCATCGCCGAAATTTGCTGCAGCAGCGTTTTGCGCTTGTTCTCGTCCATTTCAAGATCTTCTGCGGCCAGAGCCAGCGCGGCTTCGTCCGGCTTTTCGTCGCTCAGCAGTTCGTTGAGCTGCGCCTTTTGCTCGAGCGTCACGGAGTTCGATTTTTCGAGCGCGGAAACCAGATCTCGTGAATCCACGACGCGTTCGAGTTCGTCCATGAGCGCCTGGATATCGAGCGTAGAAAGGCGCGGCACGACGGGAAGCAGATGCTCGGCCCCGCAGCTCCTGTTCTTGATCATCGCGTTCAGCACCGGGGGTTTGCCGGCCAGATTGGTCGCGGCATATTGGAAGAGCGGCTCGAGCGCCGTTTCCCGGTTCAATGCTTCGACAAAGCTCTGGATGGGAAGGGAGAGGATGGACTCGCGCGCGCGGCTGGCGACCAGCTCCTCGGAGTCAAGCGCCAGTATGGTGAGGACCTCGGCCAGATCGGGGGCAGCGAGTTGCGCGCCGCCGGTACACACCGCGAGCTTTTGTTCGCGGCTGGCCCGTCCCTGCCGCAAATCTTCCAGCACTTCAGCGCTCAGCGTCTCCACCTTTGGCCTGCCTCGGGTCAGTCTTGGTCAACACGATTGTACCGGAGGAGCCGGAAGAAGCGCGCGGCAGAAGGCTTTGCCCGTTCAAGTTCAGCAACAGCGCAGTCGGGTTCGCGGCGGTGACTTCCAGACGATCCTCGGCGGCAAAATGACGGTCTTCACCCGGCGGAAAATCGCCGTCGAACGCTACCCTGCCGTGCGCGGTAACTCGCAGGCGGGTTGCCGAACGGGCTGTGATCTCCGGATCGAGCGAAGCACCGGTGGAAGTCGTCAGCGATCGCGCCGCATTGGGCGCTGCCGTTTCGGCCGGGGAAGGCAAGCGCAGGACGGCCGAAGACTTCTTTTGTGCGCGGTGCGCTTGATAAGCCTTCCAGGCATATCGTCCGCCAACCAGCAGCGCCGCAGCCAGCGCCGCCAGGGCCAGGGCGGCCGCGGCCGGTACCCATTTCGGAGGCGAAGGAATCCGCTCCTCGGGTCTTTGGGAAGCAGGACTGGCGCTCTCGCCGCGCGCAAGGTCGTATTCGGCGAGCAAATTTTCCTCGCTCAATCCGAGGTAGCGGGCGATGCTACGCACAAACCCGCGGCCGAACACTCCGCCCGGCAGCCGGTCCCACTGTTCGTTTTCAAGCGCCTGCAGAAAGCGCTCCGCGATTCTTGTGCCTTTGGCCACTTCTTCAAGCGACACTTCGCGCAGCTCGCGCTCTCGTTTTAAACGCTCTCCGAACGTGCCTTTGGCCATTGCGTCGACCGATCCCTGGTGCTGGCAAGCCAGTATCATCCCAGGGCTCGTAGGGTTGCGGGTGCTGGCCCTGAAACTCAATTCTGCGAAGCGCATTGGCTCCGGCAGGCGGCTGGCAAAAAATCTCCGCACGACTATATTGGCGCGGCCAAGGTGGTGTCAAACCTGCCCCGCATGGCGGTCGCCGCGGAAAGTTCCGGTACCGCGGTATGGCGAAATGGCAACGCCTGCCCCACGGACTGGTTGCGCCCGATTTTGCGCGGTGCCTATACTGGCCAGGAAGAGCAGACTCGACCAGGCTGCCAACGGCGTTGTGTTTTTGCAGCACAGCTTTGAGCCGCGTGCGCAGAGGACAGGAAATGCCCAGCGTGGAGGAGCCCAAACAGTTTCCGGCCGTGGAACGGCGGCGCAATGCGGGAGAACCGGAAGAGCGACGCGAAGCGGGCGAGGTCGCGGTCTTCCAAGAACTCGGCAAAGCGCTGACGTCGTCGCTGCAGCTCGACCAGGTCTTGCGCACGATCATGGAGAAGATCGACGAGTTCCTGCGTCCGGACAACTGGTCTCTGCTGCTGCTCGACGAAGCCAAACAGGAACTCTATTTTGAGCTGGCCGTCGGAACCGCGTCACAAGCGCTCAAAGACGTGCGCGTAAAGATGGGGCAGGGCATTGCCGGCTGGGTAGCGGCGCACGGCGAAACGGTAGTGGTGCCGGACACTTCCAAAGACACGCGATTCTTCGGCAAGGTGGATGAAAAGACCAATACCGAGACGCGGTCGATTGTGGCGGTGCCCGTAAGATTCCGCGACACCTGCCTCGGCGTGATCGAACTCATCAACTGTATCGGCCCCGAAGGATTCGATCCGCGCGACTTGAAGCTGCTCGAAGCACTTTCCGATTTCGCCGCGATTGCGCTGGAAAATGCCCGCCACGTGAAGCGCATTCACGAGCTGACCATTACCGACGACTGCACGACGCTCTATAACGCGCGGCACATGAGCTTCATTCTCGAGACCGAAATTTACCGGTCGCAGCGCTACAACTACGAGTTCTCGCTCATCTTCATCGACCTCGACCATTTCAAGCAGGTGAACGATACCCAAGGTCATTTGGTGGGTTCGCGCCTGCTCGCGGAAATCGGCAACTCGCTGAAAGGCCACTGCCGCCTGATCGACTTTGCGTTCCGCTACGGCGGCGACGAATTCGTGTTGCTGTTGCCGCAGACCTCCAAAGAAAACGCCATGAACGTGGCCAAGCGCTTGCACAAGCTGATCCGTGAAAGCACCTGGCTAAAGGGCGACGGCCTCGACATCAAGCTGACGGCCAGCATGGGCGTGGCCTCTTACCCCGTGGACTCGCGCACCAAAGAGGGATTGCTGCATCTGGCCGACGAGGCCATGTACCTGGTAAAAAACACCAACCGCGACAGCGTGGCGGTGGCCAACGTCGGAATCCTCCCGCACCTGCCGGCTGCGGCCGAAACGGCCGGTTGAGCTTGCGCTCTTGCCGTCGCCAGCCCTGAGTTTGACCGGTATTTCGTTCACGAGAGTTTTCCCGCGATTTTTTGCGCGCTGGCCTTGAGCGCTTCCGTCGACGGGCTCTGCCCGGTGACCGAGACCAGTCGGAAATGCCACGCGCCCTTATGGACCGATAGTTCGGCTTCAAAAACATTTCGGTTCGGCAGGATCTGCAAGTAGGCTTCTGAGCCCTCGCCGCCCACAACGCTAAGATTTTTTCTGCCTGCTTCGAGGTGGCGCCGAATTTTTAGGTCGCCCCAGGCGGAGTTTTCCGCGGCCACGGATTTGTATTTCAAGACGTTCACGGCGACATTCTGACGCCAGCCGCCGGAGGTCGCTTTGCCGGCTTCGTAAGAGCAACCGCCTACTGTCGTGACCGGATCGGCGGCGTTAAAAACGGAGCAAGCATCGAAGTTCAGAAGGCTGGGGCGGCTGCCGCTGGCCGCCTAGCAAGGCCTGGGGAAGCGCAAGCGCGGGAGCCGAGAGTGGGCCGGAAAGGGAAGCCGCTCGGGCGCGCTTCGGTGCTTACAAAAGCCAAGCCCGGTCGGAGTCGGGCTGCCGCTGTGTACAGGCATCGCCAATTCTGATTAACTCTAGAACTTGGGTCGGGAAAACGCGAAAACCGCCAAAGCGCGCCGCCCGCCCGATAGCGATGGAACCCAGCTGATGAAAAGAAGCCAAGCAGCAAAGTATGCGCGCTGGAGTGCGGCGGCTGCGCTCGTGTGCGCCGGGCTGACGCTCGGCGTGTATCTGAAACGCGGCTGGACCCGCTACAAAGAGACGAAGAACGCGCCGCCGGCTCCAGCCGTGAACGTGGAGCGGCAGTCCACCAAGCTGACGTTTTCAAAAGGCGAAGGTGCACGCACGGTTTTTACCGTCGAGGCCATGAAGTCCACCGATTTCAAGGGATTGAATTCGAGCGACCTGGAGGGCGTGAAGGTCACGATTTTCGGCAAGGACGGCGCGCGGCACGACACGCTGGAAACCCACACCTGCCGCTACAGCAAGGACAGCGGCGACATGGATTGCGCGGGCGACGTGGAAATTACCCTGATGAGCAAAGAGGAGTGGGATGCCGCCGGGGGCAAGCCGGATTCTGCGGCCATGAAAGTGCAGACGAGCGGCGTGGTTTTTAGTCGCGCCAGCGGCGAAGCCAAGACCGAGCAAGCCGTGCGGTTTGCGTTTTCTAGCGGCAGCGGGCAGGCGGTTGGGGCGATCTATCACTCGGACGAAGGGACGCTGACGCTCGAGCGGGACGTCCGCCTGAAGGTCGATCAGCCGATTCAGGCGAAGGGCAACAAACCCGCGTCGCGTGGCGCCAGGCCGGGCCTCGGGAAAGAGCCGGTTTCGGTAACCGGCTCGCGCATGGAGTTTGCCCGTGACGCCGGAACGATGTATCTCGCCGGACCAGCGGAAGCCAAAACCGCAGACAAACGGCTGACCGCCGCCGGATTTCTGCTAAACCTCGATGAAAACTTCCACGCCAAAAGACTGGTAGCCAAAAGCAACGGGGGGGACTTGCTGCCGGAGTTCACAGAGGCAAAGGGTGCCGGAAAACAGAAGCTGGCCGCCGAAGAGATTGCGGCCGAATTCGCAACCGAGGGAGGGATCCGACGGGCAGAAGCGCGCGGGCGGGTCGCTGGCGAAGCAGTGAATGCCGCCGAGATCGAGACAGTCACCGCGCAAAACGCCAGAATGGAAATGGTTCGTGGACAGAACGCACCGAAACGACTGGTGCTCGAGGGCAGCGTCGATGCGCGGACGAGAAGCTCGGACCAGGGTGGGTCGCGCCGGTTGACGACGGAGGAGCTGCGGGTCGGGTTTGTGGAACGGAGCACCGCGAAAGGCGTGCAGCTTGAGAGCGCGGAAACGGCCGGCCCGGGTCGGCTCGAGCTCGACGACGTAGCGACCGGGACCGCCAAGAGCAGCCAGACGATGCTCGAGGCCAATCAATTGAGCGTGAAATTCGACTCCGCAGGCGCGGCATCGCGTCTTGACGCAAGAGGCAATGTTCAGACGGAGCGAACGGTCGCCGGCGGGAACAAGCAGACGGCCACGGCCAACAACGGATTCCTAGAAATGACGGCGGGGGGCGGGTGGTCGCGCATGGAGTTGAACGACAACGTGCAGCTCGGCGAACTGGACCGTTCGGCTCGCGCTGACCGAGCGGTTTTCAACCGCGCGGATCTAACCGCAACGCTCGCGGGACACGCGGTTGCGCGCGACGCCACCAGTCAAACTTCGGCGCAGAAGCTGACGTTCTGGCAGGCGACCGGCGACGTTCGCGGCGAGGGCAACGTGCGTTCGTCGGATCTGTCGGCGCGCAATACCACCGTGCATTTGGCGCCGGCGGCTTCCAACATCAGCGCCGACCATCTGACAGGCAACTCGAAGACCGGACGCGCCTTGTACAGCGGCCATGCGCGGTTGTGGCAGGGCGATTCGGTGATGGAAGCGGAAAAGATCGAGTTGCTGAGGAACCAGCGAGTGATGAATGCTTCCGGAAACGTGCGAGCTGTGTTTCCGCGGGCGTCGCGCACAGACGGCACTGTCTCGCCGACCGCGGCACAGAAAACGGCCCAGGCGTTGTGGCACGCGCAGTCCGAAGAACTAATCTACTGGGACGCCGAAAACCGCGCGCACCTTTCCAAAAACGTAGTGGTGCAGGGGCCCGAGCAAAAGATGACCAGTAGCGAGTTGGATCTGTATTTCACTCGTGCGGCAGCATCGCTTCCGGCTAACGGCTCGCAGCTGCCGGGCGCGCAACAGATCAGTCGCGCCGTAGGAACGGGCGGCGTCACGGTGGTCGAAGGCGACCGCAAAGCCACCGCCGAGCGCGGTGAATATACGGCGTCCGACGGAAAGTTTGTGATGAGCGGCGGAACTCCCACTATTTTTGACGCGAGCGAAGGCACAACAACCGGCCGTCAATTGACCTTCTTTTTAGCGGATGCTACGATCATCGTGGATTCTGAAAACGGATCGCGCACACTGACGAAGCACCGAGTCGAAAAATAAGAGGTGAGGCTCCGCCGCGAGTCCCGCCAACGAAAGTGGCCTCTGGCGGTCGCGTGTGACGAGGAATGCTGAAGCTCCAGGCCGTCGAATTGCACAAGTCGTATCGCGGTCGCAAGGTCGTTGACGACGTCGAACTGGAGATCGGACAGGGTGAAGTCGTGGGGCTTCTGGGTCCCAACGGCGCGGGCAAGACAACCACATTCTACATTTTGGTGGGACTGGCCCGGCCCGATTCCGGCCGCGTTCTGCTGAATGGCGAGGAGATCACCGATCTCCCGATGTACTTGAGGGCCCGCAGCGGCATCAGCTACCTTCCCCAGGAACCTTCGGTCTTTCGTCAGCTGTCCAGCGAAGAGAATTTACTGGCGGTTCTGGAAACCCTTCCTCTCACTCCGGAACAACAGCGCGATCGCTTGGAGGAGTTGCTGGTGCAAATGGGGCTCGAAACGGTGCGGACGAGCAAGGCTTATACGCTTTCCGGCGGAGAGCGGCGCAGGCTCGAGATTGCGCGGTCGCTGACGCTCGAGCCGTCGTTCATCCTGCTGGACGAACCGTTTTCCGGAATCGATCCGCTGACCGTCAAGGACTTACAGGAAATTATCCGCGACCTCGCCAACAGCGGCATCGGCGTGCTGATCACGGATCACAATGTACGAGAGACCTTGACGGTGACGGACCGAGCGTACATTCTGAAAAGCGGTAAGATTTTTCGCAAAGGACGGCCGGAAGAGTTGAGCAACGATCCGGAGGTCCGGCGCGTGTATCTGGGCGATCATTTCCGCCTGAATTAGGCCGCGCCGCAGCAGTGGCAGTAAGACGTCGAAGAGGAACCAGAACTAGACCATGGCCTGGCAAGGACTCAAACTCAACCTGAAGGTGGCGCAGAAGCAGATTCTGACGCCCGGCCTGGTGCAGATGGTCAGCGTGCTGGCGCTGAACCG